>Ga0268299_1000982_pt1 | contig 64139 bp, 61 predicted proteins | sample NOBtaG_FD_193484 | JGI IMG/M metagenome (GOLD analysis project Ga0268299, IMG submission 193484) | Activated sludge microbial communities from bioreactor in Nijmegen, Gelderland, Netherland - NOB reactor | ecosystem: Engineered > Bioreactor > Aerobic > Activated sludge | place: Netherlands...
ATAATCGGCGCACTTCTCGTTCCAACAGAAAGAACTGGGAGTTACTAACTCATCACTTTTCAGCTTTTTATCCGGCTTGGTCATATCGCCGGGAATTGTAAATCAACTCAAGTTCGGGAGACGACCTACGTTTGCGCGATGCCTTAAATCTAATAGCAATGCTCCTCACAGGATTGCTTGCAATTGATGCGTATAGTACACACCCCCAGAGATCGTTGATTGTGGGCATCCTTTATCTTGGTACTGTCACAATCCTATTTATTATTACGTCTATTTCCCGAGCCGCTCGAGACCAAGTTCAAGCTGAGGTCCTATGGGGACTGTTTTCTCTGATTAACAAAGAGATTTTTTTTGACGACTCTCGCACTAGATTTACCCTATTTCGCCGAGCGCCATTCCGACTTCAGCAAAAATACATCGTTCCTTGGTATCGCTATTACAGAGGAGCAAGTGGTCCCATATCAGAGGCTGCTCTTTCCCACGCCCGGTACAAACGAAACGAAGGTCTAACAGGAAAAGCTTGGGCAGAAGCCGGTAAGAGACTTCTTCTCCTCCCGTTGCCAGAATTTCATAGCAGAAATGAGTTTGAGAAGTACTACATAGACGACCTCCAAATTGATAAATCGACAGTTGTTGGACTTAGTGAACACATGGAGAAAACCCAGACTGTTATCTGCTATGGTTTTTTATGGCGCGATAAACTTTTGGGTGTTTTAAGCCTAGATTTACAGGCCCCACTTACCCTGCTCCCTGATGGACGTTTAACATTTCCATCCTTGGATGGGGACGGTCAGATCGTTCTTGATCGTAACCGCCTTGAACTGCTTTTGCGATCTGTGCAAAACGTTCTCGAGTCTTTTGAGCAATCACAACGGAGAAAGTAATATGGCTGATAATGAACCGAAAACTATCTTAGACTTGGCACCAGATAAATTTGTTTTACCTGGACGTGCGAAGGATCCACGCGAACGTGTTCCTGAGGACCTTGTGTTTTACAAGGATAAATCAGCTGACTATCTTGTCTATTGGGCCAAAATGGAAACCTCTGAGTTAAGTAAGCGAGACGCTAATGGTTTTTTGATTGAAAACAAAAATGGATCAACACTTTATGACATAAGTCAGGGTGAAGTAACTGGTACAACTCAGCAAGAATCGCTACTGATAACACGCGAAAAGGTGTCCAATGATGAGTAAAGGTCGAGTCGTGTTCGCTTCGCTGTGAATGGATTGATGATATTCAAATTATCTGATCTTTTGGTTCAAAGTGGTTTCGACGGCCGGTTGTCGCCAGCGCGGCCAGCGCCAGAAAGAGTTGGGCGTTGGAAGTGATTTGCAGGTTGAATTCGACGAAGCTGTGGACGGCGATGGCAAAACATCCGGCCAGCGCTCCCATGGCGACGGCGCGTTTTTGCCGGTTGTGGGTTTGGAGAGTGATGAATCCGCGAACGAAAAGCAGGACGATGAATACCAGCGCGATGAATCCGCCAATCAATCCTGCGTCGGCGACAATTTGCAGATAATCGTTGTGCGCCTGTTCGACGCGCTGAATGCCGGAGCTTTGATCGTAGCGAGTATAGGCGAATTGAAACGCGCCCAATCCGACGCCTGTCACCGGATGATCCTTAATCATCTCCGTTGTGGCGCGCCAGATGTCGCGGCGGCTGAATCGTTCGCTGGCCGGAAGTTCGCCGCCGGTTTCCGTCTGAAGCTGGGAAAAGTTCGCCACCAGGCCTTCCGAACCGACAAGCCACATGGCTCCGCCAATCGCTCCGGCTCCGATCAGCAAAACAGCGGCGGCGCGAATCAGAATTCCGGCTCGGCGAGTTTTATTTTCGCTGCGGCTGTGAAAAAACGTCGGAATGGCGATCAGCACCAGAAACAAGATTTCCGCCGCCAGCGCCAACACGCCGCCGCGCGATGCCGACAATCCGATTCCGGCGCACATGGCCAGCGCGCAGCTTCCATAAACGGCCAGCCAGGCCTGTTTGACGACGCGCCCAATCATCAACCCGCCAGCCAGCGCTACTCCCATCACCAGAAAGCCTGCGAAATGATTGCGGTTGACGAAGGGGCCGAAAGCGCCTCGTTGCCAGAACAATCTGCCGATATAAGCCTGTCCAATGCCGACAATGGCAATCACCGAACACACGGCGATGATGACTTTGGCGGCCATCGTTCGCCGCTGGTCGTTGTTGATGAAGGTGGCGAAGAGCAGAAAGAAACAAATCGAAGCGAAGAGTTTGACGGCGAATTGATAAGTGACGAACGGTGAAAAGCTGATGGTGGATCGTTCTCCGGTTGCCGTCGAACCGAACGGCCAAACCTGCACGATTGCCACAATCAACAACGCCAGCATGGGCCAGACAAGCGGGTTGAGGTGAATTTTCAGTTTGCCTTCCACTACGGTCAACAACGCCCACAGCACGACCGTGCCGAACACCATCACTTCCCACAAGGCGATGGACCAGGTTTCAACCGAACCGTAAGGAAGCGGCGTCAGCGCCAGCAAGGCCAGCAAAATGACGTAAATGATTTTTTCCAGCAGCGGGGTTTGCATGTGGGGTCAGAACTGGGTTTTACGTTCGAATGCGTCCTTGCCTCGTTCTTTGCCTAGATTGGCGATGGCTTTGAGAATGTCCATAGTGGTGATGATGCCCTGGATGCCGGATGCGTCGGCGACAACGACTCTATGGATGCGGTGGTCGTGCATCAGTTCGCATACTTTTTGCAGCGGTTCAGTCGGCGAAACCGTCACCGCCGGTTTGGTCATGATCTGCCCAGCCTGATTGGGCGACCAGGCGCCGATGCTGGTGGTTTTGCGAATGATGTCCGATTCGGAAAGCACGCCGACCAGTTGACCATTGGCGTTGACGACCGGAGCGCCGGTGATGTGTTTTTCGCCGAACAGTTTCGTCACTTCCTTGAGCGGCGTCTTTTCATTGACGGTGATGACGTCTTTGACCATGACGTCCGAAGCGTAAAGCGTCATAACATTCTCCAGGTCTGGGGCAAATCAAAGCGAGATTGGAAAGGGCATGAAGCAAAGAATAAAAATCACCAGTCCAATCAAGGCAACCAGTTTGCGCTCCGCGCCGATGGCATCTTCTTCTTCAAGCACGGGCGGATGCCCAACGCGCATCATCAGGGTCAGGATCACGGCGTATAAAATGTAGCTCCACGAACCGGTTTGAATCGAATAGACCACCAGCGCGATGACTGCGACGTAACAAAGCAACGCCACCGTGCGATGGCCTCTGTGGCCAAAAAGCGAATAAGTGACGTGGCCGCCGTCAAGCTGGCCAACCGGCATCAGATTCAACGCCGTCATTAACAATCCCACCCACGAAGCAAACATCACAGGATTCAACAACAAATCTTTAGGCAGATGCAAAAGTTGCTGGAAGAATTTGAACAACAGCGGGTCTTGCAGGCTGATGACATTGTCTCCAGCGACAAACGGCGAAGGTTGCGCGTAATAATGCGCGATGAAAGTCGCCGGAAGCGCGAAGACAAACCCGGCCAGCGGCCCGGCAATGCCTATGTCGAACAACGCACGCCGCGACGGAATCGGCGATTTGATTTTGATAAACGCGCCGAACGTGCCGACCTGCAAAACCGGAAACGGCAACACAAACGGAATGTAATAGGGCAGGGTCGCTTCGACGCCGTACCAGCGACAGGCGATGTAATGCCCCATTTCGTGAGCCGTCAGAATCGTCAGCAGCGTCAACGAATAGAGCAGCCCTGAACTCAGGGAACCGAACAGGAAAAATCCGGCCAGCGTAGTGGTGATGAGTGTTGCCAGAGCCAGCAGCGAATGGCGAAACACCTGTTTGCCGGTCAACTGGTTGACCTGTGGCGGAACCAGCAGCGGAAAGTGATCCGGCAACCTATAAATTTCCGTCTGGCGAAATTGCTCAGCCGGAACGACCGAAAAACCTGTTGCGGATGGCGAAGACATGTTCAGCGCATCCGGCAACCGATCAGGTTGCCGTTCAGATTCAGAGGCCGGAAACAAAAAACGTTGCTCCATACAAAAAACTACAATTGCTGCAAAGAGAAAATGTTCGGGGAAGTTAGGGCAATCAGGCCGTTACTTTTTGAAAAGCTTGTCGAATGCCTTTCGGACGTCATTGCGCTGGACAGTTTGCGCGCCGCCACGCGAAGTCAGCGGAACACGCGTGTTCGGTTCGAAGTAATCGCAAAAGTTGGCCTTCAGCTTGTCCTTCACATATTCGGCTTGTGATTCGGTGCATTGATTGCTTCGTCCCGGATCGAAGAACCGGCAATTTTTGCAACAATGCATGTCGGCATCACAGTGCGGACATTCATCCCGACGCTGGACTTTGCCTATGACTTTGATTTCTCGCCCACAGTTGTGACAAACCATAACACTCCGCGTAAACGGCTGAAAAAGCGAATCGAGGCTCGACCTCGTTTCGCGGGATGATTGGGTTTCCAAACAGAACGCCGCTGGCTTTCAACTCCTGAAAGCTCGTTGATGACGTTGCATGCGTTGAGAGAATAGATTGATCAATTCGAGGACGGTAGAATGTCTACGACTCGTTTACAGCCCGGATGGTAGCAGAACAGGTCGCCAGAAGCCAAACACGCCATCGCCGTAAATTGCAATCGTATTAAATGCTTTCGATCACCAACAACCAGGGAGCCGCCGAAGCGAAATACGCCCTTGAACGCGCCATGCTGGAAACCGCCGAATGGCAATTGCTGGTCGGAGATGTGTTGACGGCGGTCGTCACCCGCGACAACAGTGAAGTCAGCGTCGAATGGGGAAAGCTGATTTTCGCCTGGTGGGATGACCAGCGTTCGCAAAACTGGCGCGTGACCGCTTATGACATTGACGAAGCCGAAGTGCGGTTGCAGGTGACGCGCGGATTGAAAACCGAAATCACGACGTTGACCTTGCGAAACCAGACTCGCTGGCAGCAGAAAGTCGAATTTGAAAATCTGGAGCTAGCCGAACGACGCTCGTTGTTTGCTCAAACACTGGCCGAATTGTTTGCTGGCGGACGGTTCAACGCCAAGGTCCAACGCGCGACGACCGGCGCTGACCATTTGCATTCCATACCCGGTCGTTACGCGCGATTGATCTTGAAGCTGCGCGGCGAAACCGTTCTGGCCATTGGCGCGACCGAAGCCGAAGCGCAAACCGACGTTGACGGCATGATTGCAGCCGGATTGATATGGCTGGCCGGATTCAACTCGCAACGCGATGAAAAACAGCAAGCCGGACGATTGTTGTTTTGCCTGCCCGCCGGACGTTCTCAGACCGCCATCGAACGAATGACTTTGCTGGATGTAACGCATCTGAGCGCGCGCATCGAATGTCTGGAAGTTGACGAACGTCGCCGCGAACTTGTTGGGTTGCCGTTGGCCACGCAAAACGAATTGCTGAATACGCATCCGCGAGAATTGGATTGGCCGGAAAAGTCGCCTGCCGAAAACCACTGGCGCGAACGAATTTTGCGACTCGCTCCCGACCGCATAGAGATTCGACAACTTGCTGGAAAGGAATTGTATTCGATCAACGGATTGGAATTTGCGCGTGCCAGTTTGGGCGACAAACCGCGCGTCTTGTTTGGCGTCGCGGGTGTGGACGAATCGCCTGCCCAAACTCTGACTGAAGCGAGCTTTAATCGGCTGGCGAATCTGGTGGACGAAATTGCCGAACACCGATCCACCGAATCGGGCAATCGCCGAAATTCGTTTTACCGGCTGCGCGAAGAAGCCTGGCTTGAATCATTGCTGCGACAAAACATCAGCGTGCTGGATGCAGGGTTCGATGACCGCTTCGTGTATTCGCAAATCCCGGCTTGGCGAGGCGACGAACGTTCGGTGATTGATCTGCTGACGGTCAATCACAAAGGCCGGTTGGCGGTGATCGAAGTCAAGGCTTCGGAAGACGCTCAATTGCCGTTGCAGGGGCTGGATTACTGGTTGCGAGTCGAGCAAGCACGGTTGCGCGGAGAATTTCAGCGCCGAGGGTTGTTCGCTGGAATCGAATTGGCGGATCAAGCTCCGCTGCTTTATCTGGTTGCGCCACGTTTGCGCTTTCACCGAACCTTTGCGATTGTCGCGCGGTGTTTGTCGCCGCAAATCGAAGCGTATCAAGTCGGTGTCAACGCCAACTGGCGCTCTGGCGTCCGCGTCCGCACTTGCGAACGCATCAATGACGATCAACAGAAAGAAACCGCTGAATGACCAAACCACAATCACTCGATGGAGTTTTGATCCTGGACAAACCCGCCGACTGGACTTCGCACGACGTGGTGGCCAAAGTGCGGAAGATTTTGCGGACTCGGCGCGTGGGGCATACGGGAACGCTTGATCCGTTTGCGACCGGCGTGCTGGTGATATGCGTCAATAGGGCTACGCGGCTGGTGCAATACCTGACCGGTGACGACAAGGAATATCTGGCGACCATGCGGCTGGGATTTGCGACCGACACGGGAGATTTCACCGGCCAGATGTTGCCGCCTGTCGCCGATGCCAGTCACATCACACCGGAGCAGGTGCAAGCCGTTTTGAAAGAGTTTCAAGGGCGCATTCGGCAAATTCCGCCCATGTATTCCGCCAAAAAAGTCGGCGGCGTGCGGCTTCACGAAATGGCGCGGCGAGGTGAAGAAGTGGAGCGCCAACCCATTGAAATTGAAATCAAGGAGTTGGATTTGCAAGAACATGCTGAAAGCATGCGAGCGCAGGAATTTTCTTTCAGAGTTGTTTGTACTTCCGGAACTTATGTTCGCACTTTGGCCGAAGACATAGGAAAACGCCTGGGCGTTGGAGCGCACCTGACTGCGCTTCGACGAACGCGAGCCGGGTCTTGTCGTTTGTCCGAAGCTGTGACGCTGGAAAAACTAAGCGAACTGATTGACCAGGACAGGCTTGCCGAAGTTTTGATTTCAATGGCCGATGCAGTCGAACTGACAGAAGTGATTTTGTCGGAAGAAGAATGCAAAGCGATAGCTCATGGCCGTTCCATTCCTCGCACGGAAAGTTCGGACGCCGGGACTTTGGCCAAGCTCTGCAACTCTGAGCGGAACTTGTTGGCAATAGCAGAGTTCGACGCCGGAAAATCTATCTGGCAACCGCGCGCGGTATTTGTTGAACAGTCCAATTGAAACTCTGTTGAAAAGTCCGATGAATTTCCACGAGCGATGCTGATTGCATCCGTTGAGGCTGTGCTATACTGATTTTGCCGAATGAAACGTTCACCCGCACGGACCGTATGGCTTAGGAACTGACAGAAGTAGAGACGGTCCGGCTAGAATTTGAAGAAATGAAAACGCCGTCGTCACCCTCAATTTGGCGATGAGCACACCTTCTCTGAAAACCCGGCAACCCGTCCGGGGAAATAAAAAACCCACAACAGGCTGTCGGTTTAATAACCCCTAAACAGCGATGTGACAGCCAGGAGTAGCAGCATGGCAGAGCAAGATAAGAAGTTGAGTCTCAGCGAGCTGCTCGAAGCGCATCGGCGCGAACGAGAGCGTTTGGTTTGGGAAGGGACTTTCCGTGATTATTTCGAGTTGGTGGCCCGGAATCCGCGCTTGGCTGCGCTGTCGCACGCGCGGATATGCGACATGATTCTGGCTCCGGGCGTCGAAAAAATTGCTGAAGGCACGCGTGACGAAGTAACTCGCTATAAGTTTTTCAGTGACGAACTGTTCGGCATCGAAGAGCCAATTGCCAAGATCGTCGAGTATTTCAAATCGGCGGCCCAACGGCTGGAAGTTCGCAAACGCATACTGTTGCTGATGGGGCCGGTCGGTGGCGGCAAATCCACCATCGTCATGATGCTCAAACGCGGATTGGAAAACTGGACGCAAACCGAAGTCGGCGCCGTGTATGCCATCAAAGGCTGTCCGATGCACGAAGAACCACTGCATCTGATTCCCGCTGAATTGCGCCCGGAAATCGAAAAACATTACGGCCTGTACATCGAAGGGGAGCTTTGTCCGCAATGCCGTTACAACCTGGAACACGTGTACCACGGCAAGCATGAAGACATGCTGGTACATCGGATAGCGTTTTCCGAAAAAGACCGCATTGGCATTGGAACATTTGCGCCGAGCGATCCCAAATCCCAGGACATCACTGAACTGACCGGTTCGATTGATCTTTCGACCATCGGCGAAATCGGCGTCGAATCCGACCCGCGCGCGTACCGGTTCGACGGCGAACTGAACATTTCCAATCGCGGCATGATGGAATTCATCGAAATCCTGAAGTGCGACGAAAAATTCCTGTACTCATTACTCACCCTTTCGCAGGAGCAGAACATCAAGACCGGTCGCTTCGCCATGATTTATGCCGACGAAGTGATAGCGTCGCATACCAACGAAAACGAATACACGGCCTTTGTCGGCAATCGTAAATCCGAAGCTCTGCAAGACCGCATCATCATGATCAAGGTTCCGTACAACCTGAAGGTCACGCAGGAAGAACGCATTTACGACAAATTGCTGAAACAGTCCGAAGCCATGCGGAACGTCCATCTGGCTCCGAACACATTGAGGATAGCCGCGATGTTCGCCGTCATGTCCCGGTTGGAAGAACCCAGGAAAGCCAACGTGGACATCGTCAAAAAGATGAAGCTGTATGACGGCGAAGACGTCGAAGGCTTCAAGTCCAAAGACGTGCGCGAATTGCAGGACGAAACCGTGCGAGAGGGCATGGATGGCATTTCGCCGCGTTACATCATCAACCGGCTGTCGAACGCTCTGGTCAAAGACAACATTCAATGCATCAATCCAATTGACGCATTGCGCGCCATCAAGGACGGTTTTGACCAGCATACCGGCATCAAAGCTGAAGAGAAAGACCGTTACCTGAATCTGATTGCGCAGGCTCGGCGCGAATACGATCAGATCGCCAAGACCGAAGTGCAGCGCGCGTTCGTTTATTCGTTTGAAGAGATGGCGAAAAACATGTGCAACGCCTATCTCGACAACGTCGAAGCGTATTGCAACAAGGAAAAGCTGAAAGACCCTATCACCGAAGAAGAGTTGGAAGCCGACGAACGGCTGATGCGCTCCATTGAAGAACAGATCGGAATTTCCGAAAACGCCAAGAACACGTTCCGCCAGGAAATTCTGATTCGCATTTCGTCATATTCGCGCAAAGGCAAGACCTTCGATTACAACTCGCACGAACGGCTGAAGGAAGCGATCGAAAAGAAAATCTTCGCCGACCTGAAAGACGTGGTGAAGATTACGACTTCGACCAAGACGCCCGATGCCGATCAGCTTCGCCGCATCAACGAAGTAATTGACCGGCTGGTGACCGACCACGGTTACTGCACGGTCTGCGCGAATGAATTGCTTAGTTACGTCGGCACGCTGCTGTCGCGCTAATCGGCGGGCAAGCAATTCGACAAAATCTTCGCCCGCGCTTTCCCATCACAGAAAGCGCGGGCGTTTTAGTCCGATCAAGTCTTATGTCAGTCCAACGCAACGATTGGTCGTTACAACGCAAGGGCATCATTGACCAGGATCGCCATAAAGAGCGCATCAAGGAAGCGGTTCGCAAAAATCTTGGCTCGATTGTCTCCAACGAATCCATCATCCTGTCGAACGGGCGAAAGACCGTCAAAGTGCCGATGCGCGCGCTGGACGAATACAAATTCCGGTTCGATTACCGCAAACGCAAACACGTAGGCCAGGGCGACGGCAAAACCAAAGTCGGAGACGTCATCGCCCGCGAAGATCAAGGGCAAGGACAGGGAACGGGACAGGGCGGCGATCAGCCCGGTCAGGATTTTTACGAAGCCGAAGTAGACATTGACGACATCGCCGCAATGATCTTCGAAGACTTGCAGCTTCCGTTTCTGGAAGACAAGGCCAAACGCGCGGTTCCGTCCAAAACCACACGCTTCACCGAAATTCGTCGCACCGGAGTGCTGTCCAATTTGGACAAGCGACGAACGATCATGGAAAACATTCGCCGCAACGCGCGCGAAAAAGGTCAGGCGAAAATCGGCGGCTTCAAGAAAGAAGACATGCGGTTCAAAAGCTGGGAAGACGAAATCCGCTATGAATCGAATGCCGCTGTGATTGCCATGATGGACGTGAGCGGTTCGATGGGCGAATTCAAAAAGTACATCGCGCGCAGTTTCTTTTTCTGGATGGTTCGCTTTCTGCGGACGAAATATGACAGCGTCGAAATCGTTTTCATCAGCCACCACACCGAAGCCAAAGAAGTCACCGAAGAGCAGTTCTTCACGCAGGGAGAATCGGGCGGCACGGTGGTCAGTTCGGCGTACAGTCTGGCGCTGGAGATCATTGCCGAACGTTTCCCAACTCGTGATTGGAACGTGTACCCGTTTCATTTTTCCGATGGCGACAACTATTACTCCGACAACGAAGACGCGGTGAAGATGGCCGACCAGTTGATCGAAACCTGCAATTTATTCGGTTACGGTGAAATTGGTGAAGAAGGCATGGCGACGTATCGTCGAAGTTCCGGCGCGCTGCTTTCGATCTTCAATGACCGGCTGAAGAATCAGGAACATTTCATCGGCGTGCGGATTGACGACAAGGAAGAAGTGTATCCGGCATTGCGGGAATTTTTCGGCAAACGCGGCATCGAAGCCTGAGCCAGCCGCGCTTCCCACTCACTCACAACAACAAATCGCTGGCGGCGCGCGCCAAAGTAAGAATGTTAACGGCTCGCGCGCCTGCGTTGAGCAAGGTCCTGGTGATTTCGTTCGCGGTGCTGCCTGTGGTCATCACGTCATCCACCAACAAAACAACTTTGTTTTCAATCAAACGCGGCGCGCGAACTTTGAACGCCTTTTCCAGCGAACGCGCTCGTTCGCGCGCTCCCATTCCGGCGCGATGTTTTTCGGTGTGTTCGGCGCGAATCAAACTGGCCGTATCAACCGGCAAGCGCGTGAATTTCGCCAGTTCGTCAGCGATGATTTCGGCCTGATTGAAGGTGCGTTCGGCCAGACGGTCGCGGTGCAGCGGAACCGGAACGATGGATTCGCTCGGCTGTTTTTCGTGAAGATTGGCGGCGGCAATTTTCAGCAGATCGCGCAATCGTGCTGGAATGTGCGGCTGGCTTTTCAGCCGCAACACGCTTTCGCGCAACGCGCCTTCGTAAATTCCGCAAGCGCGGGCAAAGCCGAACGCCAGATCATCGCATCGTCCGCATAATCGTTCCTCTGGGTTTGCCGATACTGGCGGCAACGGCATTCCGCATTTTGCGCAGAAGTTTTTCTCGGCTCGGATTCGTTCAACACGCTGTTCGATTGCCAGCCAACAATCGGCACAGGCCACCCCATCACGAAGCGATTCGATCATCGCTCCGCAGACACGACATTCAACCGGAAACAGCATCGCCACTGTTGCATCGCGCCACGCCAAAGGTGCTTGATTCAGTCGCGACAATCGCTCGTAAAAAATGGGTCCGAAAATTGAATTCATTGGCCGGAGCCTAGCACAGGCAACACACTATTCAAGGTTGGCAAAAACACGTCAGGGGCGACGGATTGACTCCATCGCCCCTGACGAAAATTATTCGATTGTCCGGTCACAAGGTTAATAGCGATAACGGTCATTTTTGGCCTTGTTGCGGTGGTACAGATACCCGCCTGCGGCTCCAACGCCCGCGCCTATCAATGCGCCTTTTTTGCCGCCGATCACAGCTCCGCCCAATGCGCCAACGCCTGCACCAATGCCTGTGCGTTTCAACGCTTTGCCGGTGGTGTCTTCTCGATCGCGATAACGAGAATTGTAATCCCGATAATCGCGGTCGCGGTAATCCCGGTTGTAGTAATTGTTGTTGTTGTAAACCGATCGGGAATTTCTGTTATTGGTTCGGCAACGGTCTTGAGCCATCGCTTCCGGAGCGGCCAGCACGAACATTACTCCCAACACCAACATAGCCAGAAACAGGTTTTTGTTCATCTTCAACATCTTTTTTCCTCCTTGGGGCTGCCTCGGTCAGAAGCCGCCACGTCAAATGTTTTCAACTCTCTGCGGGGAATCAATCCAGACGCCTGAACAATAAACAACCGGCGTGCCGTTAAGAGATTCAAGAGAGGGATTTTTTGAAACTGACTGAAAGCAAGAGGTTTACAGGTTGAAAAAAGTCTTTTGGTTGAAAAAGAAAACACGCTTTATAGTCAGAAAAGCCCTTTTCGGGGTAACTTGACGGCAAAGCGTGCGGCAAATGGGGTAATCGCGGATCAGAAGCGTTCGGTGGCTCTGCGGACTTCCATTTCCATCTGACCAGTCAGAATCAGCGCCCACATTTTCCAATCGGCGCGAAACGACCAGAGCGGATATTTGAACGAAGCCGGTTTGTTGCGTTCGATAAAGAAATGGCCGACCCACGCAAAGCCATATCCAAGCGCCAAGCCCAACGCCAAAAACCACCAGATGCCAGTTCCCAACAGCGCCAGCAGACAAACCAGTCCCAACGTGCTGCCGATAAAATGCAAAGTGCGATTGGTCGGGTGCGAATGCTCGCGGACGTAAAACGGCCAAAACTCTTCAAAGCTTTTCAAACGAGGAACGGGGTTCGATTGAATCATGACTGTCTCCTTGTTGATGGAATCGCTGGTTGTATTGCGCAGGCATTCTAAGCCTTTCAGCCAACACTGTCAGGGGCAAATCCCTCCTCGGCTTCGGCTACAGGTTTGTGGCAACGTGGACTATGATACAGGCGTTTCCAATTGAAATTTTGTCTGACAGGGTTATGAATTCCGTGAAGTCAATTTCCAGAGTTGCCAGAGTTTTTTGCTCGCTGATTGCCTGTGCGGCGACGTTTGCCACATTGACCGGCACGGCGATCATGGATTCGTGGCGATGGCAGAATCCGCGACCGCAGGGCAATCCACTTTACGCAATTCGATTCAGCGACGCCAAACGAGGACTTGCCGTCGGACGCGATGGAACGATCCTGAGAACGGACGACGGCGGCAAACAATGGAATTTGAAGCGCAGCCCCGTCAACACTCCGCTTTATGGACTGGCAGTCGTGGGCAAAAAAGCCTGGGCGGTTGGCGCTCGCGGTGAAATTCTGTTTTCCGAAGATCGCGGCGAAAAATGGAAATCGCAAAAAAGCAAAACGAAAAATCATCTGTATGCGGTCTGGTTTTACGACGAACGCAGGGGCTGGGCGGTTGGCGTCGAAGGTTTGATTATGGCAACTCAGGACGGCGGCCAGCATTGGACGGAGCAGAAAACCGGAACGCCGAAACAATTATTCGGAATCGCGTTTGGCAACGACAAAACCGGCGTGGCGGTTGGCGCGGAAGGAACCTTGTTGACCACCAACGATGGCGGCGCTTCATGGCAAGCCCACACCGGGGCTTCATCGGCAAATCTGTTGCGATCTTTTGCCGTTGCGCCAAACAGATTTTGGGCGGTCGGAGCAAACGGCACGATTTTGCACAGCAACGACGGCGGCGTGAGCTGGACGGCGCAGCAAAGCAATTCGTCCAGCCATCTGCATTCGATTCTTTTCGTCAACGAAAATCTCGGTTGGGCAAGCGGCGCTGACGGAACGATTCTGAAAACCAGCGATGGCGGCGCGACGTGGAGCGCGCAGTTGTCGAACAGCGCGCAACTGTTGAGTGCGATTTCCTTTGCGGATGAAAAGACCGGATGGGTGGCAGGCGAAGGCGGCGTGATTTACGCAACCACAGACGGTGGCGAAACCTGGTCGCCGCAAACCGATGGCGGAGCCAATGTCAGGGATATGTTCAACGCCGTGCAATTCGCCGACAAGGATCGCGGTTGGGTGGTGGGAATGAACGGCTGCGTGCTTGGCACAACGGATGGCGGCAAAATCTGGCGAACACAAAAATCCGGCACGACGGCGAATTTGCGGGGCGTCAGTTTTGTGGATGCTCAACACGGTTGGATTGTCGGCGAACGCGGCACAGCGCTGAGAACTTCGGATGGTGGCTCAAACTGGCAGGCGAAGCCGTTGTCATCACAGCTTGATTTGCACGGCGTCACATTCGTTTCGCCCACTGATGGCTGGGTTGTTGGTGAAGAGGGGTTGATTCTGTTTACCGCCGACGCTGGCGAATCGTGGACTGCTCAAACTTCCAACTGCCGTTTCTGGATGGAAGCCGTCACGTTTCTGGATGCTCAAACCGGTTGGGCTGTAGGCGAAGCCGGGAGCGTGGTTCACACTACTGACGGCGGCAAAACCTGGAAACTGCAGGAAAGCGGCACGCGCAGATGGCTGTATTCGGTTTCATTCGCCGATGCCAAAACCGGTTGGGCGGTCGGCGAAGAAGGCTTGATTCTGAAAACCAACGACGGCGGAGAAAATTGGGCCGTGCAAATCAGCAACATCCCCAGCAATCTGCTAGGCGTCAAAGCCGTCAGCCCCAAACGGGTTTTCGCCGTTGGTTTGAACGGCGTCATTTTGCAAACTCAAGATGGCGGCAGACGTTGGCAACGCGACGCCAGCAACACGACCACGCCGTTGCGCGCCGTTGCCTTCGCCGCTGGCGATGGTTGGACGGTCGGACGCGACGGCGTCATTTTGCGTTACGCAGGCAACAATTCCGGTGAGTTGCGAACCATTCTGGGTAAGTGACATTCACATTCATTCAACAGAAGGAAATGACAATGAAGCATTCAATGCACAACTGGATGAGACCCGAACCGATTGAAACCACGCTCGAACGATTGCACCGCTTCGGATACGACAGCATTGAAATCAGCGGCGAACCGGATCGGTACAACTGGGACGAAGTGCGCGGCTTGCTGGACAAATTCGAAATCGAATGCTGGGGCGGCGTGACGTTGATGTTCGAAGGCCGCGATTTGATCCATCCCGACAAATACGTGCGCATCGGCACGATCGCCTATATGAAAGACTGCATTCGGATGGTGAAATCGCTGGGCGGCCAGATGTTCTGCATCGTTCCATCGGTTGTAGGCAAAGTGAAGCCACTGGCTTCCGCCGCCGAAGAATGGAAATGGGCTGTCGAAAGTTTGAAAGAGGTGTCTGCCTTCGCCGCCGACAACGGCATCAAAACCGGCATCGAGCCGCTCAATCGGTTTGAAACGTACTTCATCAAACGTCACGATCAGGCGCTACGGTTGGTCGAAGAAGTCGGCAACGACATGCAGGTCGTGCTGGATGCTTTTCACATCAACATCGAAGAAGAAGACTGGCGACAGGCCATTCGCAACGTCGGCAGCCGTTTGCTGGATTTTCACGTCGCTGACAACAATCGCAAACCTTGCGGGCAAGGCCGTTACGATTGGACGGAAGTCGTCGGCATTTTGAAAGAAATCAATTACCAGGGGCCGATGACGGCGGAATTCGTGCTGCAAATGGATCGCACTCCGCTGGCCAACGCCGGAAAAGGCATCAGCGAAATTGAAGCCTCCGCCGCTGATCTGAAGTTTATTCAGGAGCACGGTTCCGGCCTTGTCAGCGCAGCCGAATACGATGCCTGCGTCGAAGCCAACATCAAACACCTGAAAGCAGCCGGAGCATGAACCGATTTACCGAAGCAGCCGCCGAAATCGCTCATCAAGGTTGGACAGTGATCAGCGATTTTCTGCCGCAGGAAACCATCGCCGCATTGCGTGGCGAAGCAGAACAGCTTTGGCAACAGGACGAATTTCGCCGCGCGGGCACAGGGCGATTGGGCGGTTACGCCATTCGCCCGGATGTTCGCAGCGACCATATTCACTGGCTGGACGATCAATCGCCAACCGAAGCTCAGTCGCTGTATCGCAGGACAGTCGAAGAGTTGCGGCAGGAAATGAACCGCCAGTTGTTTCTCAGCCTGTCTACATACGAAGCGCATTTCGCCATTTATCCGGCGGGCGCGTTTTACCAAAAACACCTTGATCGGTTTAACAGCGCCGACGAACGAACCATCTCCTGCACGCTGTACCTGAATGAAACCTGGAGAGAAGAATCTGGTGGGCAGTTGCGGCTGTATTTGCCGAACAGCTTTGTGGATGTTTTGCCGACCGCAGGAACCTGTGTGCTGTTTCGCAGCGACACTTTCTTTCACGAAGTGCTGCCCGCCGCCGAACTACGATTCAGTTTGACGGGATGGTTTCGGCGACGTTCGCTGAGACTGGTTTGAGTTAGCGAAATAAATCGCGCTCTTTGGCGCGCACCAGGTCTTTGGCGCTGCCGTCACTGTGTTCAAAGTAAAAGCCGCGCACGACAACCACCGGAATCCGCGACGCTTTTCGCATCAACAATCCAGTCGAAGCCGCCACTTCATCGGCCACCGCCAGAACCGTTGCCGACAATTCCTTTCCGTGGTCGTCACGTTCGCCGCGAAAATCCTTCAGCGGTTTCATGCCGGCAATGCCAATGGCGACGTTGGTCAGGCCTTCGCGCCAGGGGCGTCCAAACGTGTCGGTGATGATGACGGCCACGTTGACTTTGAACAATTCGGCCAATCGAGTTTTCAACAACAACGCCGAATCATCCGGCGCGACGGGCAGCAACGCCACCCAGTCTTTTCCGGCGACGTTTGACCGATCCACTCCGGCGTTGGCGCAGATGAATCCATGTTTGGTTTCCGTGACCAGCACGTGATCGTCCATGCGAATGATGCTGGACGATTCACCCAGAATGACTTCGACCAAACGCGGATCGCGGTGTTGTTTCGTGGCGATTTCCAGCGCCAGCGCTGACGGCGTAACCGATTCCAGATTGACCAGACGGCCTTCGGCTTTGGAAATGACTTTTTGCGCGACAACGACGATGTCGCCATCGGCCAGCGCAAAGCCCTGAGTTTCTGTCGCCTGAGCAATCAGCCAGCCCAAGTCGTCGCCCGGACGAACTTCGGGAATGCCGCGCACTGCTGTTAACTGAATGTCTGCCAAATGAATGTCTTGATGCGTTTTGGGATTCAATGGTGTCGGTTTTCTCCTGACGGTCGGTCAAAAATCGCGCGCATGCTACTGGCTGGCGCGAAGCCTGACAAGCAAAGCTTGCGACCAGGGGAACGCGATGCAAAAATCCGCGCGTTCAATTCACATTTCACACCACAAAATCAGGAGGCTTCCATGAAATCGCTTTGCCGTTTTGCAGCAGTCGTTTTTGCTTCAATCTTTTTGGCCGTTTTCGCTCAAGCTCAGACTTCGCCGAAGCCGGAGATTGTTTCCTTACTCGGCGTCAAACAGTTTGCCAATGCCGACGAAAAAGGCGAAATCGCCGCCGCTGAGGCCAAACTCGCCGCTGATCCGAAAAACCCGAAAGATATAGATTTGCTGATCGCGCTTGGTCGCGCGCAAGCCAACGTCTGGCGCTACAACGATGCGATTGAAACGTACACGCGCGGCATCAAACAGGTGCCGAACGATTGGAGACTTTATCGTCACCGGGGTCATAGGTACATTTCCACACGCCAGTTCGACAAAGCCGTCACCGACATGGCTCAGGCAGCGAAGTTGAACGACAAGGATTTCGACGTTTGGTATCACCTTGCGCTCGCGCATTATCTGAAAGGCGAATTTGCCAAAGCCGCCGAAGCTTATGAACGCTGCCGCCAGGTTGCCGAAGCCGATACCACCGACCGGCGCGATGATTCGGTGATTGCGGTTTCCGACTGGCTGTACATGACTTACCGGCGAATGAACAAACCCGCCGAAGCAGCGAAAGTGTTGGACCGCATCACGCCCGACATGAAGGTCAATGAGAACAAGTCGTACTTCGACCGCCTGCTGTTTTACAAAGGCTTGAAGAAGGAAAGCGATCTGGTGAATGTCGAAAAGGCTACGGATTTGGAAATTGCGACGGTTGGCTACGGTATCGGCAACTGGCATCTTTATAACGGCAATCGCGCCAAAGCCGAAGAACTGTTCCGCAAGATCGTCGGCGGAAAATACTGGCCTGCTTTTGGCTTTATCGCAGCAGAAGCGGAATTGGCGCGATGGAAGAAATGAGTTTCACCGTTTCGGCAAAGTTTGCTGAAACGGCTGCTCAACTCGTTCAAACGAGTTGAGCAGCCGTCCTTAATCTACATTGGCCGGTTCCAGCTTCGGAGCCAGCAAATGAACGATCAGCAGCGCCACCAGATACGCCGAACCCGCAATGATGAAGATCGGCACGTAACTGCCGGTGCGTTGCAGGATTTCGCCGACGACCAGCGCGATCAACATCCCGCCAATCGAACCTGCCATGCCGCCTATGCCGACGACGGAGCCGACTGCTCGGCGCGGAAAAGTGTCGGACACCAGCGTGAACAAATTGGCCGACCATCCTTGATGAGCCGCCGCCGCCAGCGAAACCAGTCCGACGGCAACCCACAAATTCGATGCTTTGGCCGCAAACATGATCGGCACGACGGAAACCGCGCAGATGAACATGGCCAGTTTGCGCGCCTTATTGACCGTCCAGCCGCGTTTGATGAGCGAAGAGGACAACCAACCTCCGCCGATGCTGCCGACATCGGCAACCAGGTAAATCACCACCAACGGCAAGCCGATGGATTTCAAATCCAGTTTGTGATTGCGATTCAGGAAATCGGGAATCCAGAACAGATACAGCCACCAGATCGGATCAGTCATGAATTTTCCGAGCGCGAACGCCCACGTTTGCCGATGAGGAAACAACCGGCTCCATGGGATGCGCGAATCGGCTTCGGGCGGATCGCTGCGAATGTGGTCGAATTCGGCTTTGGACAACCGTGGATGCTGTTCCGGCGCGCGATACATCAACAACCACCAGATCACCCACACAAACCCAAGCAAACCCGTGACGATGAATGCCCATTTCCATCCCCAATGCAGCGTAATCCAGGGCACGATCAGCGGAGTCAGCAACGCGCCGATATTGGTTCCCGAATTGAAAATTCCCGTCGCCAGCGCGCGCTCTTTTTTCGGAAACCATTCGGCGACGGTTTTGATCGAAGCCGGGAAGTTTCCCGCCTCGCCCAATCCCAGCAGAAACCGCATCAGTGCAAATCCGGCTGCGGCTCCGCTCACCATCACGACCGAAAACCCAGTCGCAGCGTCCAGATTCAGCGTGGGCAAACTCAAACTCGGAAACCAATCCGCTCCGGCGTGACCGATGGCGGCGATGCTCCACAACACAATGGCCAGCGTAAATCCCAACAGTGTGCCGAGTTTGTCCATCACTCGCCCGGCCAACAGCAACCCTATCGCATAAGCCAGTTGAAAGCTGAAAACGATGGCGGCGTAGATTCGTTCATCCTGCCAGCCGAATTCATCAACCAGAGTCGGTTTCAGAATGCCGATAACCTGCCGATCTATGTAATTGATCGTCGCCGCAAAAAAGAGCAGGGCGCAAATATGCCAACGCAGATGTTTGATCGTGGACACTGGCGGCGATGCCGCCGCATCCACAGGAGTGGTTTGCCGTTCCATCGAACCTCCGAATTGTCGAACTGAATTTTTCCCCGCAGGGAAAAGAGGATTGTGACAAAAGCGCGCGTAGCATAGTTGAGCGTTGACACCTGGTCAAACCATAACGATAATCCGCGCAGCCGACGACTACTGATTCATCAATCGAAAACTTCCATATTTGATTTGAGTCGGCTTGCACGTACAAATTTTGCTTTGCTGGGATCGTTTTCACGCCAGGAAGTTTTCCACTAAACGACAAAAAATTGATTGAAATGAATTGCCGGGTGTCTGGTCGGTTATGCCGATTCAGTCTGGCTTCAGTTTTCAGATGAAAAGCGGCTCAATCATAAGCTCTGTGTTGGGTCGAGATTCAAAAGCGGTTCGCGCTCTAAACAAATTCCTTTTACAAATGACGGCGTTTGTCGTTACGTTTTCAAACCATAAGTATTGTTCATGTGGTTTGGTTCGGTGCGGAACGGCCAACGTGATACCCAACACCCTTCAATCAATTCGGAGGATCAACGATGAAGTTTCAGCTAAGCTCTCAGTGGCTTTTGCGTGCAGGCCTGTCATTGGCGGCCCTGGTGGTGGCAGCATTGCTGTCGGCATCTGCCAATGCCCAGGTGCTATACGGTTCGATGGTCGGCAACGTTGTGGATAACAACGGGGCGGCCGTTCCCAGCGCGACTGTCAGGATCACCAACAAGGCGACCAACCAGTCTCGTGAAGCGGTGACCGGTCCCGAAGGCACGTATAACTTTTCCACCGTCCAAACCGGGTTTTATGATGTTTCGGTCAGCAAAACCGGGTTCAAGACCTTCACCCGCAGCAACGTCGAAGTGACGTTGAACAACATCACCCGTTCAGACATCGCGCTGGAAGTCGGCCAGGTTTCAGAAACCGTGTCGGTCACCGCCGATGCGGTGTTGCTGCAAACCGACCGCGCGGAAGTTCGATCAGAATTGACCAGCCAGACGCTGTTGAATCTGCCGATTCCGCCGGGACGCAATTACCAGCAATTGTTGCGTGCATTGCCGGGCATCAATCCCCCCAACAACGCGCACTCGACTCCGACCAACCCGTCCCGCGCATTGCAATACAACGTCAATGGAACCAGTTCCAGTTCAAACAACGTTCGCATTGACGGCGCCAGCCAGTACAACCTGTTTCTGCCGCACGTCACTGCCTACGTTCCCGCATTGGAATCCATCGAAACCGTCAACGTCGTGACCAATAATTTCGACGCCGAACAAGGTTTGGCGGGCGGCGCGGCGATCAATGTGCAGATCAAAAGCGGCACGAATCAAATTCGCGGGTCGGCATTTGAATATCACGACAACCATCTGACCAAAGCTCGTCCTTGGAACCTGACCCCGGTCAACGGAGTGGAGCAGGCCAAACCCAAGCGTGTGTTCAACCAGTTCGGCGGCACCATTGGCGGCCCGATCATCAAAGACAGGCTGTTTTATTTCGGCAGCTTTGAAGGCACGAACGACCGCCAACTCGGCAATCGCCTGTTGACGTTGCCGACGGCGGAAATGCGTACTGGCGATCTTTCCGGCGCCGGAGTCGGCATTTACGATCCGGCCACGGGCAACACCATTGGTCAAAACCGGACGCAGTTCGCCGGTGGCATCATACCCGCCAACCGAATTGATCCGATTGCTCAATTGATTCTGAAAGACCTGCCTTTGCCCAATCGCCCTGGATTTGCGAATAACTTTTATGCGACAGCTCCTTATGCTTTCGACCGTAAAACGATTGACGCCAAGGTCAATTACAACGTCAATGAAAAGTTCACCACCTACGGACGATTCAGCTTCCTGACCTATAAGCAGTTGAATCCCGGCGCGCTTGGCCCGCTGGATGGTGTCGGCACCGCGCCGCAGGGCGGCAACACTGGCGTCGGTTCCGGCGAAACTTATGGCGTGACAGTCGCAGGCGTGTACACCGTCAACACCAACTTCATCATTGACGCCAACGTCGGATACACCAGACAAGGCACGAGTTCCGAACAGGGTTTCCTGGATCAAAAGATCGGTCTGGATGTGTTGAAGATTCCGGGAACCAACGGGTCCCGCGATTTTGAAAACGGGTGGCCGCGTTTCCGCATTGGTGGATTTGCGAATCTGGGGGTGCAGGACGCTTTCATGCCCTATACCCGTAACGATCCACAGTGGGTGTATGTCACCAATTTCAACTGGACGAAGCGCAATCACAACATTCGTTTCGGTATGGACATTGCGCGGCAAACTTTGAATCACCTGCAAGCCGAATGGAACGGCGGCGGAAATGCCGAACCGGGTTCCGGCGGGTTTATTTTCAACCAGGGGCCGACCCAGTTGTGTTCGGCTGCCAATTCTGCCGGAACGGCTTGTTCGACTTTCCAACAAGGCAATCAGTTCAACTCGTTTGCAACATTCCTGTTGGGTTACCACTCCGGAGCAGGTCGCACGTTTCTGGTGGAACCGCCGATCATCTTCAAATCCCAGGCGTACAGCTTTTACGTTCGTGATGCCTGGCAGGTCAATCAAAAGCTGACGCTGTCCATTGGCACACGTTATGAGTATTACCCGATGCCGCAACGAGTGGGGCGTGGAATCGAGCGTTACGACGTCAATACCAACACCATGTTGGTGTGCGGTGTCGGCAGCGTGCCCAAAGATTGCGGCGTGAAAATGAGCAAGAAACTGTTTTCGCCGCGCTTGGGGGTAGCCTGGCGCATCAATGATTCGACCGTGCTGCGAACGGGCTACGGCCTGACGTATGACCCGATCAGTCTGGCGCGCACCTTCCGCACCAACTATCCGATGCTGCTGGCATTCAACATTGTGCCTGCGAACGCGGCCATTCCCGCCGGTTTGCTGAGAGATGGAATTCCGGCCACGCCACAGGTTCCGATCACCGATGGCCGAGCCGCAGTTCCGGGCACAGTCAACGTGCTGACGTTGGGTGACGAATTCAAACGTCCGTACATTCAATCGTGGAATCTTGTGTTGGAGAAAAACATCGGCTGGGGCTTTGTGGCCAACGCTGGTTACATAGCCACGCGCACGGTCGGCCAATCGGGTCAAATCAACCTGAACGCCGGTTTGGTTGGTGGCGGCACGGCCAGCCAACCTCTCAACCAGAGATTCGGTCGCGTCGCCACGACCAACCTGCAAAACGGAATTGCCAATTCGCATTACGATTCCATGCAGGCCAATTTGAAACGACGCTTTTCCAATGGCTTGCAATTGCAGGCTTCTTACACCTGGTCGAAAGCCATTGGCATGGCCGGTCTGGGCGGCGACAACGACGGCACGCTGGCAATTAATGAGCCGAATTTCCGTCACTTGAATCGCGGCATTCTTGGCATCAACATTCCGCACAACTTCCAATTCTCCGGCGCCTGGGAATTGCCATTTGGCAAAGGCAAGCGTTGGGCGAATGGCAATGCTGCGGTGTCGGCAGTGACCAGCGGATGGCAACTGAGCTGGCTCTACGGCGCATTCACTGGCCTTCCATTCAGCGTCACAGCCGCCGGCACGTCGTTGAATGCCCCGGGCAGCACGCAACGCGCCGATCAGGTCAAATCTCAGGTGCAGAAACTTGGCGGCATTGGCCCTGGCGACCCGTATTACGACCCAACCGCCTTTGCGCAGGTGACGGCGGCGCGATTCGGAACTGTTGGATTCAATACGTTGACCAGCCCCGGCACGTCGAATCTGGATTTGGGACTCTTCCGCGAATTCAACATCACGGAAGGCATCAAACTCCAGTTCCGCGCCGAAGCTTTCAACGCAACGAACACGCCGCATTTCAACGCGCCGGGCAACAACGTGTCGTCTCCGTCGCGTGACGCCGCTGGCAACATCCTGCTGGATGCCAACGGCAGGCCGCGTTTGAACGGATACATGGAAGTCACCAGCGTTCGCTCCTTCGGGCGCGAAGGCATTGACGAACGTGTGTTCCGCTTCGGTCTCCGCCTGAGCTTCTAAAACTCAGCGGATGTTTGAAACCACTGAGGGGATTGCAGACAATGCAGTCCCCTCGTTTTGTTTGACCAGGCACTGAAAGCCTGAACGTTGATCCGCAAATAATTTTCCATTTGTCAGTTTCCATTTCTCATTTGTCATTGCTCGAATGGCTTGAACGGCCAGTTCAGAGCAGAATGAAAAATGACAACTGACAAATCGCAAATGGAAAATCTGAAATGAAATTTCTGACCTTACAGTTTGTCGTGGCCTGTTTGTTTGCGGCGGTTGTTTTGGCGCAAGACCCGACAAAAGTCGCGCCCGACGCTTACAAAACCGAGTTTGAAAATGAACACGTTCGCGTGCAGCGAGTGCATTACGCGCCGCGCGTCAAAATTCCCGAACACGATCACGCGTTGTATGGAACGGCGTATGTTTATTTGAACGATGCCGGGCCAGTGGTCTTCAGGCATGTCGGATTGGCTTATGGCGCGGTCACACGACCGGCGGTCAAGGCCGGCAGCTTTCGACTGTACAAAGCCGTCAGGGAAACTCATGCAGTCGAAAACATGAGCGAGACGGCCAGCGATTTTTTGCGCGTCGAATTCAAAACCGAACCGGCCAGAGATCAAAACACGCTGCGCGGCAAATACTTTCGCGAAGACGTTCCGGCGGGCGAAAATTTCCAAAAAGCTCAGTTTGAAAACGAACAAGTCCGCATCACGCGGTTGGTGTGCGCGGCGGGCAAAAGCTGTCTGGAAGTGGCCAACGCCAGCGAACCGGTTTTGTTTGTCGTGCTCAACCAGGCGCAATTCAAACTGGGCGGGGCTAGAACCATCGAATTGCTGCCGGGACAAACGCACTGGGTTGCCGCAGGCAAAAGCGTAGCCGGGGAAAACATTGGCAAAACAGCAGCGGAACTGCTGCGCTTCGATTTCAAGACTCCGCCGATGAAAACGCCTGAAGCGGAAAAGCATCATGACCATGCTCATGAAGATAACGCTGCCAAAGCGAAAGCCAATGCCGAAGCTTCCGCGCATTTGAAGCGCGGAGCCGAACTGGAACGCCAGGGCAGGATTGCCGAATCCATCGCCGCCCACGAACAGGCCTTGAAGATTGACGCCGGGTTGGTGCAGGCGCACGTAAATCTGATTTCACTGTATGGCCGAACAAACCTGTTCGAAAAAGCCGCGCTCGCGTTTCGCAAAGCTTCGGAGATCAACCCTGACATTCCCGAACTTCATTTCAATTTCGGAGTTTTGATGGCCGGGCAGCAGCGAATGCCCGAAGCCGCCGCCGCTTTTCAACGGTGTTTGCAATTGAACCCGCATTACGCCGAAGCGCATTTCAATTACGGCGCGATCATCGAAACCGATGGGAAACTGGACGAAGCCTCCGCGCATTTTCGCAAAGCCATCGAAAACAAGTCGGGTTACACAGATGCGCATTTTCATCTGGGGCGAATACTGGTTCATCAAAACAAGCTGCCTGAAGCGATTGAGCAATTTCAAAAATCGCTGACGCCGGAAAGCGAAACCACTCCGCGCAATTTGTACGCGCTGGGCGCGACGTATTTGCGCGCCGGCGACAAAACCAAAGCCATTCAAAATTTGCGCGAGGCTTTGAAACTGGCCAAAGCGCGGAATCAAATTGAATTGGCAAACAGTCTGGAACGCGATCTGAAATCACTGGAGCAGGACAAATGAAACTTTGGAAACTCTCGCTGCTATCCCTCACCGTCACTTTTTTACTATTTGCCCTGTGGCGCGCGCCATTCGCCGCCAACCCTGCTGCCGAATGGCCTGTGTACGGCGGCAATGCTGAAAACACGCACTTTTCACCGCTCAGGCAGATCAATCGCAACAACGTCAAACAGCTTCAGGTCGCCTGGGTTTACGATACTCAGGATTCATTTGACGGTTCGGAACTGCAATGCAATCCGATCATCATCGGCGATACGCTATATGGGACTTCGCCGAAACTGCGCGTGTTCGCGTTGGACGCAACTACCGGCAAAGAACGTTGGAGTTTCGATCCGAACGAAGGCCGCCGTCCGCAGGGCGCGCAGCGAAATCGCGGCGTGACTTATTGGGCGGGCGACGGGCAACCGAAAATCTACGTTGCCTTCCGAAACTGGCTTTACGCGCTGGATGCGAAAACCGGCCAGCCTGTGAACGGTTTCGGCAATGCCGGAAAAGTGGATTTGCGCGAAGGGCTTGGCCGACCGGACGCCGAACGATTGACGGTGGGCATCACTACGCCGGGCGTGGTGTACAAAGACTTGCTGATCGTCGGCAGCATAGTCAGCGAATCGCTGCCAGCCGCGCCGGGACACATTCGCGCTTACGAATTGCGCACAGGCAAATTGCGCTGGGTGTTTCACACCATACCGCATCCGGGCGAATACGGTTACGACACCTGGCCTAAAGACGCCTGGCATTACAGCGGCGGCACAAATGCCTGGGCGGGTTTGGCGCTGGATGAAAAACGCGGTCTGCTTTTCGCGCCGACCGGTTCGGCGACTTACGATTTTTACGGAGCCAATCGAAAAGGCGACAATTTGTTTTCCAACACCTTGCTGTGTCTTGACGCCGCAACGGGCGAACGCAAATGGCATTTTCAAACAATCCGCCATGATTTGTGGGATCGTGATTTGCCTATGGCTCCGGCGTTGGTGACGATCAAAAAAGACGGTCGGGCAATTGATGTCGCCGTCCAAACTACAAAATCCGGCCACATCTTTATCTTCGAGCGCGAAACCGGCAAGCCTGTGTTTCCGATTGAATACCGCAAAGTTTCAACCGCAGGGCTGGACGGGGAACATGTTGCCGACACGCAACCCTTGCCGGTGCTTCCTCCGCCAATCAGTCGGCAACTCATGACCGAGGCGATGGTCACGCGCCGCACTCCAGAAATTCACCAGGAAGCGTTGGCGCGATTTCGCAAACTTCGCAGCGTCGGCCAGTTCGATCCGCCGGGTTTGCAAGGTTCGATTGTGTTACCCGGTTTTGACGGCGGGCCGGGTTGGGGCGGCGGAGCTTTCGATCAATCCACGGGATTGTTCATTATCAACTCCAACGAAGTTCCATGCATTTTGAAAATGGTCGAACGCCCGAAATCGAAAGCTCAGGAAACCGCACAGAGTTTGTTCGCGCGCGATTGCGCCAGTTGTCATGGAAGAGATTGGCAAGGCAGTCCGCCGCAATTTCCGGCGCTCGTTGGCATGGAAGACAAATACAGCGCCAGCGATTTGCACGCGATCATTCGCAACGGCATTGGTCGCATGCCGGGTTTTGCAGCCTTGGGCGAAGAAGGCATTCGCGCCATGGCGAAATTGCTGCTGACCGGCGAAGACACCAAACTCCCCGCCGGACAGGGCGGTTCTGTGATTGATTTGAAATACAGGCTCGACGGATATACGCGGTTTTTCGACAAGGAAGGCTATCCGGCGATCACTCCGCCGTGGGGAACGCTGAACGCGGTTGACCTGAACAAAGGCAAAATCGTCTGGCAAGTTCCGCTCGGCGAACATCCTGAACTTGCGGCCAAAGGAATCAAAGACACCGGCAGTTGGAATTATGGCGGCCCGATTCTGACGGCCAGCGGATTGGTTTTCATTGGCGCGTCGAATTACGACAAGAAGTTTCGCGCGTTCGATGTGAAAACCGGCAAGCTGTTGTGGGAATCGTTGATGCCCGCTTCGGGCAACGCTACGCCTGCGACGTATGAAGTCGGCGGGCGGCAATTTGTCGTCATCGCCGCCGGAGGCGGAAAGCGCGGTGGAGAATCCGGCAGCAAATACGTCGCCTTCGCGTTGCCAAAATAAGTGTGGAGCGCGGCGACTTGTCGCCGCTTTGTTTTTGATGTCGAACCACTGGTTGGTCACTATGCTTTTCGCAAAGAATGGAAAGCTGCGACAACTCGCGGCGCTCCAAAAAGTCATGTGCCTTTGCCTGTTCGTGCTGACCATCGGCGCGCAAACGATGCCTGATTTGCCGACGGTCGCTGCGGAAAGTTTCGGCGCGGAAATTCGGGAGCAAATCCGCAAAGCCATTGCCGAAGCTCAGGCCAAACCGCTGGATGCGGAAGCTGTCGGGCGGTTTGGTATGACACTGCAAACTTACGAACAATACGAACCAGCGGCTGTTTGTTATCAGCGCGCGCGGTTGTTGTCGCCGACTGAATTTCGCTGGGCGTATTATCTGGCCGTAGTCCAGGCGGCGGCGGGCAATCACGCCGAAGCTGTGTCGGCGTTCAAAGAAGCCGTGGCGTTGAAACGCGATTACCATTCCGCACAGTTAAGATTGGCCGATGCGCTGTTCGCTGCCGGGCAGAACGCCGAAGCTCAACAGGTTTACGAAAAGCTGGCTGAACTGGCTCAGGCGAATTATGGTTTGGGCAGAATCAAAGCTGCCGCCAAAGACCACGTCGCCGCAGCCGATTATTTCAAGAAGGCTGTCGAACAATTTCCGCAATACGGCGCGGCGCATTACGCTTTGGGGATGGCGCTGCGAAATTTGGGGCAGACGGCCAAAGCGCAGGAACATCTGGCGCTGTCGCAACAGTTCAAAGACTCACGGCCTGCGATCAACGATCCTTTGCTGACGGCGATTGCCGAATTGAACGCCGCCGGTTCGGAATTGTTGAAACGCGGCGTGATGTTCGACAACGCGGGCAGGTTGACCGAAGCCATAGCCGATCATGAACGCGCCATCGAAGCCAATCCGCAACTGGTGCAGGCGCACATCAACCTGATTTCGCTTTACGCTCGCGCCGGGCAATTCGACAAGGCCGAAAAACATTATCAGGCGGCCAACGGCGTCAATCCGAACATGGCCGACAGTCATTACAATTTTGGCGTGATGATGGCGATGCAGAATCGTCCGCAGGAAGCGGCAAAAGCTTTCGAGCGGTGTTTGCAGATTGATTCGTCAAACGCCGAAGCGCATTACAATTTCGGCGTCATCATCGAACGCGAAGGCCGATTGGACGAAGCCGCCGCGCATTATCGCCAGGCCATAGCCGGCAAACCCGGACATCGTTTGGCGCATTTTCATCTGGGAAGAGTTCTGGTCAATCAGGACAAACTGCCCGAAGCCATCGCTGAATTTCAGAAAACGCTGACGCCCGAAGACGAACAAACGCCGCTGTTCATTTACGCGCTGGGAGCGACTTATTCGCGCGCAGGCGACAACGCAAAAGCGATTCAACTGTTACGCCAGGCGCTGAAAATCGCGACGGAAATGAAGCAAACACAACTGGCGGCAAGCATCGAACGCGATTTGCGCAAACTGGAAAATTGACCGACACCGTTTTCAACCATCACTTTCATTTCACCAAGGGAGACTTTATGAGCGAACAAATCCATCGCAGAGACTTCATCAAACACGCAACGACGACCGCCGCCGCTGCCGCCCTGACCGCTTCTTCGTACAACAAAGTGCTGGGCGCGAATGACCGCGTCCGACTTGGCATCATTGGCCCCGGCGACCGCGGCCAGCAACTTATGAAAGAATTTCTGCAAGCTCCGAATGCTGAATTTGTCGCCGCCGCCGACGTGTATACACGCCGTCATGAAGAAGTGAAAAAGTTCGGCGCTGGCATCAAAGCCTTCAAAGATCATCGCAGCCTGTTGGAACAGAAAGACGTGGACGCGGTAATTATTGCCACGCCGCTGCATTGCCACGCGCGCCACTTTCTGGACACGCTGGCCGCCGGCAAGGACATGTTCTGCGAAAAAACGCTGACGTGGTCCATTGAAGAAGCGGAAGCCTGTCTTGCCGCCGCGAAGAAAAACTCGAAGCGCGTCATTGGCGTAGGCCAGCAACACAACAGCGCAGGTTATTTCCAGGACGCGCGTCGCTGGGTGAAAGACGGTTTGGTCGGCAAAGTCACTTCGGTCGAATCGTGGATGAGCCGAAACACGCCGCGTGGCAAAGGCCAATGGGTGCGTCCGATCCCGGCGGATTGCAACGCGCAGAACGTGGATTGGAAAGCCTTTTTGAACGGTCGTTCGAATCGTCCGTTCGACGCGCACAAATTCATCAACTGGCGTTTGTACTGGGAGTTTTCGGGCGGCAACGTGACGGAAAACATGGTTCACCAGATTGGCTGGATCATAGGCGTGCTGGATTTGCCCGCTCCGACTGCGGCGTATATGTCCGGCGGAGTCTTTTCCGAAAAAGACGGACGCGAAGTTCCAGACACGATTTCCGCCATCATGGATTTCCCCAACGACCTGGTCGTTTCGTGGCAATCCACGTTCAGCAACGCCCGTTTCGGATTAGGCATTCGCATTCTGGGATCGGACGGAACGATTGAATGGTTGGCAGGAACGACCGATATGGTCACGGGCAAATCGGCCAGCGGGTGGAGCTACGCACCGGAAAAACTGAATCGTCCGAACGATTCAGCAATCAAAGGTGACGCCAAAGGCGACAACCATTACGCCAACTTTGTCGAATGCGTGCGTTCGCGCAAAACGCCGAACGCTTCGGTGGAGTTGGGCTACCGCTCGGCGATTGCCGCGCATCTGGCGAACACTTCGTATCGTCGCAAAGAAAAAGTGACGCTGGATTCAGCACGCCAATCTGCTCGTAAGTAAATGGTTTTCATCGGTGAGCGCACAAGGCCAATGTGCGCTCACTTTCCAGTTTCAGACGCCCACGCCTATAATCCTCGTGTTATGCAATACCAAATTCTGATCGAACATCCGAATCAAAACGGCTACGTGGCCTCGGTTATCGGTCTGCCAAACTGTGTAGCGGAAGGCGCGACGGAGGACGAGGCTCTCAACCGAGTGAAGCTGCGGCTGAAAGCCCGATTGGCTCAAAGCAAAATTGTGACGGTTGAAGTTGATGTTCCGGTTCGAGGAATGACGGGCAATCCCTGGATTGATAGCGCCGGTGTTTATAAAGACGACCCGACCTACGATGAATTTCTGGAAGAGATTGCTAAATATCGGCGTGAATTAGATGTGGAAATGGAAGCGAGAGAGAGCTTGGCGCATCAGGGTGTGGCTGGATGAGTTTATACATTCTTGACACAGACCATCTCAGCCTGCAGCAGCGCAGTCATCCGCAACCTCTCGTGCGACTTGCCGCAACTCCGCCAACCGAGTTGGCAATTACCATAATCACAGTGGTCGAGCAGATTGCTGGCCGATTGGGCTATTTCAAACGTTGCCGCAATGAATCGGAAATTGCGCAGGGCTGTTATTTGCTGAGAGACACCGTGGCGCACCTCAATCAATTTCAAATTCTTGAATATGATCCGACTGCGCAAAAGATGTTTCAATCTTGGCGGCAAAGCGGAATACGCATTGGCACACAAGATTTGCGAATTGCGGCAATCGCGCTTTCCGCTGGCGCAACTTTGCTGACCCGCAATACTGTGGATTTTGGCAAAGTGTCTGGCCTGACGATTCAGGATTGGACAGTTTGAAGCTCTGTCCGCAGCGCCGTCGCAATCTGTCCGCCGTGAAAGCGTCCGTTTTCGATGAAAATCTTGCCTGTTTCTTTTCCCGCGATGACTACGCCTGCCAGATAAATTCCCTTCACATTGGATTCCATGGTTTCCGGGTTGTGCTTCGGCTTCATGGTTTCTGGATCAATTTCGATTCCGATTGAGCGCAGAAAATCGTTGTCGGTGTGATAACCGGTCAGCGCGAAAACGAAATCATTTGGCAGTTCGGATTCTTCGCCGGTTTCCAGATGGCGAAGACGAATCGTCGTCGGTTTGATTTCCGTGACGATGGTATTGAAGCGCGCAGCTATTTCACCGTTTTTGATGCGGTTTTCGATGTCGGGCAGAATCCAGTATTTGATGGTTGGGCGCAGAGTGGCCTGGCGATGAATGATGGTGACTCGCGCTCCGTGTCGGTAAAGGTCTAGCGCGGTAATGGCTGCGGAATTGGCTGCGCCGATGATGGCTACGTCGCGGTCGTAAAACGGATGCGCGTCTTTGTAATAATGCGAAACTTTGGGCAAATCTTCGCCAGGAATGCCGATCAGGTTTGGATGATCGAAATAACCGATGGCGACGACGATCTTCTTCGACCGGTAACTGCGCCGTTCGCCGGTCATTGCCAATTCGGTTACGACGAGAAAATCTCCGTCGGAGCCGCTGACGCCGAGCACGCGTTCGTACTGATTGACGTTCAGTTTGTAAGTGTCCACCACACGGCGGTAATACTTCAGCGCTTCCTGGCGATTGGGTTTTTCGCGTTCGCAGACGAACGGCAGGTCGCCGATTTCCAGCAACTCCGGCGTAGTGAAAAAGACGAGCTGCGTCGGGTAATTGAACAGCGAATTGACGACGCAGCCTTTTTCTATGACCAGATGGCTGAATCCGGCGCGCTGCGTTTCAATCGCGCAGGCCAATCCGGTAGGCCCTCCGCCAATCACAATCACATCAAAAACAGTTTGGTTATTCATCCCGAATGCTCAGCGTAGATTTCAGGTGTTCGATCCAGCGTGCTGCCGCCTGAGGAGATTGCAGTCGCACCGCGTGCAAATGCGCGTGCGCCGGATCGCGCAGCTTGGCAGCGTAATCCCGCTGGTGTCGCCAGTGCGAAGTGAACGCCCACAGAATGATCGAATCTTTTGAAAAGGCTTGCCGCAACGATTCGCGGTTGCCGTTGCAACACTCTTCACCCAACACAGTTCGTCGGAAGGTGCGAATCAGCAAGCGGGAAATCACCACACGAAATGGATACTCCAGCCAAATGATTGTGTCGGCGCGTTGCCAGACAATGGGACTGACTTTGGTGGTGTAGTTTCCATCAACCACCCATGCCGGAATGTCAGTCGCAGCTTTGACCTTTTCGATGAATTCTTCGCGCGGCGTTTCCTGCCAGTTCGGGTTCCAGTGCAATTGATCCAATTCGATGTGCGGCACGTCCAGCAACTGTGCCAGTCCGCTGGCAAAGGTTGTCTTGCCTGATCCCGAAGTGCCAATGACGACAATTCGCTTCATTTTTGATGCTCAGCAGATTCAAGCCGATGATCTTCGTAAAAGAACGCCGGGCCGCACACCAGCAAGATTCGCATCGGCGTCGAACCTGTGTTGGTCAGCGTGTGGCGATGCTGACGCGGAATGTACACTGCGTCGCCTGCGCCGACTTCACGTTGTTCTTCACCGACGGTCATTACGCCGCTGCCTTCGAGAATGTAATAAACCTCTTCCAACACTTCGTGGCGATGCGGCGGAACGGTTGCGCCGGGCGGCAGCAATTCTTCAGCCAGCGAACATTGATTGATCGGCGAAATGGTTCGATCAATCAGCGGACGAATCTCCGAACCATGCGGCGTATTGATGACTTTGGAATCTCGGCGATTAACTATCAGCATAGATAATAAAATCGGAAAACGCTTCATCCATGAAGTTCACGAAGAAACACGAAGGAAAGCAAAGAGCTTGTTGGCCTCACTTCGTGTCGCTTCGTGTACTTCGTGGACAAAATCCGTCTTCTTAAACTGAAGCCAGAACCTTTTCCAGAAATTCTCGGTTGGCTTTGGCGTTGGCGGCGGTTTCTTCCGGCGTCGCGCCGACTTTGACGCCTTCGACCATTATCGGGCCTTTGAATCCGGCGGCTTTCAGTGTTTTGAAGACACCCGCAAAATCCACCTTGCCTTCGCCGAATTGCATCATCACTTCGCCTTTGACCGTCGCGCAATCTTTGGCGCAAAAACCTGTCACGTGCTGGGCGATGGGTTTCAACTCTTCAACAGGGTCTTTGCCGGTGTAATGAATGATGTTTCCTGCGTCGTACCAAATCTTGAAGTTGCGATGATTGACTTCCTTCATCGCGCGCAGGATTTCATCGGAAGCGCCGCTGCCTCCGCCGTGCGGTTTCATCACCAGTTTGATTTTCTTTTCGTCGGCGTAGGCGGCGGATTCGCGCATGACTTTGTAGTAATGCGCGTACTCTTCGGGTTTGTCCACGCCGAAACTGAGAATGAACTCCAAGCCCAGAAATCTGGCGTTATCAATTTGCTGGCGCATTTCCCTGATCGAATCTTCAATCGGTATGTTATGCCGCGAACGCAACGCGCCCATATTGGCTTTCAGCCCGCTGGCCGCCAACCGCTTTTTCAAACCGTCCAGGTATTCGGGTTTGGCGTCCGCGCTGATGAATTGTTCATCGCGCGTGCGGCTGAGCAGACCGGTGTATTTGTATCCGGCGGATTTGATCTGTTTCAGCGTTTCGTCAAAAGACCATTTAGTCCAGGGGCGATTGAAACACCCGACCGGCCAATTGACTTTGGCTTCGACGGCGAATTCAGCCATCGCGCCGACAGACGCCGCCGCGCTGGCAAAAACGGTGTGTTGAATGAATTGTCTTCGGTTCATGCCTGATTTGTTCCTTTTGGTTGATGGGTTGATTCTCTGGTTCAGAACTTTCGTTGAGATGCCTTATTTTTCAGGCTCGCAAACTTATACCACACGAATGGAGAGGTTGAGAGTTCGCTCTTCGTATTTTCCAAACCAGCGCTTTCTCAGTGTTTGCATCGCGGGCGTTTTCTCGCATTGTTGTTTTTCCTTGCCTTGCCTAAACTCAGCCCACTTCCATCATTCACGTTCGAAAAGGAGATTGCTTGAATGCGCCAACCAATGTTGTGGCTGACAACTGTTTTAGTTGCGACGTTCGCAGCTACCGTTTCCATAACTGCTCAACAAAACGATCCTGATAAGGTTCGGCAGATTCCTCCGCCCGGCGTGGAAGTTTCTGCCGCCGACCGCGCCGAACTAGAAGCCGGAATCGCCGCGCTTGGCAAAGAGATTGATGCTCTGCGCGAAGCGTTGAAAGTCAAACCCGCGTTGCTGGAATTGCTGCCCGACGTGCAAATCTTTCACAACGCTGCGCGATACGCCCTCCAGTACAACGAATTCTACAAACCCGAAGAAATTGTCACCACCAAAAAACAACTGCAACAGGGAATGGAACGCGCCGCCGCGTTGCGCGAAGGTAAGGTTACGTGGGCGACGCAAACCGGCCTGGTCGTGCGCGGCTACGTTTCGGAAATTGATGGTTCGGTGCAACCGTACGGGCTGGTTGTGCCTGAAACTTATCAACCTAAATTGCCGCACCGGTACAGGCTCGATGTCTGGTTTCACGGACGCGGCGAAAACCTGACCGAACTGAACTTCATCGCCGACCGGCAAAAGAACGCCGGGCAATTCACGCCGCCGAATACAATCGTTCTGCATCCGTATGGCCGTTATTGCAATGCCAACAAATTCGCGGGCGAAATGGATTTGTTTGAAGCGTTGGCCGCCGTCAAAAAGCATTACCCGATTGATGAAAACCGCATCAGCGTGCGCGGCTTTTCGATGGGCGGAGCCGCCACCTGGCACATTGCCACTCATCACGCAGGATTGTGGGCTTCGGCTGCGCCGGGCGCAGGTTTTGCTGAAACGCCGGAATACGTCAAAGCCAAACTCGATGAAGTCCCCTGGTACGAACAGAAGCTCTGGCATTTGTATAACGCCACGGATTACGCGGCGAATTTATTCAATTGTCCGACGGTCGCTTACAGCGGAGAGCTTGATAAACAGATTCAGGCCGCTCAGGTGATGGCGCGCGAATTGAAAACCGAAGGCATTGAGCTGACCCACATCATCGGCTCGCAAACCGAGCATAAATATCACCCGGACGCGATCAGGGAAATCAATCGCCGCATTGATTCCATCGTTGCCGCCGGCCGCAACCCGCTGCCACGTCGTGTGAAGTTCACAACGTGGACATTGCGTTACAACCGCATGGCCTGGGTGACTGTGGATGCGCTGGGCGAACATTGGCAGCGCGCTCGCGTTGAAGCCGAAATTCGCAATAACGCGCCGATTCAGGTAACGACTCAAAACGTAACGGCGCTGACGCTGGAAATGCAGCCGGGCGAATGCCCGCTAGACAATTCCCGGCGACCGACGGTTGTCATTGATAACCAGCAAGTCATCGCTTCGCCGGTGATGTCCGACCGTTCGTGGACTGCGCGCTTTCGCAAGCTTGACGGCAAATGGTCGCTGGTCGAAAGGGAAGAAGACGGTTTGAGAAAAGTTCACGGCTTGCAAGGCCCGATTGATGACGCGTTTCTGAGCAGCTTCGTGTTCGTTCGCCCTACCGGCAAGGCAATAAGCGAAAAAGTCGCCGCGTGGAGCGCTGCCGAACTGCATCGCGCGATCAAACAATGGCGCGGCATGTTTCGCGGCGAAGCTCCGGTCAAAACCGACGCGCAAATCAGCGAAACCGACATTGCCAACAGCAATCTGGCGCTGTGGGGCGACCCGATGAGCAATTCCATTTTGGCAAAACTCATTGACCGATTGCCCGTCGGCTGGAACGCGCAAACCGTCAAAATCGGCGACCAGACGTTTTCCGCTGCCAACCACGTTCCGGTGTTGATCTTCCCGAACCCGCTGAACCCGAAGCGTTATGTGGTCATCAACAGCGGCTTCACCTTCCGCGAAGCGCATTACCTGACCAACGCGCAACAAACTCCGAAGCTGCCGGATTGGGCCGTCGTAGATTTAAGCCTGCCGTCTTCGGCTTTTTCGCCCGGACGAATCGCTGTGGCAGGCTTTTTCGGCGAACGCTGGGAGTTAAAATAATCTCGATGATTGCCAAAGCTAAAATTCAGTTGCCAATGCAAACCCTCATCCGTCCCACAATTCAAGCAGATTGGATTGGGCAAGAGTATCTGCGCCAAGTTTCCACCGAAGCCAAGCGTCTGCGTGGGCAGTTTTTCACCCCAGTCGAAGTCGCGGATTTTATGGCGCAACTTTATCCGACGACTGAAGATCGGCAACTTCGCATTCTTGATCCGGGGGCGGGGGCAGGCGTGCTGAGTTGCGCGTTGTGCGAACACATAACCGCCAGCGGAAAAGTCAGAGAAATCATCCTTGACGCTTATGAATCTGACGTTGAGTTGGCTGGCTATTTGGAAAAGAGTTTATCGTATTTGAAAAGTTGGCTATGGCAAAAGTCTGTAACTCTGAGTTTCAGGATCATTCACGAAGATTTTGTGCTGGCGAATGCGGAAGGATTGGCGGAAAAAGCGTCACTCTTTGTTGCCAGGCCGGAAGGAAATTACGATTTGATCATCGCCAACCCGCCTTATTTCAAACTTCCAAAATCAGACTCGCGCGCACAGGCTGCTGAAGCAATTGTTTGCGGCCAGTCCAACATTTATGCGGTTTTCATGGCTGTGTCAGCAGTGCTGTTAAAAGCAGGTGGAGAGATGATTTGCATTACGCCTCGCAGTTATACCGCCGGGCCTTACTTCCGACTGTTCCGCGAAAAATTCTTTGCTCGAATGCAGCCGCAAGCTTTCCATCTGTTCGACTCCCGAACTGAAGCGTTTGGACGAGATGATGTCCTGCAGGAAAATTTGATCTTGAGAGCAAGGCGAGACGACGGGTGGACGGCTGCCAAGCTGCAATCAATGGTCGAAGTTTCATGCAGCGCCAATCGCCAAGATTTGGCGACGCGCAAAATCCGCCGTGTGCCGGTTGGCGAGATTTGGGACATTGTTGGCAAAGACAAAGTTCTGCGTCTGTTGTTGGCTGACAAAGACGAACAGGCATTGAATCAGGTTCGTCAATGGTCAGGCAGGTTGCAAAGTTACGGATTGGAAATTTCAACTGGTCCAGTGGTTCCGTTTCGCGCTACGGAGTTCATCAATCGAGGTGACGGCCAGTCACAGAACTCTGCGCCATTGCTTTGGATGCAGAACGTCAGCCCTATGCGAGTTGAGTGGCCCGTCGCCGCCAGAAATAAGTCTCAGCATATCGCCGACAATGAACAATCTCGTTATCTGCTGGTTAAAAATCGGAACTATGTTTTGTTACGACGATTCAGCGCCAAGGAAGCCGCTCGGCGTTTGGTGGCGGCGCCATTGATTGCCAATAGTTTGACCGCGTCTTTTGTCGGCTTGGAAAACCATTTGAACTATATCCATCGTCGCAAAGGTGAATTATCCGAGCAGGAAGCTTTCGGGCTGGCGGCTTTGCTGAACAGCGAGTTGATTGACACTTACTTTCGCACGTTTAACGGCAACACTCAGGTCAGTGCGACCGAGTTACGCGCGTTGCCATTGCCGCCGCTAACTTTGATCGAAAATCTTGGAGAAAAAGTGATGAACGACGGGGCTGATTTAGAGACAATTGACAGGCGAGTCAATGAACTCTTTGACGTTTAAGCCAGAAGGAAATGGATGACTAAAATCGAAGAAGCAAAAAACATTTTGAAAGCGCTTGGGTTGCCACCTGCGCAGCAGAACGAGATGTCTGCCTTGACGTTGTTGGCTCTTTGCGATTTGAGGTCAGACGATTCCTGGAATCAGGCTCGCCGTCACAGTGTCACAGTCACAAAAGGCATCATGACCTTCGTCGCGCGTGAATACGGAAAGCAATACGCGCCGAACACACGCGAAACTTTCCGGCGGCAGGTGTTGCATCAATTCGTCCAGGCTGGAATAGCAGATTACAACCCCGACGCGCCGCTGCTTCCAACCAACAGTCCGCGAGCGCATTACGCAATTTCCGAAGCCGCCGTTGCCGTCGTAAAAATGTACGGCTCGAAGAGATGGAAAGTCGCCGTCAAAAAATTTGTCGCTCAGCAAGGCAGTTTGCTGACCGTTTACCAAAAGAATCGCGCAGCAAAGCAAGTGCCTGTCAGATTGCCCGATGGAACGGCTCTCAAGTTATCTCCAGGGGCGCACAACCAATTGCAAGCTGCTGTGATTGAGCACTTTGCCCCGCGTTATGCACCAGGCGCTCATCTGCTTTATCTGGGCGATACGGCAAACAAGAACTTGCACGTTGATGCACCGCGATTGGCGAAACTCGGCGTCACGCTCGGCCAGCACGACAAATTGCCAGATGTAGTGCTTTATGACCAAAAACGCGACTGGCTATTTCTGATTGAGGCCGTTACTTCGCATGGCCCAATGACTCCAAAACGAGTTGTTGAACTGGAAAGGATGTTTGCCGCCAGTCGCAACGGGTGCGTTTATGTCAGCGCCTTTGCTGACTTGGCGGAATTTCGCAAACATCTGAAACAGATTGCCTGGGAAACCGAAGTCTGGATTGCCGAAATTCCTGAGCATCTGATTCACTTCAACGGAGACCGCTTTCTGGGACCAAGATAAATGAACAAAGCTCCAAACGAATGCGAAAGCTTGCAAGACATTCGCGCTGAAATTGATCGCATTGATCGAGAAGTCATTGCCGCCTTCGGGCAACGCTTTGCCTATGTCAAAGCCGCCGCCAAATTCAAAACCAGCGAAGCAGGCGTCAAGGCTTCCGACCGATTTGCGGCGATGTTGCAACAGCGGCGCGAATGGGCTGCCGCAGAAGGCTTGAATCCTGACGTGATTGAAAAACTGTACCGCGATCTGGTCACGCACTTTATCGAAGAAGAGTTGAAGCAATGGAAACAAGAAGCAAATTGAATCTGGCAGCGTTTTTCGTAATGACTGTGTTGCTGGCTGGCGCTTGGCCCTGGGTGGCGATGGCTCAGACGAACAAACCGGCAGAGAAGATCAAAATTCTGATCGTCTACCACTCGCGCGAAGGCCACACGGAAGCCATGGCGAAAGCTGTTGCCGAAGGCGCAAAGAAACATCCGCTGGCGGAAATTTCCATGAAGCCGGTTAGCGACGTGAAATGCGCCGAGTTGCTGGCGACGGATGCGTTGATTGTCGGTTCGCCGGTTTACTGGTCGAACATGGCGGGTGAAGTGAAGACGTTTTTTGACCGCTTTTCGACGGATTGCGGCGTGTTGCCGCCGACCTTTCAGATGCGAGACAAAATCGGCGGAGCCTTTGTCACTGGCGGCGAAACATCCAGCGGCAAGGAAATCGCGTTGATGACCATCGTCGCGGCAATGTTGGGCAATCGAATGATAGTCCTCAGCGAAGGGCAGGCTTTAGGCGCGGCGGCGACAACAGGCGACGGCAAATTGCCTGTGACGGAAAAGGAACTGACGGAAGCTAGACGGCTGGGCGAGCGCGTTGCACAGGTGACGACGATGCTCAAACACGGCAAAACCAAATAAAGCGACGAATCACGGTAAAAAGAATTGCAGCGTGCGAATGATGTTTTCGCCCATGATTTTTCGGATTTCGGTTTCGCTGAATCCTTCCTGCAACAGCGCGTCGGTGATTTGCGCGACGCCCGTTGTATCGAATGGTGCAGTGATGGCTCCGTCGTAATCCGAACCAAGTGCAACGTGATCCGCGCCGATCAGATTGACTGTGTAACGAATCGCTTTGGCGATGGCTTTGGCATCCGTGCCGCAAGTCGCCGTATCCCAGAATCCTATGCCGACCACGCCGCCGGTCAAGGCGATGCGTTTCAATTGTTCGTCGCTGAGGTTGCGATTGTTGTCGCACGTGCCTTTGACTCCGGTGTGCGAAACGAAAATCGGTCGTCGAGCCATTGCCAGCACGTCGTTGATGGTTTGCGCCGAAGCGTGCGCCAGGTCAATGAACACTTCACGCTCCTGCATGCGTTCGACCAGTTGTTTACCCGATTCGGTCAACCCGCCTTTTGTTGCTCCGTGAGCCGAGCCAGCCATTTCGTTGTCGAAAAAATGCGCCATCCCGATCATTCGGAATCCGGCGTCGAACAGTTTGTCAAAATTGTTCACGTCGCCCGACAAGGCATGCGCGCCTTCGATGCCCAGAAATCCTGCGACCAGGTCTTTTTCCGTTTGGCGACGTTGCAGGAATTTCGCCACATCGTCTTTGGTTCTCAGGATGACCAGTTTGCCGTTCGACCGGTCGGCAGCTTCGTGCAATCGGCGAGCTTGATAAAGCGCGCGTTCGGTCAGGCTGGTCAACGCTGCCAGCGGCCAGCGTTCGGCAAAGGCAAGCAGCGTAATGTTGTCGGTGTCGCTGGTGTTGGCTTCGATATTCATGTTGCGGGGGGTTTTGGTGACGACGGTGAAAGCCTGAACGGCGACATTACCTTCCTGCAATCGCGGCAAATCCACGTGTCCCCAGCTTCCTTTTTCCAGCAGGTCGCGGTTCCACATCAGCGTGTCAGCGTGCAGGTCGGCGACCAGCAACCGCGCGTGCAATTCTTTGGCAGCGTCCGAAGCGGCATACGGCGGAGGATTGATGGTCAGGTTCATGCTTTTGCCGACGTAAGTCGGCACAAAACCGAAAACGACGATGGCCGCAACAACCAACACAATTGCGAGACCGAGCAGAAACTTTTTCATTGCGGATGGAGCCTCCGGTGAGATGATGAATGGGTGAAGAATTGAGCGCGCAAAATATCATCAAGCGGCGAAATCGCCAACTCACGTCTTGAGCCTGAGTTGCAATTGACTTGGGTTAGCGCCGCAGCAGGTCGGCAAAGCTCGGGTCATCGCGCAGCGGATCGAAGTAATGATCAAATCCGATCCTGGCGACGATCCAGGTGCCTCTGATCCTCTCCAGCCAGGCGAAGGCTTGATCTTTGTCGCCCAGCCCGGCGTAGACCGCGGCGATGTAGTATGGCGAGGCCAGATTTTGCTCGTACAGGGCAAGCAGGCGGGCCAGAATCAGCTCGGCCTCGGCGCGCCGTCCTGTGACGGCGTATATGTGGCCGAGCGCGCTCAAGGCGACTGAGCCGCCATTCGACAACTGCTCCGCCTTCTGAAATTCGGCGATGGCTTCGTCGTAGCCCTTTTGCTGTTCGTAAACCAGCCCCAGCCCCCAATGCGCGCGGGCGAAGTTCGGATCCATCTCTATGGTCTTCTGAAGCACGGCGACGGCCTCGTCATAGCGTCGCAGCCAGTGGAATCCCAGGCCCAGGTTCGAGTTGAAGAAGGTCGAGAGCGGGTCCAAATCCCGCGCGCGTTGGATCTCGGTTATTCCCTCTTCATGCCGCCCTTCCATGAATAGAGCCGTCCCATAATAGCTATGCGCCTGAGCCAGATTGGGGTTGAGTTCGAGTGTGCGCTCTAATTCGCGCCGCGCCGCTGCATCGCCCGTCAGAAAGAAAGCCGCTCCGAGCATGAGGTGGGCTTCGGGCAGCAGCTCATCCAGTTCCACCGCTCTTTGCGCCGCCGCGCGCGCTTTGTTAATCGCCTCCGCCTCCGGCGTAATGCCCATCATATATTGAGGCACGGCGAAACTGATGTAGCAATCGGCGATTCCGGCGTAGGCCAGAGCGTAGGCCGGATCAATTTCAATCGCCTGTTGGAAGTAACCAATAGCCTTGGCCAACGATTCGCGGTTCTGCTTGCCCCAGAAATAGCGCCCACGCACATAGGCTTCAAAAGCCGCGGTGTTCTCGGTGTAGTTCTTCTTCAATCGGCTCTGCTGCTCGGCGGTCAGCTTGAGCGTCAGCGCGCGCGCGACCTGTTCGGAAATTGTCTTCTGTAAAGAGAGCAGGTTGGTGGATTGTTCTTCGAAGCTTTCGGCCCACAGCGGCGAGCCGTCCCCGGCGCGAAGCAGTTGCACGGTCAGCCGAAACCGATCACTCGCGCGTTGCACGCGGCCATCGAGCACAGCCTCGACCTCCAACTTGCGCCCGATTTCCGCCGGGTCGCGCCCGGTGGCGGTGTACTGCTGGATGGCGCTGGTAGAGCGGACGGTAATCACGCCGGTTGAGCCGAGCCGCGTGATCAGCGCATCGGCAAGGCCCAAACCCAGCGACTCCTCGTCATTTGCGGAATTCAAAAAATGAAAGGGCAGGACGGCCAGCGAGCGCACCTGACTAACTTTGGTTGGCGGCTGTCGCCAGAAGAGCAGACCGAGTGGGACGAGGCCGGCGACCGCAATCAACACTCCGCCAATGACCAACGCCTGACGCGACTTGACCGGGAAACGCCGGCCAGGAACCGGAAGCGCGCGCAGCGGTGGCGCAGGCAATTCGGACCCAGTCAATTCGGGAAGATCAAAGCTGACTGATGATGCCGCCTCGTCCTCCGGGTCATCCTCTTCGATGATGATCTGCGAGACAGTGTGATTTTCAACGATCAGCGACGGCTCTTCCTCCTGCCACTCGCTCACCTCGGCCACAAATTTATACCCGCGGCCCGGCACGGTGACGATGTAGCGACGTTCGGCCAGGTTCTCGCCGAGCGTCTTCCTCAGCATTGAGACGTTCCGCTTGATGCCGCCCTCCTCGACGATGGCCTCGCCCCAAACCTTCGTCATCAGCTCGTCTTTATCCACCACCCGCTCCCGGTTTTCGACCAAAACCAGCAGCGTGTCAAACAGCTTTGGCGTCAGCGCTACCGGCTTTCCATCACACAGCAGCAGACGCTTGGTTGCGTACAGGCGGAAGCCTGCGAACTCGTAAATGCAACTTCGGGAAGTATTTATCATCGAGGGAACAAATTGGGACAAATTGGAACCGAGGCTGGAACGACTTCGCACCCATCCTTTGGCTACCGTCTTCTACGGACTAAGGCAACGACTGCTATTTAGATTAAAAGTTATGAGCGGCGAATTCTAATGTTTGGCATGACAGAAAACAACTCGACTCAAGGGGTGTTCTCATTATCGCGGGGAACCGGATGAAGAAGCAGACAAAAATCATCATTGAGACTCATCAGGTCCAAATCATCCGACGTGGCAAGCCACCGGTGCGAGCCTGGTGCCTCGAATGTTCCGCCATCGTCCCGATGCTGACGCCGGAAGAGGCTGCCGCCTTAGCTCAAGTTACAACTCGCACGATCTATCGTCTGGCAGAAGCCGGGGAGTTGCACTTCACCGAAACGCCCGAAGGGATGCTCCTCGTCTGCCCGGACTCCTTCACCAACCGGCCCCCGATGGGCCAACTTCTCAAGGAAAACAACACATGATCTTCAGAAACAACACCCGCAGATTCTTACTGCTGACGCTGCTGCTCGCGCTGGCTTTGGTCAGCACTTTATCTTTTAACTCTGGCATCTCCGGGGCTTCCGCTCGCACAGCCGTTCCACCAATGCCGCCGCCTTCAGGATGCACGGTCGTCGGCTGGGGTGCTGACTTCTTTGGCCAGGCGACGTCCCCCGCCGGCCTTAGTGGTGTGACGGCGGTTGCCGCTGGGGCCCTTCACAGCTTGGCGCTGAAGTCCGACGGCACGGTCGTCGGCTGGGGGTATAGCGACGGCGCTGGCGCTGAAACGCCTCCCGCCGGCCTGAGCGGTGTAACGGCGATTGCCGCCGGAGCCGTTCACAGCCTGGCGCTGAAATCCGATGGCACGGTTGTCGCCTGGGGCAGTGACGCCTTTGGCCAGACGACGGTCCCCGCCGGCCTGAGCGGTGTGACGGCGATTGCCGCCGGGCTATTTCACAGCCTGGCGCTGAAGTCCGACGGCACGGTCGTCGGCTGGGGCTATAACGACTATGGCCAGACGACGCCTCCCGCCGGCCTCAGCGATGTGGTGGCGATTGCTGCCGGCCTCTATCACAACCTTGCGCTGAAGTCTGACGGCACGGTCGTCGGCTGGGGCGCTGACATCAGTGGCCAGGTGACGCCTCCTGCCAGCCTCAGCGGTGTGGTGGCGGTTGCCGCCGGGCTATTTCACAGCCTTGCGCTGAAGTCTGACGGCACGGTCGTCGGCTGGGGCGATAGCTTTGGCACTGGCGCTGAAACGCCTCCCGCCGGCCTGAGCGGTGTGACGGCGATTGCCGCTGCGGACGATGGCGCTGGAGGCTCTTACAGCTTGGCGCTGAAGTCGGACGGCACGGTCGTCGGCTGGGGCAGTAACGCCTTTGGCCAGGCGACGCCTCCTGCGGGCCTCAGCGGTGTGACGGCGATTGCCGCCGGCTACTTCCACAGCCTGGCGGTGGCCGACTGCGCTTCATCCAACAATCCGCCGGTTGTAACCATCACCGGGCCATCCAGCGGTTCGATCTTCGCCGTGGGCACACCGGTCAATTTCACCGGCACGTTCACCGATACGGCGGGCGACACGCACACCGGGAACTGGATGTTCGATGCCATCACGCAAGCCGCAACTATCGTCGAGCCATCGGGTTCAACGCCCGGTTCGGCCAACACCACCTACACTTTCACCCAAGCCGGGGTCTACGCGGTGAAGCTAACGGTCACGGACAACGGCAGCTTGTCAGGCACGGACACGACAGTGGGCGCGGACAATTTTGACGCGCTGGTGGTGATCTACGATCCGAGCGCGGGCTGGGTGACCGGCGGCGGCTGGATCAATTCACCGGCGGGCGCTTACGCGGCTAATCCATCCTTGACCGGCAAGGCCAACTTCGGCTTCGTCTCGAAATACCAGAACGGCAATAGCGTCCCGACCGGCAACACCGAGTTCCACTTTAAGGCCGGCGACCTGAAGTTCAAGAGCACCGTCTACGAATGGATGGTGATCTCCGGCGGTAAGAAGGCGCAGTACAAAGGTCTCGGCACCATCAACGGCGCAGGCAGCTATCGCTTTATGCTGACGGCCATTGACGGCGACAAACCGGGCGGCGGCGGCCAGGACAAATTCCGGATCAGAATCTGGAGCGACAGCGGCGGCCTGGTGTACGACAACCAGATGAACGACCCCGACAGCAACGATCCGACGACGGTGCTGGGCGGAGGCAGCATCCAGATTCACCATTGATGGCCATTTACGGCATTGATGGCAAATAAAACCGAAGGGTGCCGGTCATTGATCGGCGCCCTTTTCACTTTGCACTAACAGAACCGACCATTTGCTTGACACTTCCCAAACACGTCGGGCAGACTGCCCGGCGATGGTTGATCCCTTCTTTCGCTTCGCCATCGAGCAATCATCGTTCATCGTTACAATCAAAATTCAGCGGTCGCATGTTGTCGGGCTGACAGAGCCTGCCTGCTGCCTGCTTACATCCTGGAAATCAAGGAGAGCAAAAATGTCCGTCAAAGCATTTGAACCGAAGTTTATGAAAGTCGGCGTGTTGACCGCCGCGTTGCAAGAGTTGACGCCGCGCGAAAAACGCGACTCCGATCCGGATTTGGCTATTGAAGAATGGGTGCAATTTGCCGCCGAACTGGGCGCGAATTACATACAGCTTGGTTCGGCCCTGCATCCTTCGGAAGCAGACATTCCCGCCGAAGCCATGCTCGATCCAACGGCCAATCATCTGGATTTGCGCCAGCCGTTTTCCAAAGACCGCGCCAAACGAGTTCGCGCCAGTTTGCAGGCGAACAAAGTGGGGATTTCCGATGTCGGATATTTCGACAACATGCTGCATCACGATCCGGCGCTGCGGAAAAAGAAACATGACTTCATGCTGCGCGCGATGGATGCGGCGGTCGAATTGGACGTGTCTGCCGTGTGCGGTTTCGTAGGCCGCAATCAGGCCACGAACATGGATCAGAACCTGCTGGATTTTGAAGAGTGGTTCATCCCGCTGCTCAAAGCCGCCAAAGAACGCGGCTTGGTCTATCGCATCGAACAATGCCCCATGCCGGGCTGGGTTCCGGGCGACAACTGGCACAACAACATCGCCTACACGCCCGGAACGTGGATCGCGCTGCATCGCATTTGCGAAAAACACGGCGTTGGCGATCAGTTCCGTATCCACTACGATCCTTCGCACGCGATTCTGATGGGACAGGATACGCGCTCGCTGTTCCAGTATCTGAAAGACACCGGCTACAACTTCCTGATCGGCGGTTTCCACGTCAAAGGTCAGGTGACGGATGCCAAAGGCGTTTCGGCGTGGGGATACGGCGGCCAGACGGTCGAACGCGGCGATATGATTAACGGTCAACCGTCGCCGAATGTCGCCGATCATCTGAACGCCTGGGCCAAACAGGTTGTATTGTGCGAACACGAATTGCCGGGCACGGCCAAACACGATCCGCTGGCTTATCTGCAGAATCGCACGGTGGATTGGCTTGATCATCAACTGGCCGCGCGCGAACTGCTGCAACTCGACGTTGAAAACACCTACCTGATCGTCGAACACGAATATCCGAAAGCACGCATTCAGGACAAGGAATTGTTGAAACCGATTTTGCAAGGTTCAATCGCTTTCGCCCGCAAGATTGACGAAGCGGCGGCTTGCATGTTCGCTCTGCAAAACGAAGTGCTGGCCGCGCAAGGCATCCCAGTGCAGGGCATTGGGCGCGAAGCTTATCGGTCGTAATCACAAACGCACTTTCCCGGAGAAACTTATGTTCATCAGACGAAAACAAATCTTGTCACTGTTCTTTTTGATTGCCATCGTCGGTCTCTGCTCCGCTTTGCCCATCAAAACCGTTACCGCTCAAGGCAAAAAGCCCAAAGTGTTGTTTGTCACCCAATGCAAAGGGTTTCGCCACGCAGTGCTGCACCAGGCTGAAGAAATCATGGAACAGCTCGGCGATAAAAATGGTTTTGACGTGACGATCACTCAGATGGCGGAAAAATATCTGACGCCTGCGAACCTGAAAACTTATGACGTAATAGTGTTTTACACGACGGGCGAATTGCCGCTGTCTGACGCGCAGAAAAAAGCGCTGCTGGATTGGATCAAATCAGGCAAGTTTTTCATGGGGCTGCACAGCGGAACGGACACGTTTTACAAATGGCCGGAATACGGCCAGATGATCGGCGGGTATTTCAACAAACATCCGTGGACCCAGGACACGACCGTCACGCTGAAAACTGAAGACAAAACGCATCCGGCTTCGCGGCATTTGCCGGACGGCTGGACGATGAAGGAAGAGATTTATCAGCACAAGGATTTCATTGGGCGCGACAAGACCCACGTGCTGGTAAGTCTGGATCAATCCAAAACCGACATGAACAAACCCGGCGTCGAGGCCAAAGATTTCCCGCTGGTTTGGTGGCACGATTACGGCAAAGGCAAAGTGCTCTACAACGCTTTCGGCCATCGCCCGGACGTGTGGACGACGGATTGGTACAAGACCATGTTGGTCAATTCCATCAAGTGGGGAACCGGCCAGATGAAGTAAGGGCGGTTTCAGAGGATGAAACTGAAAGGGCAAGCCGACTGGCTTGCCCTTTTGTTGGTGCGCGCGTCAATTGAAGCTGAAGGTGAACATCACGCCCAGCCATTTGTCCGATGACCTTTGCCCCAGCGCATTGGAAAAACCGGAGCCGCTGGTTCTGATCGAGTAATACTTGGTTGTCAATCCAATTCCCAACCCGTTTTCGAATCGGTAGCGCACCTGTCCCATCGCATATCCGCCGGTTCCCCAGCGCGATTCGCACACTGTGCAGTCCAGATTTGGGCCGTTCTCGCCAGTGTTGATGTATTCGTTGTAGGTGCCGAGCGCGCCTCCTCCCCCGACCGAAACCAGCACTTTGTTTTGGCGAGGCGTCAGATAAACGCGCGCGCCGACATACGGAAAGGTTTGGGCATCATTCACGCGAAGTCCCAATCCCGGAGCCACCGGAATGTTGCGGCGCCCGGTCAAACCTTCAAGCGCCACGTCCACTCCAAAATCAAATTGCAGTTGGCGCAATTTCGGCGGAGTCAGGCCACCGTTGAACCCAAGCGAAAAGGCGTTTTCAAACAAGCCGCTCTGGCGCAAATCGCCTTTCGGGCTGAAGACGCCAAGATTGATTTCCAACGAAAACCTCCCCATCCGCGAAATCCCTCCTCCGGATTGCGAATTCGCAGGTTTAGCGGATGTGGCGGATTCCGTCGTAATTGGCGTTGGAATCGGTTCAGCAAGATCGTCCTGAGCAAATGTGGGGAAACAGGTCAGCAATATCAAAAGCAGCAAGGTGAGAGCAAACGTCGAGTTGATTTTCATGGCTCCTCCGAAACTGCATGCCACAAGGGCGCGCAATTCAGTCTGGCGTTGGTTTTCCTCAAAAGGGGTTTTTGGGGGTAACCGACAATCAACTCGCAAGTGGACGAGATATTACTTTGTTTTGTAGACGTGTCAAATTCAGGTTTTCGGCTGCGTTTAGTCTGCTTCGTCTGTGTACCAATCTTCGTGAGGCGAATACTGGCCGCACCACAGACACGCTGTCCACATCCAATGATGGCCGCAACCAGGACATCTGCCGCGTGTGTCGAAAGTGTTCCAGTGAGTTCCGCAGCCGCGAAAATATTCCGGCGGGCCTCCGTCGCCGCAAATCCAGCGGCTGGATGAATCCGGCTTCCATTTGCATTGCGGACAGCGAATGCGGCTGAATTTCGATTCCTCGTTGATTTCCCGCAAGGCCTTTTCAATCTTGTCAGTAGGCATGTTGCCCTGGCGAAAAAGCGTGAACGCCAGCGCCAGCTTGACCAATCTGCGAACGACTTTTTGGTTGGGCAACATCTTTCACTCCCTGATCGAAAAAGCGTTATAACCCAGGCAAAATTCTGCCGCGGCATTCGCCAAAGCCTATGCGACGAAATCCTTCGCGTTCGCAATATCCACGCAAAATCACTTCGTCGCCATCTTCCAGAAAGCGGCGGACTTCGCCTGTCGGCAATGTGAGCGGCTGCGCGCCGCGTTCGGTCAACTCAATCAAACTTCCCTGACTGTCCTTGGTTGCGCCGGAAACCGTTCCGCTCGCCAGCAAATCTCCCGAACGCAAATTGCATCCGTTGCTGCTGTGATGAGTCAGCATCTGCGCGAACGTCCAGTAAAGGTCTTTGGTATTGCTGCTGCTCAACCGAAACGGAGCCAGATTTTGTTGGCGCATTTGTTCGGTCTGGATCAGAGCTTCCAGGTTGATGTCGAATCCGCCGCGATCCCGGTTTTGCGGTGAATCCAGGTATGCCAAGGGCTGCGGATCGCCCGCTTCGCGTTGGAACGCTGGGATACGGAACGGTTCCAGCGCTTCGGTGGTTACAATCCACGGCGAAATCGTTGTCGCAAAACTTTTCGACAAAAACGGCCCAAGCGGTTGATATTCCCAGCGTTGAATGTCGCGCGCCGACCAATCGTTGACCAAACACAAACCGAAGATGTGATTCTCAGCTTCGGCGATGGAAATTCGTTCGCCAAGCGATTTGCCGTAGTTGATGAAACAACCAACTTCAAGTTCGTAATCAAGAACTTTGCTTGGCCCAAAGTTTGGCGCGGTGGCCCCATCCGGCATCGTTTGGCCTGAAGGGCGACGAATCGGCGTACCGCTAATGACAATGGACGACGCGCGTCCGTGGTAGCCAATCGGAATCCATTTGTAATTCGGCATCAGCGGTTGATCGGGGCGAAACATCTTGCCGATGTTGGTGGCGTGATAAACGGAAGCATAAAAATCCGTGTAATCGCCAATGCCATGTGAGACAAGCATTTCGACTTCGTCCATCGGGATTAAACAGCCTTCGGCGATGTACCGCTCGTCGCTTTTGTTATCGGCGCGCAACAACCGGCTGACGCGGCGGCGCAGCTCCGAAACTTCGCCGGGATCCAGAATCAGCATCATTTCGAGCGACTCGTAAGAACACGCGTCGGCAACTTCATCGAAGAAGTTGTCCGACCACAACTGCTCTTCGACTTCGGACAAGTTCAAAATTTGATCGCCAATGGCCACCCCGATGCTTGGCAGTTCGTCCTGGTCGGGGCGAATGAAAACTCCCAATGGCAGATTCTGAATTGGAAAGTCAGTGTCAGAGAAATTGGCGGATTTCACCCAGCTTTCCAGTGTGGGATCGTGCGTTTCGTTGATGGCCATTTCTTACCTCTCAATGTAGCTCAAAATTTCTCTCGCGGTTTCGTCGGGTGTTTGTTCGGAGTTGTCAATGATGATGCCGAATTCCGGTTCGTTCAGCTTGGTTTCGTAATGGTATGGAATGCGGCTGCGTTCCCAATCGGTCAATTGTCGAGCGCCGCGATTGGTCAGCGAAACTTCCAGCCTGGGCCGCAGTGTCACTCCGTAAATTGGCGCTCCGAGTTCCGCCAGTTCGCGCAAAATGAGTTCGTAATCTTCCGGGCGCAGCGGATAGCTGAAGATCACATTCAAGCCCTGCCGGACGAAAACTTTGGTGACGGCGATGGCGGCTTCGATGTTGATCGGAATGCTTTCTTCCAGCGGCATCCAACTGATGAATTCGCGCAAGCTGTCCACTTCGACGTGAGCCGTGCGCGGAAGCAATTCGCAGAGGCGTTTCGAGACGGTGCTTTTTCCGGCGTTGATCGAACCGTTGAGGAGAAGAATCATCGTTAAGACTCAAAGCAGACTCAGGCGTTGTAAATCTTCAATCGGTTCGGTGAACGAACACGAACCGAAGCTGATGGAAAACAAACTCCGCGCGTTGCGAATGTGGCCTACCACAACCATTTCATTGCGCCACGCAATCGAACGCTCTTCGAAGTGAAATGCTTCGAGCGAAGTTTCATCCAGTATTTCAACCAGTTGCTCTATGCTCGCTCCGCTTTGCGCGAACGCCGCCGCCAGAAAGACGTTCAAAAATCCGTGCATCGTTGCCGACGCGCTGTCGGGCTGGTACGTCAACCGGTTCACCGAACGCAAGGGATGATGCAATCCGGCGGTAGCTTTGAAGGCCACATCCTCTTCGGCACAAATGGCGATAAACCGAGCCAAGTGTTGCGAAGACGGAAAGGCGTCTGCTGTCACGCCGCCTGTGCGGATTTTGGCAAACGCGCCTTCCGCGCTGATGGCTCGTATCAATTCCGTCGGATCGTCAGCAATCGGAATTTCAATGAAACAGGCCAGCGTCGGATGCATCGTGCGCATCGCCGTCCGGATTTCGGTGACACTTGAAGCTTTGAATTCAATCGCGTCAATCATCACCGCGGCGGCCTGTTCGCCGAAGGAATGGCGGCGGCTGAAGCGATTGATGTTGGCCAGATCGTCTTGCAGGTTCACGCCGCCCAGCACGCTCAGTTTCCAGAATCCGGCTTCGCCATCGCGTGGCCAGTAACTTTCGGCTGCTTGTTCAAACTCTTCCAACCGCGAAGCCGGAACGATGAATTTGCCCAGCATCCAACTGTGTTCGCTTTGGCGATAGGCCGCGAAATTCTTGACCGCTTCAGCCATCGGCAATTCGGCGGGTGGAAACAGTCCGGCGTAATCAATCAGGTTTTCCAGTAGGAAGCGTAACGGCTTGTTCATTTCTTCTGGCCTTTCAATTCATCTTTCTGAGCCAGGCGATCATCGGCGTAAAGGTAAAAAACTGTGCCCGGCGCTATGGTCTGAAGCGTTTCGAGCAATTGCGGCACAAGCGGCAGGTAATCAACCAGCGAATTGGTGAAGGCGCGAAGAACAATCAGCGCGATGTCGTAATCGGACAGTTGCTGCTGATATTCGATGTTGGCGTCGGTGGAAATCAGGACGTCAAATTCCTTTTCGGCCTCGCGCAGCAATTTGCCGTTGGAAAGGTCGCTCAGCCCAGCTTCATAAGCAGTTTTGACTTCGTGGCCTGACAATTCACGGCGAAGCTTCTTGGGCACTCCCTGATCAAACAGGATTCGCATCAATAATCAACCTTTTCAGCCAGCCAGCCTTGTTCCAAAGCTTCTTTGATTTTCAACAGTGCCGCTTGAACGTCGCCACGATCCGCGCCGTCAAATTCATCAACAAATTCGTCAATGTTGTATCCCAACAACAAGTGATCAATCAGAGCCGTCACTGGCAATCGCGTTCCGGCGATGGTCGGCGCGCCGCTCAGCTTTTCAGGGTTGATGGTGATTGCCGGTCGGTTTGGATGCAATCGTGGCGACAATTTGTTCTGGCCGTTTGGTGAGGTTGCAATTTGAACTGCTTGATTTGACATAAGCTAGAACTCCTTTGCTCATCTGGTCGAGCGTCATTGTATGCCGCTGAAATGCTTCTTCAAACCTTGCCAGCATTCAAAGTAATCTGGCTGCAACGCCGGAGTTTCCATCGCAAATTTCGTCGGGCGAATCACCGAACGCGATTCAAACATGAACGCCAAAGTGTTTTCGTACCGATGCGGCGCAAGTTCGGCGGCGCTGGCCTTTTCAAAGGTGTCGGCATCGGGGCCGTGCGCGGACATGCAGTTGTGCAGACTGCCTCCGCCGGGCGCGAAGCCTTTTTCCTTGGCGTCGTAAACGCCACAGATCAAACCCATGTATTCGTTCATCACATTGCGGTGAAAATACGGCGGGCGAAACGTGTGTTCCGCCACCATCCAGCGCGCAGGGAAGATCACGAAATCGCAATTCGCCGTTCCAACCGTGTCGGTCGGCGAAGTCAGCACCGTGAAAATCGAAGGATCAGGATGATCGAAGCTGACCGTATTGATAGTGTTAAACAGCGTCAGGTCGTATTTGTAAGGAGCGTAATTGCCGTGCCAGGCGACTACGTCCAGCGGCGAATGGCCGATTTCGGCTTCCCACAGATTGCCGCAGAATTTGGCTACCAATTTGAAATCGCCTTCGTGGTCTTCATAAGCCGCAACCGGCGTTTGAAAGTCGCGCGGATTGGCCAAGCCGTTGGCACCAATCGGCCCCAGATCGGGAAGTTTGAACAGCGCGCCGTAATTTTCGCAGACGTAGCCGCGCGCTTTGTTGCCGAGCAATTCCACGCGGAATTTCACGCCGCGCGGAATGACGCAGATTTCTTTGGACGCAACTTCCAGGATTCCGAGTTCCGTATGAAACCGCAGCCCGCCCAATTCCGGCACAATCAGCAGTTCGCCATCGGCGTTGTAAAAGTACCGATCCTGCATCGAACGATTGGCGGCATAAATGTGAATGCCGATGCCGTCGTTGCCTGCGATGGTCGTCAGTCCATCAACGAAATCCATTGGCTCAGCGGGAAGTGGCAGCGGATCCCAACGGAGTTGATTCGGCGTCGGCGGCAATTCATTGAATGGCGCGCTTCTAAGCAAACGATTGGAAATCTGCTTGAAAGGTTTGTGCAACACCGATGGGCGAATGCGATAAAGCCAGGAGCGGCGATTGGCAGAGCGCGGCGCGGTGAACGCCGTGCCGCTCAATTGTTCCGCGTACAAACCAAATGGCGTTTGCTGCGGCGAGTTTTGGCCGACAGGCAATGCGCCGGGTAAAGCCTCAGTGGCGAATTCATTGCCGAAACCGGATTGGTATTGAAGCTTGTCCATCACAAGAAAGTGGCAATCTCTTCCAGAGGTTTTTTGCCTATGTCGGGAACAACGGCCTCTTCTGCCGGATAACCCACAACCAAAATCAGAAACGGTTTTTCATTCGCTGGCCGCCCCAGAATTTCATTCAGAAATCCCATAGGGCTGGGCGTGTGCGTCAACGAAACCAAACCGGCGTTGTGAACCGCCGTAATCAGCATGCCAGTGGCAATGCCGACGGATTCCTGCACGTAATAGTTTTTCACCTTTCGCCCATCGGCCAGCGCTCCATAACTTTGCGCAAAGACGGCAATCAGATACGGCGCAGTTTCCAGAAACGGTTTGTGTTCATCCGTGCCCAATGGAGCCAGCGCGTCCAGCCATTCTTGCGGCGCCTTTCGCGTATAAAACTCGTGTTCTTCCGCTTCGGCTTCGACGCGAATGCGAAGTTTGATCGCCGGATCGCTGACAACGACAAAATGCCATGGTTGCAAATTCGCGCCGCTCGGAGCCGTGCCTGCCGCCAGCAAACAATCTTCGATCACCTGGCGCGGAACCTCGCGGTCGGAAAAATATCGAACAGTGCGACGGCGCTGCATTTGCTGGCGAAACTCGGCAGCACGGCGAAGCATTTCGTCCGGCTCATATTCGCGCCAGCTTGTCAGTGGAATAAATCCAGGATCGGGCATGCAGAAGTTACTCAACTGTTTTTACATCCGTGACGAAGTATTCGGATTCGCCAAAGCAATTGGTCGGAACGCCCTTGTGTTGTTGGTAGGTGATGGCGACCCGCTTGCCCAACGACTGATTCAGCTTTTCCGCTATGGCGTCAGCGCGAACGCTGAAATGAAAAATTTCCGGCGCTGTGCCGGGCATGGAAACCATGGCCAGTTCGCCTTCCCACGTTTTGCAGACCCAGCCTTTTTTCGACAGCTTCTGCACGTAACCGGCGCGTTCGCCGCTGGAATAACTGATGGCCAACGTCGCCCAGACGTAAGCCGCGAACAATCCAACCAGCGCCAGCACGACAGCCGCGCCGATCAAAATCACTTTGCGATTCATGAACAATCCCTCTCGATCTGGTGTTGAAATCGGGACTGCCGTATACAGCCGCAGGCAATCACCCAGTCGTCATCATATCAGCCGTCAAACCAAATTGCCGCGCCGAGCCTGCTCGCGTTCGATGGCTTCAAACAGAGCTTTGAAATTGCCTTTGCCGAATCCTTGCGCGCCTTTGCGCTGGATGATTTCAAAAAACAACGTCGGACGATCTTCGACCGGCTTGGTGAACAGTTGCAGCAGATAACCTTCATCGTCGCGATCCACCAGAATTTTCAACTGACGCAACGTTTCAATGTCTTCGTCAATTGCGCCGACGCGATCGCGCAGCATGTCGTAGTAAGTGTCCGGCACTTCCAGAAAATCTATTCCATTCGCGCGAAGCTGGCTGATGGTTGCCACAATGTCCGTGGTCAGCAGCGCGATGTGCTGCACGCCGGGCGACTGGTAAAACTCCGTGTATTCTTCGATCTGGCTTTTGCGTTTTCCTGGAGCCGGTTCGTTGATCGGGAATTTTATGCTGCGCGATTCGTTGGCCATGACCACGCTGTTCAGTGCGGTGTAATCGGTCGAAATGTCCTTGTCGTCGAAGGTCATAAAACGTTCCAGGCCGAAGACGCGCTTATACCAGTCTTCCCAGTAAGTCATCTTGCCGAATTCGACATTGGCGACGAAATGATCCAGCCGCAGCAAACCTGCATTGCGTCCCGGAGCTTTCGATTCGACGAAATCGGGCATAAACGCGCCTTTGAAATCGCGTTTTGAGAAAAACGAATGAATCGTGTCTCCATACACTTTCACTGCCGAGCGGCGAGCTTCGCCTTGAGGGCCTTTGATGGTGTAAGGCGCGACGGCAGATTCCGCGCCGCGCTTCAAGGCTTCTTCATAAGCGAAATCGGCGTCGTCCACTTCCAGCGCCACATCGCGCACTCCGTCGCCGTGCTTCAGGATGTGCGGAGCCGATTTGTCCAGCGGCGTGTACGGAGTCGTCAGCAACAGCTTGAATGTTCCCTGCTGCAAGGCATACGAACACTGTTCGCGGTTGCCGGTTTCCAGGCCGGTGTAAGCAATGCGATCAAAGCCAAAGGCATTGCGATAGTAATAATCGGCCTGCTTGGCATTGCCGACGTACATTTCGATGTGATGGACTTGTCGAATTTTTAGCGGATTGCTGTTCATTACTGCCTACTCCTAAAACTTTATAGTTATGCGGCTAGTTCGGATACGTTCGCATTTTCGTAGTGCTCAATCATTACGCCGATGATTTCCATAAGCGAAGCGAGCGGATGAGCTTCGTCTTCGCCGACCTCATCAATCAGTTTATCCAGCATTGCCACCAGACGGTTGTATTCGGCCTCCGTCTGGGGAGCAGAGATTTTGCTTGAAGCGTCATTGCCCATGAAGCACTCGCTTGACGCTTGCGTTGTTGGCGTCAACGTCAACGATCAAGTCGCCTCCGCGTCGCCCAATGTAATCTTTCGGCCCGTAATTGATTCGCCAGCAAGCCTCGCCATTCGTCATCTGAGAAATGGTGATGATGCTTTGCAGCACATCTATCCCCAATTCGCCAGCCCGCTTGTTGGCGGCGGCAATTACCCGCGCCAAAGAGACTGCCAGATTGTCTTGCAAAACTTCAGGGCTAAGAACTGCGGCCATCATCAACTCCTATTCTTCGGCAAAATATGTTTCTGTGTCGTTCAACTCGCGCACGCGGCCAGCGGCAGTGATCAGATAGATTGTTTCAGCAGAGATGACGAATTCGCCAACGTAGCTTTCACCTTTCAAATCCGGGTCGTCTTGCACCGCGCGTTTGTCAGTTTCGCTTGGTTCCTGCAAGTAATCACTGCCTGTGTTCGGATGGGTATGAAACGAAGCAACGATTTCATCTACGCCGATTTTGCAGTTTGTGTGTGGCGGCAATCTGATCTCATTCTGCTTTCCGCGAGGCCAGCGCGCCACGCTCAATTCACCATCAGGATTTTGCAGGATAAAACCACCTTCTTCGTGGCCGCCGGAAATCCCCGGTTTGGAATCCAGCCAAGCTAACTTCAGCGCCACACGCACATCCGGTGAGTTCAAAATGGAAAAGTGTGTTTTCGCCATCGCCAGCTAATTCTACTCCTGATTACTGCCGATGCTCTACCAAACCGCCTTTGGCACACCAACTGGAGCGACGGCCAGGTCGCCGGTTTTGTCGAAGCTGCGGATGAATTTTCGCGTGACTTCTTTCAGGTACGCATACGACGGAATGACGAACAGCAGCGGTTGCATGTCTGAATAATTGAACTTGGTGTGGATGACTTCTTCCAGGTTGAACGGTCGGCGTTCGACTTCGTCGGAAAAAGCGTGTTCCAGTTCGCTGAACGACGACAGCAACCCCGCGCCGAAGGCTTTGATTTCGCCCGCTTCTTCGATCAAGCCGAATTCGACCGTGAACCAGTACAACCGGCCAAGCTGTTCCAGTTGTTCGTCGGTGGCGACGACCGCGCCTTTGCCGATGAATTCCGAAAAGTCCGCAAAATCCGGCACGGTGAACATCGGAATGTGGCCGATGACTTCGTGAACCACGTCCGGTTCCGGCGTGTAATCAGGCCGCGAATGATGCCGGATGTATTGCGTCGAAAGCATCGTTCGTTTGCCAAGCCAACTCAGGAAAGCGCGTGTTTCCACCAGGCCTTCAATCGGGGCCAGTCGGAAGCCGGATGCCGCCGTCAGTTTGGCGCTCAGTTCGCCGAGTTGCGGAATGCGAAACGCGGAGATGCCCAACTGCTGTTTGGCTTCCAGGTAAAGCGAACAGGCTCGGCGTGCGTGGGCTTGTTCCAGTTTTCGGCTGACGTGTCGCCAGACGGCTGTTTCCTGCGACGTGTAGGCGACTTCTGGAATTTTGTGTTCAGGGTCGAGCCGATATTGCCGAGCCAGATCAGCGATGTAGTTCCGTCTGGCTCGATACGCCGGATCGTGAGCGCCGGGATGATCCAAAGGAAGCAGACTGATTTCTTCGACGCCGATGTCGGCAATCAATAAGTCTTCAATTTGTGCGGTTGCTGCTGGCATGGTTCACACCTATGGCATTAACCACTATCCATTACACATTATCCATCGGCAGACGGGGTAAGCAGTTCTTTACCTGTCCGTTAATGGATAATGGTGAATGGATAATGCGTAATGACATCATCTGGAAATCCTGTGCTCTCAGTTACGCGACTGAAGCGATTGCTTTTTGTTCAACCGGATGCAGCCAGTGGTTGAACTCCGGTTTCTGCCCGTTGACGATGTCGAAGAAGGTTTTCTGAATTTGTTCGGTGATCGGGCCGCGAGTGCCGTTGCCAATGACTTTGCCGTCCACTTCGCGGACAGGAGTGATTTCGATTGCGGTTCCGGTCAGGAAAACTTCGTCGGCGCTGAACAGTTCGTGCAGCTTCAAGGCGCGGATTTCGACTTCATAACCCAGATGCCGGGCAATCTGAATAGCCGAATCTCGCGTGATGCCCATGAGGATTGAGGAGTGTTCGTCGTTGGTCAGCACTTTGCCGTTTTTTATAAGGAAGATGTTTTCCACCGCGCCTTCTGCCAGATTGCCGTTGGCGTCCAGCAATATGGCTTCGTCGAATCCGCGCGCGGCGGCTTCGCGGACGGCCAGAATCGAATTCAGGTAATTGCCTGTGGCTTTGGCCGTCGTCGGAATCATAGAAGAGTGAAACTTGCGATATGGCGACACGGTCACGCGCATGCCATTGGCTTGTTTGTCAGCAAAATCGCTGGCCCATTCCCAAGTCAGAATGTTGATCCCGGTCGGAACAACCGAACGAATGCCAAGGCTGCCAGCGTCAGAGTATGCCGTCGGGCGGATGTAACAGTTTTTGAAATTGTTGCGGCGGACGGTTTCGCAAATGGCGTCGTTCAACTCTTCAGGCGAATAATCAATGTTCAGTTTGTACACTGCCGCCGACGCGTAAAACCGATCCATGTGTTCTTTCAGCCGGAAGATATTGCCGTCGTAACAGCGAATGCCTTCAAAAATTCCAGTGCCGTAATGCAGCCCGAATGCCGTGGAATGAATTTTCGCTTCGTCGAACGGCAACATTTTGCCGTCCTGCCAAACCCACTTTGTTTTCTCGAATGACATGCTTGTTCCTCCCTGAACGTCAATGCTTTGATGGAATAGATTTATTCACGAATACGGCAAGAATGATAGGTCTTTGGGTAGAAGGAATGAAGATCAGGTTTTCGATAATCCGCCTAGCGCAGCTAACTTCGTTCATTTTCCGGGCGACTTGGCTTTAGAAATTTAGCCGGGAGCGGAGTCGCGCCTTAGCTTGGATTCCATTATTCCTTTTGGAAGTTCGGTGGGAGTGCGGCATTATTGAAACACCACACCTTGCTTGAAAGAGCACAACAAGCGCGTTTGAAAAAAATTTGAGAACGATTTCAACACGATTTCAACACATGCGTCTCCACCCGCTGATACTTTCCGAACGAACACAGCGGAAGTTTAAATTCCGAAATTTCCTGGAGGGAGAATCTTATGAACACGTTCAAAAACAATTGGAAACGCTTTTTGATTTTGATGGCCGTGCTGAGTCTTATGACGGTCACGGCGCTGGCTCAGCATGAACATCATTCTTCATCGTCAAAACCGGCGGAGCTTCTGACAGGTTTGAGCAGCCTGAATCATCCAGTGACGACCAAAAACGCTGAAGCCCAGAAGTTTTTCAATCAAGGACTGGCCTTGATTTACGGTTTCAATCACGAAGAGGCCAGGCGGTCATTCGAACGCGCGGCGCAACTCGATCCGCAACTGGCGATGGCGTATTGGGGAATCGCCCTGGCCGTCGGTCCCAATTACAACGAAGCGCAAATTGATCCTTCACGGTTGCTGGCGGCGGATATGGCGCTGGAAAAAGCAAAAGACCTGGCGGCGGGCGCGTCGGAAAAAGAGCGCGGCTACATCGAAGCGCTGGCTAAACGCTTTCATCTCAAAACCGATCTGAAAAAGTGCGCGGTGGATTACAAGGACGCTATGGCCGCCTTGCACAAAAAATATCCCGATGACGTGGACGCGGCAACGCTGTATGCCGACAGCTTGATGAACCTGACTCCATGGCAACTGTGGGATAAAAACGGCAAACCGGCAGAGTTCACGTTGGAAGTCGTGGCAACACTGGAAGACGCGCTGAAACGCCAGCCGGATCACATCGGCGCGAATCATTTGTACATTCACGCGGTCGAAGCTTCCAAAAACCCCGGACGGGCTTTGCCGAGCGCTGACAAGCTGGGAAATCTGGCTCCGGCGGCGGGGCATCTGGTTCACATGCCTTCTCACATTTACATTCGCACAGGCGATTATGCCGCTGCTGCGAAAGCCAACGAAGACGCCGCCAAAGTTGACCTGGAATACATCAAACGCACGGGTGTCCAGGGCATGTATCCTGCGATGTATTACAGCCACAACCTGCATTTTCTGGTCGAGTCGTACAACCGCGCAGGCAATTACGCGAAAGCGGTTGAATCGGCGGCGCGATTGGCAGACAACGTTCGCGGTCATATCAAAGACATGCCAATGCTGGAAGGTTTTTTGCCGAGCGTGAGTTTTGTCCAGTTGCGGTTCAACCGCTGGGATGAAATTCTGAAGACTGAAGAACCTTCGGCAGAGATGCCCATCACGCGAGCTTTATGGCATTATGCGCGCGGCGTCGCTTTTGCGGGCAAAGGAAAAGTTACCGAAGCAGAGCAGGCGCGTGCGACGTTGGCCGGTTTGGCCAAATCCATGCCGGGCGAAACTCCTTTCGGGTTGAACACTGCGACCAGTGTATTGAAAATTGCCGAAGCTTCGCTGGATGCGCGAATCGCAGCGGCCAAAGGAAATTACAAATTGGCTGTCGAACATTGGCGCAAAGCCGTTGCGGCTCACGACGATTTGAATTATGACGAACCGCCCGGATGGTATTACCCAACGCGCGAATCGTTGGGCGCGGCGTTGTTGCTGGCTGGCAAGGCTGCCGAAGCCGAAAAAGTCTTCCGCAAGGATTTGGAAGACAACCCCCACAATGGCCGATCCCTTTTTGGATTGGCCGAGAGCCTCAAAAAACAAGGCAAAAAACAGGACGCTCAAAAAGCCTGGCAGGAATTTGAAGCAGCCTGGAAACACTCCGATTCAAAACTAAAGATCGAAGATTTGTAAACACGATCATGCCGGTCGCGGGATGGTGGGTTCAATTCTTGAAATCCCGCGACTGGTTGTTTTCAATGGAAGGAGAAAACGAATGCGAAAACCAGAGATACTTTCATCAATTGCCGTCGTGATTTTCGCGTCACTGGCCGGTTGGTCGGCGATGGCGCAAACCCGGCAAACTCCGCCACCGAAATCGCCTCCAAACGCTCAATCCGCTTCTCCAGCGCAAGCCGCTCCGGTCATTCCGGCCAAACAAATCAAACGCGATGAAGTTTTTTTCGCCATCGAGCGCGTGGTCAGTTCTAAAAACAACGATGAGGGCGTCAGCGGAATTACCGCCGAGCTTGACGGCGTGATTGAAATCACTGGAATCACTTATCGCCCGGACGGAAAAGCCGAAGTGACGATCAAAGAGCGCACGCCATCCAGCGCCGCGTTTACAAATAAATCCACTCAGTTGGTGTTTACTCCGCCTCCGACCGGGGATAAATGGACCTGGATAGAATTCAAAGACGGCGCCAGGTTTTACGCCGCTGACAGACTGTTTCCATTCGCCCAAACCGAGTTGAGCCGGCGCAAACAGGCAACGACCAACGGTTGGAATACATTTTTGGGCGCGGTCGCCAAACAAGGCGAAGCTGCCAGCAAGGCGCTCGACACTGCCAAAGCCGTTCTCAAAACCGAAATGCCACAAATTCAATCCGTACTCGCCGCGCGCAACGCTCTGACCGAAGCAATGAAGGAAAACAAACACGACGAAATTATTGCGGCTTACAACGATCTTTCCGGGCAAACCGAATCTGTCATCTCCCTGGGCGACACTTACACCGACTTGAAAGCGAATGACGCTTACCTGCGTTTGATAGACGAATTCAAAAACTCAATAAATGTGACGAACGCGGCTCGAAAAAATTACGTACAGACGGTGGATGCTTACAACGAATTGCTGGTGCGCCTGCCGTTTGCGCTGGTTGCATACGGGCTTCAATACACAAGAATTGAAGCAATGGTGACAGCGGAATAATTTGCGGGAAACCAATGGAGGACAAATGAGCGAAAATCCAAATGATCAGAATCAACAATTGACACCGCCGCCAACGATGGGCAATCGCGCAGGTGAAACCCTGGAAGACATCGCCTCGACCTTGCGCGATTTGTTCAACCGCGTGCCGGAAACAGTCAATAAAGCCGTCGAACGCGCCATGAACGTCCGCGATACGACTGTGCTCGTCCGGTTGAGCGAAAGCTCGTCGGATGCAATTGACACCCTGGTATCGGCAGGAATCTTCAAGAGCCGGGCCGATGCTGCCGCATTTTTGATAGACGAAGGAATCAAGGCGCAAAGCGTCCTGTTCCAGCGCATTCAGGACAAGCTCAGCGAAATCGAAAAGCTGCGCGAAGAACTGCGCCACAGCGTCTCGCCATAACCATAAACCGTTAGCTGAACCAACCAGAGAGAGAAGATGACCATGCAAGGGCGAATGACCATACCTTGCATGGTCTTTCGTGTCCCGACGGCAAAGCGGCGTGACAGAGCATCTACAGATCGGCTGACGTTTAGTCGCTGGCCATTGCTCAAGGTGGCGACGCAGGTTCCGCCCGGCATTTGGCTGACGCGGCGCAACATTTCCAAATTGGCCAGCGCGCCGCGCCCAAAGCGGACGAACTGCGCCGGATTTAATCGAAGCTCCAATCTTTCAGCCGATAAGCAATCGCGTAGGTCTGTTCCCGCTTCCAGCTTTAGCTTCCGCTCAATGCGCATTAGCTCCACACATGCTAACCGGACGACAGGAACTGCATAAACTGTCCAAACGCCGAGTTGAATGGTTGATTTCCCGCGACCAATTGGCGAAGGCGAAATGCTGACCACCGAAGCCGAGAGTTTTGTGATTGATGCGGTCAACTAAGCGGCTAGCGCCTTTCAAAGTCACGCCGAAGTCAAACTGAAAGGCCGTGCGCAAACTGAAACCGTGACCTTTCCCGCCGGTTCGATTCTGGTTCGCACGACGCAGCCGCTGGCTTCGCTGATTTTTTTATCTGCTCGAACCCGAAAGCGACGACGGATTTGTCCGCTGGAACTTCCTGGATGCGTATCTGGAAAAAGGAAAAACCTACCCGATTTACAAGTTAACGAATGAGATAAAAGCAGCCAGCCGGTTACTGCGCCATTGATGCGGCTTTCGTTACACCAACTTCAGATTCGACTGACCGAAGACGCCAAACGCTTGAATGGTCGAACAAACCTGCGCCGACCGCAGCTACGGCGCGCGCGCCTTGCGCCGAGCCTTGCAGAAATTTGTCGAAGACCCGCTCTCCGAGAGCCTTGATCGAAGGCCGCCTAGCCGGCTCATCGCTGATCGAAATTTACAAAGCCGACAACGACGCGCTGGCAATTCGCCCGCTGGCCGAAGAAGGCTTGGCCGATTTGGAAACTCTGGAAGATGGCGGAGGCAGGAAAGAAGAATCCTGCAAGGTAGGAGATGGCATTGTTTCTGAATTGATTGCAGCAAGCCTCTCCAAAAAAGACATCGTGCTTATCTCAAATCACCCTTTCTTCCAAGGACCTGGCTCATCCCATTGCCTTGCTAACTTTCTCCATTCTTCCTCGCTAAGACCAATAACTCCTATTGCCTCAATGATTTTCGCTCGGTCAACATACTTAATTCTATAACCGTTTTCAGGATCCGAAGTTGAAAAGAAAGCTGGCTCTAGAGCTATACCAAAACCACCAACGATTTCGTTTTCCTTGTAAAATTTCAGTTGGAGAAAAGGATGCGGCGCAAAAGAATTCCCATCCCACTCCGGACGCCAACCAGCTTTTTCCTGCACTTGAATGTCAAAAATTCTCACGATTTTATCTATCTTTTCCTTATCATCAATTATCATTAAAAGATCATCGTCAATAATTGATACCTTCCCCGGCACCCGAACTTTTATGCTATCAACTTTTATGGTTGTAGCTTGTTTATTTGAGCCTTCGGCTAATCGCTGTGACGCATTAGCACAGCATAAGTGAATGAGCGAAAGGATGATTGTTAGCAGTAAGCATATACTTCGTTTCATAATAGTTACCTATCAGCTTAATTTTTCAGTTAGTTAAAGACGTCTTGGTACTCCCAACGGGATTTTTGAAACTCTGCATTCAAAGGACTTAGCCCAACGCTAAGACCTGCGAGGTAAAGCCTGTAATCTCAAGTGTTTAAAGGCATCCCCCGCCGCCCCCCCCCCCGAAGGGCGAATTGCTAAACCCTTTGTTTTCATCGGTTTCAAAAATCAGCTACGGAGTACCAAGACGTCCTCATAACTACTAGAGTTGTTGCGATAGGGTAAATCTCCCCAAGCTGTTGCCGGACAGAGATTTGCAGATTTCGGCTCAAGCCGTTAGCGTGACCGCATGAAACTGCAAATCTCTGACTTAAACGCGGATCGCGAATGGAGCGCGGCCACCGGATGTACCAAAGCTCATTTCGAGAAGCTACTGGCGCTGTTCACCGCAAGCTACCTTGAGCTATATGGTCAACCGGTTGCTGAGCGCCAAGCCGAAATCGAAGTAACTCCCTGTTTGTCGTCCGAAGAAGAATTACGGTTCTTTAGGAACTTGCGTGGTTCCATCTATATCTTGTGGTCTTTGAGACTCAAGTAAACTGTGGCAGGCTTTCATCTCGATCAATATTGAGGAGACAAGCAATGCCAGCAAATATCGAATTCCC
>Ga0268299_1000983_pt1 | contig 64107 bp, 62 predicted proteins | sample NOBtaG_FD_193484 | JGI IMG/M metagenome (GOLD analysis project Ga0268299, IMG submission 193484) | Activated sludge microbial communities from bioreactor in Nijmegen, Gelderland, Netherland - NOB reactor | ecosystem: Engineered > Bioreactor > Aerobic > Activated sludge | place: Netherlands...
TCATTTATTCGAATGAAACAAAACAACTCGAATGCCCTTGCCATGAAGGGTCATTTTCTCTTGAAACCGGTGCAGTGATAAAGGGACCCCCTCCCAGAGCCTTGCCGAAAATAGTTCTCGAGCGTCAGAATGGAGTGCTTGTAGCAGTAGGTATTGAAGCCAGTCATGAATGATCTTAAGACTCAAAACAAACACACGGCTCGCCATCAATATCTTGTCGCCATCGATGGTGCGCTTGCTCTTACTGCCGTTCTTTTGATTGTTCAGATGTGGCTTTTGACGGCTTCTTTGGAAACCCACTTAGGGGGTGACAAAGACAGCGCCGTGCCTGGGGCAATTTTTTCTTTTCTACTTTTCTCTGGCAATTTCGGGCTGTATTGTTTTGTCAGCAAGCTGGAAAAGAAAGCTCGCAAGAAGGGTCTTTAGATAGAGAAAAACTCTACGCGCCAGCAGTTTTCGGCAACTTCCTGCAATACTCGTACAGCTTTTTTATTACCGATTTGTCTTCAACGACAGACTTGTAATAAGGCATGTGTCCGGGAGGGCTTTCCAGATACTTCTGGAAAGTGGCGATGCTTTTAAGCACACTGGAGCCCGCCAAAGGTTTTTTAGGCTTTGCCGTGTTGCCGCCCGCAACATGACAGCTCGAGCAATATTGTTTGTAAATATCTTCTCCGCTTCGCTCGGCTTTCTTCTCATCAGCATATGAGATGGGTGAAAGGCAGAAGGCTGCAAACACGAATATTGACGCGGATTTTAAAACCCTATGGGAGCCGGTTTGTTGCATAACTACTTACCTCCTTCCGGTTCTTTCAAGTATGGCAGGAGGTAAGTAGTTACGGCTTTTAATGACGCATTAAATCAATAATTTAAACGATTTTTTTAGCGGAGCGTCCCGATTTTCTCCAATTCATCAGGAACAACAAGATGGCTCTCTTTTTTGGGAAGCCTGATTTGGGTGGCCAGTCGCAACTTCTCCAGAATGGAAATGGTCAGCCATGTGGCATCGAATTCTTTGGGCAGAAGACCGTGTCGTGCCGATTGGGGAAATGTGTGATGATTGTTGTGCCATCCTTCTCCAGCCGCAAGAAAAGCGACGAAAGGAACATTGCGACTGTCGTCGCCGCAGGTGTATGTTTCGTAGCCGTACTGCCGTAAATGGCAAACTGTATTGACGAGAAGCGGTCCCAGGAACGCAAGTGCCGTAGCAAGCAGATTGGCGGCAAGCACTAGAGGTCCGAAAGCGAAAAGAATAAGGGCACGATAAGCCAGACCAATGGTGAGGCACAAATAACCATCCCAGATAGTGTGACCGCAATGCAACATCTTATAAATCGGATCGCGATAGAGGTCGGCGGCCAGCATCCGGCTTTCTTCTTTCGATATTAAAACTTTCGGCGCCCACATCCATGAAATAAAAGCATGCAGCAAACCATCACGTGGGGAATGCGGGTCGCCTTTGTGGTCAGAATATCTGTGGTGCAACCGGTGAGTGGCGACCCAGAAAATAGGTGAGCCTTCGAAAGACAGATAGGCACCGAGCACAAAAAAGTATTCGATGAACTTCGGAACTTTCAGGCTGCGATGTGACAGCAATCGGTGATAACCGAGTGTTATTCCTTGAGTGTGGAAAAAAGAAAAGAAGACGAATGCTGTTGCAAATACGAGAATATTCTCTGGCGAGATCATTAATACCTCAATTTCTGGCCGCTGGTTTCAAGCCTGCATTCTGCCTTTGCAGGCAAAAGTATTCGTCCTCCCGAAGTATGATCTCAAAATTGCAGCCTTTCAAAAGACTTCAACCCGTCCTCTATATCTTCTTTGTTGAGCTCGAAACCAGGCTTATCTTCATGGTCGAGACGAATGATGCTGACGGCGCAGGCAGCATGTGAAGCCACATAAAAAGAGACGCTGCCCAGTAGCAGTCTTTCCAAGCCACGTCTTCCGTGGGAGCCCATTACTATCATGGCAGGCTGGCATGCTTCGGCACATTTCACTATTTCTCTGGAGGCGCTTCCAACCAGAACTTCATTGGTGACGCAAGCTTGAGGGCGCTTCTCGAGTAAGTCAATTTTCATTTGAGACAAAAGCTTCTCAGATGAAGTTTTTTCGGCATCAAAAACTGCCCGCCTGTCCTCATCCGTATTTCCCCGCTGTTTCTCTACAGGCTCGATAACGCTCACCAATTTAAATTCGCTGCCGTCCGGCCAGTTGTGGGCGGCGATGAATTCGATTACGGCTTTGCCGTAATCACTGTCGCAAATTGCAGCTAAAATCTTCATTTGATAAAACACCTGAGAGTTGAATGCAGTTCTGAAAAGTGTACTAAAAAACAAGCCCGGCTGGAAGGAATGAAGAACCTGGGGGTTTTACTGCTCGCTGCAAGAAGCCATGGAAACAACTTTCTGAAGCGAACTTACTTCATTCTTGGCGTCGGGAGGTGACGCCGCCGAGCTTGCCTTTGCACCGTGGATGGTGCTCCTCGAACCGGCAGGTATGCATCGATGCGCGGTTCTACATAATTTGCTAAGAGGCCTTAGCCAGAGCGAAATCGGTATCTTCTGCACCAAGAGCTTCATTTACTTCGAAAGAATGCTCTGCTTCGGCATCTTCAACAATTTCTGCGCCTTCTTCCAGGCGTCCGTATGCCAGAACATCGAAAAGTCCATAAAGCAGAAGACCGGCGCTGGCTCCGACTGCAGCTCCCGCCATCATTGCCCCGGCAAGAGTCGCCACCGGCATAACTTGCGCCAGTACGAAAAATGTTGCCATTGCTCCGACCAATGTGCCTGCCAAAATCGTAATGACAAAGCCATTCAATACTGGAATCTCGACTCTTTCCTCAAAAGGAAGAGCTTGACTGGCAGCTTTCTGGTTGGTGGTAACTTGCGCGAACATAATGTGGTACCCCCTGATTTTTTGAGTTGGCCCTAGGCACTTTTGCCAAGTCTCCCGTCCAACTCGTTGCCCTTATGTTTGCATTTGCTGAGGCACTTCCCCATCGTTCTCAGGGCTGAATCTTCACTATCAGTACTCACATTAGAAAGAAGGGCAAAGGCTGATTCAGCCACCCCAGAGCCGCTTGGCGGCATCGTATCGTCCGCAAGTATGATCGAGCGAATGCCTGTACTGCATTGCCGCCAAATTAAGACAAACCTAAGAAGGATATCTGCTCAATTTTCGTTCCGGATAATGACTGTAGTCGGGGCACAGGGAGCAGCGCCTATTTTGGACACCACGCAGTCAGCCTTACAAGAAAAGCCATTTCTCATTTCAATCGATAGAGCGTCCTTGATGCCAGTAGAAGACGTGGCGCGCAGTCTTGAGACAGATAGAGAAAACGGTCTTACGGCGAGTGAGGCAGCCATAAGATTGGAACGTTTCGGCAGCAATGAAATGAGTAAGAAGGCGCAGGTCAATCCTCTGCAACTGCTTGCTGCGCAATTCATGTCGACGGTCGTGATCCTGCTTCTCATTGCGGCGGTAGTTTCTTTTGCCGGCGGCGAGCACTTGCAGGCGGCAGGTATTGTCCTTGCGGTGGCAATTAATGCCCTGGTTGGTTTTGCCACCGAATATAAGGCGCAAATTTCTCTTGCTCAATTGGAAAAGCTGGCAGGTCCGGTGGCACGAGTGCGTCGCGCCGGTGGCGACTCAGAAATTCCGGCCAGCGAAATCGTGCCCGGCGACCTGCTCATTCTGGAAGAAGGCTCAAGAGTTCCTGCCGACGTTCGCTTGATCATGTCGGCTGCGCTCAGCCTAGACGAATCTATGCTTTCCGGAGAGAGCATACCTGTTTATAAATCGAGCGAAGTGGACGAGACAGGGGAACATTTGACCATAGCTTTTCAAGGCACTCTCATTCTCAAAGGCAGAGCCAAAGCACTCGTTGTTGCTACAGGCAACAATACAAGGCTCGGGCAATTGGGACGCTCGCTTACTGAAATAAAAACAAAAGCTACACCGCTTCAGGACGATCTGGAGAAACTGGGCAAACAGTTGAGCATTTTGACGATTTCAGTGTGCTTGCTGCTTTTCTTGGTGGGCATTTTGCAAGGAGAAAATATCTGGGCGATGGTGCAGTCGTCGATTGCTCTTGCTGTGGCAGCAATACCTGAGGGACTGCCGGTGGTGGCTACTCTTGCTCTGGCTACCGGAACGAATCGCATGGTCAAACTTGGTGCCCTGGTGCGCAAACTCAGCGCAGTTGAAACTCTCGGTTCAACCCAGGTGATTTGTACAGATAAGACAGGAACGCTTACTGAAAACCAGATGACGGTTACCGACATAGTCGTCGATTCGAGGCATTTCAATGTGTCGGGATCGGGCTACTGTCCTAAAGGAGAATTGCGCGAAGGCGAAACGATCATGTCATTTGCGGACTGCCACCTGCTGGGCCCTTTGCTGACAGCAGCAGTGCTTTGCAATGATGCTCGTCTTGAATGCCATGAGGAAGATGACACTCAATGGCATGTGCATGGCGATCCTACAGAAGGTGCTCTTCTTGCCCTCAGTCTTAAAGCCGGAATCGAACAGCACGTCGAAAAAAAGAAGATGCCGCGAAAAAAAGAATTCGTTTTCGATCTCAATCGCAAACGAATGACGACCTTTCACAGCGCTGAAAACAAATCCTGGCTCGCAGTCACAAAAGGCGCACCGGAGACCGTTCTTGCTCTTTGCAAAACATATGAATCGAAAGACGGACCGCAAGAACTGACTGAGCAAATACGCGATTGGTTTGGCGCGAAGAACAGCCAGATGGCACGCAAAGGATTACGCGTACTCGGCTTCGCAACGCGCACCGTAAGGGAGAATTTCGATGGCGATGATAAAGATGCGGAAACCGACATGAAATTCATCGGCCTTATAGGCATGTCCGACAGACCCAAAGAAGGCGTCAGGCAAGCTGTAAAAGAGTGCCGGCAAGCAGGCATTCAGGTGATTATGCTGACAGGAGATCAGCCTGCTACCGCCATGGCTATCGCGCAAGATCTGGATATTTTACCCTCTCAAAGCGACCTCGGCTCTGTTTTAACCGGAAAAGAAATAGAAAATCTCCAGCCCGATGAGTTGAAAGAAGCTTTGGATAAATGCACGGTTCTTGCAAGAGTAAAGCCGGAAGCTAAATTGTCGATTGTAAGAGCGCTGCAATCGTCCGGGAAAGTTGTCGCAATGACGGGCGACGGAATCAATGACGCGCCTGCTCTTCAGCAATCCGACATCGGAGTAGCCATGGGTCGCTCAGGCACGTCTCTTGCAAGAGAAGCATCTGACATGGTGATAACCGACGATAACTTCCCCACGATAGTACATGCAGTGGAGCAGGGACGTGTCATTTATTCGAACATATCCTGTGCTGTTGCCTATCTTTTGACTGCCAGCATTGCCTCTGTTTTCACTGTGGCAGCCTCTGTCATTTTTCATTTGGGCATGCTGCTTACACCGCTTCAACTGCTCTGGCTGAACCTGATTATGCATGTATTTCCAGGGCTGGGGCTTGTGCTGCAGGAGGCTCGGCCCGGCATCATGCACGAATCACCCCGAGGACGAGAGCAGTCTCTTCTGGGTAAAAGAGACTACTTTCATATCATTATTCGAGGATTGATTGTCTCGGCTTGTTCACTGCTCATGATTACGCGCCTGGAAAACGCCGCACCGGAGAAAGCAGGAACAGTCGTTCTTTGCACGATATCTCTTTCGCTTATCTTTCAGTCGTGGTCGTGGCTTACAGTGAAGCGACCAAAAGACGATCACACTTATCTTACAAGCATGCCGATGTATGTTAATACTGCTCTGGCGCTGGCTCTGTTGCTTTCGGCAGCACTTTTGGCACCGTTGCAAGCAATTCTTGCCACCGTAGACTTGACCGCCAATGAATGGTCGGCAGTGGTGCTCATGTCTCTATTTACTTACCTGCTCAGTTCGTTTGTGGAATGAATTGCGAGTGTTGCTGCTCACTAGTCCGGGAGTATGATGGCAAATCGGCTGTGATTTGATGAAATGCTCAGGGGAAGAAATATTCAGAGGATAAATCAATGAAGGTTTTGCTTGCTGTCGATGAGCCATCTTATGCATCCGCCATTACCGATTTCGTTGTTTCTCACAACTGGGACAAAGACACTGAATTCATAGTGATGAGCGTCATAGAACCTCTTAAGGTCGGCAATATTATGGCAGTCTTGCCCGGACCGGTGCTTGATGAATGGATGGAAAAGAGAAAAGAGAATGCTGAAACTGTAACTAAAGACACAGCAAAACGCATAAGTGAGGCATTTGCAGATCGAAAGGTCGAGAAGAGGATCGTGGAAGGCTTTGCAACCGAAGAGCTGATGAAAGCAGTAAGTTTGGAGAAGCCTTCGCTGATGATCGTGGGCAGTCACGGAAAGCATGGCATCGATCGAATAATCCTGGGCAGTGTCTCTCTCTTTTTGGTTTCGCACGCGCCTTGCTCGGTTACCGTCATACGTGCAAAGGAAGCCGCAAGTCAAAAGAAGAAAACTGCATGAAGACGTTTAAGTGTCTTGCCGGTAATCATCCTAAGGCAGGTTAGCGCGGCTCGGCAGCCGCTTTAGGATAAAAGGAGGACCGGAGGAGTAACTCATGAATTCGCATCAGGATGCCAATCACAGTTTGATGGAACATTTTTTCAAGGATAAACATGTGCAAGCGCCGCGCATGGCACGGCAAGGTGACATCATTGACAAGTGCATCTGCAAAGAAAAAGAAAGCTCGATTGCTTCCTACTATCTGAACAGAAACAGAAAAGAAAAACTGGTTGCCTATGTCAGAGCATCGCATGAGGGAGATCTGACAGATAGGCTGGAATCAGTCGAGAAATACTGCCTTGACAATGGGTATCAGATAGTCGAAGTTTTCACGGACGTTTCAGATCATCCATCATTCGGCTTCAAGGCGGCCTTTGAAGCTATGAAACATGCCGACGGTCTGATTTCTTTCGATCTCGATCAATTTGTCGGTTTGCATGCGGATAGAATAAGAGAGTTAAGACCTTTCATGCACCATTTTTTCTGCTTGGGAGGCAAGCATCTCATCACTGTAGCCGACGGCATCGATACAGGAACTTTGGCCGGACAGGAAAATGCAATTGCGCTCATTACGGAAACTCACGAAGGATTCAACACCTGAAGGTTAAGCGGAATGCTGCAGTTTCCTAATGCTCGTCTATATATCTATAATTTGCTTGCAGACAAGAGCATGACCGGCGCGGAAGCTATTGCGCGCGGGGCTCACGAATTCGGTGTTCTGGACCGGGATGTGAATATCCTGTCCGAAATAAAGGATTGCGATTGTTGTTCGGCTGCGCATTGCGTTTTGCGCAGTTATTTCCAGTCCAAAAAAGGCGAGTTCGACGATAGTACAGTAGATAAAGTATGGGACTCATTGCTTGTCAGGCTCAGTCTTTACAGAGCGCGCGATGAGCGGGGCGAGGAACCGGCCCCCTTGCCGAATTGTGAAAATGCCTGCTCCAATCTGGCACCGATTATCTTCGATCTTATTCTGCAGGAAATTCGCAGATACGAGTGATTGGCTAGGCACAAGAAAGAAAATTGCGTCCATAAGACCACAAAAGTGCACAAATAGTCTTTGAGGATGATACGAGATTCTCCTCTGTTTACGATCATGTGAGTAGTTGAAACTCGCATACGGACAGGACATGCAATGCAATCATCTCGAATACTCGTAGCAATAGACGGCTCGGAATACAGCCAGATCGCGTCTCAAAATGCATTCTTCGTTGCAAAATCCATAGAGGCGGATTTGGAAGCACAGGCAGTCGTCGATCCAAGAATCGTTGATATGTTCCTGTCTCCGGAATTTGCAGAAGACCTTGGTTTGAAACCTTCTATTGATGCCTCGGCGACAATCATCAAGTCTCTTAAAAGAATTGCCGGCGTAGTTCTAAAACTGTGGCAAGCGGACTGCCGAGAACATATGGGCAAGGAAGGCAAAATCCACCTTGATGTCGGCAACACTACCGATGACATTCTCAAAAGATCCAAGGGCTTCGATCTTGTAGTTGTCGGACATAGAGGTGTCGGTTACAAAAATCACCAGCCATCGGCAAGCCACTTCAGAATTGGCTCGGTAGCTGAAAGAGTCGCCGTAGGCGCGAATAAATCAGTGCTTATTGCCGTAAAAGAACCATCAGACCTGAAGTGCATACTTGTTGCTTACGACGGTAGTGAAGCATCTAAGGGAGCGCTTCTTCTGGCTGAGCAGATGGCAATGAAAACAGGCTTGCTGCTCAAAGCCATTCATGTAGTAAAAGAAGAGTCGCAAAAAGCGCAAGCCTCGAGTGTGATCGAGCAAGGCGCTTGTCTTTTGAAAAACTACTCTGTGCCTGTGGCGGCAGCAAGCGCAGGCTCCCGCTCTACTGTAAGCAAAGAATCGGGCAATGGCGATAGATCCGCCAGCGTCAGCGATTTGATGCGCGAGGTTTTCGTAGTAACTACAGGTCCTGCAGCTAAAACCATTCTTGATGAAGCTGAAAGCAGGCATGCGCTTTTGATTCTCGGAGCCTATGGATTCAGAGACCCGGATGACAATGTACTCGGCAGTACGACCACACAGGTGGTGCGTTCGACAAGATCAAATGTGCTTGTCTTTCGCTGAAATTTTGCGAGGAAAGGGCAATGAATAAGCAATCGATACTAATAGGAATCAGCGGCAGCGAACAGTCGTTGAATGCGGCTGAAATTGCCTGGAAACTGGCAAGAGATCTCAATTTTAGCGTGACGGCCGAACACATTGTCGATTCCGCCACGGTTTGGGAGTTGCTTCGTTGCGACATGCCCGGCCTTGTAGGAAGTGGTCCTTACGTAGAAATGTACGAAGAGATCATCGATTCGCTCAAGTCTCTTGCTAACAAATTGTCGCTTAGATACGAAGCACTGGCGGCCGGCGCGGCAGTAACTGCCGAATGCAATGTGAAAGATGGCAATCCTGTAAAAGTGCTTTGCGAAGATTCGAAAAAACATGCACTGGTTGTTATCGGGCATATTCCGTCTTCTCAGCGCAAAACCGTCAAAGAATTCTGTCACTACGTAAGGCACTCGATTGCCGAAGGTATAGCACATGAATGCACGGTGCCGGTTCTCATCGTCCAATCGAAACCGGCTCACTGGAAAACGATGACGATTGTTTCGGAAATCGATCACATCAATATTCGCTACATACGTTCGTGCATGAGATTGGCAAAGAAACTTTCGCTGCTTCCATCGCTTGAGTTTTGGGGCACAGGAACAAGAGAGGAATCGGCGGAAGAATTGAAGAAAGACTTGTTCAGTCAATTGCCGGAGGCGGAGAATACCGAAGTGGAAATAGAATATTTCCCCGGTCACACAGCTATCGAGCGCAAAGACCTGATTCAAGGCCAATACGCAGAACAGGCGGCGCTTATTCCAAGCGATACACTCTTTGTTCTGCCTACCAGAGGCATAGCAAAAGACCGCTATTCAGTTTTTGGAATTGAACCTGAGCAGTTTGTGCGCTGTCTGAATCTGCCTTGTTTGCTTCTCTGGCCGGAAGACCATTCGGCTTTTGAGACTTTTGATGAAACAGAAACCGAGGCAGTCGCAGCCGGATAATTGCAGGCTAGGAAGCTGTATTTGTCACGGCGGGCTGATTGGGCAGAAAGAACTGGAATGTGCTGCCTTTTCCTATGGTGCTCTGGCAGGAGATTCGCCCGCCATGAGCTTCGACAATTTTTCTTGCCAGATACAGCCCAAGCCCGGTGCTTGCGTAATAGCGGCCGCTGGAACCCGCCTGCCAGAACCGTTGAAAAAGTTTCGACATATTTTCTTCGGCGATACCTTTTCCTGTGTCGGCAACGCTGAGAGTTGTTGCCGACCCATCCTGACTTAGACTCACAGTCACTGCTCCGCCTGGAGCAGTGAATTTTAGCGAATTGTCGACGAGATTTTGCACTACTCTTCTTATTTCGTCGGTGTCGCAGGTAAGAATCACAGCTTCTACTGGCAGCACGGCTCTTAAATTGACCTGCCGCTCCCTTGCCAGAGGCATTATTTCGGTGACTAGCTGAGTTACTGTGGCAGACAGATTGCAAACGCGCATATCCATCTCTTTTACTCCGCTGTCGAAGCGATAAACATCGAGCAGTGTCATAACCAGCGAATAAAGAGCAGTATTGCTTTGAAGAACGGTGTTGAGAATTTCGTGTTGATCTGGATCCAGCGGACCATAATCACCGTCCAGAAGCAATTTTACAGTTCTGTTCGTGGCGGAAACCGGTGTTTTTAAGTCGTGAGTAAGAGTGGCGACAAAATCCTCGCGCTGCTGCTGCAACTGGACTCTATCGGTAGCATTGGAAAACATGGCGACAAAACCGCTGACTGCACCATCTGAATTTTTAACAGGCCAGACTGCCCAGTCCCAGTACGAAATCTGAGCGTTTTTGTCCTGTGTGAAATTGAGAGCCTGTGCGGAGAATTGCCCGGGAATACCGGTTTGTTCAATAGACACAAACTGACTTTTTGGAAGCAGCGGAGCTAATTCGAAAAGGTTTTTTGAAAGTATCTGGTCGGTACTGTCGACAGACAATAATTTTGCAAATTCTTGATTGCATTCCACACAATGGAATTTTTCATCGAGACTGACAATACCAATTGGAGCACCTTCAAGAATGCTTTTGGTGACTCTTTTTTCTGTCTCCAGCTCCTGTATTGCATCTCTCTGTTTCAAAAGTGCGAATTCTTTTGCTCCTATGTAACTCTCGATGGCGAGCCCCATATCGAAAAATATGAGCTTCAAAAGCGAAAGCGAAGCTTCCGTTCTTGCTGCCTGTGTATCGGCTTCTTTTGCAATTGGAAGGACGCCATCTTTTCCATCCATCCGGTTCATAAGAAGCGGCAAAAGCCAGGATACGGCACGGTTATATGCACCGATGTACCATTTTGGATCAAGTTCGATGCGATGATGAGTGTGCCCGACCCTCAGGCGATCATCCACATAACGAGTATCGTAACTGCCTTTTGCCAACTTCAGGAAATACTGCTTCTGAGCATTCTTTGCTCGCTCGAGAATTTCTTTACTGGGAAAAAATTTGCGAGTTTCTTCAAAGCGCAGAAAATGCTCGTACATGTTATCCATGAGAGCATCTACGTTTTTTTCCAAGAGTTCGTCGATGACCTCGTAGTGCCATTGCTCGATTTTCTCGAACTCCAACCACTCTTTTCGCTTCTCGACTTCATTGCCTTCGAGATGTTGTGGTGTTGATGAATCTTTCATTGTGAAGTAAAGAGCCTTTCGGTTCTGAAAAGGAAGACCGTAAAAACGAATAAAGGCAGTCTTCAAGTGCCTGCCGGTGAACTTTGCGAGTATATATATAATTAGTGCTGGTTTTGTGAATTGAGGCTGAGAAGTTATAGAAGATGAGCGAAAAAGAGAACGCACAATTGGAGCCGATTCGCATATTACTGGTTGAAGACCACAAGTTGACGCGAGTCAGCCTCAAGATGGTTCTCAAGCGCCAAAGCGATTTGGTGGTAGTCGGCGAGGCTGAAAATGGTGAAGAAGCCATTGCGATGGCTGAAAAACTGCAGCCGGACATTATTCTCATGGATGTAGGCATGCCGGTCATGGACGGCATTCAAGCATCCCGAAAAATTATTGAAAAGGGAAGCACGGGCAAAATTATCATGCTCACTCAGCATGATAACGATCAGGATATTCTGGCATCGCTGACTGCCGGAGCAAGCGGCTATTGCTTGAAAGATGTGGAACCGGAAAGGTTGTACATGGCGATAAGGACTGTGCATGTCGGTGATGCCTGGCTGGATTCGGCAATAGCCGGCAAGGTTTTGAGAAATTATCTTAAAGAGCCGGCAGTCGGATCTGAGAATCAGGCAGGCGATCCGCATGAGGAAATGACACCTGCCGGTGAAAAAATTGACAAAGTCGAAAAGAAGAATTTCGAGCCCGATCGTCCTTATGCTGAGCCGCTCTCGCCGCGCGAACTGGAAGTATTGACGCTGATCGTCGACGGGCTTTCAAACCAGGAAATATCGGACAAGTTGATAATTTCCCTGCCAACAACAAAAACTCACGTGCGCAATATTTTGAACAAGCTTGCAGTCAATGACAGGACTCAAGCTGCCGTTCACGCGATGCGGCGCGGAATAGTCTAAGGAAGACAAGGGTTGCGGAGAACTTAATGAGCAATTGCCGTGCTCTGCTGTCTTTTCAAGAGCGACGTAAAGTTTCTTCAAGCACTCGCCTGGTTTCTGAAAGCAAATTCTGGCTTCTTAGATTGAAATTGCTGGCTTGCCTCACTTTGTTTCTCAGGCGGCAAATCTCGCTCAGCCGTTTCAATGTGATAGCTATGTCTATCACATTGTTGCCTGGAAGAGCCTGATAATCTGCCAGCGCGTAACCGTAGAACGTTTCCGCCTCCGCATAGTTTTTCTGGGTGGAGAAAATATCTGCCAAAAGAAAGAACAGACGAGCGCTTGTCAGCGACGGCTCCGGACTTTCTTGTGTCAAAACTTTGAGCGCAGCTTTAGCCAAAGTTTCGGCGGGGGTAACCGCTCCTGATAGATAGAGATTTTGACCATATTCAAGAAAAGTTTCCCAGCCGAATCGTCTGCAACCTGATTCCATTTAGATCGGTCTCCTTATCTAGTTCTCGGAGCAGTTTTTAGCCTTGTTCCAGGGGGCGCATCTTAGAACCGTGGCCATGCCGCAAGTGTCTTGAACCGCAGAAATGAGCATTCCCAGACCAATGAAGAGCGGCAGAATAATAAAGTTAGAATTCAAAGAATATGAAAGAGCGATGCCCGACAAAATCAGTATCGCGCTTACAAACCGAACCTGTCTTTCAATCGACCAGACTGCATTGCCGGTCTTTTCCACAGGCAAAGAAGACTCTTGCCAGGCGTTAAGACCGCCTTCAATGACCAGCGGCTTTTCGACTCCCAGTTCTTTCAGTTGCTGGGCGGCAATATGTGCACGCTTGCCGCTTCTGCAAAGAAGATAAACGTCCTTTTCCGGCTGGATAAATCTGTGATTGTGAGTGAGAAGCGAAAGTGGCATCGATTGAGACGAAGATAGCCTCAAGCGATTGAACTCGTCACTTTCGCGAACATCGATAATTTGTAATATCTCGCCTGAGGAAATTTTGTTGAATACATCAAGCGGCTTCACTTCTTGTGCGCGTGTCGTCATCATCCATCCCCAAAACAGCCGACACTAAAAGAATAGGCTTTCGCAAGAGCGTAAGCCTCCATCTGAGGTATGAGCACAAGCAAAAGCCGGCGCCCGATATTCTTCAGGGACCGCTCATCAGAAAGGTTGATGTGTGCTCTAAGTGAGCCGTTGAAAATAAAGACATATCAATACTGGAGCAAGGGCAATGACGATTGATTTTGAAAACAAAAAAGATCTGCCCTGGTTGAACGAACGCAGGGTATTGCGTGAAGTGGATCTGCGCGGATACGGTGCTACGCTTGGAAAAGTGAAGCAAGCCGGACTCTGGAAAAACGGAGTTCACAGGGTTATGGCTATCTTAAGCGCAGAGAATGTTCTGGAAAGAAAAAAAGAAGCGCAGCAAGACGAGAAATAACAAATGAAAGAGAGTCGGGCAGCTCGGCTATTATCAGGGCGAAAGCTGGAAAGAAACTGTTACAGATGGGCGCTGAAAATCGCCAATGTAAAAGTTCCGACTCTCGATATTTCTCTTTCTTCAAGTGATATGGATGATATCCGCAACCTGATCAAAGCAGGAGATATTCTTCTTGTTGATAATTGCAATTTCCCCCTGGCTCAACTGGGAGCCAGATTGGTAGGCAGCAAGTGGAGCCATTCGGCCATTTATGCAGGCAATGGCAAGGTCATAGACTGCGGACGCAGAGCCAGGGTAGAAGAAATCAGCCTGGATGAATTTCTCGACACAAGCGCCATTGCGATTTTCAGAGTAAAAGATTCTACCGCCGCCGACATTGAGAATATGGTGAATTATGCTCGCAGTTGCCTGGGTAAACCTTTCAACTGCAAGTTCAATTTGGAAAGCAAAAATTCCCTGTATTGCACACAGCTTGTTGCCAATGCACTCAAATGCTTGAGCCACCCGATCGAGCTGCCTGTTGAAAGAGTACTGGGCAAGCCGGTTTTAACAGAAACAATTATTGCCAATGCGCCTCAATTGGAATTGATCTACTGCTCAAGCCCGGGTCTGGCAAGAGCTTTTTTAGCTCACTTTCCGTCTTTGAGTGCAGGTTGCCTGGGTGCCTTATGCGCTCTTGCAATCGGCAGAAACTTGATGCCTTTTGGAAGTATTCTGGGAATTCTCATTTTTTTAGGTCTTTCGTCTTCAAAAGACAGCGGTCATAAGAAGAGCGAAAGATGCTTATGAATACGGATTTGCCCAAGACCTGGCAGTCGCTTGCTCATGCCTTTCTGCATGAAGCAAGAAAGCACCCGAGCACGCTGGCGGTTTGCGATTCGCTTGGTGAAACTTTGACTTATAGAGATTTGCTAGTCAGAGCGCTCGTTTTGGCAAATCACTTGAAACATCATCTCGATGATTCAATTTGCGTGGGAGTTCTGCTGCCGCCATCGGCAGCAGCAGTTACAGCCAATCTGGCTCTGGCATTCCTTGGCAAAGTGTCGGTTAATTTGAATTACCGCTCTCAGCAGAGCGTTCTTGATTCATGCATTGAGAAATGCAATTTGAAAAATGTGATAACGGCTGGTTCTGTTATAAAGAAACTGCAGCTCGATTTAAAAGGCTGTCTTTTAATGGACGACATAAAGGAAGACGTTAGTTTTCTTGCCAAAGCAGAGTCGTTTCTTGAGGCGCTGTTGTTGCCGGAAACACTTCTCGAATCTATTTTTTCAGGTCTATCTGATAGCAAGAATATCGACCTGTCAGTCCTTGGAATTTCAAAAAAACTTTCGCACAATTCAACAAGGTTAGATCAGCCAGCCACGATTATTTTTACGGCCGGATCTACAAAAGCCCCCAAGGGCGTGGTTTTGTCGCACCGCAATATTCTCAGCAATATTCACGCGATAAGCCAGCAAGGTCAGATCAAAAAAGGCGAAGTAGTGCTTGGAGTAATACCTTTTTTCCATTCTTTTGGACTGACTATGACTCTGTGGGCACCTTTGTGTCTGGGAGAGACGGCGGTTTTTCACTACGACCCGTTTGACGGCAGGCGTATTGCCCGTCTTTGCCAGGATTTTAGCGCAACCTGTCTTGTTTGCACCCCGACGATGATGGCAAATTATCTCAAGCGCTGCTCCGGCAGTGAGTTTAAATCGCTGAGGAACTGCCTTCTAGGTGGGGAGAAATTGAGAAGGCAGACAGCGAATCTTGTCAAAATGGAAATAGGAATTACGCCTGTTGAAGGATACGGACTGGCGGAAACATCGCCTGTTGTGACCTGTAATGTGCCTAATCCAGTGCGTTTAGCCGACGGCAGACTAATTGACGGCAATCGCCTGGGGACAGTAGGGCTGCCTATTCCGGGAACGACGATAAAAATAGTGTCTCTCGAGTCTCACGACGAATTGCCTCAGAGAGAGTCGGGTCTCGTGTTTGTAAGCGGACCTCAAATCATGCTTGGTTATTTGAACGACGAGGAAGAGTCGAATAGAGTTATGCAAGACGGCTGGTTCAATACTGGTGATATCGGCTTTCTTGACGAGGATGGCTTTCTTACTATCACGGGAAGAAAAAGCCAATTTTCGAAAATCGCAGGAGAGATGGTTTCTCACATCGCAGTCGAAGAGGAGATTCTCAAAGTTTTGAACTTGAGTGCCGGCAGCGTTTCCATCACTTCGCTTCCAGATAAGGCACGCGGAGAGCGTCTCATTGCCGTTTTTGCAAGTGCAAACATCAACAAAACCGCCGAGCAGATTGTTGAAGAACTAAAATCTTCACCAATGCCTAAGTTGTGGATACCGAAAGAAGATGACATAGTGTTTGTCGAAACTTTGCCGAGTTTGCCGAATGGAAAGCTGGATTTACGCAAAATCAAAGATTTTGCTGTGCAAAGTTTTCACTGATATTGTTGTCCGGATAACACGATCATCCTTTGGTAGGTGGACGGGCGAAGCCCTGGCGGATTACTCTTTAAAAAATAGGTCGAGGGATGCAAAGAATGAAGATATTGTTTGCGATAGACGGCTCAGACTGCTCGAAGGAAGCGATAAATACAGCTTTGAAAATGCGCTGCCCGGCAGGCAGCGAGCTTATGGTCGTCTCTGCGGTGGACTTTGTCGACCCTCTGCCATCGCTTGAAGGAGTCAAGAAAAGAGAGATCGCGGATTTGGAAAAACTGGTGCACGACACGGTGGAGAAACTGGGACTCACTCATCCTTTGGCTGTTGTGAGCGGCTGCGTGAGGGATGGTTATGCAGTAGAGGAAATTCTTGCCAGTTGCCATGAATGGCAGCCGGAGCTGCTGATGCTGGGTTCGCACGGCCGGACCGGCGTCAATTTTCTTCTTTCCGGCAGTGTGTCCCGGACTATGTTGCAAGAAGCTCCATGCGCAGTCCGTATTGTCCGCGCTAGATCAGATGAACATAGCGAAAAAGACATTTTCAATGTGGTCGTTGCTCTGGACGACAAAGAAAACACAAAGAAACTGGTGGATCATATCCTTGAATTTCCATGGCCTCAAAATACCTCATTCAAGTGTGTTCATGTCGTTCAAGAATTGCACCAAAACTTTCTTTCCGTTCAAGAAATCCAACCGGCTGAGACACTGGCGGAACATTACAACGACTTGGTCAAAGGCAGCAAAGATTGGCTGGAGATTGCAGCTCAAAGCATCAATAACAAATTCGGCCAGCGATTGGCAAAAGTCGATGTGCTGTTAGGTGAGCCGCGCAAAGCAATTCTAGACCTTGCTAAAGCCTGGCCGGCGGATTTGATTCTCATGGGCTCTCACGGCAGAAAGGGAGTCGAGAAGGCAATTCTGGGAAGCGTAGCCGAATCAGTGGCTATGCATGCTAATTGTTCGGTAGAAGTATTGCGAATAAAAACCGCGGTCAAACAAAAGGTTCATTTCATTGTTTAGTAAAAGCTGTCTGCGCCCAGTAATATTTTTGACGCTCTTTGCCGTTAGCCTGTCTTGTGCAGCCGCTGATGATAAGGCTGTAAATGAAGCCGGAAATAAATCAAATGGAGCATCGAGCAAAAGGGAAAAGAACGCAAAAAAGAAGAACGCGCCAAAAAAGGCATTGAGTGAAACAGCTTCCATAAAGCTCGGGCAAAAGTTGTACAAGCAATACCAGTGTTTCGACTGCCACAGTCTTAACGGTAAAGGGTGCAAAGATGGGATACTACTGGACGGCTTGGGAAAAAAGCGGACGAAAGCCTTCATACGTGAGCATATTGTCGATCCGGACAAGCATTTTGACAAGCATCCCGCTGCTTTCACAACGGACATGAACTTGATGCCGCCGCAAAATCTTGAGCCCTATGAGATAGACAGTCTTGTAGACTATTTGCACTCACTGAAATAAATTCTTGGAAACGGAAAAGATGAAATCGAAAATTAGGTCGAGCCAATTCGGCATAGCGCTCACCGCTCTTCTGCTTGTTTCATTTTCGCTTGAACTGCCGGTTTTTAGCCAAAGTGTAGCGACGCGGAAGGACGAAACGACAACGGAAGCCGGCAAGCGTTTATTCAATGCAAGTTGTTTGCATTGCCACAGCGTAGGCGACAGCGGTGGATGTCTGGGGCCAGTGCTCGCGGGCGTATCATCAAGAAGAACAACGCAATTTCTCGTCTCTCGAATAAGCAACTCGCAAGATCAAATCAATGAGTTTAGAAGAACATATGGACATGCTGAACTCATGCCTCATATGCGTGTCGATCCAAAAGATGCAAAAAAAATAGTTGCTTATCTTTCAATTCTCAAAAATCCCGAAAATGGCTTTAGCGTTAAAGCTCACGAGACTCGCCCGGGAAGTTCTGTCAAGTCGAAAGTTGAAGCAAATGGTGTTGCCGAAAACGGCAAAAGACTCGTTTATGAAAAAGGCTGCTTGATGTGTCATTCAATAGGCGGGATGGGTGGCCAGTTCGCGCCGGTTTTCGATGGCATCGCAAGACGCAGAAAGTCTGGTTATATTGCTCAAAAAATCACCAACGCCGAACTTATAACGGGTAATTCAGGTAGTGAGTACGGCGCCAGGGGCTTGGTGATGCCGCCGAATTCGTTGAACGACAGAGAAATAGCCGACATTACTTCCTATCTGACGACACTGAAATAATGCTTGTTACCCTCTATGGTGCAGCTAAGGAAGTGACCGGCTCATGCTATCTGGTCGACACGGGCAATGCCAGAGTGTTGATAGATTGCGGTTTGTTCCAGGGCTCGAAGCACCTGGAAAAGCTGAATTTTATTCCCGCTTCCCTAAAGCCCAAAGAAATCGATGCGGTGGTTTTGACACATGGTCATCTCGATCACTGCGGCAGACTGCCTTTGCTTGTCAAAGCCGGGTACCGGGGAAAAATCTATGGAACACCAGGAACACTGGATATTGCCAGACTGATTCTCAGCGATGCGGCAAAGATACAATGCGATGATGCGGACCGTGAAAATAGAAAACGCGCCAGAGCCGGTCAGAAGCCCATTAAGCCGCTCTTTGATGCAAGAGATGCCGAGGAAGTACTTAAGCAGTTTTCAGCCTTGCCTTACAACAACTGGATGGAAATTGCGCCTGAAGCAAAAGCAGAGCTTGTGGAGGCTGGACATATTCTCGGCTCATCGAGCGTTATTCTTGTCGCCAATCAAAATGGCGCTCGAAGACGAATCATTTTCTCCGGCGATCTGGGCCAGCGCAATGTGCCGATTACTAGAGATCCGGCGGTAATAGACCGTTGCGATGCCGTTTTTATGGAATCGACATATGGAGGTCGAAATCACCCATCATATGAGGAAACGGTGGAAGAGCTGATTGAGCTGGTGAAAGGCGCGGTAGAAAGAGGAGGAAAAATACTGGTTCCTACTTTTGCCGTAGGAAGAACACAGCAGCTTCTCTATCATCTGTTCAAAATGTTCGAAAGTGGCAGGGTTCGTCCTTTTCCAGTTTTTTTGGACAGTCCCATGGCAATTGCAGCCACTCAAATTTATTCCAAACATATCAATTTGCTGGATGAAGATGTTCGCGACTTTTTTGCTCGAGACAATATGCATGCTTTGCTTCCCACTCTAAAGCTGTGCACGACGGCTCAAGAATCTCAGGCTCTGAATGCTGTCGGCGGTCCCTGCCTGATAATGGCCGGCGCCGGCATGTGCGATGCCGGGCGCATTTTGCACCACTTAAGGCACAATCTTTCTTCTTCTGAAACGCTTGTGCTCATGGTGGGCTATCAGGCGAAAGAGTCCTTTGGAAGGCGCCTTCTTGACGGTGCCAACCCGGTTAAAATCATGGGCGACACGATTCATGTGAGAGCCCGCATTGCCAGTGTCGACGGCTTTAGCGCGCATGCCGGACAAAGCGACCTTCTGCAATGGCTGAACCCTTTGGCAAAGGCAGGAACTCGCGTGATCCTGACTCATGGAGAGCCTCATCAGGTCAATGAGTTGAGACACGAGATAGAAAACGCTTTCAACTTGAAGCCGGAAATACCGTCATTAAACGATCGCCTGGAGTTTTAAATACACAATCAGCCCTCGGAATGATAAGGCTCAGAGTTGATGATTTATACTGGACCTTTTAACAGCAGGAGGTAAGTATGGCTTTAAACGCCGCGCTATTGCGCGAGACTTTCGAACGGGCAAAAAGCGAAAATGGAGGAGCAACTTCTCTTGGCATGGCGTTTTACGAGAGGCTCTTCGAAAAATATCCAGCCGTCAAACCGCTCTTCAAAACACCGCCCGAAGAGCAGCACAAGAAATTGATGACATCGGTAGCCGCAATTGTCGGAGCCGTTGAAGATCCGGAGCGTCTTGTACCCTATTTGCATGCGATGGGCATCCGGCATTTAGCCTATAAAACAGTGCCAGAGCACTATGCGGCCGTTGGCGAAAATCTTGTTTCTGTATTGGGAACACATTTAAGTAAAGAAGGCGAATGGACCGATGAGATGAAAGAGACCTGGCAAGCCGCTCTTGAAGTGGTCTCGAACATCATGATTGAGGCGGGCAACGACCCGGACAAATTCAAAGAAGAGATGAAGGACAAGGGTTATGAGCCAAACGGCTTCAAGAAAGATGACCCGAGACCGTGGGTTTTAGCTTAATTAGATCAATCGAGCAATAGACCGATCAATACCAGGAGTATTTTTTGCAGTCTTGCTCTATTTGAGAGCGAAAATCCGGATGCGCAATGGAAATAAGAGCGCGGGCTCTTTCCTTGAGTGTCTTTCCATACAACTGAGCAATACCGTATTCGGTGACAACAAAATGAACATCGGCTCGGGAAGTGACAACTCCCGAGCCGTTGCTTAACATTGCTGAAATGCGCGAGATCCTGCCTCCCTTGGCGGTGGAAGGAAGGGCGATAATGGCCTTGCCGTTTTTGGCGTGAGCGGCACCCCTTATGAAATCCACTTGTCCTCCAAAGCCGCTGTACAGCATATTGCCGATGGTATCGGCAGCAACCTGCCCGGTTATATCGACCTGCAATGCCGAATTAATGGCAGTCATTTTGTGGTTTTGCGAGATCACAAATGGGTCGTTTATGTAATCGCTGGTCTGAAATTCGACAAGCGGGTTGTTGTCGACAAAATCATACAGCCGTCTTGTACCCATGACAAAAGTGACTGCAACTTTTCCAGGCATTACAGTCTTTGCATCGTTGGTTATGACGCCTGCTTCGATAAGGTCGACGATTCCGTCGGAAAGCATTTCGCTGTGCACACCCAGATTGGTTTTATCCATCAGATTGGCCAGCACCGCATTGGGAATGGCTCCGATTCCTAATTGAAGAGTAGCCTCGTTATCGACCAAGCGTGCCACATTCGAGCCAATCGCCTTTTCAATATCGGAAGGCTTGGCAGGGATAAGTTCGGGCAAACTGTGGTCTGTCTCGACAATGTGATCCAGGCGAGAAACATGAACAAAGGCGCGCCCAAGGGTGCGGGGCATTTGTTTATTGACTTCGGCAATCACAAGGCGGGCTTTCTTTCGTGCCGCCACGGTGCAATCGACGGAAACACCGTAACTGCAAAAACCATGTGCATCAGGCGGTGAAACTTGCAGCAAGCAAACGTCGACGGGAATCTCACCTGATAAGAAAAGGCGCGGGATTTCACTGAGAAATACCGGAATGTAATTGGCGCGACCGGCATTGACAGCCTCTCTTACATTGGCTCCGATGAAAAAACTGTTTATCTGAAAAGATTCGCTATAGTCAACCAAGGCATAATCAGCTTTTCCCAGTGTCATGAGCTGGTAGATTTTGACGCCTCTCAGTTCTGGAGCTTGCTTCACCATTGCATCCAGAAGAATCTGCGGCGCGGCCGCATTAGATTGGACGTAGATGCTGTCATGAGACTTTATATATGAGACTGCCTCTTCGGCTGTCTTTACTTTGCTTTTGTATTCTTGAAGCCAGGAGACTTTAGGCTTTACATCGGAAAGCGGCACTTACGTTACTCCTTGTTTTTCCAATTGATGCTGACCATGTGGGTGGCACAGGTGTTGCACGGATCATAGGCTCTAACCAGCGTTTCTAAATGGCCGGAGATGTCGCCACCCTCATTTTGCCCTGTCACTACCTGGCGAATATCCAGTTCTATTCTGGCTGTATTTTGTGCAGAAGGAGTGATCATATCGGCTTTGGTGATAGTGCCCGTCTCATCCATTTCATAGTAGTGATAGAGTGTGCCACGCGGACATTCTACTGTGCCTGTTCCTTTTTTAGAATTGCCTGTCTGGTACCCAAATTTCGGACCTTGAGAATTACTTGCTGCGAATTCTTCGATAATCTCGTCAATGAGCTCTGTCGCTCTTTCTATTGCCTGCACTATTTCAATCGCCTGAGCCGCATTGTTGAGAATAGTGTTGTGAGCGCCGTCGGCAAGAGGAGAGCCGCGGTAAATATTTCCAGCCTCTCCTTTCAAATTCTGCCCGTAATGAAATAGCCTGGCTAGAGAACCCACCATTATGGGATTGCCTTTTTGAAGAGAGCGTTTGGCATGACTGTATGAAACGACCTGTTCATCAAGATATGACTTGTACTCATATACGGGAGCTTGCCAACCATCACTGGAAACAATGACGTCGCCGAAATATCCGTATTGACCGGACTCTTGCTTCAAGCAGAGAAAAATCGGCTGGCTGAATCTTTTTATCGGCGGCTCGAAACTGAGGACCAGGTCCGCCAATTTTATTGCGGTAGCAAGCATAGCTTGCAGCTCGGTTTTCAGGCTCAGTAAATTTTCCCTATGCGGAATACTCGACAGTCCACCGACATGAAGATTGACGGGATGGAAAGGTCTGCCGCCCACGAGTGTTTGAACTCGCGCTCCTAAATTTCTCAGATTAGTCCAGATCAAAAACGCTTCCTTTTGCTCGACTGCAAAAGTCAACAAATCCTTGACTTTTAGAAAATCCGGAAGGGCAAGAGCGCACACATGCGTGGCATGCGACTCGATAATCATACCCAGATGCATGAGTTCTCTGAATTTCATTTCCAGTGCGGATGGAACAAATGCGCACGCAGACTCGACAGCAAAAATGGCAGCCAGGACGTGCCCGGTCGAGCAGATTGCGCAGACTCTCGAGGTTATATGAGGTAGTTCGTCGTATTTGTGATCGAGAACAATCTGCTCGAAAAATCTCGTGCCTTCGAATACGTCCAGTTTGACGTCTGTAACTTCGCCGTTTTCTATCTCTACAGTGACGGCTGAGTGTCCTTCTACGCGAGTTATTTCCGGAATTTCAATTATCTTTTTTTCTTTGTCACTCATGCCTGGGTTTCCTGATTGTATTGAAATGACATGCGCTGGAATAAATGGTCCGGTGCACCGAAAGATTTCAGACGATTGATGACATCAATCGGATCGTATCCTTTTTCGTGAAGGATGGTGGCCATGGCGTCCATTTGAGGGTCCTGGCAGGGGCCCCAGCAGCCGTAACAGGCAGCGCCCATGCTGGGACAAAGCGCGCCGCATCCTGCCGCCGTGACGGGTCCCAGGCAGGGCAGATTCTTTTCAATCAGTACGCAAGGATTTTCGTTCAGCTTGCACTCAAGACATACAGGTTTATGCGTGATGTACGGCAAGTGATCTTTGAGCAAACTGGCCGTCACGGACAAGAATTGAGTCGTATTAATCGGACAGCCCGACAGCTTCACATCAACTGCCACATGATCGGAAAGGGGCTTGGACTCCAGAACCTCAATTTGAGAATCGGACCCGTACACGGCAGCCAGCATGTCGCTCACTTTGCATTTTGCGCAGGCTCCGCCTTGAACGCAGCCCCAGACGGCGCAATTGCCGGCAGCCACCAGCCATCTGCTTTTTGAGCGAATTTTCTTGAGCTTTTCTAGATCGTGGGGATTACTCACACTGCCTTCGACAAAGGCTATATCGACAGGACCATCGTCGTTGGCTGTTTGAGCAAATGGAAAGCTTGCTACTCGTACGAAGGGCAGAAGCTTGTCCAGGTTTTCCAGGATAACCAGCAATTCGCCGGCGCATCCTGTCAGGCTTTCCACCGCAATACATGGAAGGAGGGTGCTTTCTTTATTCATTGACAGCACTCCACCACTTCAGGAAGCATTTTAAGCGCTGTGAGATTGAAGACCGGTCCGGCTTTGCATGTCAAAGCACCGCCGATAAAGCAATGTCCGCACTTCCCAATGCCGCATTTCATATGCCTTTCCAGAGACAACCATATTTTAGATTCAGGCACACCTTTCTTTTTCAATTCGTCGACAACGTACTTGTACATAACAGGAGGTCCGCACACAGCCGTTTCGAAACTCGGTCCCACATGCGACATATTAATGAGGTCGGTGACGCGTCCAAGCTGTACCGAGACGGGCGGCAACTCAGGTCCTGTCAATTCTTCGGCAGCAATGAAAACTTCCAGGTCGCGGCGCCTGAGCAGCAATTTGAATTCCGGCCTGAAAAGAAGGTCATTGCTGTGGCGCATGCCGTAAACGATAATGACGCGTCCGAATTCTTCTCTTTTCTCCAATATGTATTGGAAAACGGATCGGATCGGAGCCACACCCAAACCACCCGCTATCAGGCAGACATCTTTTCCTTTGAAATCATCCATGGGAAAGCCGAATCCATATGGTCCCCTTATTCCGACCCAGTCTCCCTCTTGCATCTGAAAAAGAGCACTGGTCACTCGTCCTACCTTGCGCACAAGAAGTTCAAGATTTCCTCCTTTGCGTCCGGAACAGACGGAAATAGGACTTTCACCAACGCCAGGCACCCAGAGTTGCACGAACTGTCCGGGTAAGCAGTTCGCCAAGGCTTCGCTGTCGACAGTGAATTGAAAAAGCGTATTGTCTTGCGCCATAGGAATTATGGAGCGAATCACTGCGCGTTCAGGCATAAAAGGCGTAATACGTGAAGCAGCAGTCACTCTTTACCTTCCTTTTGTCCTTGCAGTGTTTTTACAACCTGTACCAGATCGTCTATTCCGGCAGGACATGAAACAGTACAACGTCCGCAGCCGACACAAGTCCTGGACGCGAAAGCATCATCGAATCCATGCAACTTATGTCTGTACCAGAATTTGAGTCTGTCTACAGGACTGGGGCGAAAGTTGTAGTCACCAGCCACCTGGGCAAAACCGACAAACTGGCAACTGTCCCATTCTCTTACTCGCGAGCCCTCATCATCGCTCAAGGAGGCAATGTCAACAAGGTCAAAGCAATAGCAAGTAGGACAAACAGGCGTGCAATTGCCACAGCTCAAGCAGCGCTTGCCGAGGTCGTCCCAAAGAGAATTATTCCATTCCATATCCATGGTGGCGCGCAAGTTGTCCGGAGCAAAGCCGTTGGTAAACGCCTTTTCACGTCGCAGCCAGTAGTCTTTGTAGCGCTCTTTGTCGGCATCTTGGGCAGGACGAAGCATTGGCAATTGAGGCAAGACGGCACTTCCAGCGGGTGTTTCGACTTGCAGGAAAAAGTCATCGTCCAGGTCAGTCAAAAACAAGTCATATCCACGTGTTGCGCAGGAAGTCCCCATTGATTGACAGAAACAAAATTTGTCTGGCATGCAGGAAAGCCCGACGATGAGACTATGATTGCGTTTCTGAAGATAGTGCGTATCGGCGGGTCCAGCCTCGAATATGGTGTCCATAATTCCAAGACCATGCAAATCACATGGATGAACACCAAAGATCACCTGGAACTTGTTATCTGAGACAGACTCTTCTATCTGCCCGTCTTTATATGTCAGCAGAGTTTCCTTTGGCGGATAAAAGAATTTCTTAGGAGGCAGAATTGTTCTGAGAGCATCCCAGGCGATTTCACGAGGATCGTTTATTTGCTTGAAAGCAAAAGACTGATCAGAAACACGAATCGGTGCACTCACTTCTCCAAGACTTTGCAGCACTCGAAAAAAGCTATCGAAATCCGCTTTCGAAAAAACAAAACTCTGCGCCATCAAACTTTTCCTTGAGTCGTACCCTGCCACTATTACAACCGAATGAAGAATCAAGCGACATCCTTCACAGGGAGGATCTGATGAGCTTCAACCGCAATCGCTCAGATGATCTGCCTTAAGTGCAGTCATTAAGTGCAATCATTGCCTTTCGAAAAATTCGAGAGCCGCCAGTGCATCCTTCTCATCAATTACCGCCAGAACAGCGCCTGCGTAAAGCAATACCCAGTCTCCTGCCTCAACATTGTGAAACGGCAAAAGAACTTCCCTGATTTCTCCAAAGCAATTGACTTTTGCCATGTTGCCTTCGACTGAGACAACCTTAGTGGGCAGAGTGATGCACATGCGCAATTTTCTTTATTTCGCTTTGATACTCTGAAATTTGCCTGACTATCCACGCCAGCCACTTTTCCATGCCATAGCCTGTCTTTGCCGAAACATGCATGACTAAGACATTCGGATTGATAGCTAAGATGCGTTTTTCCGCCTCCTCCAAACTGAAGTCGACATGCTCCATCAAATCGCATTTTGTCAAAAGCACAAGATCGCAATTGCGAAAGATAACGGGATATTTAATCGGTTTATCATCGCCCTCAGTTATGGAGAGCAGCACGATACGCTTGTATTCACCCAGGGGAAATTCGGCAGGGCAGACAAGATTACCGACATTTTCGATGAATATCGTATCGGACTTCTCGACTGACTCACTGTGCAGCAGTCTGGTTATCATCTGCGCATCGAGATGGCAGCTCCTGCCGGTAGAAATTTGATAAACGGGCGTTCCGGTTTTGGCAATACGGTCGGCATCTAAATTTCCGACCATATCTCCTTCGATGACACAAGGCTTGAATTTGCCGTCCAAATTTCGAAAAGTCCATTCCAGAACCGTGGTTTTACCAGCCCCTGGAGCACTCATGACGTTAAACACACAGGTTTTAGACCGCCTGAAATGCTCGCGATTGTGATCGGCCATTTCATCATTTTTTCCCAGAATACGCTCAAGAGCGTGCTCATCAGCCGATTCGTGCATGCCTTTTTTCCTCCTCTGCTTTGGGAATTTCAATCACTACATTTACAACATCCATTTCCTCACCTCGAATCAGGCAACCAATGCCGCTTTCGCAAATCGGGCAAAGGTAAAAGCTGGTCGGCTCCGGATGATAGAGGTGCTGTGCTTTTTGACACTTTGCTTGTGCCGAAATAGTCTCCATATCGAGTCGACATTCAGTCAATTCTGGATAGAATTCCCTCATATTTTCAAAAGCAAAGGCAAGTGACTCTGGCTCCACATTTCTAAATTCACCCAGGATAACGCTCACTCGTTGGGCTTTTGCGTTATCACTTCTTATGGATGCAAGGCGTCTGAGCACAATATCGATTATCGACTGGGCAATTGCAGCTTCATGCATGTTTCTTCAAAGTCTCCAGAATTTTCTCAACTAAAAATGCCAGATTGTTGACCAGTTGAGGTAATTTTTTTTCCATATGCGGGCTGAGTTTTTCTTTCCAATTTACCTCGCCGATTCCAATACCGAAAAAAATGATTCTGTCAGGCAATTCTTTCTGCTGCATGGCCAGCTTCAACTCTTCGATTGCAGAACACCCATGAGTTGAGTTTAGATTCAGGTGCGGCTGATCGAGCATGCCGCTAAGATCGACAATCGATACGGAGCCTGCTGCTATGCCGTCGCATGTCGAATCGATGATTATCGCAGCTCTGTGACCTCTCAGGCAGTCACTCAGAGAAATTGTGTGCGGTCCCAAATCGAAACGACAGGCATCTTCGAAAACGCGGGCGGGTAGTCTGTCGCAAAGCGATGACGATATGCCATCATCGCCGTGCAGAGAATTTCCGACAGTGATTATGCAAAGTCCGGTCGGCTCGTCTTGTGCAGAATGCCGGCAGGGCGAAATTAACGACTGTTTCTTTGCATACATCTCGACATGACCCACAGGGTAAGAATCTTCCCCATGCCATTGTCTCTTTGCTCGGCGCTCAGGACATGCTCCCTAGGTATTATTCGTCGCCAGCAGGGCTTAAATAAAGAGACTCATCCTAGAGTATGATATGGCTGAGCTCTTTACTTGCTACTCTTTCAGTGCTTCAAAGCCTGATTTGGCAAGGAGGGAGTTATGAGATTTGTCGATATCAAGAAAGACATCTATCTGACTTTCGTGCTCCTGGGCGTAATCATGCTTGTTGTCGCCGTCAATTTGGCGCGTACGGGCTTTGAGACAGACATTGTCAAAACCATGCTCTTTCTGGTGAGCATGATTCAAGGAAGTATTTGCCTGGGCTTTGGAGCCTTTACGTGGATCTTCGAAGAAGACCCGGAAGTGTGGCAGTAAACAGTTAAGTGGTCGGGCAAATCACTGAGGCTTTTTCTCTTTGACAATCTCAACCGAGCAGTCGGCGTGCCCCGCCACGCCTTCGGCAACGCTGCCCAATAACAGTTTCGAGAAGCCTTTTCTGCCATGAGAGCCAAGGATAATTAAATCGGCACCCCATGCATTGGCTTCCTCAATTATCGATCGGCGAACATCACCCGTCAGCACTTCGCCGCTGACATCAAAATCAGCAAATTTGTTTTTGACTTGTGCTATGTCCTGAGCAAGCCTGTCTTTTTTCAATTGCAGAAATTCTCTTTCCGCCTGTATAACTGCTTCGGCTGCATGCGGCGTGTACATCTCGGTGCCGTATGGAGGAATAGGCTCGAAAACATTGACCAGGCGGAATTGACAATTGGCTGGCCAGGTGCGATCCAAAACAGACTGCAGGGCCCGCCTCGAGCACTCGGATTCTTCTACAGCTATAAGAACTTTCATACTGTATCCCCAAACGCGGTCTTGTCCCATTTTTACAGGCACCCTCCGGTAAGAAATCATTCCGAAAGACTATTTTGCTCGGCGGCAAAGTATAGTTCTCAGGAACGATTACGCGGACTCTCAGCTTGCAATAATCAGTATAAAGGGTCAGGTCAAAATGCAGTCGCTCGAAATAAGACAGCGAATAATGGTCAAGGGCGTGGTTCAAGGAGTGGGATTTCGTCCCTACGTACATAACCTGGCACTACAGCATGGACTGCGTGGATTCGTAAGAAATTCATGCGGAGCGGTGGAGATTGAAGTGCAAGGAGAAGCTGAGAGTGTCGAATCTTTTGTTGAACGACTGACCCTGCAATCACCACCCCTGGCACAGATTCTCAATGTTGAAATAGAAAATTGTCCGCCACTCTTGCAAATAGGGTCTTTTCAAATAATCGAGAGCGTGGCGACGGCTGAACAAAAGAACGAAATTTTCGTGCCCCCCGATACGGCCACCTGCAACGATTGCATAGCGGAACTCTTTACTGCCACGAACCGCAGGTTCGGCTATCCCTTCATCAATTGCACCAATTGCGGACCGCGTTTCACTATCATCGAAAAGCTTCCATACGATCGCTCAGCGACCACTATGAAAAAATTCCGCATGTGCAAATTGTGCAGTCAGGAATATGAAGACCACACCGATAGAAGATTTCATGCACAACCCAATGCCTGCTTTGAGTGCGGTCCTAGACTCAGTTTCCACGCGGCTGATAGAAGCCAGGTTCTGTATTCTAATCAAGCATTGGACGCGGCAATTACGGCGCTGAGAGCCGACCAGGTTGTTGCTGTAAAGGGCGTGGGCGGATTTCATTTTCTCGGCAATGCGACTTGCTTGAACGTCATCGATGCGATTAGGCGGCACAAGGGACGTATTGATAAACCGCTTGCAGTCATGTTCAGAAGCACAGATGAGGTGGAGAAGGTTTGTTATTTGAGCAAAGCAGAAAAGTCTTTGCTGGAGAGCCCGGAGCGCCCGATTGTCCTGTTGCGCCTGCGCAAGGAATGCAATTTGCCGACCGCCATCGCTCCGGGCTTGGACGAGCTGGGGGCTATGCTTGCCTATACTCCTGTGCATCATCTGCTGACGCGTGCCTTGGAATTTCCGCTCATCTGTACAAGCGCCAATAGTAAAGGCTTGCCGATTGTAAGCAATAACAATGATGCCCTGGAGAAATTCCAATGCATGGGTATTTTAGACAATGACAGAGATATCCATTCGAGTTATGACGACTCAATTGTGCGCATTTCCACAGGCGCGAAGAGAGTTGTAAGGCGGGCGCGTGGTCTGGCTCCTGCCCAACTGAGATTGCCTCTGCGGGCACGTCTTTCTGTTCTGGCACTGGGCGGACATCTAAAAAATACATTTTGTCTGGCATATGATCTGCAAGCAAGAGTTTCGCAACACATGGGAAACATCTCGACAATCGAAAGGCTAGAGCATTTGCAAAATACATTGGATTTATACTGCGACTTGTTTAAGGTGAAGCCGGAATTACTTGCTTGCGATCTGCATCCTGAGTACCAGACGACTTTACTGGCTAAAGAATTAGCCCAAAAGAAGGAAATTGATTTAGTCCAGGTCCAACATCATCATGCTCACGCTGTGGCAGTAATGGCGGAACACGGTATAGAAGAAGCGCTCTGTTTCATTTTCGATGGGACAGGTCTAGGAACAGACGGGAATGTTTGGGGAGGCGAATTTTTGAACTGCTCCTGGCAGTCATTCGAGAGACTGGGTCATTTAGAGTATGTGCGCATGCCGGGTGGAGACCTTGCTTCAAGCACGCCGTGGAGAATGGCGCTGGCACATATTTCTAAAAGCAAAAAAGAGTCCGACTATGAAAGTTTCACAAGAGAATTGGAACGTCTTTATGGAGCCAAAGAGATCGCAGGTGTACGCTCACAGATCGAATCAGGCCTGAACAGTCCTCTCACATCCAGTTGCGGCAGACTGTTTGACGCGGTAGCCGCAATCATTTCACCATACAGTCGCAACTCTTATGAAGGTCAAGCCGCTCAAGAACTGGAAGCGCTGGCGAGAACTTGCTCGTGCAAGGATGTGAAGCCATTTCTCTTTGCAGTCGAAAAGCGCAACGGGCAGTTGATCGTCGATACCAGCTCGATCGTCTGGAGCTTGAATGAGTCTCTCAAACAAAATCTACCGAAAGAATGCGCAGCCAGAGCATTTCATGAGACGTTGAAGCAGCTCATTGTTGCTATTGTAGATGCGGCGCTGCCAACTCTCAGTCATCGAAACATTTGCTTTTCCGGAGGAGTGTTTCAAAATACTCTCTTGTCGAGCATGGTTAGAGATTGTCTGCAAAAGCAGGGGCTGAAAGTTTTTTTCCCCAGCCTTCTTCCTGCAAATGATGGAGGACTGTCTTTCGGACAGGCAGTTATTGCCCTTGCCAAGCTCGATCTTGACTGGGCTCATTTGTCTTGATCGCGAAGGACGAAAAGAGGTTTTATGTGTCTTGCCATACCTGGGTTAGTAGAAGAAGTTTTTCAACACGAAGAAATCGCCATGGGCAAAGTCAATTTCGGAGGCGTGCGCAAAAATGTCTGCCTGGAATACACTCCCGATGTACAAGCCGGACAATATGTCCTGGTGCACGTTGGTTTTTCTCTGAGTGTAATAAACGAAGAAGAGGCATTGCGGGCGCTGTCATTAATCGATGGGGACGAAAGCAGCGAATTGTCTGAAAAAGAGGTTGATTGATGAGATTTGCCGCAGAATTCAGAAGTGAAAGTCGAGCGGCAGCAATTGCCGATGCGATAAAGCGATGTGCGACCAAATCCTGGCGCATCATGGAGGTGTGCGGAGGGCAAACTCATACGATCATGCAATACGGTCTGCAGGATCTTCTTCCGGAAAAGATAGAACTTCTTCATGGTCCTGGTTGTCCTGTTTGCGTTACGGGGCTGGATCTGATTGATAAAGCAATAGCCATTGCAGCCAGAAGTGATGTCATATTTTGCTCTTATGGAGACATGTTGCGAGTGCCCGGCTCAAGCCAGGATCTAAACGATGTGAAAGCAGCCGGCGCTGATGTGAGAGTGGTTTATTCACCTCTTGATTGTTTGAGAATCGCAAGAGAAAATCGAGAAAAGAAAGTGGTTTTTCTTGCTATCGGATTTGAAACGACAGCGCCTGCCAACGCGATGGCGGTAAAACAGGCAAAGCAGCAGCAACTGGAAAATTTCTTCTTGCTCTGTTCTCATGTGACCGTGCCGCCTGTGATAGAAGGGCTTTTAAGATCGCAGGACAATGTCGTGCAAGCATTTCTGGGACCTGGTCACGTTTGCTCGGTGATGGGATTTCGGCAGTACGAAAGGGTTTCGCAAACATACAAAATACCGATTGTAATTACCGGATTCGAGCCGCTGGATATTTTGGATGGTATCTACAAAGCAGTCGTGCAGCTCGAAGAAAGTAGATATTGTGTCGAAAACCAGTACAAACGCGTAGTGGAAAGAAATGGAAATGCACCGGCACAAAAGGTGATGGAGGAGGTTTTTGAAGTCTGCGATCAGAATTGGCGCGGCTTGGGAGTAATTGCGCAAAGCGGCTTAAGATTGAATGAATCGTATCGGCGGTATGATGCTGAAAACGTTTTTCATGTGAAAACACAGCCGGTCGAAATTGTCTCTCCATGCATCAGCGCAGAGGTTTTGAAAGGACTGAAAAAACCGCATGATTGTCCGGCGTTTGGTAAAGAATGTACTCCGGAACATCCTCTGGGCGCCACCATGGTTTCTTCAGAAGGAGCCTGCGCAGCTTACTTTAGATACCGCCGCTTTGAGGATGAAAAATAACGAACACATGAGCGATAACGAATCGAAATTTGAAATGAGTTCATTCTGCCCTGTGCAAGACAGGCAGACGGGTTTCATCAAGCTGGGGCATGGAAGCGGCGGTCGCATGACGGACCAGTTGATTAGTGAGATTTTTCAGCCGGTTCTCAACGAACAACACCTCAATGAAAAAGAAGATGCCGCGGTGCTGCATCTTTCTTCGGACAAAATAGCTTTCACCACGGACTCATACGTAGTCAGTCCACTGATCTTTCCGGGAGGCGACATCGGCTCATTGAGTGTGCACGGGACTGTCAACGATCTAAGCATGCGCGGAGCCAGACCGCTTTATCTTTCTGCCGCTTTCACTCTTGAAGAAGGGCTGGAATGCAAGTTGTTGGACAGAGTCGTTAGCTCTATGAAGCGAGCATGCCTTGAATGCAATGTGCATCTGGTTGCCGCCGACACCAAAGTTGTGGACAGGGGCGGGTGCGACAAGCTATTTATAACAACGAGCGGAGTCGGTCTTGTAGAAAGCAAACACGTCCCCTCTGCCAATAAAGCCAAAGCCGGCGACTCAATAATTTTGTCGGGAGACGTAGGACGTCACGGCATGGCAATCATGGCAGCGCGAGAAAACATCGACCTTGAATGTACTTTTGAAAGCGACAGCGCCCCGCTTATTGATTTGAGCAGAAATCTCCTTAGGTTGGAAGATGCTCTCCACACGATGAGAGATATCACTCGAGGCGGTCTTGCCAGTGTGCTGAATGAAATCGCAGTTGCCTCGAACATCGGCATCGAATTGAAGGAAGGAGCAATCCCTGTAATAAGCGAAGTAAAAGCTGTTTGCGAAATTCTTGGGTTAGACCCTCTCTATGTTGCTTGCGAAGGCAGAATGATTGCAATCGTCAGCTCCGAAAAAGAAAAAGAGGCGCTCGAATTAATGAGAGCCGCATCGCAAGGAGAGGGTGCAACAGTTATTGGCAGGGTTGTCGAAGATCACAAAAGGAAAGTTGTGCTTCGATCGCTTATAGGCGGCCGCCGTATTGTCGACAAATTGTCAGGAGAGCAGTTGCCCAGAATATGTTGATTTAAGCTTCAGGGTCCGGCATCTCGGCAAGAGGGTAGATGGTGAAAGTGGCAAAATTGTAGACTGGCGACTGTGCCAGACATCTATCCAATTCTTCATTCGTTTGAACATCGAATATCCAGGCGCCACCGTGTTGACCCACAATGTGGTACCGCTGCAGGAGTTGTTTCGACTTAAACATCTTCTTTGCATATTCGGGCATGGAAAGCACGGCCTTGACCGAGCTATTTCCAAGCCTGCTAACATCCAGAGACCAGACGACCAGAAACTTCGACATGTCTATTCTCCGGAATTTTCATAGTTGAAATTGTGCAGATTGATATAGATCTGCAAATCTCGGGCCAATCTGTCCGCATCGCAGCGCATGTTCAACTCTCCTATTAAAGCAATATCTGAGAATACAGGATCAGCTTCATCAAGTCGAATGCCGTGAGACTCGAACACCCGACGACAATCAGGATATTTTTCGAGCAACTCTTTTACTTCAGTGTTCTTGCCGATTCTCATGCAGTATACAATTCGCTTTAGCGCCTCTTCAATTCACGCCGGTTGTTTCTATTAACGGGATCGATTTAGTCGGCTTCGCCAGAATATCTGCAATAGTCACTCCGGCAAATGTTTCTTCAATTACCGCCGCTTTGATTTCTATGTCGGAACAGCATAGCTCTGCTTTTCCGCGCCGGTATTGAAAAGCTCGACAGCTCTGGGAAAGAGAATGTTGTTCTCTTTGTGAACGTGCTGGTGCATTTCACTCTCAAACAGTTCGAGTGCATGAAGCATTGCTCTAAACGTGTTGCAGGCACCATGCGGAGCGGTGTATGAATTGGTGAGCTCTCGCATTTTTTGCAATGTTTCGCCGGCCGAATCATGCTCCATCATCATGACGGTTATGGGATGCTCAATACTGCCGCCACATCCGAAATTCGGCTGAGTTCTATGGGTCTCACGGGCTGCAATGGTTGGGAAGAGAATCATCTCTTCTTTTTGCATATGCAATTCCAACTCTTCTTTAAACCGGGCAAACACATCGGCAAGCTCATTTACGTAAGGATGCGTTTCTCCATGAACTCTCGCTACTTTTGAACACAAAGCTTCGATTCGACAAAGTTCGAGCCTGAGCGGGTGATGGTAGACGTTGATAATGTGGTCGATGAGCGACTTGAGACTGGACTTTGTCCAATCCAGTTCAGATGTTTCATAAGGCTTGCACAAGACCGCCGACAATTTTTGAAGGACTGGCTCGATATCCAGTCCTGCTTTTCGGCAGGCATCTTGCAAAGGAATTTTGCCGCCGCAACAGTAATCGATTGAAAGCAACTCGAACACACGGGCGCACTCAGGATGCATGACGACAATTTCGCCTACGGTCATATTTATGTCTATTTTCGCAGTCATGGCTACATCCACCTCATTTAACAAATCGGACCTCTGTGTCCAGAATATTCGATGAGGTCAAAATGCCAATCGTTCTTAAGAACGATTGCGGAAGTAACCCTCCTGCTGCCAGTTGGCTCGATCAAGGTAATAACGAGTTAGAGACTGGTTTTTTGTTTCTTTTTTGTTTCATTTTTTGAAACAAATGTGTACAGATTGTTGTTTCCCGGCTGAGTGATGAGATCGAGCACCGTAGTATTGCCAAACGAGCGTTCTATCAAAGCAGCCGCCTCATCGAGCTTTTTGTGAAGTGGACAGAGCTGTGTTTTATGGGCTGGCAAGCCCAGTGGACATTCTTTTATCCTCTGTAAAGGTTCAACAGCATTGACTATCTCCAGAATCGTTATTTTTTTGGGTTTTCTACTTAGAAAATGTCCGCCTTTCAGCCCTCTTTGAGAACCGACTATGGCCGCGCGATTTAATTGCTGCAGGACTTTGGAAAGATAAGCAGGAGGAATCTGAGTGGCGCTTGCTATCTTCTCGGTTTTCTGGGGGGACGGATTTTCTGCCAGATAAACAATCGCCCGCAAAGCATATTCGGTAGTTTGAGAAAACATTGAAAGTCTCGCTATGATGACAAACGGATCTGGATATCCAATTTAGACCATGTTAGGATAGTCCGTCAATTTTAGCGCCGCGGAGTCCAACATGAATTATAAAAAGCTCTGGATTGCATTAACAGTTGTAGTCGCTTTGTCATTTCTGGCTCTTGGCTATTTCGGCTACGAGATATACATGCAGGCGCCTCCTATACCCAAGCAGGTGGTAAGTGCAGACGGCAGCGTCGTTTTCACCGGCGAGGATATTCTCAAAGGTCAAAATGTCTGGCAATCGATTGGCGGACAGGAAGTAGGCAGCGTCTGGGGGCATGGAGCATACATCGCGCCGGATTGGTCGGCGGATTTCCTGCATCGAGAGCTGGTCTATATACTCGACCAATGGGCAACGACGGAGTCAAATAAGAATTTCGCCGCTCTTGAGCCTGAAAAACAGGCTGCTTTGAAAGAGCGCCTCAAACTTCTCATGCGCAAAAACACATATGACCAAAGTACAGGCTCTATTGTTTTGCAGCCGATTCAAGTGTCCGCAATCAATGAAGTAAATAAACACTACACATCTCTCTTCACTGGTGCGCCTGAAACGGCAAAGCTGAGAGACGCCTATGCGCTTCAGCCCAAGGCTATAAAGAACGAACAGTCGATGAAGCAACTTCTGGCATTTTTCTTCTGGGCTTCCTGGGTTTGTCACACTAATAGACCGGGTGCCGAAATCACCTACACAAATAACTGGCCCTCCGAGTCTCTCATCGCCAACGCGCCGACCGGATCCATTGTTGTATGGTCAGTCTTTAGCTTTGTTTTCCTGCTTGCCGGTATCGGCACCCTTGCCTGGTATTTTGCAAAACAGAGAGCCGACGAACTGGCTCATACGCATGATGTACCTGAAGCTGACCCTCTTCTTGGATTACAGCCGACGCCGTCCATGCAAGCAACATTGAAATACTTCTGGGTGGCAGGTGCGTTGCTGGTGGCACAAGTGGGCCTGGGCGCGCTGACGGCTCACTACGGAGTAGAAGGCTCCGGCTTTTACGGCATTCCTTTAGCCGAATGGCTGCCCTACGCCGTCACGAGAACTTGGCACACTCAACTGGGCATCTTCTGGATCGCCACCACCTGGCTCGCCACCGGCTTATTTATTGCTCCTGCAGTGTCCGGAGTGGAGCCCAAATTTCAGCGTGCCGGAGTGAACTTCTTATTCATCTGCCTTTTGATTATTGTTGTCGGTTCTATGGCTGGTGAATGGCTGGCCGTGCAGCAGACACTTTCTCTGGATATGAATTTCTGGTTCGGGCATCAAGGTTATGAATATGTAGACCTCGGCAGATTCTGGCAAATTTTCCTTCTGGTCGGCCTTTTCCTCTGGCTCGGCTTGACTGCAAGGGGCATATGGCCCGCCTTCAAAAACCCGAGAGAAAATCGCAGTCTTCTATCACTGTTTCTTCTCTCGTCACTGGCAATCGCCGGTTTCTACGGAGCCGGTCTCATGTATGGTCAGCACACAAATTTAGCCATAGCGGAATATTGGCGCTGGTGGGTTGTGCATCTCTGGGTGGAAGGATTTTTCGAAGTTTTCGCCACAGTCGTAATTGCTTTTCTTTTTACGCGCATGGGTTTGCTTGCTACAAGCACCGCCACGGCAAGCGTGCTTTTTTCGACGGCAATTTTTCTTGCCGGAGGCATTATCGGCACGCTGCATCACTTGTATTTCTCAGGCACACCGACACCGGTCTTAGCCTGGGGCGCTACATTTAGCGCTCTTGAAGTTGTGCCGCTTACGCTCATCGGCTTCGAGGCATATGGAAATCTGACATTGAGCAATGCTCGCCCCTGGGTGCGCAGTTATAAATGGCCGATTAATTTCTTCGTTGCAGTGGCATTCTGGAATCTTGTCGGTGCAGGACTTTTCGGCTTTCTCATTAATGCGCCGATTGCTCTTTATTACATGCAAGGCTTGAATACCACGCCTGTACATGGACACACTGCGCTCTTTGGAGTGTACGGCATGCTGGCAATAGGACTGATGCTTTTCTGCCTGAAGGGGCTGGGCACAAGAAATGTCTGGAAAACAGGTGCGGTAAAGATTGCTTTCTGGTCGATAAATGTAGGTCTTGCATTGATGGTCCTCATAAGCCTTCTTCCTGTCGGACTTATGCAAACCTGGGCAAGCGTAGAATACGGTCTCTGGTACGCAAGAAGTGCCGAGTTCTTGCAAACCGGCTTGATGAACGTCTTGCGCTGGTTGCGGGTAGTGGGTGACACCATATTTGCAGTCGGTGTACTTGCCCTGGGCTGGTTTGTCTTAGGACTTAAAACGGGCTGGTCGGTTTCAGGCGAAATTGACCAGAACATGCCGGCAAGAATACCTGCCGGTACGGCCAGCGGCAAGGACTGATGTCTATTAAAAGACACCCGGCTTTGCAGCCATTTTCACGCGATCACTTGATCGGTCTCTATCATGCCCAAAGGCTGATGAAGCTGAAAGAGAAGGATGATGCCGCCGTCATTGCCGCTACAGTTGCCGAATTTATTGAGGCGTGGAAAAGAGAGATATCGGTGCATTTCGATGATGAAGACAGGATCTTCGCCGGATTGCCCATCTCCAGCGGCAGTCTTGAAAGACTTGATGCGGAGCATGAAGAGCTGCGGCATTTGATGCAGTCGTTTCTAACAACCGACGATCATCTTTCAATTGCAGAAGAATTGGGAAAATTTCTTGACAGCCATATTCGCTGGGAAGAGCATGAACTTTTCTTTGAAATTGAAGGTGCGCTTGGCGAAGGCGGACTAAGAGAGCTGGCTAAAGAAACCGACGTGATCGAAAAATCGAGAAGCAGAAAGCTCTTGTGAGTTCCCCAAGTACAAAGATGAGGGCTTGTGCATGCCCTCATCTTCTTCTAGCAATTAGCTCGGATCATAACCAGGAAGTTTTGGAATAGAAATACTTTTACTGCCGTCCTCACCCTTGTTTTGTTGTTGGCGAACACCCGAATCCGACTCGGATTTTGAGTTGGTGCCGGGCTCCGGAGGTCTGCTGTAGGCATCGTCAAATAAGCGCTCGTGACGAGTGTCTGCTTGCGGCTGACCGTGGCGAGATTCAATAGGTGCATTAGATTCGAAGGTCATTCAAAAATCCTCGCAAGAATCGGGGTGGGAAGGCTTGTTGCAACCTTCAGCACCAGTATGATTTTTCAAATCAACCGGAAAGCAACAACTTTCGGTTCAGTCATCTAAAGCGCCTGAGGGTTTCGGCAGAGTGAAAATAAAACGACTGCCTTCACCTGCTTTACTTTCAACTCTTATACTGCCGCCATGAGCCTCGACAATTGCCTTACATATCGCCAGTCCCAGACCTGAGCCGCCTTGTTTCGCCTCATCGTCTCGGCTCACCTGACTGAAGCGCTCAAATATTTTCTCAAGATGTGTTTCAGGAATTCCTTTGCCGTAATCTTTGACACTTATTTCAATCAGACTTTCAGTCTGGCTGCCTGCCAGTTCAATCTTGCTTTCTTGGGAAGAGAACTTGACTGCATTGTCAGCAAGATTCGTCAGAACTCTGAGTATTCTATCGGGATCACAAAGGACAATAAGATCTGAAGGAAACACGACCAGCTCTATTTTCTTTGTCTCCAGCTTAGCCTTTATTGAAACGGCGCAGTCTTCAAACAGCTTGGAAAGAGCGACCCGCTCGAGACGTAAATCAAAGACTCCTGACTCGAACTTTTCTACATCAAGTAAATCGTTGGTCAAATTGACCATCCGCCCAACCAGATAATCGGCACTTTTTATTCTTTCTGAGCCTTTTTCATTGAGTGAACCTAGATGGCCCATTTTTAGAAGATCAAAGACGATTTTCAGTGAAGTGAGCGGGCTTCTCAAATCATGGGTGATCATCGAATAAACTTCTTGCTTCCTCTGTTTTGCCTCTTCCAATTCAACCGAGAGTTTGTAGATCGTCTGATCTATTTGAGACAACTCGTCTTCACCCGCCAGCGGCTTCTGCAAGACCTTTTGATGGGAAAGTCTGTGCAAATTTCCTTCGATGGCAATGAGCTGCTTTCTTACTCCTTTGAAAAAGAATACGACTAAAACCGCCGTAGATAAGATCGTCAAAAATACGCCGACGATTATCATGACGACAATAGAAAAGCGCATGGCTGCTTGCTGTTTGCTCTGCTCCTCAGCTAACTGCGACTGCCTCTCCACAAAACCGGCGCCGATTTTATTCACTTTGGACATCAAGCGTTTGACTTTCAAAAAACCCCGCATCATATCGACGCGGTCATCCGATCGTGCGAATCTGTCCACCTCCATCATGTTGGTGAAAACTTCCTCGCTTATTTTCTTCATTGCTGCTACATCATCCGAAATTCCAGGTTTCAGACGTTTTTCGATATTCTCGCTCTGCCTTTTAATCACATTCATCGTATTCTGAAACTGTCGCATATAATGCTGTTCTTTCAGTACGTAGAACAGGACTTCTGCAGCTATCGCTTCCAGCAAACCTTCGAGCTGAATGTTGAAATACATCGATACGGCACGGGAATTCTCGATCTTCTCCATTTCCTTTTCCATCTGGATAAGGGCAAAAACAAGAGAAGATATGAACATTGTCTGCAAAATCAAAGGCAGGCAAATAAGTATCAGTATTTTCTGACTTAGCTTCATGAGTTTATCCCGGCGGGTTTAAATCGAAGATTGCTTCCCGTGTTAACATCAACGCATCACCTCTAAGAGCTCTTACAGCTTTGGCCAAGATTCTTTTAGTCGAAGATGACCAGATTATCGCTCAATTAGTGACGGATTCTCTTGAGGTAGCCAACCACACTGTTGAACATGTGTCGGACGGCAAAGAAGGTTTTGAAAGAATAAAACACCATCATTATGACATGGCGGTAGTAGACGTAAACCTGCCGCAGATGGACGGCTTCGAGATCATAAGCAAATTGAGAGCGATTCGCAATACGACACCTGTTCTCCTGTTGACTGCCCTGTCTGAAATTCACAACCGTACAAAAGGGCTGGATCTTGGAGCGGATGATTATCTGACCAAGCCGTTTGCCGTGCCCGAGTTGTTGTCTCGCGTGCATGCTCTGCTTCGCCGCCCCAGGGGCATGGTGGAAAACACTCTTTGCGCAGGGAATTTGAGTGTCGACACTGTATCGGGCGTTGCCACTAAAAGCGGTGCGACATTGTCGTTGCAGCCTAAAGAATATGCTTTGCTTATATTCTTCATGAAGAATCCCAACCATCTTTTCACAGCAAGAGAGCTTCTGGAAAGAGTCTGGAGCAGCGAATCTGAAGCATCCGAAGAGGCTGTCCGGCAATGCATTTTAAGAATGCGAAAAAAAATAGACGACGATCAGGACAGCTCTTTTATCGTGACTGTAAAAGGCATAGGCTACAAATTCGTCCCTTAAATAAGGCTGTTTTCTTTTCTATTTGTTGATGCGATATTCGAAAAGATCGGGCATTTGCTCTGCGTCGCGACCTTTCTGTTTGGCAATTTCCAGCTCTTTTTGCGCCTCGGCTTTCCGCCCCAAGCCATTCAACGCCGTAGCTCTCATCGTATGCCACTCGGAAAGCGTGTCGTCTCTTGCAATTAGAGAATCGCAGATGGTCAGTGACTGGGCGAACTTTCCATCTTTTCCAAGCACGCGAGCTTTCAAGAAAAGCACTTCTGTCTTTGCCGGATAGAATTTCTCCAGTAACTTAATCGTCTCAAGAGCCTTTGCGTAATTTTTTGCTCTTTCAAACAGCGCCACCTGTCTTATCAAATCATTGCGCATGCCCCAACTAAGACGCGGCGCCCCGATTGAAACCTGGTTCAATTCTTCCAAATCGCGCGCTGCTGCTGGAAAGTTACCCAAATGTTCTTCAGCATCGACTTTGGTTCTAAGACATCTTCTTCTTATTGCAACGACATTTTCATCGGACTCCAGGCAGCGCTTGCAGTCTTCCACAGCCTCTTTGTATTGCCGGTTTTTCAAATAGAAACCGGCCCGCTTCCAATTCACGGTCTGCGAACGCGGGCTCAATTTTAAAGCGGCATTGTAATCCGCTAAAGCCAATTCTTTCTTGCCGCTTTCAGTGTATAAAGTGGCGCGCTGAAGCAGGGGCCAAACATTGTCGGGTTGCAGAGTCACTAGCTTAGAGAAGTAACTTTCCGCTTTTTGAGAATCAAAACTTTCAAGATAGCCGTTTGCCAAATTCTCAAGACAGAGAATGGATTTAGGCGCTTTGGCAAGAGCCGACTGCATGGAAGGAAAACCTGATTCCGGTCGTCCTTTCTTGACAAGGCACAACCCGTACGTTGACTGCAACTCAAGACTACTGCCGTTTTTTGCCAGAGCATTACGAAGCAAGACGCGAGCATGGTCGGTTCTTTTTTCCTGCATCAAGGCTACCGCCAAATGCGCTATTGATGCTGGTTTTGTATCGTCAAGCGCGACAGCTTTTTCAAAATCCGGACTTCCTGTGCCGAATAATGCTTTCTGATTTGTTAGACCTCTCAGACAATGATCATCTGCGTTTTGCGGTTTGGCAAGCAATTTGATGACCGCACCGGGATATGCTTTTTTGTAAGCAGCTAATGCTCTTTCGTAAGTCAAAGACCGGCTTGCTGCCGGACTTTGACTTGAATGAGCAGCAAAGCAAAGAAAGAATAGGCAGAGGAGCCAAAATTGTTTATAAGGAGAACTTTTCATGAGAGGTTTTGCCGAATAAAGACTCTTCTTCTCTTACATATATGCAATCTAGAGATGTTAACACGGCATCAGCTTGGCTTCTTGCCAGCATTCTTGAATTGTTGCTTTCCAGTTGATTTTAGAGCCCATGATGAGAGCACGCCAAAAGGAAGCCGCGCTTCTAATCAAAGGAGAGACTGTATATGCCAACCGAAATGCAAGAACGTCCCGATTCTCGCACGACGCAAGGAGAACTTGGAAGAGTAATTGAGCAAATGTTCGAAGATGCATACAATAGGTTGCAGGGACAAGAAGGCAAAAGCATTTCACGAGACGACCAGGGCGGAAGTCCAAGCACCGGCAACAAGACTGAGGCGATTGCAGACTCTGTGGTAATTCCAAAAATTCCCGGATACGACACAAAATAAGCAAGTTTGAGCAGGTAAGGCACTGCAAATCAGACAAGGCGCTTGCTCTTTAAAACAGAGGCAAGCGCCTTGTCTTTGCGCACATCGGAAGTAGGACATTGATCGTTCTGACGCTATCATCTCGACCGGTCGGCTTTTACTACTTTCGCCTGTGCGCAGTGCAACAAGGACGGGCACTTCTTTCTTCCTCGGAGAATAACTGTCCATTTCCGTGACCAGTAAGGTGCTCGTGCCTGGCCTTTTCTTCCATTTGACGTCTTTGACGCTGATTCTCGTCTGTATTTGGAACAATTAGACCATCATGGCTTCGCATGTGTGTGCCTTTTCCATAATGTCTGTCCAGTTGCATTTGATCCCAGTTGCGAGTCGCTTCGTAAGCGGACGGGCTGAGAGCAGCAAGACGAGCGGGATTTTGCCTTAGTAGAGCAACGGCTTCGGCATGACTTTCATATGGGTAGTCGTTGTAACGGCTAATCATCGGCACTTTGGCGATAGCTGCCATTTCCTTCGGACTGCGAGTATGCTGCCCGTCAGGTGGCTCGCCTTGCCCCACCCAGACCCATTTCGTTTGTGGACCATGCTCGGGGTGATTTTTGTCTTCTTGCGGACTCCAGCGACCACCGAAGCGATCGAGCATTACATTGCCGTACTTCTGGTCATACTCCCAGCCGTAAGCGCGTCTCATTTCGGCAACTTCCGGCGGTGGATTTTTACCGGTCCAGAATTCGGAGCCCATCTTCATTTGTTCGTGATGAACAAGCTCGTGCAGCGCTGTTCCTTCCAAACCCATCCAGCCTTCCGGAGTGACGCGACTGTTCTGGAATAGCTGGAAGCGATTGGCATCGTAGCTTCCAAATCCGCCCTTATCACCTTTGCCTGCGCCTAAGAAATCGATTTTCAAACCGGCAAGACTGCCGTTGGGGCTTCTAGACAAGGTGCGCTCAAGTACCGTCAATTCTCTCAGTGACGGTTGATCCGTCGGTCCGTAAGAGGTATGTGTTCCGGGTGGCGAAACTGTCACGCCGTGCTTCTCGTTTATCTGTTTTTGCAGTTCTCTTGCTGCCTGCAATTCTTTGGATGCAACCGACTGTGGGTTTTCTGGGGAAGAAAATCGATATTCGCCCTCTTTTGAAATTGATGGCCGACCGGCTCTTACTTCTCCCTTTTCATTCTTCCAATTGACGCCATCACTGCTTGTCCAGGCACCACGCTCGTCTTCTAGTCGAGTGGGACGACCGTCTCTATTAGTCTCGATTGCGTAGCGTGTACCCCCTGCACTTTCTATTTCTTGACGCCCGCGACCATCGTTCATTCTTGTGTGCGTGACGCCAAAGTCCGTGTCCTTGAACTTGAAATTTCCTGCCGCATCGATTGAAGGAACGCCTCGCCTATAACGGGGTTGGTCTTGATCTTGCACATTGACGAAAGTTTGACCGTCACCTTTTGCGCGCCAGCGTCCGCCTTTATCGGTAAATTCGACGGGTCTTCCGCCAGCGTCTCTAGTGATGCTAAATTCCCGCCCTGCGACTCTTGTCGAATCATGCGGTCTTTGATGTAATTCCGGTGCGCCTGCCTGGTTTCTCAGTCCTGCTTCCAGAGGCTGTCCATTTTGTGTGAGGGTCAGACTTCCAAAAGCCTCAGGCAACACCCTCGGGTTCTTTCCATTCAGGTCCCGGATAAATTGCAGATCTTGATTGAGATTTCCGGCACCTAAACCCAGGTCGCCGAACGAGAATGAAGGTTTGGGTTTTACTTTGTCGGTTGTTTCTACCCGTCGCTCTGTCTCTTGTGTCATATGGTTCATCTCTGTAAAAGCGCAGGAACGCCAAACTTGGTTTTGGCGGTCGTGTATAAATTGGGGTGGCATTAAACAGTGTCGCTTCCCAAATCAACCGGAAAGCAACAAAAAAACTGGTGGCATAGATCTTGCAGCTATCAATGTAGCCTGCATGCACATTTTCTTAGGAGCCACCATCAGTGGTGGCGTCACATTCGTGCAGTCTCTTTAAGCTTGCGCGAATGCAATTACGTGATCATCCGGATCGAGGCAATAGCTAACTTCTTGCCCCCAATCGCGCAAGACCATTTCGCTGATGCACCGTGCCCCTGCTGAAAGGGCGCGGGTGTGATACTGCCGGGCGTCATCCACAACCAGATACAGCTCAGCCCTTGGGATGCCGCGCGCTTCAACCGGATCGGGGAGTTTTTCTCCAAGCAATTTCTTGATGCCGCTTTCCGGCATAAGACCAAGAACGCAACTGTCACTGAGCAAGAATTCGCTCATGCCAGGAACGTCTAAAATCGGTGCCTTATTTAGTACCGACGCGTAAAAGCTTGTGCTCTTCTTTTGATCTTGTACGTAAAAAATGAGATGGGCCTTCATTTAAGCCTCCGAATTCCAATTTATCCAATCTTCTCATCCTTGAACTCGGAAAGTGTAATGGTAAAAAGTTTTCCAATAAAAAACGGTGGCGTCCATCAAGGTTAATCACTCTTAGAGAGTTTTTCTTGGCGCCACCGTTATTGATTGCTGTTGTCGAACAGTTTCTTTTGTTTTTCTATCGCCTCGTGCCTTTGATACTTAAATGATAGAAGCAAGTGCGATAGCGAACATCAGCAAAAAGGATGAGTGCATTTTCGATTTTAGTTCCAATCCTCCTGATCGCCAACTATGCCTCTATCAGGTCCGCACCTAACGTTTTGGCAGGATGTAGGGAAGAATATGTTCGCGTGGATAATCGTCTTGAAAACGCCAGATGAAAGTATCGAGCGAATAGTGGCACATCGCCAGACCAGCTAATACTCCCAGGCAGAGTCCTTTGACAATCACCGAAGCGTGCGTGTGGCAGACAAAATCGATACCAATGAAAATCGACATATAGATAAAGCACATCGCCAGTAGTGTCAATACTGGTGCCAGTAGCATTTTTCCATTTGTGCCTCGTGCTTTTGCAGCTTTTCGCTCAACCAATACGGCATTCATACCTATGAATTGGAACCAATGAATGGTCAGCGGTATCAGGAATGCATGAAAGAAGTTCGTAACAAAAATCGCCGGCACCCACGCCAGAAGAGATACAGCCCAGAAAAGAAGAGCAGGTACCTGCAGCGGGGATCCGGCTCTGTGCTGCCTGACTATGCCTTCAATATATGCGGCTGTCGCCAGCACTGCGGCGACACTGACGATGCCAGTTGCCACCAATGCGTAGGGAACGGAGCAAAATTGCAAGAAGTCGAATCTATAGGCTCCAATCATAGTGCATGCGGCAGCCACGCAGTATTGTGAGATTGCTTCCAGCTTGAAGTTGGCGGTTGCGAACTTGCCTTCCTGGCGGTACAGCCTTGCCAGTCGTACGCTCTGCTGAAGCAGGTGATCGATGTGCAATACAACTAATACTGCAAAAAGAAATTGCGGGCAGGCAATTGTCGCCACTATTCCAATGAATATCAAAAGCGGCGGCATTACGAAAAAGCGAAAGCGATTCAAATTGTTGCTTGCATAGTACGCGAAATTCTCTTTATCAAAATAAGTGAACCACGAAGCGCCTTGATGAAATGGTCCCAAACCAAATCCATAGGCGGCTATCATTGCCAGGAAAAAGGAATTGTTCACCAGCGGATGCTGTGCCAGAGCAAAAATTGCCAGTGCGGCAAATACCGGAAGGAAAAAAAATAGAGTGTCCTCTTTCACACCAATTAGCCAGGGACTGGCCACGGCATTATTGCCGAAGCTCTCATCTGATCGATAGTAAGTTTGCATAGTAAAAACCTGCACGGAAAGGGCTGCTTATCGATCATAAGCGCCGCTGCTCTTATCTGGTAAGTAGGTACCTTGAGGTGATCACGTTGCTGCCCCTGCTCTTGTCGCTGCGGCGACAGAGCTTTGAGAGTACAAGTAGAATTGTGTGGTGCCTGACGCTGTTCTATCCATAATATGCAGCGGGTTTGTCAAAATCTTGAAACTACTTCTTGCCGAAGCCGTGTAATGAAGGGCACTTTCAGGTACCCACCCACAGGCTGATTTATTCAAGATCTAATCAAAACTCTGACCTTTTTTCTTCCAACAAGCGGTATGAAACTTAGTACGTAGACGCAAGAGAGGCAGAAAAATGTTTCCCAAATGGTGGCTGCCCATAGCAGTAGTTTTGATAAGCGGTCTTGCCGGTGTGGTCTTCATGGGGATTCGAACCTATCAAGATGCGCCTCCAATACCTTCGTTTTCGGATCGGGCAGGCAGAATTTTAATTAGTTCTGATTCCATATTGGAAGGACAGGTTGTCTTTCAAAAATATGCGCTCATGAATTATGGAAGCATGTTCGGCGATGGTGCCGGTCGTGGTCCTGATTTTACCGCTGATGCTTTGCATGCCATAGCTCAGTCGATGATCAAGTTCTATGGACAAGACCAAGCTGGAGCGTTAGATGAAAACGCGCTTTCCGCAATAAAGCTTCGTGCGCAAAGAGATCTCAGACAAAACAACTATGACGAAAAGACAAACGTCGCTATAGTCAGCGATGCACAGTCCATCGCCATTGACGAGCTGATCACGCACTACAAGAACTTCTTTTCCGGCAATGGAATAGAGTCGATGCACCCTGCTGCGTACATAAATAATGAGAAGGAGATTCGCGATCTGGCTTCTTTTTTCTTCTGGGGAGCATGGGTATGTTCATCGTCCAGACCTGGACACGATTACAGCTATACGCATAACTGGCCGTTCGATCCGATTGCGGGAAACCTGCCTACAGCGGAAACCACATTCTGGAGTGTTGCCGGCTGCATGGGATTGATGATCGGATTAGGGGCTGTACTTTATTTGCGCGGCCGCTTGAGCATGAACGAAAGTAGTCCTTCCGAGATCGTTTCCCAGCAGTCAACCTGTTCTGCTTCTCGATTGCTCGACCCTGCAAAAAAATTGATGACGATAGATTCGATTAACGGCATGCCGCTTTATCCCAGCCAAAAACGAACCTACAAATTTTTTGCAGTAGCTTTCTTGCTCTTTTTCCTACAGGTGCTGGCTGGCGTTCTTACCATCCATGACTTCGTTCATTTTACGAATTTTGCTGGATTCGATATAGCTAAAGTTCTGCCATTGACTGTAACCAGGAGCTGGCATTTGCAGCTCTCCTTGCTTTGGATTACGGCGTGCTGGATGGGCTCGTCCTTGTTTACTCTGCCACTGCTTTCCAAAGCCGAACCGAAAGGGCAAGCCTTCCTTACTGACGTTCTTTTCTGGATGCTTATAGTTCTTACAGTCGGCAGTTCCGCGGGCATTTTATTAGGCCCTATGGGTCTGATGAAAGAGTGGTGGCTTCTCGGCAATCAGGGCTGGGAATTCGTCGAGTTAGGCAAATTGTGGCAAGGGCTGTTGTTTGTTGCTTTTGCATTGTGGACTTTTCTTATCTACAGGGGGATCAAAGACTCACTCAGGAAAGACCATCCTATAGCCTTGCCGAACTGGCTTTTTTACTCTGTACTTTGTGTTCTCGGTTTATTTTTGGCCGGGTTTGTGGCAACACCGAAAACCAATTTTGTTATTGCGGACTTCTGGAGGTGGTGTGTTATTCACATGTGGGTGGAAGCATTTTTCGAAGTGTTCACGACTGCATTGATAGCATCCTTCATGTACTTGATGGGCCTTGTCACTTTGCAAAGCGCATCGCGAACCGTCTATTTATCGACTTTGTTGTTCCTTGGCTCTGGCATCATCGGAATTTCCCACAATTTCTACTGGAATGCCAAGCCTGTTGAAACGCTGGCACTGGGAAGCATTTTCTCAACACTTCAAGTGGTGCCATTGATATTGCTCACTCTTGAAGCCTTCAGGCTTGCTCACACACCACGCTCCGAGCTCAAGAAGACAGGTGAAAAAAGTTTGTTCGCGCACTCGGATGCGTATCTATTTCTTTTGGCGGTAAATTTCTGGAATTTCATGGGTGCAGGAGTTTTCGGTTTCATCATTAATCTGCCGATTGTTAACTACTATGAGCATGGCACCTATCTTACGGTCAACCACGGGCATGCTGCTTTGATGGGAGTCTATGGCAATCTAGCCATCTCCGCGATGCTATTTTGCTTGCGCTTTCTCATCCCACAGTCGGCCTGGGATAGCCGCTGTATAACATTTTCGTTCTGGTCACTCAATATTGGGCTGTCGCTCATGGTCTTGTTGGACTTGTTTCCTGCAGGAATGCTTCAACTCAATGCGGTTCTTGAACAAGGACTATGTTTTGCCAGATCGCAAACGTTCCAGTCGGGCACTGCATTCCAAACGCTGACGTGGTTGAGAATCGTAGGCGGTTCGATTTTTGTTGTGGGCGGCGTTGTGCCGCTTCTGAAATTCGTTATTGCAAACTTTCCCTTCTCTCTGCAAAGGCAAAATCGAGTTGAATCGCAGGTAGGCCAAACAAGCATCCTCGAAGGAGTCGATCCTGTTCACTGAATAGATGTCTCTTGGTCAGCGTTTCCTTTCTGCGCCAATTTAACTGAAAGAAGTGCGGCTCACTAAGCTGCACTTCTTTTGGTCGTTTGCGAAACCAACAAACAACAAAGCGGCAGCGTCCTAGTGCTTTACTCTTAGAGAGTACTTCTTGGCGCTACCGCATTGTTAAGCGAGGGGTGTTCAGGGACTCGCTTGTTGCGTCATGCGGTTAATGATACTGGATTACAGACCTTATACATCAGCACAAAGGATGAGCACTATGGGTTCACTACGGAGAAAAGACAATCAGCAATTCTTTGCGATTCTTCCTTCGCTCTTGTGATGCAATCTGCAACGCCTATCGCTCCGTATGCATTTCCGACAAGGGCAAGGCTGGCGAACCTGTTTTTTCTAAGTTCAATCTCTTTCAAAAGATGACCATGTCGAGGCGCAAACTGAGGAATCGCTTCATTGTGCCTGGCTACGGCGCAAAAAAGCGGCTCCCCTGTGATTTCTATGAACCTGCTTAGATCTTCGAGAACTGCGATCTTTATTTGCTCATCGCTGCTTTCTCGATACTTCGTGGAATCAACCGACACTCTCAATACGACCTTGTTTTGATAATTTCTCCTTTTAAATTTGCTGCTGCTGAATGTGCAGGCGCGTACGCTCTTTCGAGTGTCGCCTGCCACAAGAAATCCTGATCCGTGAGGAGCGGACTTAAAAGCACTTTTTTCAAAGACTAAGCTTACGACAATGGGTGATGAGTAATTGATCGATTGCAAGCATTCTGATAACCATTTATCTGTTTGCAAAAGAGTCCGTCCTGCGCTCTTGGCCGGAAGCGCTACGACAACTGCGTCTGAATCTATTTGCAGCCCATTAGATAGCCGGGTCTTCCAGGTCTTTCCCTCATTTACAGGTTCGATCGAGTCCGCGTGCGCTTCAATAACTTTGCATTTCGACTGTACGCATTTTTCCAGCATTTGTGTAAGTGCTGTCATTCCTTCGTCGAACGTGGCCATCGTACCTTTACACGAAGGCGGTGACGTGAACCAACCGCCCGTTTCGGAGTGACGCTTCACTGTCTTTTGAATAATTCCTTTTATGACACTGCCATGCTCTTTCTCGAGACTGCGCATGTAAGGCAAAGTCATCTGAGCGCTGAGGTTTTCCGGTTCAATTCCATACAGCCCGCCAATCATCGGCTCGGCCAGGCGCTGCAACAACTCCTTGCCGAATCTCCGTTCAATGAATGTTGCTACAGACTCATCGGTCAGTCGTTCTTGCTTTTGAACAAACGGCTCCAGCGCCATGCGAATCTTGCCGGTCCATGAAAAGAGATCGCTTGTGGCCATATCCTTCAAATTTGGAGTCAATGCAAACAAACCATCAGGTATTTTGCTGAGAAAAGACCCTCTTGCAATAAAGGTCCGGCGCGTAGACTGGCGTAAAATCGTCGAGCCGATGCCTAACTCATTGGCAAGATCCAATACTGCCGGCTTGCCCGTCACGAAGCACTCAGGACCTAGATCCAGCCTTAATCCATCGTAGGAAGCACTCTTAAAAACGCCGCCCAGTGATCTGGATTCATCCACCAGGGTTACTTCCAGTTCGATTCCTTTCTTTCCGGCTGATTTGAGCAGATAAAATGCTGAAGTCAGTCCGGAAATGCCACCTCCAATAATGGCGACTCTCTTGCGCTCAACGGTGTCAATTCGTGCGTTCATGCTCTCGATAGTGCTCAATCTATGATCTTGCCGCTTTGCTTCGGTGTTGTGTCGCATGGGAGCGAATCACTACGAAATAAAGCGACAGCCCCGGAAGACTTTAGTTTGCACAATTCATGAGAAAGACGAATCAACCTTGCGGTCGATTTCTTGAAAAAGACCGCAAAATAAGAAACTCTTGGGCGCTCAGGAGTGAAGACCTGCTTGCTTGGAAAGCTTTCTAACTCACTTTTTTTCGTTCAATACGTCGTCAACCCAAGACAAACATGCCATCATCGCCGGAAATCCCATGGTCGTTGTAGATAGAAGCACAGCCTGCCTGATCTCTTCTCTAGTCAAACCGGCATCGAGAGCCTTGCGGCAGTGAGAGTGCAAGCCGCCTTCCAGTTTTGCACCACAGGCAATACCGATCTTGACCAGAGCCATTTCTTTTGCGCTTAGAGGCCCGGCTGCGGTTACTGCTTTTCCTAGGGAATCATAGGCTTCAAACACCGCCGGATAATTTTTTTGAAAGTCAAGAAACCTTTGTGGGAGTTTGCTCATGTTCTCGTACCTTGATCTACTGAATGCTCAATAAATTCTCACGTCACACCCCTGCTGTCAATCTGCAGAAGTGCGAGATTTGAACTCCTGAAAACACATTCGGGGCGTCAGCAAGTAATTTCGTCAAATCTCATACGCCAAATCGGCAGTCAAGTATTTCTCGACATCGAGCTGGCAGAAGATGGAAACGATTTCGCTTTCAATAGGTTCAAAAACTGCTGTAAAATGCCGCAGTTTTTGGGCTTGCGCTTTGAACCTTAGCCCCTGAACCAGATGTCGGCGTTTTGTAATGTTCTTGAAAGCTTCAATTACGTATTCATAGTGGCTTTGCGTGTACACTCTGCGCGGAAGAGCCAATCTGACCAGCTCTTTGGGCGCGCAGATCTGCTCACCGGTTTCGTGGTCGGTTTTTCCGAACATTGCCGTGCCTATCTCGCAACTGCGTATCCCGGCTTCGCGATATAGCTCGCAGGCAAGAGCTTGCCCCGGCAGTTGAGAAGCCGGTATGTGCGGAAACATCGCGGCGGCATCGACATAAATGGCGTGAAGCGAAGGCGGGCAGACGACCGGAACTCCTATCTTTCTCAATCCAAAGTGCAGAAATTGTGCCGCCGCTTGCCTGTATCGCAAGTAGTCTTCCTGGATAGCCTCACCGAGCCCGACTGCAATAGTTTCCAGCTCGCGGCCCGAAAGACCGCCATAAGTCGGAAAACCTTCAGTTACGATCATTTCTTCTTTTATTCTGTCAGCCAGGGCATCGTCATTGACAGCGATGAAACCTCCAATATTGGCGATGCCGTCTTTTTTGCAAGACATCAAGCAGCCATCGACGTAGCTGAACATCTCACTGACAATACTGCTGATCGAGCGATCTGCGTATGCGGCTTCTCTTTGCTGAATCAAAAATGCATTTTCGGCAAAGCGGGCAGCATCTATGAAAAAGGGAATTTGCCGCCGCCTGAGCAATTTGCTTGTTTCTCGAATATTTTGCATTGATACTGGTTGTCCGGCGCAAGCATTGTTGGTAACGGTCAACAATGCCATGGGCACGGCACCACTATCGGTACTATCCAGCAATTGCTTCAAACGTTCGATATCGATATTTCCTGCAAAATGTTCTTCGGAATCAGACTCTCTCCAGGCTTGGCACGGGAGATCAAGCGCGTTTGCGCCCAGGCTCTCTATGTTCGCTCGCGTTGTATCAAAATGGGTATTGGATGGAACAATTTGACCTGGTCTGACCATCTGCTGAAATAGCAGGCGCTCGGCCGCGCGTCCCTGGTGAACCGGCATAACGTGCCGGAACCCGAAAATCGACCGAACCGCGCTTTCGAATCTGTAGAAGCTGGCGGCTCCGGCATACGATTCGTCCGCACGCATCAGAGCCGCCCACTGTTCGTTCGACAGTGCGGCCGTGCCGCTATCGGTAAGCAGATCTATTGTCACATTCTGAGCAGGTATTTGAAATAAGTTGAATCCCGCCTTTATCAAAAACGAATTCCGCTCTGATTTTGTCGTCAAATGAATCGGCTCAACCGCTTTGATTCTAAAAGGCTCAATTATTGTCTTCATCTCAGTCTCTCTTTGATTTGATCTGCATAACGGTTGTTTGTCGTCGACTGTGAGTTACCGCAGATTTGCCCGCGCACTCCTGTTTGTGGCTTTTCGGTTTTCTTCTTCGAGATCAAATCGAATCTCGCCTGGAAAAACCTCATGTTTTCCGGCTCGAAAGTCATATTCAATCCGCTGATTTTGTTGCGGCGCTCCAGGCATTCTCCGACGCCGTATGCGACTACATCCATGTGCGAGTTGGTATAAACTCGTCTGGGAACCGTCAGCCTGACAAGTTCCAGCTTTGGATAGTTATGTTCGCCGGAGGTCTTGTCCCGGCCGGCCGACACCACTCCTCTTTCCATGGCGCGCACTCCGGTTTCAACATAAAGTGCAGCGGCCAGGCTTTGCGCCGGGAATTGATCCTGACTTAAGTGGGGAAGCATCGCTGCGGCATCAATGTACACGGCATGGCCTCCGACAGGAAGGACAATAGGCACGCCATACTCTTGAATCCTGTCAGCCAGATAGTGGACCTGTCCGATGCGCTGATCGAGGTGTTCTTCCTTTACAGCTTCCTCGATGCCGCGAGCCATCGCTTCCATGTCGCGACCGGCCATGCCGCCGTAGGTATGCAGTCCTTCGAATAAGGTGCCGAATTCGCAAGCCTTTTCATACAACTGCGAATCACGCAATCCGAGAAATCCGCCGATATTCACGAGCAGATCTTTCTTTCCGGACATCGTGCAGCCGTCTGTATAGCTGCAAATTTCCATTAGAATCTGCGCAATGGAGTGGCAATCATATCCCGGCTCTTTTTTCTTGATAAACCAGGCATTTTCCAAGCAGCGTGTCGCATCGAGAATAATTTTTATTCCTTGCGAACGGCAATAGGCAGATACGCTTTTCAAATTCGCCAGCGAAAACGGCTGCCCGCCGGCCATGTTGACGCAAGCCTGGAAGTTCAAATATGGAACGCGCTCTTTTCCTACGCGATCGACCAGTGATTGCAGTTTTTCAAGATCGACGTTTCCTTTGAAAGGATGCACCGACATGGCATCGTGAGCCTCATCGATGATCACGTCCACGAATGTTCCTCCGGCCAGCTCCTGGTGCGCTCGAGTGGTCGTGAAATACATATTGCCTGGGACATAATCACCGGGCTTGATGAGCAACTTGGAGATGATGTGTTCAGCACCGCGTCCCTGGTGCGTCGGCAAAACGAACTCATAGCCATAATATTTTTGAACCGCTTCTTCCAGCACATAGAAGTTTTTCGAGCCGGCGTAAGCTTCATCTCCAAGCATCATGCCCGCCCATTGATATTCGCTCATCGCGGCCGTGCCGCTGTCGGTCAAAAGATCGATATAAACGTCTTGCGATTGCAGCAAGAATGTATTGTAATGTGCATTCTTGATTGCCTTTTTACGATAGTCCCGATTGCTCATCATAAGCGGCTCGACCATTTTGATTTTGTACGGTTCAGCTACCGGCATTTTCTTTTTCAACATGATCGACTCCTGATAAACAAAAAAGGGATTGCCTTTGAATATGAACAAATAGTTTCTCGCTACATAAAGAAAAATAGAATCAACATAAGGGTGGATTCTTCCAGGTAACCTGGCTGTTAACTTACGCGATACAAAGCCGCAAACCTAAAGCTGCGGAACATAAGAAGGGATGGAGCTTGGTGGGCACATTGAGGTAACCATAGTGCCGGCACCACTCTTCTGTTAGGATTTCGAGTACTCAATGAAAATCACGTGGGATAGACTCATCCCAACCGTCTCGGCGAGGATGAATGGACACGAGGGAGATTAAAGAGATTATGTATCCCACTATTATTCAAGGCGGAATGGGAGTTGCCGTTTCCAATTACAGATTGGCAAAGGCCGTATCGCAAGCTGGACAACTAGGTGTTGTATCAGGCACCATGCTTGATACTGTTTTAGCCAGAAGACTGCAAGATGGCGATGCGGACGGCGCAATTCGCAGGGCAATGAACAAATTTCCTATTAAGGAAATAGCCTCTCGTGTCTTGAAGGATTATTTTATTGAAGGCGGAAAGAAAGCCTGTGCCGCCTATAAAACAGTACCGATGCATTCAATGAGGTGCTCAACTGCCCTTGTCGAGCTGACCATACTGGCTAATTTTGTCGAAGTCTTTTTGGCCAAAGAAGGACATGACGGCATTGTCGGCATCAACTATCTAACCAAGATTGACCTTCCCACTCTACCGTCATTATTCGGAGCAATGCTGGCAGGAGTGGACTACGTTCTGATGGGGGCGGGAATACCAAAAGCTATTCCGGGCATACTGGACCGCCTCAGCGAAAAGAAGGCCGTCAGCATGAAGATCGAGGTCGAAGGCAGTACAACTGAGGACAACTATCACGTCGATTTCGATCCCGGCCAGTTTCCTATCGGCCAAACACAGTTGAAGCGCCCTCGTTTTCTGGCAATAGTCTCATCATCAGCACTTGCTTTTTCTCTGGCAAAGAAAGCCAGTGGCAAAGTGGATGGTTTTGTGGTCGAACATCACTGCGCCGGTGGTCATAATGCTCCTCCGCGCGGTGGTGTCAAAGTAGACTCGAAAGGAGAGCCGATTTACGGACCAAAAGACGAGATCGACACCGAGAATTTTCAAAAATTGGGATTGCCTTTCTGGCTTGCCGGTGGCTATGGCACAGCAGAAGGATTGGCAAAGGCTTTGCAGGCTGGAGCAAGAGGCATTCAGGTCGGCAGCCTCTTTGCGTTCTGTAATGAGTCGGGAATTGTCACTTCGATAAAAGAAAAGGTAATCGAGTTGATAAAGGGTGGCAACACTGAAGTGTTTACAGATCCTTTCGCCTCTGCCTCTTCTTATCCTTTCAAGATTGTACCTGTCGAGTCTTCGCTGTCTGATGAGCAAATCTATGTGAATAGAAAGCGGATCTGCGATCTTGGTTATTTGCGTCAGGCATACAAAAAGGAAGACGGCACTGTCGGATTCAGGTGTGCTGGAGAGCCCGTAGACGCCTATGTTCGCAAAGGTGGAGAAGAGTCGGATACCTGCGCAAAGAAATGCCTCTGCAATGGATTGATGTCGACGGTTGGTCTGCCGCAGGTTCAGTCCGGTGGATATGCCGAACCGCCTTTGGTGACGGCAGGGAAGTATTTCCATGAAATCGCCAGAATCGTCGGAAAAGACAGAAACAGCTACAGTGCTCTTGATGTTCTGAAATTCATCATGGATGGAGTTCAAAAACCGCAGACATCACCGCTCTCTGCGTCAGGAGCCTGACCTGATTTTGGTAAAATCTGCCCGGGGTGAGCAAAGCATGCGTTGCCGTACGCATGCGACGATTATGCGCTGATTATGCCAGCACCAGTAACTCCCCTGGGCCGATCACTTATGGTTTTCAATCGCTTCGTTCAGTTCCGACAGAAAAAGATCAGCATTTACTCCATGCATCCGGCAAGCCTTGGCAATTGAAACCTGGCTGGCGACGGTTCTTCGCAATACAGGATTGTTGATGGCGCTGAAACCTCTGGCTATGAAGATTGGCTTCGTCTCCGGAAACCAGTCAAGCACGTTGGAGACCGTCGAGTCGGCTGTTATTTGAGCAGGCTTGACTCCTGCGGCTGGCTGAGCATCAGGAGGGCGAAAGAGAATTCCGGCCAGGTGCACCGCCCATAGTGTCAAACCAATCACTTCCAAACTTCCGCTTATCCCCAGAAGTGGAAACAACCCCTTGTGCCAGTCGGTGGCCGACTGCAAAACAACACGAAGAAAACAGCCTGTGTTGACCAGTATAAATGGCCAGACCAAAGCAGTCTGCGATCGCGAATCGATACCATTTAGAGTGGGCACGACTTTGGCAGAATATCCCATAATCATTAACGATATGAAGCCAACGGTGATGGCATGCCTGATTGCCCCTGCGTATGCATGACTGGACTGTAGGGAGTTGATTTGCAAATAGAGAGGCGTTGCTAGAAGCATTATCAGTGAAATGAAAAGCCACAGAAATGCCGCCTTGATAAATTTCTCCACTCTGTCCTTGTCTGGAAATTCCTGCCAGAGTCGAAATGGCAGGCAAACAATCAAACAAGCAGCGAATATGCTTGCTTGCGCTATTTCTTTCAGCACATTTGCAAATGGACTTGATTGAAATGCCAGAGGGCAAACAATTTCTGCGACCACGCCCCCGGTGAGCAGCAGCAGACCGACCATAGATCGCTTGAAGCCGACTGAAGGCAGACCGAAAAGTGCCGGCAGGGTTCGCAACGAAACACCCAGGATCATTGTTATGCCCAGTCCGTGAAATTGCATGTCGCGCAGAGCAGGCTGGCAAAATTTAGAGTAGAACGAAGGCACGTCCCCATCGGCAGCCAGCGCCATACAGAAATTGGCAATACTGGAAATGAAAAACCACGCCAATGCCGTAAAAACGTAAGCGATATAAGGCTCAAATTCTTTTTTGCTTGCCCTGTAAGTCATAAACAAGTGCGCGGAAAAAATTGCCACAGCAATAAGTTCTGCTCCCGCTGCAGTTGTAGCCAGTGCGTGCGCCCAGGCATACTGGGCGGCAAAGGGCATGGATACTGAGGCTAACAACACTCCGGAGCACAAAAGACTGAATACCACAGCAGCCAGATATGGCTTGACCAAGCTGGAATGCCAGAATCGAGGGAATGCCTGGTAAGCAAAACCCATTATGAAAAAGCCCATCCAGCCATATACTTGAGCCTGTGCATGAGCATTGATGTCCTGCGCCGATGCTGCACTGAAGGCGTGCCCAAAAGAAATTCGCCATAGAATCAGGGCTCCCCAGGTCGCACCCAGAGTCAATATAGTCAGTAATCCGGCCACGAAAAATGGACGATAAATTGTGTCGGCAAATTCTGGTTTATCGCCTGTGACCGCATCACTGACCGCAAAACTGCCTGAGTCGTCGATCGCGCTTTGAATCTGCGCAAGAAAAAGAGATTCGTTCAGTCCGTGCGCGCGCGCAAAATATCCAAGCGTTTCATGGGGACCTTTGACGCCTCCGCACCCTTTCAAGCCGGACTGGTCCAGCACCGGCCTTGACTGCGGATATGCTTCCAGCAAGTCAGGGATCATCGTCTCGCGTGTGATCTTCATCTTGCAGCGTGCCGACCCGACATTGGATAACTATTGGACACTCATATGTTGATTCTCTCAGCGCAGAATCGCATCAATCTTTTGGACTAAATGGTGCTTTCTGGACAGAAAAAGCGCCATTTTGCGCAAAACTTTGGTATCCGGGGTGAACAATTGCCGCGGTAGACACCTGCAGGTGATCACTTTGCCTACTGCTGTTCTGAGACTAAACTTTGGGGGGCGCCGAAGGCGGGCCGGCAGAGCTTTGTTGTGGCAGATAGGCGGCAGCATAATGCGACGTAAAGAGGTGTCTTGTGAGGCAGAAGGCATCCGCTAACTCCGGCAAGCTAACAATCATGGATGCTGCCATGGTGGCCGGGGCACTTCTGCTTGTAATTTTGACATGGTGGCTTTACCGGCAAAGCTTCGGGGCCGAGCCCTGGCAAAAGTGTCAGAAGCGCTTGAAACATAACCGCATAGTCGACTTGCGCAAGCGACTGGCGAACGCGCGAAGACAACGGCAATCTATTTTGCGTGCTCTGTCGGGGCGCCCGCACGGGGCGGAGGTGTCGCCGGCAACTCAAGCCCTTTGCGAGGTTGAGACAAAACTGCTGGACGATCTGAGAAAGGTCGAATCACAGAGCACCACCATAAAGGAGGTCACGATCGGACATGGTGCAATGAGCCGTGTTGAAAAATGCATGTCCTGTCATGACGGCATCGACAAGGCGGACTCTGTACTTGCCCCAGAAATAGGCTTGCGCACTCATCCTGAAGCACAGACTCTGTTCAGGCATCATCCGGTGAAAAAATTCGGATGCACAGTGTGTCACGACGGCAACGGCAGCGATTTGAATTTCCCGCATGGAAATATTCTCAAAGGGGAGATGGTGCAGTCAAGTTGCGCGCGCTGCCATGAGGATGCGCCGTTGCTCGCTGGTGCACCGTCCGCCTTAAAGGGCGCGCGTCTCTTTCAATCGCGCGGTTGCCAGGCCTGCCACAATGTGAAGGGCTCTGTATACATCACAGTCAACGCCGAGCGCCCCGGCCCGGAATTGACGCACCTTGCCGGCAAGGTCGATCTAAACTGGCTTGTTTCCTGGATTCAGTCACCTCGAAAGGTTCACAGCCGTACTTTGATGCCTGAGTTTGGAGAGAAGTGGAAGGGATTACCGCAAAGAGAAGCGGAGCAAATTGCTGCCTTTTTGCTTAACAACTCGAGCCCCCCTTTTCTGACTGAGGCCGCACTTGCCTATGGCAAGTCCCGCGACAATAGGACAGAAAATGCGGTCGGCAGTGAAAAGGGTAGAAAGATTTTCCTTGAGCGTGGCTGCCTTGCCTGCCACGAGCTGGGAAAACTGCGATCTTCAGGACCCAAGCGAATTTCGCTGGATGCTATTGGTGATAAGGTCTCCCATGCCTGGCTTTACTCATGGCTTGAGGATCCGGCAAGAATTTCACCCGACACAGCCATGCCAAAATTCGATTTGAAGTCAGATGAGATTGAGTCTCTTTGCGACTTTCTTATGAGCTATAAGTCTGCAGCCCCTGTCATTAAGAAGGAAAACACAAGCGGCACAGCGTCTATGCCGGCGCTGGAGTCCGGCAAAAAACTGATTGGCAAATACGGCTGTTACGGCTGCCACAGGATTGCTGGATTCGAGAAGGTTGACCAGCCTGTTGGTCCGGAGCTGAGCAATTTTGGCGCCAAGGAGTCATCGGTATTACTTTGGGGCAAGCAGAATGCTGTGCCTCGCGGCAAACGCAGTTGGTACACCTGGACGATTGCCAAGCTCAAAAATCCACATGTTTTCGACACCAAACGCATTAAGGCCGGCATGCCGGATTTTCACTTGAGTCAGCTCGAAATAGAGCAGCTTCTTGTTTTTCTCAAATCGCTGTCCGATTCGCACTCTGTGCCAACCGAACTCAGGCGTACAGCCAGCCAAGGGCAGAAGGATCGTATCGCCAGTTTCGAGCTCATTCATGAGCACGGCTGCCTGGGCTGCCACTCGATGTACGACAGCAGCCATTCGCTTAGTATGGGTGGGTTCAGTAAAGTCCCGGCCATCTGCGGCGGAGTTCTCGCGCCCAACCTGTCAGGTGACGAGGGGCGTTTCGAAACAAGCTGGCTTCGCAGATTTTTGCAAGCACCATCTGTAGTGCGGCCCAACTTGAGTGCCAGGATGCCGAAATTTAATTTCGAGAAGGGCGAACTCGAGCCCTTGCTAGGCTATTTCAGTGCTGCAACGGTTGCAGAAATGAAAACAACGTCTCGGCTCGATCGCTCTTTAGCTGTGGCGGACGAAGTTGCCAGCGGAGTGAGGCTGGTAAAACGTTTGCAGTGCGGTAACTGTCACAATGTGGCGGGCAAGCCAATTACAAAAGGCAGTCACCTTATCTGGTACCACGATATTGATCGAGCGCGCCTGATGGCGCCGGATCTGTCCCTGGCTGGTGAAAGACTGCAAGTAAGCTGGATGAGCAAATGGCTGAAAAATCCATACTGCGTCCTGCCTACAACGACCATGCCAGGCCTTCCACTGACCGCTGACGAAGTTGATTCACTTGTCCATTATCTCAATAGTCTCGACCACGGGCGCATCGATATCAGGAACCGGCAGGGGTGCTTGAATGGATCAAACTCTCATTGATTGGCTTAATTTAGCTCTGCGCTGGATGCACTTGATTGCCGGCATATCCTGGATCGGGGCTTCCTTCTATTTTGTCTGGCTGGACAGCCACCTGGAGCCGCCCGACCATTCGGCTGCAGCGAAATCAAAAGTGGAAGGGGAACTCTGGATGGTGCACAGCGGTGGATTCTATCAAGTGGAGCGCCGAAAAATAGGACCAGGCGAGATGCCTGAGAAGTTGCACTGGTTCAAATGGGAGGCTACATTCACATGGATTACGGGATTTTTGCTTCTGAGCCTTGCCTATTACATGACCAAGGGGGTTTATCTCGTTGATCCCAGTGTCGCCTCGATTACACCAGAGCAGGCAACGCTTATAGGTCTTTTGACTTTGGCTGCTTGCTGGTTCGTTTATGATTTAATTTTTGAGTCGAGGTTTGCCGCCAGTGGGAATTTTGTCACATGGCTGTCACTCGCTTTGCTTACCGCGCTGGATTACGGGCTCTGCCATGTCTTTAGCGGGCGCGGCGCCTATGTTCATTTCGGGGCGGCTCTGGCCACGATTATGGTATTGAACGTCTGGGTGCGTATTTTGCCGGCCCAGCAGCAAATGATCGATGCCACCAAAGAAGGTCGGCAACCAGACTTTTCGCTGGCCGCCAATGCGAAAAGGCGTTCTATGCATAACAGCTACATGACGCTGCCTGTATTGTTCATGATGATAAGCAACCACTATCCGATCACTTACGGCTCTCATCTCAATTGGGTCGTGCTCATTGGGCTTGTGATTCTGGGCGCCTGCGTCCGGCATTGCATGATTGCCCCGGCCAAAGAAGCCCTCTGGACCACTGTACCTGCCTTGGCAACGGCGCTTTTCCTTATTGTCCTGACTCGACCGCCAGCGCCCGCATCAAACGTCTATGAGAGCGCCTCAGGTCCTGTTACCGCAATTCAGGCGCAATCGATCATCCAGCACCGCTGCATCAGGTGCCATTCGGCCAATCCCAGCGACGAAACCTTCCAGGTTGCACCGCAAGGAGTCATGTTTGACACTCCGGAATTGATTGAGTCTTATGCCGACCGCATTAAAGTCATGGCAATTGATTCTAAAACCATGCCTTTGGCGAACAAAACCAACATGACTGACGAAGAGCGTGCGACCTTGGGTAAATGGCTGGATACAGTTGCTGCTCCCGAAGAGTGACAGGAGGTGCTCTGTCCGCGGATTTTTTAGTACTTGTTTTGAAGAGGGTTGAAAGGAATTTTTGCTGGGCGGACGGAATCCCTAACGCCTGCGAGACTTCAGACCAAATGAATGTGCAAACGCATCTGCAGCTATTTCATCGAAGAGCTTTTCCGGGCAGTTTGGCGCAGCCCAGTCACCATCCGTAAGCCAGGACTGAAAGCGACATCCGCCACCACATATCGATAAATACGGGCACTGCTTCTTTTGGCACCAATTTAAGACATCAGAAGCACGATCAAAATTATGGTTGAGTTTGTCATCTGCCGTGAGCGCTCCAACGCTGGACCCACCGCTAATGCTGCCGCAAGACATGCTATTTTCAAGCATCGTAAAGCTGCAACGAAACAAATCACCATTCCAATCGACTACAAAACAGTTTTTCTGAATTACATTGCAGCTACCGCACATGCCGGGAAGCAGAGGGCTTGCAAATTGCTTTTCTACAACCTGATGAAAAGCATCTGCAAGACTTCTCAATGTTCCTGCAAAATCAAAGTTCTCGCGGGCATATTTTGAAAATTTAGGCATTACCGGCTCAAGTATGATTTCAACGTCATCATTGAGTTCAGCCTCCCGTAGTATCTCCAGCAATGCACCAATGGAATGCGAAGTTGTTTCATCTACATTGACTGCAACTCCAATTCCAAAGCCCTCCAATTCCTTTGCCTTCTTGAGATTTGCCAGTATGCGATCGAATGTCCCTCCGCCTGAACTAGCAGGGCGTCTCAAATCGTGAATTGATGGAGGTCCGTCTAAAGTGACTCGTACATACGTCAGCCCGTAATTTAGCAACTGTGTGAGAATCTCATTGGAGAGATTCAGCCCATTCGTGGTCAGGCTAATTTCCAGAGGTATCGACAAACGTTCAGAAAGCCTTTTGAATCCACTTGCATATGCAAGACCAATCTGGAAATCCATTAGAGGCTCGCCGCCAAACAACCCCAGATGAAGCGCTTGCAACCCGCGATCTTTTATGTATTGCTCGGCCCAAGAGATGGTTCTATCGACCATTCCCTGGTCATGACGCCTGGAAACATCTCGCCCGGACTGGAAGCAATAGCCGCATGCCATTTGACAGCGAGCGGAATAGGCAATCGTCAATTTCAAGCATGATGGTTGCAAAAAATTTTGAACAATGCTGTCGATACACAATTCTTCCTTGAACGGGTCGACAATAATTGCCAGCACCTGAAGCTCTGCGGCAAGTGAGGCCGGCAGAGCATCGGCAACCCTCTCCAGCCGATCTGCAGAGCCGGCACTTTTCTCATATCTCCAAAACGGCCTTTTCCCTGATCTGCGCGTAAGAAATCCTGCCAAAGATCTGGCAAGGGATGAATCGATTAGTACGCCCAAATCGGTAAGAGCGTTGTAGAGCAACCAGTTTTCACTGCCACCATTGACGGCAACCAGAAATGTGAACCTGCTGAGCCTCAACACTGAACTGCCTCAAACTTCGATTCTCATTTGAATCTGGCCTTCTGTTTTGGACGCCTTACCGAACTGCGAGACAGGAGCTTGATAAAGCCTTTCTCCTTTACTTTTCTCACTGAGTTTTTTGACGAACCGAGTGATCTCGCGGATTGTTCTTGGGTTCGAATCATCGTCTTTCCTCGCGTTGCTTAAGCCACATTAGTGAAATGTTCGCGGCTGTTGTATCGCTCTCCGGCATGAGAACTTGCAAGTAATCGCCTTTTATTATCATCTGTTTATGCCAGGTTCCCGTAAGTGTGCAGTCCGCCCATGCCCAAGAATGAAAATCCCAGGTAAGTCAAAATAGTCAATAGCAATCCCAAAAAAGCACACAGAGACAATGAATCAGTACGGCAATCTTCGCGAGCGCGAAGGTGCAAATAAGCGGCATAGCTCAACCATGTGGCTAAAGACATGGACTCTTTTGGATCCCAGGTCCAGTAGGCACCCCAGGCGTGATTAGCCCAAAACGCACCAGTAACAATTCCAAAGGTCAAAAGAGGAAAAGCGATGGTTATGGACTTCTGGCAGATGGCTTCAGTCATTTCATAAAGCTCTGTTCTGACCGGTTTGCTCTTGGTCTCCATCCAGAAAAGTAGAAGAATTGCAAAACAAGATACAGTCAGCCCACACCAGAAAAGCAGATTGATTGTCGGGGCCGAGGCCAGCTTCAGAGTACCGAGATAGATACTCACAACACACAGTGCCAGAGCCATAAGACAGGATATAGCAGTCCTTCTGCGTCTGGCGCTCCATAAGTTCAGGATTGCCAACAGACCACTAGTTATAAAGAATGCGTATGATACTATCAGCGGTGGCACATGTATAACTCTCCAAAAGCTTACCAATGCCGGCATCAGTGGTTTTATTTCATGCAGTCCCGGGGGCAGCCAACTGGCGTACAGAAAAACAAGGGTGACGCAGAGTGCAGTCAAGCATCCAAGATATAACGGGCCGGTTCTTTTGAAAAGCACGA
>Ga0268299_1000984_pt1 | contig 64007 bp, 60 predicted proteins | sample NOBtaG_FD_193484 | JGI IMG/M metagenome (GOLD analysis project Ga0268299, IMG submission 193484) | Activated sludge microbial communities from bioreactor in Nijmegen, Gelderland, Netherland - NOB reactor | ecosystem: Engineered > Bioreactor > Aerobic > Activated sludge | place: Netherlands...
TGTCTAATGTCCTTAATGACACAATTCTGTCACACCAGAATGAAAAAAGAGGCTAGATATTAATCTAACCTCTTGATTTTTGGTGGGTCTGGCTGGACTCGAACCAGCGACCAAGGGATTATGAGTCACAAATTCCACATATTTATGCGTATTTGCAAGAATTGATATAAATACGTCAACGTTTACACAGAGAGCGTTTCAGGGTAAATTTGGTTTTAACGCACATTGATAGAAATGCGCCAAAATGCACCTCAAATGTAACCCCAGTGTAACCCCGAATCCCCATGACCAAAAAGTTTAACTTCACAAAAGCTGAAATTGATTCTCTCACGTTGCCCGCGAGTGGGAAACGGGATACATACCAAGACACAAAAGTAAGTGGATTACACCTGCGCATTTCATCAACCGGCATTAAGACATTTAGTGTATTCAAACGAATCAGAGGCGGCAACCCCGAACGCATAACACTGGGACGCTTCCCTGACATGACGATTGATCAGGCAAGGCGCAAAACCATGGAGATTAACTTGGCTATTGCCGATGGGAGAAGCCCTGCTGAAGCCAAACGAAAATTGAAATCTGAATTACTTTTTAGTGAACTGTTTGAAGAATATCTGGAAAGACATTCAAAGCCTAAGAAAAAGACCTGGACTGAGGATCTGGAAAAATACAAGAATCATATCGAAAAGCCACTGGGGAAAAGAAAATTATCAGAAATTGATCGGGCAGCAATATCACTCATTCATAGCAACATAACCAAAGCAGGACATCCAATTGCGGCCAATCGGATTTTAGCTTTGATCTCAAGTGTGTTTGGGTGGGCAATATCAGCAGGGCTTTGGGAAAATAACCCTGCTATTGGAATCAGGCGTAATAAAGAAAAAAGCCGAGACCGGTTTATTCAGAGTGATGAGCTGCCAAGATTCTTTCAGGCACTCGCAGAAGAACCAAATGAAACGATTAGAGATTATGTTTTAATCTCGCTATTGACCGGTGCACGCAGATCAAATGTATGTAGCATGAAATGGCAGGATATAAATTTCGAACGCGCTGAATGGCGCATTGAAGCAACAAAAAACGATACACCTCAAACGGTCACACTTTCACCTGAAGCAGTTGAAGTTTTGCAAAACCGAAAATCAGATGATAGTGAATTTGTTTTCCCCGGGAACGGCAAATCAGGGCACCTTCAGGAACCAAGAAAAGGGTGGGAGCGTATATTAAAAAGTGCAAGAATAAACGATTTGCGACTTCATGATCTAAGGCGCACATTGGGAAGCTGGCAAGCAAAGACCGGCGCATCGCTGGCAATTATTGGCAAATCACTGAATCATAAGAACCAAAATACAACGGCGATTTATGCGCGACTTGATCTTGATCCGGTTAGAGACTCTGTTAATACAGCCACAAGTGCAATGCTTGCAGCAGGCGGACTAACAAAGCCAGGTGAAATTGTGCAATTTAAAAAAAATAAATAAAAAATTGCAATATTTTTTGGTATTGGTGTTTTGAAAATTAAGGCCATCAAGCGTGAATAAAAATAGAAGATTTATGGCATAGAATTAGGCTAATAGCCAAACAGCATCAGATATTCTGATTGGTTGTAAAAAGCGGGATTCGCTTGTTCTGATTCGATTTCAGATTGCCAGAACCGATAAAATCGTCTTGCAACATAATACATAAAAACACCGAAGCTGAAAGTTATATTACGCTCCGCAAGAACAAAACACCCACTCCAATCAATAGTACGAGAAACTGCCAACTGAATGCTAGTAGTCAGTCATCCTGAAACACAAGGATAGAGACGTGCCAATTTCCGTCGCGCATCCTGTGCAGTAAAGCGCCACTGCACAGGCATGGCTTTGGCGTTCCGTTCAGTAACATTGGCTTCCACCTCACGGCGCAGGCGTTCTTTATCCGCGATGCGCTGCGACAGACACATATTCGACAACACTGCCAATTCAATTTCGGCGATATTTAACCAACTGCCATGTTTAGGCGTGTAGTGAAACTCGAGTTTTCGTGCCAATTCTCGCGCCTGTTCGGCAGGAAACGCCTCGTACAAAGAAGCTTTCTTGTGGGTGTTGAGGTTATCAAGCACCACTCTTATGGTTGTGGCTTCAGGGTAAAGTTCGACTATCCGCTTCATGCTGTGGGCAAATTCAATCCTGGTTCGTCGATCAGTGATCTCCACCTGTCGAAAACCTCGCTTGGGCTCGCAAATCATCATTAAATCGCATACGCCCTTGCGTTCATATTCGGTATCGTAGCGCGCTGACACACCGGGTTTGGCGGAAAGTGGCGTGCGGATTTCGGCAATCAATTGCTTCGGACTTTCGTCGAAACATACAACCGGGCGCAACGGATCATAAGGTTCCTCATAAAGATCCAACACGTCTTCCATCGCCGCCACATAATCCGCACTGACTTCAGGAATGCACCATTCCTGCTTCTGCCAAGGTTTTAACGTGTTTTTTTAAAAGCTGACGTATTGTTTCGTAACTGCAAGATGAGGCATAGGACAATTCCACCACCTTGTCAGCCAGCAAACGCAAAGTCCAATGATCATGACCCGCCGGCGCATCACTACAAGCTATCGCAATCAGGTGGGCCGCTTGTCTGTCGGTCAATTTCGGGCGTTGACCCGGGCGCGGTCGATCGTATAAGGCAGCTTCCGGGCCTTCTTCCACGCACCGTTGCCGGGTTTTTGCCACCATCGATGCCGAAACATCCAAGGCCTGTATGATATCTTTGTCCGGCACACCGTCCGCTGCTTTCAAAAGAATATGTGCCCGTGTTTGCTTGCGCGCGGCGCTCCTGCCTTTTCGTAACACAGCTTGTAGGTGAAGCTTTTCCTCCTCACTTAAATTTACTTTGTATTTTTTCGCAGGCATGAATTTTCTCCTCATGGATTACGTTTCTTTATTCATACCATACTTTAATATTGTATTCTACTACTTTGTTTTACAATGACTACCTACTAGTCTGAATATTCCTATGATGGCTTCCGCGAGTAGATGGCCTTTTGCTTGATTCCACACATGTTGACCAAATAAGAATCCCATTAATTCACCAAATATTATGAAGTAGATAATGCTCTGTAATAGCCAGGCTTAAACGCCATGTTGCGCGAGAAGTTTATTACATTCTGAAAAAACGCAACAATCTTATCAATAATAGTATCCAAATTGCTGCCTGACATTTAGAAGGGCATCCAGGGCAGTCAATATACCGGTGTTGAGTTCGGCAGCGATGCGGCGAAATGGGCGTCCGTCCCTCGATGGGCAATGTAGGCGATGCCTATGGCAATGCAATGCAATGCAATGGCTGAGAGTTTTTTTGCCAGTTTGGAATGTGAACTGATTATTTCAGTTTATGACCCGGATACCACGGCACGTTGGAAAACCGGAACATCCCCAGAACATGCTTCCGGCATTTACGCCTTTCTTGGCTATTCGTTTTACCATTACCTGTCCACATTGAGGACAATCTGGCACAACAGATGAAATGGTCGTTGCAGGTGAAGATTTTTGAGTAACTGCACTTTTACCAAAAGATTGATTTGTTTTACACACTTTTTCAATCATGGCGGTAAGCCTGACGCTATCGATGAGATGAATATTCTGTCCCTGAGCAAAAGCTTGTGCTTCAGCCGTAAAAACACCGGATGTTACAACAAATCCACCTGCTGCTCCTTGTGTTACCATTACTCCGAGTAGTTCGCGCACGACGTTAACTGAAACTTTATACGCACGCCACTGCTTGCATTGCACAAGAAACAGTTCGTTGTCTTTTTTAAGTATCAAATCAATACCGCCGTCTGCTCCACCGCCTCCTGTTTCAACAACCGAATAACCCTGCATTCGAAAAATCTCACCAACCAGCAATTCGAAGTCTTTCCAGGCCATTTCGCGAATCGTATTGCCGGAAGTATCATGAGTAACCTTTCTAACAAGGTTTTTTCGTTTGCCTTGTTTGAAGAAAGATGCCAAAGCACCGATAAAAAACAGAGCTGGCAGAATATATTGTCCGTAGTAGGCGATACTTTTTCCTGCCTGATCGATAACCATATGACCTGCTTGACCAAGAACAACATTATTTGCAGACACTTCAAGCGTCGCATAGTGATGCAGAGCAACATAAGTAATAGCTGCAAGAATCGCGCCAATCCACCAGGGCAATGCTGCGGTTATTGTTAATATATCTTCGACGAAACTGTTTTTTCTTCTTGCCATGATTTTAACTATCCTGTTGTGTTGAAACCATTAATCTAGTTATTTGAAGAATTAATTTCAGTTATTACTTGAATCCGATTGGTTTTTTTGGACCCATTTCCAGAACGACGAGGATTGATATCCCGTAATCGATAAAATGTCCGAAATCTTCCATTCAGCAATGGTTTGTCGAAAATCTCAAAACCTTCCGATGCCATCAATAGTTTCTTGAAAGAGCCATATCCATACCTTGTTTTCATATTGGCAACATCATCAGGAGCGTTTTTATGCGCCAGTCTTCCAGCATAAGCCAGACAGACCCAACCATCAGTACCGGCATTCCTGTTCGCAATATCGCCAAATAAATTAATCAATGGACTTGTCTGTAACCACATCAACTCGAATTGCTGACTGAATTCCTTTGAGGCCAATAAGTTGGCATGCATTTGCATTGCCTGTTTGAAATTTTCATAGACTGATTTCAAATGTTCCCAAACCGGCAGGATTTTTTCACGCTGCCCGTCAAGATAACTAATGGCCTCAATCAAATGTTCTTGAGAATCAGGACGCCAGTAAGGCAGAAAGTTGTGAACCAGCTTATTGCGCTCCTCACGAACCATTTCATAGGATTGACACTGACGCTTATAAAAATCATTATCGCCGATGGTTTTGAAAGAAGAAGAAATCCAAGGCTTGTGCAAATCTGACGGCCCTTTCTGTTCTTCATCGGGATCAGACAAAATCTCATCAACATACCGTTGAATGAGAAGTCCCAGCATATCTCTTTGAATGCCGTTAACACGTTGTTCCTTGTTATCGGCTAGTTCATCGGCATACCCCTGTACCCGCGAATCTCCCAGAATCATTTTCAACAAACCCTCTATTTGCTGAAAAATCAGTAGATTCCGGCCTATTTTACGAAGCACTTCATCTTTTAGGCTTCGATGTGCGATTTGTTGATTTGAGTCCATTTGCCGTAAATCTTATTTGTTATGGTGTTTCATTAATGACGGCATTAAAATACGCGGTATTAATCCGAGACTTCCGGTACCAGTTACTCTTTGTGAATTGAGTAAAAAATTGCTTGAAAGTGTTAGCTGATCACAAATGTCATTTCTCAAATTTCTCAGTTTTCTGGACTTGCGTGTTTGACAACAGGACGTCATCTAAATATATTCAGTTTCTCAATTGAAATCCAAAGAAGAAACGGATGAATGAATAAAAGCAGATCGAAAAAAAGAATTAACACGCGATATTTTTACCGATGAAAATCATCGACAATATCAATTCTTTGCTTGGTGACGATCTGAAAGCATCCCTGCATTCAAAGAGTAAGCTAAAAATAGCCGCTTCCTGTTTTTCGATTTACGCATATGAAGCCCTTAAGTCGGAACTTGCGGAAATTGATACGCTGGAGTTCATTTTCACGGCCCCTACTTTTATCCCCAATGAAGTAACTGACAAACTTCGTAAAGAACGCAAGGAATTTTTTATTCCTAAAGCATTTCGGGAACGGAATCTGTATGGCTCCGAGTTTGAAATTCAACTTAAGAACAAGTTGACTCAAAAAGCAATAGCCAAAGAATGTGCCGAATGGATGAGGCGGAAAGCCATCTTTCGATCCAACCGGACAAAAGCGCCAATGCAACAATTTGCTTGTATTGAAAATGAAGGATCACCAGTTGCCTACATGCCACTGCATGGTTTTACCGCTGTCGATCTCGGTTATCAGAAAGGTGATGCAGTTTCCAACTTTGTGAATAAGATGGATGATGCACCGACCACCAAGATTTACATCGATCTCTTTAATCAGATCTGGAGTGATTCGGAAAAGCTGGAGGATGTTACAGAAAGGCTTTGTGATCACATTGCATCGGTCTATCAGGAGAATTCTCCGGAGCGCATTTATTTCCTGATGCTCTACAATATTTTTTCCGAGTTTCTGGAAGATATCAGCGAAGATGTGTTGCCGAATGACCGTACCGGTTATCAGGACAGCTTGATCTGGCAGAAACTGTTCAACTTCCAGAGAGACGCCGCAACCGGGATCATCAATAAATTGGAGACTTACAGCGGTTGCATCCTGGCCGACAGTGTCGGGTTAGGCAAAACTTTTACTGCGCTTGCAGTCATCAAGTATTACGAACTGCGCAACCGTTCAGTCCTGGTGCTTTGTCCGAAGAAACTGGCTGACAATTGGCTGAACTACAACCGTAACCTCAAAACCAATATTTTCGTCAAAGACCGTTTCGCTTATGACGTGCTCTGTCATACAGACTTACAGAGAACGAGCGGCGAGTCGTTCGGCATACCGCTAAACCGAGTGAATTGGGGAAATTATGACTTGGTCGTGATCGACGAATCCCACAATTTCCGCAATAACGACGTCTACAAAGACCGGGAAACGCGCTATCAGAAATTGATGAATCAGGTGATTCGGGAGGGCGTCAAGACCAAAGTTCTGATGCTGTCAGCCACGCCGGTCAATAACCGCTTCAGCGACCTGCGAAATCAGTTGGCTTTGGCCTACGAGGGAAATGCCGAAAGTCTAAATGCCAGACTGAATACGCAAAAGGGAATTGATGAAATCTTCCGCCGCGCCCAGGGCGCGTTCAATTGGTGGTCCAGTCTGCCTGCCGACCAAAGAACTGCCGGAGCAATCCTCAATGCGCTCGACTTCGATTTCTTTGAACTGCTGGATAGCGTGACTATTGCCCGTTCGCGTAAACACATCGAGACATTCTACGACACCAAAGATATTGGTGATTTCCCGGAACGGCGCAAACCGATTTCGATTCATTGCCAACTGACCCAACGCAGCGATGTTATCGGATTCAATGGCATCTTCACTCAGCTTTCAATGATGAAACTCGCGGTCTATGCGCCGGTGAGCTATATCCTGCCGAGCCGCATGGCGAAATACGAGGCATTGTATGATACTGAAGTCAGCGGGGGCCGCAGTACATTACGGCAGGTTGACCGTGAACGCAGCCTCCAAGCCCTCATGACGGTCAATCTGCTCAAGCGGCTGGAAAGCTCCGTGCATTCTTTCAGGCTGACGCTTGAAAAACTCAAAAGAAATCATGTGAACACACTGGAGAAGATTGATGCGTTCCAACAAACCGGCAATGATGCCGGATTTGATGACCTGGCAACAGCATTGGCGGATGTCGAGCCGGACATGGATGATCTCCCCGATTTTGATGACGCGTCCATCGGGGGCAAAGTCAAAATTCGTCTGTCGGATATGGATCTTCCTTCGTGGGAATATGATCTTCGCGCCGATCTTGAAATTATTGATTACCTTCTGGCTGAAATGTACAAGATCAAACCGGAAGATGACACCAAGCTGCAAAACCTCAAAACACAGATAGAGAGTAAACTGGCTTCGCCCATCAATCCGGGAAACAGGAAAGTCCTCATCTTTACCGCATTCGCCGATACCGCCGATTACCTGTATGAGCACATTGCGCCTTATTTTCAACAAAACAGAGGCCTGCACTGCGGCAAGGTAACCGGCAGTGATAGCCCCAGAACAACGCTCCATAAACATTATGATTTTCAATCATTGCTGATACTTTTTTCGCCTATTTCCAAAGAAAAAACAGCAATTCTTCCCGGTGAACCCGATGAAATCGACATTCTCATCGGTACGGATTGTATTTCCGAAGGTCAGAATCTGCAGGATTGCGATTACCTGATCAATTACGACATTCACTGGAACCCGGTACGAATCATTCAGCGTTTCGGTCGGATCGACCGCATAGGCTCCCGCAATAAAACCATTCAGTTAGTCAACTACTGGCCCGACATCAGCCTTGACGAGTACATCAATCTCAGGGAACGGGTCGAAAACCGCATGGTGTTGGTTGATGTAACCGCAACGGGTGACGACAATATCCTCCGCGCCGAATCCAACGACGTTGCCTACCGTAAAGAGCAACTGCGCCGGTTGCAGGAAGAAGTCATCGAGATGGAAGACCTGAAAACCGGCGTTTCGATTACCGATTTGGGTCTGAATGACTTCAGGATGGACTTGCTTAACTACGTAAAGACTAATAATGACCTGACATCCATACCCAATGGCATGCATGCCGTCATTCCTGCTGATCCGGAAAAGCAGCTTTTTCCCGGCGTGATTTTTATTCTGCGCAATCGAAATCATGGCGTGAATATCAATCAGCAAAACCGGTTGCATCCCTACTATCTGATATACATCGGCAATGAAGGCCAAATCATTGTCAACCATACTGAAGTCAAGCGGCTGCTCGATCTTGCGCGTTCAGCCTGCAAGGGGCGCAGCGATCCGGTTCAACTAGCCTGTGAAATCTTCAACCGGCAAACCGACGATGGACGCAACATGCGGAAATATTCCAACCTGCTGGATCAGGCGATCAGTTCCATGATCGATATCAAGGAAGACAAGGACCTGGACAGTCTCTTCAAAGGCGGTCGCACTACAGCACTGGTTGATCCCATTGCCGGACTCGATGATTTCGAGTTAATCAATTTTCTGGTGGTGCAAGAGGTTGTTTGATGACAACATTGATCGAATTCCCCGCCAAGGCGGCATTTGGCCGAATATTGCCGAAAGAGAAAATCTATGCGCACGCCAGACCCGGCAAGGCGATACGGGAAAAATTTGTCGCCCAGATTAGTAAAATTGTCTGGCAATACAAGCTTTCGCCGGAAACGGTCAATCTGGCAGCAAAAAAAGGCGTACCGGAAATCGAAATATTTGACCTGCACCTGAAAACCAGCGAACCCGATGAAGCGATTCTGCTGTGTATCGACAAGGCAATCCCCTTTCCGCTGTTCTTCCGATTAATCTATGAAACGCAGATAAAAACGGTGGCGGCATTTAAACGTCCCAGCGATGCGGATGCCAGTAAATGGGTGGTGGAAGGTTACTTTTCCTCCGATTGGATTCCGGCTTCTGCTGAACGCATTCCCATGCCGGTTGCGCTCGACCTGGGTAAACTGTATGAACAGCTTCTGCGCCAACTGATGCCGCTGCCGCCGCGATCCGGGGAGTCATTGAAGGCGCAGGTTGAAAGACTGGATCATGTGCGCAGCATGCAGCAGGAAATTATCAAAATGGAATCCCGGCTGAATAAAGAAAAGCAGTTCAACAAAAAAGTGGAATTAAATGCACAATTACGCCAACTGAAAACTGGACTGCAGAAACTAACCACGGAAGACACGGAAAAACACGGAAAGAATAAAAATCAATTTTCAGGCGAAGCCGGTCCTTCCGTGGTTAAAAATCCAGACATCGGTTTTTTGGAAGGACTAACCACGGAAAACACGAAAGACCACGGACATGGATAAGCTGTGCTTTGCGGAAGAGACCTTCGCCATCCGTGGCGCGGTTTTCGCGGTCTACCGTGAAATGGGCTGTGGTTTTCTGGAAGCCGTTTATCAGGAATGTCTGGAAAAAGAATTAACGGCAAGGGATGTCCCTTTTGTAGCGCAGCCGGAACTGATGCTCAATTATAAAGGGCATCGATTACAGCAAACTTATAAACCAGACTTGATCTGTTATGACCGGATCATTCTGGAGCTCAAGGCAGTCAAGGACGTATCACCAGAGCACAAAGCACAGGTTATCAATTACCTGAAGGCAACGAAATTGACGCTCGGGCTCCTGATCAACTTCGGCAGTCACCCAAAGGTGCAGATAGAACGATTTGTTTTATGAACCACGGAATACGCGGGATGACGCAGAATAATAAAAACAATTCAGTGTTCTCCGTGATTTCCGTGGTAAACGTTTGAGAGATTTGTTTTGTGAACCACGGAATACGCGGGATGACTCAGAATAATAAAAACAATTCAGTGTTCTCCGTGCTTTCCGTGGTAAACGCTTGAGAGATTTATTTTATGAACCACGGAATACACGGAAAGACACGGAAAAAAAGATTCAGTGTATTCAGTGCTTTCCGTGGTTAAAGAAAAAGGTTTTATATGGAAAAGTTGAAAATGCATTCCCCAAATCTGACTCAGGAAAACATCCGCAGGATCATGGCGCTGTTCCCGAATTGCGTTACTGAGGTTAGAGCAACCACGGAAAGCACAGAAAAAGACAACTCAAATCATTCCGAGTTTTCTGCGCCTTCTGTGGTTAAGTATGCGATCGATTTTGATTTGCTCCGGCAGGAGTTGTCCGAATCCATCGTGGAAGGCCCGCAGGAACGCTACCACCTCAACTGGCCGGGCAAACGCGAAGCGCTGCTCACCGCCAACGCCCCCATCGCCAAAACCCTGCGCCCCTGCCGGGAAGAGAGCGTCGATTTCGATACCACCAAAAATCTGTTTATCGAAGGCGACAATCTGGATGCACTGAAGCTCCTCCAGGAAACTTACCTTGGCAAGGTCAAAATGATCTACATCGACCCGCCGTACAACACGGGCAATGATTTTATTTACGAAGACGATTTTGCCGAGAATGCAGAGGAATTCCTGAAACGATCAAACCAGAAGGATGAGGAAGGCAATCGGCTGGTGGCGAATACAGAAGCCAATGGACGGTTTCATTCGGATTGGCTTTCGATGATGTATTCACGACTGAAACTTGCCCGACATCTGCTGAGAGATGACGGGATAATATTCGTGAGCATCGACGATGATGAAGCAAGTAATCTTTGTAAAATATGCAACGAGATTTTCGGAGAATCGAACTTCATAGCTAACTTAGTTTGGGATAGAAATAGAAAAAATGATGCAAAATACTTTTCGGTTGGCCACGAATATATGGCCGTATATTTCAAAGATAAATCTTTTGTCCAAAGCCAAGGAACGCTTTTTCGAGCCCCGAAGGATGGAGTTGATGAGCTAAAGAATTTTTTCAACAAGCTTCGAGCTGATTTTAAAGACGATTGGGATGCGATAAGAGAAAAAATATTAGACTTCTACTTGTCAATTCCAGAGGAGGATCCAAGAGAACCTATCAAACGCTTTAGGAAATTTGATCACAAAGGTCCTTACCGGGATGACGGAAACATAAACTGGCCAGGTGGTGGTGGTCCGATGTATCAAGTCATTCATCCCGGAACAAAAAGGCCATGCAAGCTACCTGCAAGTGGTTGGAGGTATCCAACGCCACAACGCTTTTGGGAGGAATTTGACAAGGGAAGAGTCGTATTTGGTCCAGATGAATCTACCGTCCCGAAAGTACGTACTAACCTTTTCGAAAACAACGATCAGGTAATGAAGAGTGTTCACTATAGTTACGCTCAAACCGCAACCAACAAATTTATAGAAATTTTTGATGGCATTCGGGTTTTTGAGAATCCAAAGCCAGCCTCTGATATTGTTCAAATAGTACGTTATGTAACTGATCTCGATGATATCGTTGTAGATTTCTTTGCCGGTTCCGCTACTACTGCTCATGCCGTGATGCAACTCAACGCCGAAGACGGCGGCAACCGCAAGTTCATCATGGTACAGCTCCCCGAGCCCTGCGATGAAAAATCCGAAGCCTTCAAGGCGGGCTACAAAACCATCGCCGAAATCAGCAAAGAGCGTATCCGCCGGGCTGGCAAGAAGATTCTTGAAAAGCTAACCACGGAAAACACGGAAAGACACGGAAAGAGTAAAAATAAATTTTCCGGCGAAGCCGATTCTTCCGTGTCTTCTGTGCCTTCCGTGGTAAAAAATCCGGATATTGGTTTTCTGGAAGGGTTAACCACTGAAAGTACGGAAAAACAAGGAAAAGGTGAAGATGATTCATTCAGTTCTTCTTCCGTGAATTCCGTGCCTTCCGTGGTTAAAAATCTGGACATCGGTTTCCGCGTCCTCAAGGTCGATTCCTCCAACATGGCCGACGTCTACTACATGCCGGACGCTATCGAGCAAAACCAACTAGAAGTTTTTATCGACAACATCAAGCCCGACCGTACCCCCGAAGACCTGTTGTTTCAAGTGCTGCTGGACTGGGGCGTTGATCTGACCTTGCCTATCCGTAAAGAATCGGTAACCACGGAAAGACACGGAAAAGGCGAAGATGATTTATCCGATTCTTCTTCCGTGAATTCCGTGTCTTCCGTGGTTAAAAAATCTTTTGAAGTCTTTTTCGTGGATGACAATGCGCTTATAGCCTGTTTCGATGATGACATCACCGAAGAACTGGTCAAGGAACTGGCGCAATTTAAGCCGTTACGGGTTGTGTTCTGCGATACCCGATACCAATCCGACAACGACAAGATCAATGTCACACAGATCTTCAAACAATTGTCTCCGGGCACCGAAGTGAAGGCGATTTGAGGTGATGACGATGGATCAGGCTGCTCTCGCGCGCTTGTTGAATGAGCTGATTGCCGCCTGGGAGAGTGAGGTGGTCGAATTCAAGCAGGCGGGTGATGACTACGATTCCGACAAGATCGGCCGGTATTTCTCGGCGATGTCTAATGAAGCCAATCTGAGAGGCCTGGATCGGGCGTGGCTGATATTTGGCGTGAACAACAAAACTCGCAATGTCGTCGGATCGAATTATCGGGAAGCGCCTGAACGCCTGCAAAGCACAAAACAGCAAATCGCCGCGAGTACTGAGCCAAGCATTACATTCAGAAATATCCATACATTGAACCATTCTCAGGGGCGCGTCGTATTGTTTGAAATTCCCGTTGCGCCGCGAGGTATGCCAATCGCCTGGAAAGGCCATTATTATGCGCGGGCCGGGGAGAGTTTAAGTTCTCTTGGGTTGGATAAGCAGGATGAGATCCGTCAGCAGACCTTGTTGCAGGATTGGACAGCGCAAGTGGTTCAAAAAGCTTCGCTGTCCGATCTGGACGAGGCGGCAGTTGCCAAGGCCCGGGATTCCTATGCCAGGAAGTACGCGAATCGCTTTTCCATTGACGAGGTAATGAATTGGCCGCTAACCACTTTTCTCGATCGGGCACGCATTACGCAAAGCGGTGAGATCACCCGGAGTGCCTTGTTGTTACTCGGCAAGGCTGAGTCGGCATGGCATTTATCACCCCACCCGGCGCAACTGACCTGGAGTCTGGAAGGCGCCGAACGTGCCTATGAGCACTTTGCTCCTCCGTTTTTGATTAATACGACAAAGCTCTATCAACGCATTCGCAATATTCAGCTTCGCTTGCTGCCACAGGATGTCCTGTTGCCCATCGAGGTCGCGAAGTATGACCAGAAGATTGTCCTGGAGGCGCTGCATAACTGCATTGCACATCAGGACTATACCCGCAATGCCCGCATCATTGTTACGGAAAAGCTGGATCGTTTGATTTTCGAGAACGAGGGAGGGTTCTTTGAGGGCGCTCCCGGCGACTATATCGAAGGCAACAAAATCCCCCGCCGCTATCGCAATCCTTTTCTGGCTCAGGCCATGGCTGAACTGAATATGATCGATACCATGGGTTACGGCATCCACGCCATTCATGTCGGACAGGCTCGCCGTTATTTCCCAATGCCCGACTACGATTTGAACGAACCACATGCGGTAAAGATGACAATTTATGGAAGCGTCGTTGATCCGGCTTATAGCCGGATGCTGATCCAGAAAACCGACCTGTCGCTGGATGAAATTCTTGCCCTGGATCGGGTACAGAAGCGATTGCCGTTGTCAGATCCGATGATCAAGCGCCTGCGGCGGAATGGCCTCATAGAAGGCCGCAAGCCAAACTTCCATGTCTCGGCTTCTGTGGCCGGAGCCACGGCCAGCAAAGCCGACTACATCCGTACCAGAGCGCAGGATGATGACTATTACGCCAAGCTAATCGTGGACTATTTAAGTAAGTTTGGGGGCGCATCAAGAAAGGAAATTGATGATCTATTACTGGATAAGCTCAGCAGTGCTCTGAGCCAGGTTCAGAAAAAGAATAAAATCGGCAATATCATCAGCAAGTTACGCATAGGTGGCGTAATCCACAACGCAGGCTCAAGAGCTGCTCCTGAGTGGCGGTTAAGGAAATGAATTTAAGAAAGAAATGCAAATTTTAAGAAAGAATTTAAGAAAGATATCGAGAGAAAGCTCCGTAAATGAAATTCAAGTTCAAAGTTCAGCCCTATCAGACTAATGCGGTGGAATCCGTGGTCGACTGCTTTGCCGGGCAGGTGAATACATCGGGGATTACGTACCGGATCGATCCGGGCATGAACAAAAAGCTGCTGGCACAGGGGTCGACTTTACCGGGTATGGATATCGAGCAGACCGGTTTCAGGAACAGCGATATTCAGCTGACCGATACTCAGCTGTTGGCCAATATCCATGCCGTGCAGCGGCGGCAGAATCTGTCACTGTCCGACAGACTGGTGGAAAGCCGCCCGTGCAAAATCAACCTTGACGTGGAGATGGAAACCGGTACCGGCAAGACCTATTGCTACATCAAAACTGCCTTTGAAATGAACACGCGGTACGGCTGGAGCAAATTCATTGTGGTGGTGCCCAGCATCGCCATCCGCGAAGGCGTGCTCAAGTCGCTGGAGATCACCGCCGAGCATTTTACCGAGCGCTACGGCAAAAAGGCCCGTTTCTTTGCCTACAACTCCAGGCAACTGCATCATTTGGAAAGTTTTTCTTCCGATGCGGGTATCAATGTGATGGTGATCAATATCCAGGCATTTAACGCCACGGGTAAAGATAACCGGCGTATCTATGACGAGTTGGACGACTTCCAGTCGCGCAAGCCTATCGATGTGATCAGCAGTAACCGGCCTATCCTGATCCTGGACGAGCCGCAGAAGATGGAAGGCCAAAGAACGCTGGAAGCGCTGGCCCAATTCAAGCCATTGATGATTCTGCGCTACTCGGCTACTCATCGCACGACACACAACAAAATCCATCGCCTCGACGCGCTTGATGCGTATAACCAGAAACTGGTGAAAAAAATCGCAGTACGCGGTATTGCCGTGAAGGGGCTGGCGGGCACCAGCGCCTATCTCTACCTGGAATCCATCGAAATTTCAAAGAAAGCCCCGGTTGCGCGCATCGAACTGGAAGTACGTCAAGGCAACGGCCCCAAGCGCGTCGTCAAGCGTCTGGAGAAAGGTAGAGACCTGTTCGTTGAATCAAACGAGCTGGATCAATATCGCGGCTTTGTCATCGCCCAGATAGATGCTAATCATGATATGGTCGAATTTACCAATGGCCATATTCTGACTGCGGGCGATGTGACCGGCGACATTACCGAAATGACCAAGCGGCGGATTCAAATTCGTGAAGCGATCAGGGCGCATTTTGAAAAGGAGCAGACGCTCTTTGCTCAAGGCATCAAGGTGTTGTCGCTTTTCTTTGTTGATGAGGTGGTGAAATACCGCGACTACAGCCAGACTGATGAACAAGGCGAGTATGCCAAAGTTTTTGAGGAAGAGTACGATCAGATCAAAGCTGAATATTTAAGTCAATTGCCATTCGATGGAGGGGCTTATCATGACTACCTCAATAGCATATCCGTTGGTCGCACGCATAACGGATATTTTTCCATCGACAAGAGAACAAAAAAACTAACCGACCCAAGCTTCAGAGCTCGCGGAGAGAATGCGGGGCTTTCCGATGATGTGGATGCCTACGATCTGATCCTGAAGGACAAGGAACGGTTGTTGTCGTTCGAAGAACCGGTACGGTTCATTTTTTCCCATTCGGCGTTGCGTGAAGGCTGGGATAATCCCAATGTCTTTGTGATGTGTATGCTCAAACACAGCGACAACACGATTTCACGCCGCCAGGAAGTTGGCCGGGGATTGCGGCTTTGTGTCAATCAACACGGCGACCGCATGGACAATCCGGCAACGGTGCATGACGTGAATATCCTGACCGTTATCGCCAGCGAAAGTTACAAGGATTTTGTTGGCAACCTACAACGGGAAATCAGTGATTCCCTCTCGGCACGCCCTCGAAAGGCCGACGAAGCCTACTTCATTGGAAAGGTCATTGCCACGGAAACCGGAACAGTGGAAATTACCCCAATCATGGCTAAACAGATTTACAAATATCTACTCAAGAACGATTATACCGATGATGTAGACCAAATTTCCGAAACTTACCACGAAGCAAAATCCAACGGGGCATTGGCTAAGCTTCCTCCCGAGCTTGCTCCCCATGCAGAGCAAATTTTCGGCCTGATCGACAGCGTTTTCAGCGAATCCCAGTTGCCCGAGATGGGGGATGATCGCAAGCCAAAAATCAACCCGTTAAACGCTAACTTTGATAAAAAAGAATTCAAAGCGCTCTGGGAGCGTATAAACCGGAAGGCGGTCTATCGGGTTGCATTCGATTCCAAAGAACTTATCCGTAACTGCATCCGGGTTTTGGATAAAGAACTGCACGTCACGCCATTAACCTATACCATTCAAAAAGGTGAGCAAATTGCCGAAGCAACCTACGAGCAGCTAAAGTCAGCCCAAGCTTTTAAAACCAGGGAGACAACAACTGAATACGGCACATCCGTTCATTCCTTGGTCACCTATGACTTACTTGGAAAGATTGCCGAGAACACCCAACTGACCAGAAAAACCATTGCTGAAGTTTTGCGTAGTGTCCATGCTGCGGTGTTTATACAGTTCAAACAGAATCCTGAACATTTTATTGCCGAAAGTTCGCGGCTGATTAATGAGCAAAAGGCCACGATCATCATTGAGCGGTTGACCTACGACAGCATTGCCGAGACCTATGATGCCGGTATTTTCACCGCAGGCCAAAGCAAGCAGGATTTTACTAAAGCCAGCGAGAAGCTGAAGAACCATATCTACGACTACGTGATCACCGATTCCAAAATTGAACGGGAGTTTGTCAAAGAGCTGGATACCAGCGCCGAAGTGGTCGTTTACGCGAAGCTTCCCAGGGGTTTCCTGATTCCAACGCCTGTTGGTAACTACAATCCGGACTGGGCTATTTCCTTCAAGGAAGGCTCGGTCAAGCATATTTATTTTGTTGCCGAGACCAAAGGCTCGCTGTCCAGTATGGAATTGCGGGGGATTGAACAGACTAAAATTGAATGCGCCCGCAAGTTTTTTGCAGAAATCAATCGCAAGATTGAAACGGAACACGTGAAGTACGACGTGGTGACCAGTTACGGGAAGCTGATGGAGGTGGTTGGAATGGGCGGGCATCCGCTTAAACCCTGGATTGGATGACTTTATGGAGACCTAATATGCAAGACAGATCACAATATTCAGCGGCAGCATCTTTGCTCGGGTATATCTACCAGTGCCGTCTTGCATTGTTGGAATCTATAAAACGCTTAAAGTCTGACCCGGATATTGCTGTTGCAATCGAGACTCTCGACGATGTTGTTTTCGAAAAGGACGGCAGCCCCACCGAAGTCATTCAGGTTAAACATCACATCGCTCGGAAGGCCAGCCTCACGAATGCGAGCACCGACCTCTGGAAAACAATCAGGATTTGGTGCGACCTGTTTACCGGAGGGCTGTCTGAGGAAAATTCAATTCTGTGCCTGATGACGACAGAAGAATCGGCGGAAAATTCTGCTGCACGTCACCTGCGCATCGAAGGAAGGAACATTGCAGAAGCTGAGAATCTGCTGTTGCAGACGAGCCAAACGTCGTCGAACGAATCGAACAAAGCCGGGTATCAGAAGTTCAATTCACTCAGACCGGAACAACGAAGGGCTCTTCTGGATCGGATTTATATCCTGGACAATTGTCCTTTAAGCAAGGATCTCCAGGCCCATCTAAGCGAGGAGCTATGGGGGCATTGTGAGCGGCAGCATTCGGATCAATTCCTCAAGTATTTGGAAGGTTGGTGGCTTCAGCGGGTCGTAGCCGGGATTGATGGCAGCGAGCTAACTGACATTGCAGACAAAGAAATCGATTCCGAGGGCCTCGAGTGCAAGAAGCACAAGATTCTCAAGATAACCGGCAGAGAAATGGACGCCCAGCTTGACTCACTCAGAGAACAGTTCAAATCAGACTCCCTACCGATTCATCCCGAGATCCAGTCAGCGGACCCGGATGTCACACCATTTGTAAACTGGATGTTCGCAAAGCAGCTTCGTCTAATTGCTCTGCCAGAGAACCGAATTCAAAGAGCAGCTAAAAATTTCTACAAGGCGGCAGAGCAGCGATCCCGATGGGTCAGGGAATCGCTCCTTGTCGATAATGATCTGGAGCAATATGACGACATCCTTACCGAAGAATGGGCGATCCGATTCGACCAAGCAAAGGATTCCCTGCCTGTAGATCCGATATCTGATGACCAAATAGCTTCAGGGAAAAAGGTTTTTCAGTGGGTGGAAGCGGAGGCCAACATCCCAATTCGTCCCTCATGTCAGGAATCCTTCATAACCAGAGGCACGTATCAGATGCTCGCGAACCGACTACGGGTCGGCTGGCATCCTGAATTCCAGTCGCGCCTGGCTGCTCAATCTGCGAAGGATAATCTATGAAGGAATGGGTGAACAGACCTCCAGAGATTGCAGCACTATTGAACCCGGCATTTTGCGGGTTTCTGATGTCAACCAGTCTGGATGCATACACACAGAACGTCAACGAGGGTGCGCCGTATGCTTTCCCTTTCGTGATGTTGCCCCTGGTCCTGCACAAGTCGACAAGACAGGCATTCCCACGGTCATCTCGCACGGCATTTTCCGCCTGGATCACCAATGCAGATACCGCAATTGCCAAAATAGGCTTTGCAGAGCGGACAAAGAACTTGGCTCCCTACGTCAAGGAAGCACTGATCTTTGCCATGCAGCACAACAGTATTTATGTAACAGAGTCCGGGCGGCTCAAAACCTCAAATCCAGCCCCGAAGTCCTTTCCTAATGCGACCCAGGAGGTGAATGAGTGTGTCCGCGCCGCCGTGATGTGCGGAAAGTGGTTTTCCATGGCCGGTGATTTCAAGACTGCAATGGCGCTACTGGGAGTAAAACCATGAAATTTCAGATTCTTAACATTCTTGTCTACGGAACGAACGGCCAAATTCGCTCCATTGAGCTCAAGCCAGATGCTGTCAATATAATAACTGGGCGATCCGGGACTGGTAAATCAGCTCTTATTCACATCGTCGATTATTGTCTAGGTCGGAAGGAATGCAATGTTTATGCAGGTGTTATTCGCAAGTATGTCGAGTGGTATGCAGTAAAGCTCCAAATCTCTTCAGGAGAGATCTTCATTGCCAGGCGCAATCCTGAGCCTGGTAAAGAATCTTCCGAAGACATCTACATCGAGCGCGGAACCTCCCTGAGCTTCCCAGAAGCCCGCAATTTAACCAAAAATTCCAATTTAGATACACTTACATCTATCCTCAATCAGATTCTGGGAATTGGCGAATACGCTCACGAACCCAAGGCAGGACAGACCCGTAAAACTGGCACTGCAGATATCGGCAAGGCGCTTTTCTATTGTTTCCAAGAGCAAAGTGAAATCGATGATCAGAAGTTTCTGTTTCATCGTCAGGGAGAGCCATTCTTACCACAAAGCATTAAAGACTATCTTCCTTATTTCCTCGGCGCAATCACGGATGAGTTCATCCAAAACAAGGAAGAGTTGCGGAAGCTGAATCGCAAGCTGAAGCAGGTCGAGTCAAGAATCGCCGAACGCAACAGACTGAAAGGTCAGAATTTCGAACGTGCTTTTGCTCTGCTGAATGAGGCTAAGAGCGTAGACCTGATAGCTGCTGATGAGCCTCTTCAGGCTTCATGGGACAATGTACGACAACTGATTGAGGCAGCGCTCGCCAGGAATATCGATAGCGATCCGGCGGAGCCTAATGTCGATGTTCTTAATGACCTGTTTGATCGCCAACAGCAGATCAGGGAGTCATATAGGATCGCTGCTGCCGAACTCAGGTCACTGAAAGATCTGAAACGCTCGTCAAACGGTTTCGGCTCTGAAATGGAAGAGCAGAAGTCACGACTGGAATCAATCAACATCTTTGGCCACACCAGTGACCCAAATTCCTGCCCGCTTTGTTCATCAACGTTACCCAGCGCAGTTCCGTCTGCGGAAGCCATTCGAGCATCATTGACCGACATCGATTCCCAGCTCGAAGCAGTCACCAACGACACCCCGCATTTAGATGCGATGATAGCTAAGACTGAGGATCAGTTGGCGGATATAAAAAGGCTACTTGATGAAGTTAAGACTTCAATCATTTCTCTTCAGACTACAGACCAGCGTATCTCTGACTTGCGGGACTTCAGCTCCAGGCGAGCAATGATAAAAGGCCGACTCAGCCTTTACCTGGAGAATATGCCTGCGAAGGTTGTCGATGACTCGGATGACAAGTTAGAAGCAGAAAAGCTGGCCGAACAAATCCGTGCTATAGAAGCCGTACTCAATGATGAGGCACTCGCCGAGCGTTTGGAATCTATCCTCTCTCTTGTTTCGGCTCAAATAACTTCGCTGGCAAGAAAACTTGAGATTGAGCACTCGGACTCTCCGATGCGGTTGGATCTCAAAAAGCTAACCATCGTCGCAGACCATGCTGACGAGGGACCGATCCCCATGCCTAAAATGGGCAGCGGAGAAACCTGGGTTGGCCTCCATCTCGTAACCCATTTGGCTCTGCACAATTGGTTCTTCAAGAAACAGCGACCAGTGCCGCAGTTTTTGTTTCTTGACCAGCCATCTCAGGCATATTTTCCGCCCGATACCTCGGCCGAAACAGTTCGCGATGAGATCGAAGTGACGAACCCAGATCGTCAGTCGGTAATTCGTATGTTCAAGTTGATAGTCGAGGAAACTAAGAATTTTCAGGTGATTGTCACCGAACATGCTGACATTAGGGAGGATTGGTATCAGGCATTAGTGCGTGAAAATTGGTGGGATGGAACTCTAAAACTTGTACCCATTGAATGGATTGAATTGAAGTGAAGTGAAGTGAATTCATATTTTTTGTATTAAATTTTTAATACTCTTTTCTTCTTCAGCGAATCATTCTGAGCAATATTTGCTTTCTCACCATCATACTCCACAACCACATCATTCCCAGCAACAGGCTTACCGTTAATCGCATTTATTTGATGCACAATAAAATCTTTCCCGGTTTGCTGATAAAAAACTTCGTTTTCCTTGTCGACGTATAAAATTTTACCTTCATACTGTTTTTTATCTTCGGGTTTCTGCGCCAGGTAAATATTGTAAATACCAGGTTTGATGCCTTCTTCCACTTTCTTGATGGTGCCGGTCGTCTCCCATTCGTTATTAACCAGGGCCTGAATGATCTTTTGTCCGTTCATTACAACAATACGCAGTTTCTGGGTTACCATTTTTGTTTTTCTTTTTGTCTAGTCGTTAGTTGATTGTTAGTGGGCTGCATACATGAATTGATTTAACTAACCTGCTTCCTGATTGGCAAGCTCATCAAGGATTTTGAACAGATCAAAATTTGCCGATCTTTCCGTTCCGTATAAAAAGGCAATCAATTGCAACGCGCCACTGCCTTTGGCAGAGAAGCGCCCATCCTGTAATGCATTGATGGTGTATTGAATCATATTCGAACAGTTCCTGCCTTCCTCAAAATAATCTTTAACCTTGGTTGTCAGCAGTTTCTGATCATCTTTGGGCAACTCACGCACTAAATCTTTTGGGCTGCGCTTGTCTTTCTTGATCAGATGATAGATCGAATCGAGCAGGGTAATCTGTGCACTTTTTTGGTTTGGCTTTTGCTGATCGGCCATGGCATCGGTTTTTACTTCGGCTTGTTGTGTTTGTTCATCCGAATCGATGGCGCCTTTTTGTTTCTTCTGCTCCAGGAATTTGCCGAAGTGTTTCACGTCCAGCCGGGATATTTCCTCCGGTGCACTTATGTTTATCCAGTTGATGACTTCCTCTTTGCTGACCTTGTAGTATCTGGTCAAATCATAGATGGCTGTCACATCGGTGCAACGGCCTGACCGGTAGACTTCATCGATAGGATCAGGCAAATCGAGCAATGCTGCATGTGTGGTGATATACGGATTGGTTTTACCAAGCTGCCTTGCAATATCAGACTTGGTCTTACCGGCAGCCAGTTGTCGTCCGATAAAATCGGCAATTTCTCTTGATGTCAGATTATCCCGCTGCAGATTCTCAATGACCTGATCTGCTTCGCTGTAATCGGTATCGATAAATGCCGGTATGGTTTTCAATCCGGCATTGATACTGGCCCGATAGCGTCGGGCGCCATGATTGATAATATAGGTACCCGGTTTATCCGGATTGGGACGCACCGATATCGGTGATTTCACGCCGCGTAATTTTACGGTTTCCGTCAATTCGCGCAGTGTATCCTGATTAAACTCCTTTCTCGGTTGATGAATGTCTTCAATAATCAGGTCAATTTCGATTTCAGTTGCGCCTGTTGGTGTCGCTGGTTGTGCTGGTTGTGCTGGGTCTGCTGTTAGTATAGTTTTTTTAGGAGCCCCTCTTTTCTTGTCTGACATAAGATATCTGCTTATATTTTTAGTTGTATTTTTTAATATGCTGCGAATGCTTTTGATGCACATTTAATCCCTTTGGCAAGGCAGTAAATACCATTGGAATCATGTACGATTGAAAATGCATCAGCCAATCATTACTGACTGCATTTCTTGTATAACGAAATTATATCGTAGAACATTGCCATTCCCTCCCCTGATAGCATTGTTTGAAAATTCTATATTCCTGCTTAACTTGTTCTCTTTATTTTCTGGCTGCTTTTTTATTGCTCTTCTTTTGGTGTTTGCTGGTTTAAAATAGCAGCATTAAAGCCTTAAAACAATGACAAATGCACTTTAAGCGGCTTAAACCACAAAAATAGCGCGGTTATTATATGTATAACTTGACTCTGATCACAAATATTTTACGTATCCTCGATGAAAAAGGCATGACCAAGTCGGAATTGGCCAAGAAAGCAGGCGTATCGATTGCCTTCTTCACCGACCTGACCAATGACAAAGCCAATCCCTCGCTCAGAATCATCGAAGCGATTGCCGAGGCGCTTGAAACGCCATTACCCATGCTGCTCGACAGTTCCGATATGGAACTTGCCGATCTTGAAGTGCTCGCCAAACGCAAACCCGGCAAATTACCAAAAGGCTTTGTCTGGAAAGGCGGCGTGTTGAGTGAATATGAGGCGTATCAGGTTGATCAGTGGGATAAAAAGAATCGTGCGCTTCTGACCAAAGAAGCCAAAAAGAACAGAGCAAAATCAAAGCAGCAGTCAGAGTAAAAATAAAGTGAAAAACTAAAAATCAAGGAATAACAAAAAAATATTAAAAAAGTGTTGCGCGAACTTTAATTTCGTTATATTGTTATATTCAATCTGTACCGCATGGTGTGAATATGACAATGCAAAGCACATCAGCATCACCATTACCCGATTCTCAAACTGCACCAACCTCGGCCATATCAGCGATGTCGGTCAAGGAGCGCGCAAAGCGCAAGCTTGAACGCGATGCCCGTGAAATCGTATCTGCGCTGCAAGACCCGGATACGGTGGAAATCATGGTCAATGCCGACGGTCGTATATGGCTTGAAAAGCTTGGTCAAAAGATCACCTGCATCGGCAGCCTTCAAGCCGCACAAACTGAAGCGGTTATCAAGACCGTTGCCGGATATCACGGTAAGGAAGTCACCCGATACAATCCGATTATCGAAGGCGAATTTCCACTCGACAATTCCCGCTTTGCCGGACAACTGCCACCGGTAGTTTCCTCACCGACATTTGCCATCCGTAAAAAAGCGGTTGCCATTTTCACACTCGATCAATATGTCGAAAATGGCGTGCTGTCACCGAAACATTGTAATGTCATCAAACAAGCCGTGCGCGATCACCGCAACATCCTGGTGATCGGCGGCACCGGCTCCGGCAAAACAACACTGATCAATGCCATCATCTTCGAGATGGTGCTCAACGATCCGGACGAGCGTATTTTTATCCTGGAAGATACCGGTGAAATTCAATGCGCGGCTCAGAATTTTGTGCAGTATCACACCACGCTTGATGTCGACATGACGCAACTACTCAAAACCACCTTGCGCATGCGCCCCGACCGCATCCTTGTCGGTGAAGTCAGAGGTGCCGAGGCCCTTGATCTGCTGGATGCCTGGAACACCGGTCACGAAGGTGGCGCGGCGACTTTACATGCGAATGATGCTTTGTCAGGACTGACACGCTTGGAATCACTCATTTCAAGGAACAACCATGCGCCGGCTGAAATCAAGCCGCTGATCGCTGAGGCGGTGGATGTGGTGATCCATATTGCTCGTACAAAACATGGCAGACAGGTGCACGAAATACTTGAAGTCTACGGTTTTAGAAGAGGGAATTACCAGACCCGGCGATTGTAATACTGTTTTAGGAGTTCATCATGAAGCTGAAGCAGAACAACCATAACACCTATTTGTTTTACGCACTGTTGATTCTTATGTTTCTGGGTTTGCTTCTGTTTGCCAATAACACCCTGGCAGCAGTTGGCGCCGGTGGTGCGCTGCCGTATGAAACGTGGCTGGTAAATCTGCGTAATTCCGTAACTGGTCCGGTTGCATTTACCTTATCCATCGTCGGCATTGTTGTGGCCGGTGGCATCTTAATTTTTGGCGGTGAATTGAATGCGTTTTTCCGCACGCTGATTTTTATCGTGCTGGTGATGGCGTTACTGGTCGGCGCCAACAACATCATGACCAATCTGTTTCAAGGAGCGGTGATTCCGGCTGGTGTGGATACAGCAAACCAACCGGAAACAGAAATTTTAACAGCACCCGAAATGTAACAGCAGTAATTGTAACTTTCTCGTTTTACAGGAGGTCTGTTATGGCATTACGCACCATACCGATCAGACAATCGGGAAACCGTCCGAATCTCTTCATGGGCGGTGACCGGGAGCTGGTAATGTTCTCGATCCTGATTGCCGCCACGTCCATTTTTGCGGCAATGGAAATCAAGACCACTTTGTTTGGCGTAGCCCTTTGGATTTTCGCGCTTTTTGCACTGCGCCTGATGGCCAAACACGATACACAGTTGCGCCATTTGTACCTGCGCCAGCTGCGCTACAAAAAATACTATCCGGCCAGAAGTACGCCGTTTACCATCAACCCGCCGCATATGGAAAAGTAGTTCCAATGATTACCGCCATAACCATACTGATTGCTGCATTGGGTGCGTCGCTGCTGCTGATACTTTTCATGCGCATCCATGAAACGGAAAAAGCGTTCAAACTCGACCGGTACCGATCCAAAGATACCGGCTTTGCCGATTTGCTGGTATATGCCGCCGTTGTGGAAGACGGTGTCATAGTCGGCAAAAACGGCGCATTGATGGCTGCATGGCAGTTCTGTGGCGCCGATACCGCCAGCAGTACGGACATCGAGCGTGAACAGGTGTCATTACACATCAATCAGGCGTTATCACGGTTGGGTAACGGTTGGATGATTCATGTGGATGCCATTCGCAAACCAGCACTTGGGTATTCGGACAAGGGATTGTCAAATTACCCCGATCCGGTAACGGCAGCGATTGACCAGGAACGCCGCGAACTGTTCGAGCGGATCGGTGAATTGTACGAAAGTTGTTTTGTTGTCACGTTGACATTCCTGCCGCCGATGCTCGCACAGCGCAAGTTTGTCGAACTCATGTTTGATGATGACACAGTGCAATTAAACCAGCAAGCGCGCACCAACAGCCTGCTGCAATACTTCGAGCGCGAATGCGCCAACTTTGAATCGCGGCTGTCCTCCACGTTTGACTTGACGCGCTTAAAAAGCAAAAGACAAGTCAATGAAGACGGCACTGCCACGACACTTGATGATTTCCTGTCGTGGCTGCAACTGTGTATTACCGGTAACGATCAACCGATGGTGTTGCCCAACAATCCGATGTATCTCGACACCATTCTCGGCGGTCAGGAAATGTGGGGCGGTGTTGTACCCAAAGTTGGTCGTAACTTTATACAAACCGTATCGATTGAAGGCTTCCCGCTGGAATCAACCCCCGGCATGCTTAATATCCTGTCGGAACTGCCCGGTATCTATCGTTGGTCGTCACGCTACATTTTTATGGATACGCATGAAGCCGTCGCACATCTGGACAAATACCGCAAAAAGTGGAAACAAAAGATACGCGGCTTCTTCGATCAGGTGTTCAACCTGCAAAGCAGTCATGTGGATGAAGATGCCCTCAATATGACTGAAGATGCGCAATCCGCAATCGCGGAAACCAACAGCGGGTTTGTTGCACAGGGCTACTATACCAGCGTCGTTGTTTTAATGATGGAAGACCGTGCAGCCCTGGAAGAAGCCGCACGCAAAGTGGAAAAAGCCATCAACCATCTGGGTTTTGCCGCACGAATTGAAACCATCAATACCATGGAAGCGTATCTCGGCAGTCTGCCCGGTCATGGCGTCGAGAATGTACGCCGTCCGTTGATCAATACGATGAATCTCGCCGACCTGCTGCCGGTCAATACCATCTGGACCGGCAAAGCGCAGGCGCCCTGCCCGATGTATCCGCCAAATTCGCCACCACTCATGCATTGCGTCACACAGGGCGCAACCCCATTCCGGTTGAATCTGCATGTGCGCGATCTCGGTCACACCTTCATGTTCGGCCCGACCGGTGCAGGTAAGTCTACCCACCTGGCACTGATTGCTGTACAGCTTCGCCGCTACAAAAACATGTCTGTTTACTGTTTTGACAAAGGACTGTCGATGTACCCGTTGACCAAAGCCGTTGGCGGGCAGCATTTCACCGTTGCCGGTGATGATGAAACACTGGCGTTCTGTCCATTACAGTTTCTTGAATCCAAAGGAGACCGCGCCTGGGCGCTGGAATGGATTTGCACCATGGTGGAATTAAACGGTATTACCGTGTCACCGCAACAGCGTAACGAAATCAGTCTCGCGATTACCAATATGCACCAGAGCGGCTCGCATACCTTATCCGACTTTCTGGTAACGATCCAGGACGAGGCCATACGTGAAGCGCTTAAACAATACACCATCGACGGCATGATGGGCCATCTGCTCGATGCCGAGGAAGACGGATTACACTTATCCAGCTTCACCACCTTCGAGATCGAAGAACTCATGAATCTCGGTGAGAAATATGCACTGCCAACTTTGTTGTATCTGTTTCGTCGTATTGAGCGCAGCTTGCAGGGTCAGCCTGCCGCCATACTGCTCGATGAAGCGTGGCTTATGCTCGGACATCCGGTATTTCGCGCCAAGATTCGTGAATGGCTCAAAGTCATGCGCAAGAACAATTGCCTGGTATTGATGGCAACACAAAGTTTATCGGATGCCGCCAACAGCGGCATACTCGATGTCATTGTCGAATCGACCGCCACCAAAATCTTCCTACCCAACGTATTCGCACGCGACGAAGAAGCCGCAGCACTGTACCGGCGTATGGGATTGAATGCGCGCCAGATTGAAATCCTGGCAACTGCCGTACCCAAACAGCACTATTACACCGTATCGGAAAATGGCAGACGATTGTATGAGCTTGCTCTTGGGCCACTGGCACTCGCTTTTGTCGGCTCAACCGACAAGGAATCGATTGCCACGATTAGAAACCTTTGCGCCAAATACGGTGATGGCTGGGTGAATCAGTGGCTGGCAATGAAAGGACTCAAACTATCGGATTATGGAGTGGCCGCATGAGTACCATCAGTGATTTAACCGAAAAAATCAAAAACCGCCGTTTCGGTCTCACAGGAAAAGTCGACACCCGTAAGGATGATGATATTGATTCATCAACCTTTATAGAAGGCGGTCGCCGTGCCGGTGAATCGGAGAATCCTTATCTCTCCGCCCGCCGCACCTGGAACGATCATATGCGTTCTGTCCAATCGTCACGCAACATGTGGCAGATGCTGGCGATTCTGTGCCTGATGATCGCGTTAGCGGGTGTTGGTGGCATGATTTATATCGGCAGCCAATCGAAATTTATCCCGTATGTGGTACAAGTCAACAACCTTGGTGAAGCAATTGCGGTTTCACGTGCTGATGTTGCAGCAGTAGCTGACCAGCGTGTAGTTCATGCCTCGCTCGCGTCCTTCATAAACGATGTCAGAATGGTAACCCCTGATATTGCCTTGCAACGCAAAGCCATTTTCAGAGCGTACGCCATGCTCAGAACCAACGACCCGGCAACGGCCAAAGCGAATGAATGGTTTAATGGCACTGATATCAGTAGTCCGTTCAAGAAAGCGGAAACCCAAACGGTGAATGTTGAAATCATTTCCGTCATTCCGCAGTCGCCTGAAACCTGGCAGGTCGACTGGCTCGAGAAAGTCTATGACCGGCAAGGCCATCCGCTGGAAGCGCCGTTCAAAATGCGTGCGTTGTTACGTGTCTACCACCGGCCACCGACGCAAAGCACAACCGAAGAACAGATACGAAACAATCCGCTGGGAATTTATATCCAGGATTTCTCCTGGTCACGACAATCGTAACGAGGTTCCACCATGAAACGTATGTTTACTTTAACGGTGCCGATTTTATTCATTGGATGGATGGCGCCTGTTTCTGCCAGTAATTTGACCGAAGCCTATTTCAGCGGTAAGAATCCGCAGTTGACCCAGCAGGAACGTGAAGCCATCGCGATGGCAAAGAAGTGGCAGGCGAACAGCGCACAGGGTATCAAACCGGTTGCAGGTTCTGACGGTTCGATCCGTTTCCTGTTCGGCGCACAACAGCCCAGCATTGTTTGTGCGGTGTTGCAGGTCTGTGATATTGAATTACAACCGGGTGAACAGGTCAACTCCATCCATCTGGGTGATCAGGCAAGATGGTTGATAGAACCGGCCATTACCGGACAAGGTTCCAATGAAGTGCAGCATTTGATCGTCAAGCCGATGGATGTGGGGTTGGAAACATCGCTTGTCGTCACCACCAATCGCAGAACCTACCACATGCGATTACGTTCACACCGACGTGAATTCATGCCACGTGTCGGTTTCATTTATCCGGAAGATGCATTGGCTAAATGGGATGCGATCAAAGCGCAGGAGAATCGTGCGCTGGAAATCAGGCAATCGCGTGTAATACCGGAAACCGGTGAATATCTCGGCAATCTCGATTTTGCGTATTCGGTATCCGGCAATGCAGTATGGAAACCGGTACGCGTGTATAACGACGGCCAAAAAACCATTATCCAGATGCCCAAAGTCATGGCGCAGACTGAAGCGCCGACGCTATTGCTGTTAAACCGCGAAGGCGGCCTGTTCAAAAAAGACGACACCGTCATGGTCAATTACCGCCTGCAGGGAGACCGCTACATTGTTGATGCGGTATTTGACAAGGCAATCCTGGTGGCTGGTGTTGGCGGCAATCAGAACCGTATCATGATTACACGGGGGGATTGATCATGTTGCCACAATTTCATGTTGCCAAACCCAGTAGATGCTCCATCAACAAATCTGTTCTGATTTGTACAGTTATTTTGCTATTACTGGGTGGCTGTGCAACAACACAACTCTATGGCAATTTCATACAGAATCCGTCACCGGCATTCAGTCAATACAGCAAAGTCATGGCTGACGATGTGGCCGATCAGATTGGACGGCTTTATCCGGCAGCAACCACACAGTTTAATTTACGCCATAACGCCAATGATCTGTTCGGGCAGGTGTTAATCGATAAGCTACGCAGTGATGGGTTTGCTGTCCTGGAAAGCACCAGCCCGGCAAATCCTTTCTTGGCCGCAATTCGTTCAACTGAAGACATAGAGAATACCAGCAATGCGCCAATCAGTGAGGAAAGCATCAAAAATCACAGCATCACACTCGGTTATATCATCGACCAATCGGATGATTTATATCATGTCAGCATCCTGATTGAAGATCAGCAACTGACACGCGCATTTATTGCCCAGTCCGGACAGATTCAACCGGCGGGATTGTGGGTGCGCAAGGAATAAGTGCAAACAGGAAAAGGCAAGGAGAAGAGGAATTCACTGTCATGACAAGTCACTCTAAACTGCTATCACCCGAATCATCCCCCGATGTGGTTTCCAAGAGTGTCGGCGTGCGCCGCGTCAACAATCTGCCGCTGTATATCTTTGGCGCCATCATGCTGATTTTTATGTTGCTCATGGGCATTGTGGCGATGAACCGTGCAACCGATCGAAATAGTGTCTATGATTTCGACAGCAATCATGATGCCCAGTCAAGCAGTAATTTTGCGAGCCTGATTGCCAAGGATTATATCGGCGGTATTATCGAACCCAAAGTACAGCCGGAAACGGCTGACATACCGGATGACCGGTTTATCAAAGATTGGCGCGAGGCAATTATTATTGAGCGTCCAGCCGATCTGGATTTGCCGCCAGCGCCGCCACCGCTGGATCATTCCAATGCTTCACGCGATGTCGAGCTCGAACATATCCGTCTGCTCAAACGCCAACAGCTTGAAGAAGCGATCAAAGCCAAAACCAATGTCAATGTGATTGCACCCAGAAGCGCCGCATCTGCACCGCACTATACCGGCACCGGCAACACGCCTTCGCGCGAGGAAGCACTGGCCGAGATGGCCAGAGTACGCCAGCAGATCGATGCGAATCTGCGTGAAGACCCAACCGCCGCGTATCATGCACGTCTTGCGCATTTGCGGCAAGGACAAAGCGGCCTGGGTACGGGTGTTGGTGCTGGCGCCGGTATCGGTGATCCATATGACGATGAAGCGCCCATGTTGTTGAACGACTCGGCAACTGGCTATGCCAATGATTATGCCCGCTTCGACTCCAAAGATGGAGATGATCGCTGGAAACTCGATAGCGACGTTAAAAAACCGCAATCGCCTTACGTCCTGCAAACCGGTTTTGTTATTCCGGCAACGTTGATTTCCGGAATCAATTCCGAATTACCCGGACAAATCATGGCACAGGTGAGTCAGCATATTTATGACTCGCCGGTCGGCAAATACCGTTTGATTCCGCAAGGCTCCCGCCTGGTGGGTACATACTCCAGTGAAGTCGAATTTGGTCAAGCCAGAGTGCTCGTTGCCTGGCAGCGCATTATCTTTCCGGATGGCAAAACGATGGATATTGGTGCTATGCCCGGGGCCGACGGTGTAGGTTATGCCGGATTCAAGGATCAGGTTAACAACCATTATCTGCGCATCTTCGGATCAGCGCTGATCATGTCAGCGATTGTAGCAGGCACTACTTACAGTCAGCGCGATTCGGGCAGCGCATTCGGGCGGCAGAATGCAGGCAGCATCATGAGTCAGTCGCTCGGCCAGCAACTGGGATTGGTCACCGCCAATCTGATTCGCAAAAACATGAATATTTCACCAACGCTTGAAATCAGACCCGGATACCGGTTCAACATCATCGTGACCAAGGACATGGTGTTCAACAAGCCTTACCAATCATTTGACTATGCAAGGAGTAATCACCCATGACAAACATCAGACATCATTTCAATCAATTTACTCGTTGGAAAAGAATAGCAGGTATCGTTGCAATCCTGTTTGCAATGATTGGCACGAACGCCAATGCTGGCGGCATTCCCGTTATCGATGCGGCCAACATCCAGCAAACCACGGTTGCCGCGATAGAAAATGTATCGCAGACCTTGAAACAGATACAACAGTACCAAACGCAATTGCAGCAATACGAAAACATGATCCGCAATACCCTGGCGCCACCGGCGTATGTCTGGGCACAGGCGCAGTATACGATGAACAAGCTCATGCATATGACCGACACCATCCGCTATTACGGTCAGCGTTATGGCGGATTGGACGGTTATCTGCAACGATTCCGTAATGTCAATTACTACCGCAGTTCACCGTGTTTCAATCTCGACGGCAATTGCACCGAATCGGCGTGGGGTATTTTAAAACAGGGACAGGAAGCCAGCACCGATGCACAAAAGAGTGCCAACGATGCCGTGTTGCGCGGCCTCGATCATCACTCGCAACAGATTCCGTTGGATGCCGCGCAACTGCAAATCCTGCAACAACGCACCCAAACCGCACAAGGGCAAATGGAGGCGTTGCAATATGCCAACCAGCTCGCCGCTCACCAGGCAAACCAACTATTGCAAATCCGCCATTTACTCATAGCGCAACACAATGCCATTAATGCCCAGAACCAGGCCGATGTCGACCAGAAAGCGATGTGGCAGGCCGCGCGGGAAGCAGCCACAAAACGATTGAGCCCGCAAACATTGCCACCCGGAAAAAAATGGTCAGTTAGGGATGCATATTAAATTCTGTTTAAAGGAGATCATCATGAGAACGAAACACCTGATTATTTTCATCGTATGTTTATTACCTTTGTTTCTATTACCGGCTTGTTCCAAGGATGGTGATGGGGTTATCGAAACAAAGGAGCCAAAAAAAGAATTAAGCGAATTACCAGAAAGAAAAAGTTGGTCTGTAATGGATATCGAAGAATTTGGTGAATAAACAGGTTAGCAATTGATTTGTAGTTTAATTAGCTAAGAGGATAAGCAAATGCGAAAGATAAGTCTTATTAATTTTACAATCCTGATAATCCTGGCAGCATTTTCTGTCAATGCATTTGCTGAATTAGCATATGTTGATCCCGTAAGCAATCAAAGCGTACTGGATCAAGTAATTCAAAAATTTGGTAGCAAAGTTAAATCCTGGCAAAGCGTTATACAAGGTGCAGCAGAAAGACTGTTTTGGACATTGGTATTGATTTCAATGGTGTGGACATTCGGCATGATGCTGTTACGCAGGGCTGATATTGGTGAATTCTTTGCCGAATTCACACGGTTCATTATTTTTACCGGATTCTTTTTTTGGTTGTTGACCAACGCTGTTTCTGGCCACAACATCGCTGGAACCATCATCTATTCCATGGAAGATTTGGGAAAAAGTGCTGCCGGATTACCGGGAGGCGCCAGTCACACAAGTATTGTGGATATTGGTTTCTTAATTCTCGAAAGATCCATAAACAACATTACCATTTTACAACCCCTCGATAGCTTTCTTGGTTTTATCATGTCCCTGGCAATCATTGTTATTTTGGCAGTAATAGCAGTCAATATGTTACTGCTATTGGTTGCGTCGTGGGTATTACTTTATGCCGGTATATTTTTGTTAGGCTTTGGGGGCGCCAAATGGACAACAGATATTGCCATCAACTACTTTAAAACGGTTCTCGGTGTTGGCGTTCAACTATTTGTAATGCTGTTAATTGTTGGAATTGGTGGTGAGTTGCTGTCAAGCTTCTACACCAAGATGTCCACGAATATTCTGAATTATGAAGAACTCGCCGTCATGCTGGTTTTTACCATAGCGTTATGGGTACTGATTTCCAAACTTCCTCCGCTGATTTCAGGGATCGTCACCGGCAGCAGTATCGGTTCGACTGCCGGAATCGGCAGTTATAGCGCCGGTGGTCTGGTTGCGGCAGCGGGAACGACTGCGGCAATAACCGCTTATGGTGTATCCGCATTACGCAGAAACAGCCCCATCAAAGGTATAGAACCGCTGATGAATGCGGTTAAAGCCGGGCAGAATGCTGAGAACAGCGGCAATTACATTTCCAGAGGAGGCCGATAGATGAAAAAACTACTTGGATTTTTAATATTGATGTTTTTGTTTGTCACACCTGCCAAGGCAAAAGATTCCTGCAGCACCGTACTGTGCATGGCCGGAATGCTGCAGGGCTCCGGCGTGGTTTCAGGTTGTAAAGGTTTTGTTCAGGATTATTTCGATATCATCAAGTTTAACAGTCATGGCGGCATCAGCCTGAACAAGACTTTTAGCGCACGCGGCAAGTTTCTGGGCAAATGTACAACGGCTGGAAACTGGCCGCATATGGTTAACAACCAATATGGCAGACAACTGGGGTTTTAACATGTTCTTGAAGAAACCGGTTTTAATTGTTCTAATAGCAGTGCTGTTAGCTGGCTGCGCCAGCATGACAGATTCACAAAGAAGAACTGCACAGGGTACAGCGGCGGGCACCGGTATCGGTGCTGCCGCTGGCGCCATCATCGGCGTAATTGCCGGTGATCCTGCACTGGGTGCGGGTATTGGTGCAGGCGTTGGCACATTGGGCGGTTATGTCTGGTCGTCGCATATGGAAAAGCAGCGCCAGCAGATGGAACAGGTAACTGAAGGAACCGGTATTGAAGTCACCCAAACACCCGGTAATGAGCTTAAGATGAATGTGCCGGGAGATTTTTCGTTTGACACGGGACGAGCCGACATCAAACCGGAAATGCGCCCCGTCTTGAACAGTCTGGTCGCTGGAATGATGAGCAATTCTGCAGCTCAGGCCAGAATCATCGGCCATACCGACAGTACCGGCACCGATGCAATCAATAATCCGCTGTCGGTCAATCGTGCAGCCAGCACCCGTAATTACCTGGTAAACCAGGATATTGCAGCGAACCGCATTCACATTGATGGCCGTGGCTCGTATGAGCCGATTGCATCCAATGACACTATGGCTGGCCGTGCACAAAACCGGCGTGTGGAAATTTACATGTTTGAAGTATCCCAAGCACAAACACCGCAATCACAGTATCCACAGCAACACCCGGTGAATTATCCACCACAACCCAGATATTACTGAAATGGTTGATTTGCCGCCAGATATGCAAGAACGAGTCGTCTGTTCCATTATTGCTGCGGTGAAATATGAAATTCCGGCCAACATTTTATTGGCCATCGCGGAAAAAGAAGGTGGAAAACCCGGTCAATGGGTAGAAAACAACAATGGCTCGCACGATGTTGGCACGATGCAATTTAATACGACGTACCTTCGGGATTTATCCAAATACGGCATTACTGCTGATCATGTTGCACAGACCGGATGTTATGCCTACGACCTGGCCGCTTGGCGTATTCGTCAGCACATCAAGTATGATAGAGGTGATATCTGGACGAAGGCAGCAAATTATCATTCAAGAATGCCGAAATATAATGCACGATATCGCTCCGACCTAATTGCTAAGGCGGCTAAATGGGCGCATTGACTTGAAGAACATTCTTTATGAAGATATCAAAAACACCTTGATTAGCAACATTCAGAAGAATATTGTATGGGAAGCTTATTTCATAGACAGTTAAATGCTGCAGCTGAACCACGAGACGTAGATTTTCACCGCTAATTACTGCATAATGTTGCACTAACGAATTTGATGTCGATTGATCAACCTCGAAAAAGTGCCTACAAAAATTTCCAGTAAAGTGAAATATGTTTGAATATGATAGTCTCATCTAGTTTCATCCTTGCGGCCCTTCCAGGGAGATATTTCGATTGATATTGCCGTTCTATTTGCACCTCCTCTGTTTTGATTCAATGAGATAAAATGTGCCGTTAACCATAATGATATGATGGAATATTAATTTGATCAATTCACAGCTATTTCTAGTTCAGCATACTTGGGCACAGAAATCAGAAAATCAGGATGAGCAAGATGGTTTTTCTTTTGAGAATTTCCACAACTTGCCCGCTTATGAGTTCATTGGCTGTCCTGATTCTGGTAAAACGCCAGCATTTAAACAATAGACGCAAGAAACTAGGACCTAGCATGTAGCATCACGTAATTTCATTACTTTCAATCAAGAAGAACATAAAAAATAAAATTTTGTTTATTGATGCGTAGGATTAAATACGCGCTAATAGTGCGAATGATAACGGACCGCTTGAGACTGGCTTGGCGAGAGCAAGTGACCAAGCATCAGAAGGGGATGTTCAACCTCAGCCAAGCCATGTAACCCTGGAAACGATTCGTTGCGTACATTTCATTTTGCCACTGTGCAATTAATATCGTTCCGGTCGGACTGTTGTAGATCACACTGGGGCCGATCGCAAGCACTTCACCTTTGCGCCCCGAGGACCAAGAACCGAGTGCTGGCGAAATTATCTGTCCACCGAGTTTGTCGTTGGTTGTCTGTTTTAGGTAGTAGCCCGAAAGCCCAATGCCCCACAAACCAAAACGCTTTCCGGCAAGAAAATCAATATGGAGTTCGTCACCGGATGCGTAGTCCATTTCCGGTTCGCCGATGGCCGTACGAAATTCCTTATTCGTACTCTTGATGTTATACATAAACTTACTAGATATCTCCCACCCATTTTCGGAGAGCCAGGTTACTGCAAAGAGTGGTTCGATACTCCAGTAGTTGGTGCCGATGCTCTTCTGCGGACTACCGGCTTTATACTTGCCGGTAGGTATGCGAATATCCAATGCTGCCACCCAGTGCCAGTTACTCAAATGCCAGGAGAAACCGACCGGACTGATAGTTATATCACCTAGTCCAGCAACTGAGGTACAGTCTCCGCAATTCATACTTTGATGCACTATTGGTATGACAATATGCGCACCGTAATTACCCCCCAGAATACGCGTATCGGTGATGCGAATAAAGCGAAATGCATTGAACCAAGCACTGAGTGTTGCTTCTGATACCTTATTGCCGTCGCCATTACGCAAGGAACCGCTGTAGTGACCGGAATAGTTAAGGAAGTAGTTACCCACAGGTGGCGCCGCACCCGCTAGCCAGTTCTCGGCACCGTTCGGATACTGGTCAGCACCTTCCTTGGCTACTGTATCTCTAACAGCTAAACTCAATAGAATCAAGGCAAGACCTAATAGCTTGATCCCCATGTTTCCTTTTTGATGCTTCCCTTGTTTTTCTTCATGATGATTTTCACATAAATTTCAGAGTGGAATTATCTACTGCTTCCTATGTAGAATAAATACTCCCTTTCGGATAACATTGCTCCATCAATGGAGCATTAACTATGGAATTTCTGAATGACATGGCCCTGTTTGTGGAAGTTGTTAAGGCCAAGAGCTTTCGCGGTGCTGCAGATATTATCGGAATGCCGAATTCAACCCTGTCGCGGCGAATCAGTATGCTGGAAAAGGCAATTGGGTTGCGCCTTTTGCACCGTACAACACGCAAGATTGAGTTAACCGAGGCTGGCCAGATTTACTATGAGCGTTGTAAGCGTATAGTCAATGAAGCCAAACTCGCGCATGAACAACTTGGTGAAATGCTCGCACAGCCCAGCGGCGTGCTACGCGCTTCGCTGCCTGTAGACTTTGCGGTGACCTACATGGCACCTTTGATCACCGAATTTGCAAAACTCTATCCGAGTATCGTCTTTGACTTCGATCTTACGTCACGGTGGGTCGATCTAGTAAGTGAGCCTTTCGATGTTGCAATCCGCATGGGAGAGCCAGAAAATTCGCAATTGATCGCGCGCCCACTAGCGGCGCTTCCTGCGTATCTTTACGCTTCACCTCGTTATCTTGACCGCTCTGGAGATCCTGTCAAGCCAGCCGATCTGGCGCATCATGAGTGTCTGAGCATCATGAAAGCCAATACGTGGACACTTCACGATGGAGTGAACACTACCAAAATTTCTATTAATAGTCGTTTCAAGCTCAACAGTATCGGTATGATTTGCCGCTTGGCAACTCTTGATATGGGCATCATCATGATGCTGGAAAAAATTGTCGCTGACGATCTCGCCAATGGACGATTGCAACGCGTACTCCCCCAATGGCATGGAACTCCGGTATCCGTTTATGCCGTTACGGAAACCCGGTTACTGCCTGCAAAAACACAGCACTTCATTAAGTTCTTACGGGAGCGCCTGGGCAAGGTGTAACAGAATGCCGAAATTTCCTCTTAGAGCCTGTTCTAGATTCAATCAATGGGTACAGTGCAAGGCAAAATTGGACGAAAAGGCGGAGCATTCTTGAAATATGTGAGTATTCTGAATTCTGTCAATCAACATGCAAAAATCCCACATGGGGATTGCTCCATTAATGGATCAATGTTATCTAGAAAACGGTATTTATTCTATATAGGAAGCAGTAGATAATTCCACTCTGAAAATTTTGTGGAAATTATCGTGAAGAAAAACAAAGGAAGTGTGAATATCAAGTTGTTCGACTTTATGTTCGCCTTGTCGGAGCCTGCTATTTATCCAACTGGCACACAATTGAACTGAACATACACATGTATCGCTGATCAGGCGCCCTTTTTGCAGGAGATTCAATACTTGCGTGAGACCTCGTTCGTTGTATCCCCCCGTCCGCCCCTTGAACAATCAGATAATTGATTTTCGGGCAGACACCATATGCAAATATTTCTATGAAGGCATATCTCTTCATGAGAATTCAATTATACCCACGGTAAGGTAATTATGAAACTTATAGGGAGTTATTTTATGATTCGTGTTAATGCGATTACTATTGCTCTGTCGGTTATGCTGATAACCGCGTGTGGTCGCCCTTCGGTGACGATTAATGAAAGAGAAAGGGAAAATTATGAAAAAAAAATTGCTGGTGAAAAAATAGAGTGTCCCTACGGATTGGATGCTAATGGATCGTGCCTGAAAGAAGGTGATGATGGCATCTGGAATTATTAGAAATTTTGTGTCATTCTCTTATCATTAATTTTATAAAAGTGACAAATGGAGCAAAACTTCACTGCAATCTGATTTTGGAGAAACCCTGGAAGCTTTGAAATGCGGAGTATGATTTGATTGAAAAAGATGGCTTATGCTTGAACAGCATATAAAATCCGGGATTGAACAGAATCGGAAGAACGACTCGACACCAAAGACGTAAAATTGACTTTTAGCGGTTTTCAACTGGGCACACCACGAGGCCGCAGCGATACATTTAAGTCCACCGATTAAAAATCCTGTTTTCAATTTTTTAATATTTACTCTGGTACAAATTTGGCACAATCAATTTCTTAACCAACTTTTTTATTTGAGCTGACTCTAAAACTGAAACCTGTTGATTAACAATTATCGTGGCAAGCTGTTTTTTCAGTGTCTCTTTTGGTGATGGTTGAAACCCCTCGTTAGACGAAACAAAGTTAAGTGGTATGTCCGAAGAACATACGCTAAATCATTATCCAAAAACTGTATTCAGTCGGCTTCGAGTCGACATGACCATAGATTTAAGAGCATAGTTTTGATTTTATAAAGTAATTGATTAAAACCATGAACCCCTCGACTTAAAGTCGAGGGGTTCAGTTTAATGCAAGTAACCGACAACTCGTCGATTTTACGATTAGCCTGTTTCAACCCCCACTCTTCTAATTTGTAGAGCCAAATAGCTTCCATATCACGGCGCGAATACTATCGATTAAAGAGATGAACATTCAGATGCTTGAGAGGTATCGGACAGTTAAATTAAACAAGTCGATACTGTACGATAACTACAAACTGTCAGATTAAGCCCATTCCAGAATCTCCGGCGAATACCTCACTTGTTTCTCATTACTCTATCCTCCCAAGAAATAGAATCTCCTGCAAACCCGGAGCGATTCAGATTGACCTTGAAAGGATCACTGCTTATCTAAAATTAACTTATGAAACAAATTAACAAACATACCGCAGATTCAGTAATGAATGACAGATATAAATCAGAATCCCATGCAAAAGACCAAAGAGACCGAAAATATGATCATGGATTACTATGCCAACTACTACGTGCATGAGTTAAGCCGAATTGGTAGTAGCGGGAGTTGATCGATCTGGGCACGTATTGTTTGGCGCGTGTATTGATCTTAATCCACATCAAATTGAGGCAGCGCTTTTACCGATTCGTCTTTTGATAATCTAAGTCAGGCCGTGTCAGTCAGGACAACCAAACTATTTTGCCCAGTTTGTGTTGACGGGATACAAATGTGAGTAATGGTTCTCAATCAAGAGGACGAAAATCTGCCAAGTTAATATTATGTTTTTTTAGTTTGGTGTAAATTGCACGTGATGAAATTCCCATATTTTCGGAAACTCTTTTTATATTTCCGTGATGTTGCTTCAGAGCTGATTCTAGAAATGATTTTTCAATTTTAGTAAGAGCATGTTCTTTTTCGTCTTTCCATTCACCAATGCTTTTTGTTTCAGTTCGAAGCTCTATATCCAGTTCAGTCATTTCTTTTCCACTAACAAACAAGATGCTACGCTCTAGAATGTTTTCCAACTCACGGACATTGCCTGGCCAATGATAGGCGCGGATTTTCTGCATAACTTCACGGCTTACTGATTTAACCTGTTTGTTATATCGCTTGTTCAATCGCTGAATGATCAATTGCACAAGATAAGGCAAGTCTTCTGATCGCTCGACCAAAGGAGGAATACTTAAACGCACTACATTGATGCGATAGTATAGGTCATTGCGGAACATATCCTGCTTAACAAGACTTTCCAAATTCTGATTTGTTGCTGAGATGATTCTCACATCAACCGCCAAAGTTTGCTTGCCGCCAACCCTCTCCAACTCTGCTTCCTGGATCACACGAAGCAACCTGGTTTGTGCTGCTGGCGACAGCGAATCGACTTCATCCAAAAACAAAGTACCGCCTTCAGATCGTTCAAAATAGCCTTGGTGTACTTCTATGGCTCCTGTGAAAGCGCCTTTTTCATGTCCAAACAAGGTACTTTCAATCAGGCTTTCTGGAATTGCGCCGCAATTAATGGCGATGAATGGTTTATGGGAACGATTGCTCATCGCATGAATGGCACGTGCTATCAGCTCTTTACCTACACCTGTTTGGCCTTGAATCAGAACCGTTGCCAAGGTAGGGGCAATAACCTCGATTGATTGCAGTATTTCCTGCATCATTGGTGATTTTGCGATAATTGCAGGAGGCTGATGTTTTTCTGATATTAGCCTATTTTGTTTCTGCCAAAGCCTTTGCATACTAGTTTCAATTCGGCACTGTAATTCATTTGCATCGTTAATTTCCTTGACTGGTGTTGTATCAGTATATTCCATGCCAGCATGCCCTTTTGCTGCCTGTGGATTGGTGTAAATACATACATCACATCTGCCATCCTGGCGAGCAATACTTTTTTTGATATCAACTTTGGCATAACCAAAGTTTCTGGCTGCGATGCCTCCAAATACGCTGGAAGTCATCCTGCATAATTCAGGAAACTTGGTGACTTGTTCGCCAAAAGGACAGCGAGAGTTGGTAACTGTAATACAGTCCTGATCACTGGAGACTAGTGAGAATTTCCCACCGATATTGTTTTTGATACCAAGTATCAGTTCGGTATAGCTCTCATTATCGAACTGTTCACTTTTATGAGTATTTTCTCGATAAGTTTCTTCAAAAAAGCATCCTGCCGTTTGGGCTATATGCTCAATCAACTGTTCACAATGCTTTTGTCCCTGTTGTTCGCTGGCATGTATCAGTTCAAGAATGAAAGTTTGCAAAAAAAATATCGGCGTTAACTCAGAAAGAGGATTGTTGTTCATAGATTATGGATCATGCGTGAAGTTCATCTTCACTAATTGAAGCATAAGTTCACTAATAGAGCAACAAATAAAATCTAACTTATTGTAATTAAGAATAAATATTATTTTTAGCTCAGTGGCACGTTATTTGCATGTAATTTTATAGCATCTGAAAATAACCAGATGCATGGGTTAAATACTCTTAGAAATCCCTCTAGGTTCTACTGTGAAACTAGATCGTTTTAGGAAGATTTAAATTGCAATCTATTAATGAGGAGACTCAAAATTGAAAACTCTCAAAGAAGAATTGGATACACGCTTAGCTGCATATGATCACTGGGCACAACGTCGTCGTCATGGGCCGGCCGGGCATAATAACCGGAAGTTGTGGGTGCTTGCGTGCATGGACGAACGCTTACCAATAGATGAAGCGCTCGGTATCCATGTCGATACCCCAGCAGGTCATGGCGATGCGCACTGCTTCCGTAATGCCGGAGGAATTGTCACCGACGATGCAATTCGCTCTGCGATGCTAACTTGTAATTTTTTTGGCACTAAGGAAATTGTCATTGTGCAGCATACTCAATGCGGCATGTTATCTGCAAATGCGACTGATCTGGAAAAGGTTTTCCGAGATAAAGGAATCGATCCGGATAATATCGTATTGGATCCTACGCTGCCAGAGCAGAAGCTGGAGAAGGGAGCTTTTGCCAAGTGGATCGGAATGATGGACGACGTGGATGAAACCTGCATGAAAACCATCGAAGCATTTAAAAATCATCCTCTCATTCCCAAGGATGTAATCATTAGCGGTTGGGTCTGGGAAGTTGAGACACGCCGGTTGAGAGCCCCAACGCGAGATGCCGATAAACGGGCCAGGACTGATGTTACTTCAGCGCAATTCGGTGTCAAAGGCCAACAGCCACCTCGTTGGAGCTAAGTTCAAGACAAAAAACTTAATAGTGTGACCACTTAGCATAACAAGTGGTCACACTTTAACGTTTCTGAGAAATCTCATTAATGTAAAAAATAAGGATGCCAAATGCCAACTTATGACTACTTGTGTATACAATGCAAACGCAAATTTGAAGCGCGCCATTCGATCAATGCACCCAAACCGTATTGTCCGGCATGTGGGAGCGCGGCAGAAAAAGTGATTCTTTCTGCTCCTGCGATGCATGGCAACATGACCCGTGGCCGTGATCTGGCAGTACGCTCGTTGCAACCAAAAACTGATCAGACAAGTCATGCACACGCACCTGGGTGCGAATGTCGACATCATTAACATTTTTAGATATCGGCCTTCATTGTATGCAATCGTCCCGATCTTGAAGAAGGCGGCACTTACCCAACCAGTTTGGAATTGGAAAATGCAACGCACATTCTTATTATTAATTTTATTTATTTACCCATTGGGATGGGCTCTCTTTCCATCAAAAAAATTAAGTCATTCTATGAGCAAAAAAACATCCTAAGACGAGAGAAGATTAGTCACAACAGCTTTTGGTTGGACCGGTGACGCAGCATGAATCGGCTTGACTGCCAGCCTCTTATATCGCAGATCCAGTATCATCAAAATTTAATAATCCAATCTTGTCAATTCACTACTTCTAGTATACTATGCTTCAAAAAAGAGAATGGTTGGTCTACTTATTTCAAAGTGAACAACAGAAATAGTATCGAACGATCAAAATGTTCGATAAGAATGCAAGGAGCTTATTTCTTTAACTTGTTTGTCAAGGAGGTCCGATGATGGTTGACTTAAATATCAAAAATATCGTCAATGGAATTAATCTTGAGCAATCTCAAATCATATACGATCAAATTAAAATGGGAGGAGGCAATGACATTGCCAAACCTTACTGCCGGGCAACAATTGTTTGGGATAACGGTTACCACACTACCACGTGCGTAAATGGCAGTCAGATGATCATCGGCGATGAACCGGTCCGCTACGGTGGAGAGGGCATGGGTGTTACACCGCAGGATCTTCTACTTACCGCGGTTGGCCATTGTCTCACTGCCACTTACATCGGCGGATTATCTGCTGCCCGAGTCAATGTGGAATCACTCCGGTTGCATGTCTCAGGGCGGGTGAATTTCCGAGCGGCTTATGCGATAGAGTCTGGTAATCCTGGATTTGAAGAAATAAAAATTGTCGTGGAGATACAAACTGATGCACCACAGGAAGAAGTAACCACGCTTTTGAAGAAACTACAGCTAACGGCCCCTATACCAGACACCATCCTACGTCCGGTTCCGGTTCATGTCGAAATTCATCACCATTCGGAGTCAGCGATTTAATCTTCATAACAGGGAATCTATTATTAATTAGGGCAATCCTTCAGAACATATAAATCAATTAGTGCCCCTGATCGAAGATGTGAAAGGAAAAAATGAAAATCAGCAATGCTTATGATGTGACAGTAATCGGTGCAGGTCCGGCAGGATTATCGGCGGCATATGAATTGACAAAAGTGGGGCTAACGCCCTTGGTATTGGAACGCACTCCCGCTGTAGGTGATGTCTGGCGCAATCATTATGATGGTCTGCGCCTCAACACGGGCCGTTTCTTTTCGGGATTACCTGGCAGTAAATTTCCGCGGTCTGCCGGAGCATGGCCTACGCGCGAAGAGGTCGTGCATCTACTCGAAACTTTTCCTGCCCGAGGTGGTTTTACCGTACAGACTGGAATTAAAATCGATAGAGTCGACTATGATCGTAGCCATGATATCTGGCTGGTCACCAGCGATGATAATCGGCAATTTGAGTCACGTGCAATTGTTATGGCGATTGGCACTTGTCGCATTCCGGTGATTCCCGAATGGATAGGGAAAGAAACCTTTCCAGGAAAAATCATTCATTCTTCAAAATTCAAACGGGCGCAGGACTATGCAGGAAAGCGTGTGCTAGTAATCGGTAGCGGCAATTCCGCGGCTGAAATTGCCAGTAGGCTGACTGAACACGCAAGTTCGGTAACAATGTCTGTTAGAACAGCTCCATACCTTCTACCCAAAAGTATTTGTGGTATTCCGATCGTAGGGATAGGAATATGGTTAAGATATTTACCGGATAGACTGGTAGACACTTTGTTGAATTTCCTGCAACGCTGGATGGTAGGTGATTTGACACCGTATGGCTTACCCTATCCGGTCATGTCCCTTACTAAGCAATACGCTATAAATAACGTAGTACCGATTTTATACGGGCCTTTCGCAGATGATATCCGTGCTGGCCGGATCAAAATTGTCGGATCGATACAGAAAATTTCAGGGCGAACAGTACATGTTCTGAACACCGTTAGAGCAGCACGGAACAATGATAATACCATGACGACGCTGGAGCCAGATGTGATTGTTGCTGGAACCGGTTTTCATACCGGAATCCGTGAACTTGTTCAGATACATGGAATTGTTGACGAGAGGGGCAGGTCCAAAATTTCCGGTGATCAGGAATTTAAAGAAGCGCCTCGCCTTTATTTTATAGGTCAAATCAACCCTCTTAGTGGGCAATTGCGGGAAATTCGTATCGAAGCTGGCAGAATTGCCAGAAAGATCAGGAGGCAACTAGGAGTGAAGTAGGGTGACAATCGGATTTGAAGTGAATCACTTACTTCAATGGTTAAGAATTCATGGTTCTATTAGTTTGGAAACCAATATTATTATGCTCGATTAGCTTAAAAATGGTGTCTGAAAAGATTTCTGTAGAGGAAAAAATACTGCTGACGGCGCGCCGTTTGTTTTGCCGCATGGGCATTCATGCCACGGGGATTGCCAAAATCATCGAAGAATCAGGAGTTTCCCGGCGTAGCCTCTATACCCACTACGGTTCGAAGGAAAATTTGCTAAAGGCCGTATTTGAGGCGGAAGCAGAGATATGGTTCCGCTGGTTCGATTCTGAGCTTCCAGCAATGAAGTGTTCTTCGGTCGACCGTATTCTGGCACTGTTCGACTTGATGCGAGACTGGTTCGACAGTGAAGATTTCTATGGTTGTGTATTTATCAATGCTGTGGCTGAACATGAAAAGAGCAATGGCTGGGTACAAGAAGTTGCCAATAGCTATAGGGAGAAAATCAGCGCCAGATTTCAGACAATGGTTGCGGAATGTGGTGTGGAGGATCCGCAGACGGTAACGGAAAAGCTAAATCTGCTGATCGATGGCGCCATCGTGACGGCGATGGTTACCGGAAATAGCGACATTGCGCGCATAGGCCGCATGGCTGCAGAGGATATTCTGAACAATACAAAATGAATCTGTATTTTTATAGCAAAAATACAGAAGTGAAGGCAAACAAGATTGACAAGGTATGTCGACCTTATGATTATTTGGAATAATTCAAGGGAGTAAAAATGACCAAAATCTGGCAGAATTTCTCGGTACATAGACAACGCCTCTTAATTATTATGGTAATGTTAATGAGTATCGTTGTAATTGGTATGCAGTTTCACGTAAGTTCCCAAGGGGATATGTCAGAAACTTATCCCAAGGGTTTTCGTGGTGGTACCTGTACGATCGCATCCGATACATTGTTGATCGGCTATTCAGCTTATTTTATTCCCCATGATTACGAGATACCGACTGATGCGCTGAGCGCGATGTCCGTTCCCGTTCTGTGTGGCAAGGTGCCAAGTCCGGGCCTGCTTAGTATTACAATAGATCTGCTGCATCCCATATCTATGCGCGAACAACATGTAGCACTCAGCCTGTTTAAGGAAACCGATGGAGTGTCAGAGCAGGAACTGCTGTCGATTCCCGCCCAAAATTATCAATCCGGCATTATTTATCAGGACATCCACATCAATGAACTAGGGGAATATTTCATACGTCTCACAGGGGTAGACGAACACCGAACTGATTTCATGCTGGAAATCCCGATTACGGTCGGCACGAAATGGTATGAGCCTTTCGTTCAGTTCTGGCCTTTGCTTTTGCTGGGCGCAGTAGCGGCATTTTTCTATAACCTCAGACGAATACTCGATTAATTTTTCTAGTAATAACATATCGCGCTATTTAGATATTGATAATTGAACCCAGATAGATAATCAAATCTGGTTTTTATCTTTGTAATTAAAATTTACTGGAGAATTCAATGGCTGGCTATGTTGGTGATGTCGCAATTCCTTATGATCAAAATATTGGTCCAGTTTTGTTCGAACACTATGGATATGAAATTGCACGGCGTACCGCAGAAAGAGCACTCCGAGATGTACTCGAAGTTGCTGCTGGTACGGGTATAGTGACTCGTAAATTACGTAATGTCCTCGCCCAGGACACACAATTGACTGCAATCGATATTAGTGAATCCATGTTGGATGTTGCTCGGAAAAAATTCCATCCTCATGAGCAGGTAACATTTCAAAACGCTGACGCTACTGAGCTACCATTTAAAGATGAAATGTTCGATGCAATCGTCTGTCAGTTTGGGGTGATGTTCTTTGATAAAGCATCAGCTTTTCGTGAAACGTATCGAACGTTAAGACATGGGGGACGCTACCTGTTTAATGTCTGGGATTCGGAACATTATAATCCATTTGCCAGTTTAAGTTTTGAAGTTCTCAAACAATTCTTTCCGTCGGACACGCCCAAATTCCTGTTTGATCCCGTGTCCTGTCATGAAATCGACCCTATCAAAGAGATGCTCATTCGTTCAGGCTTTGAACGTATAGTGATTTCCATTCAGCAACGAGAACACGAAATTCCGGACGTTTTGGCCTTCGCGCGTGGATTGATATTCAGTCCTGTCATCTTTGAAATAAGAGAGCGTGGCGGCACTGATCCTGAGAAGATAGTCGAAACATTTGCAGAAGCCTTAATAAAAAAATATGGATCAAACCCTACTCGCTATCCGATGCAAGCAATATTATTTGAAGCGGAAAAAACATAGGAAAAATATTCTCGAGAACATTAATTTGATTATGGCGATATGTTATGACGGTATGAATCCATAATGTACTCGTGTCTACTTTAAACTGCGCTTGAAACTGCACTGTTGCATTAAATATCGTAAGAATAGTCAATGCATCACGAATTTCAATTGCAAATCAAGCAATATGATTAACGTCGTCAGAAGTAATGGTAAGTAAACTGTATTTATCAAAAAAGGAAAATTGATATGAAAGATAAACTTATTTTTTTGGAAATAAGCTTTGTTGCACTAGTAGCTATTCTGATCAATAACGTCTCTTACGCAATGCCGGGTATGCACGGATCAAGCGCTGGAGCAGTTACAGAGGCGCCGCGTGTCACACAAAGTATGGGAGAACCGATTAACTCGCCCGGCGCAGAACTCGAAATCACCTACAGTTCGGACGGTAAGACAGCCATTTTTGTATCTACCCGGGAAGGCAGTATCGAGTCGCCCGGCAATCCTTATAACTTTGATATCTGGATGTCCCACTATGAAAACGATACCTGGCAACCACCAATTCATCTGGGGCCGGGCATTGATCCGACTGTAGGACCGAACATCAATACTTCTGCCTGGGAATTGGAACCGAGTTTTTCGGATGACGGCAATGTTATTTATTTCACGCGATATGAACCAGGTAATATTCTGTCAGGCGATCTCTACGTGGTTCAGAAAGTCGATGGTATCTGGCAGTCCGCTAAAAACTGGAATGATGTGCCGGAACTACCAAACATCAACACGTCGACCGGGGAAGAGCATTGTCCGATAATTGTCTCCGACAGTTTGATTTACTTTAATTATAATCAACCGGGTGTAACGGAGGACAGCGATATCTGGAAAGTTGAAAAAAAAGATGGTGTATGGCAAAAGCCCGTAAGTTTAGGCACGAAAATCAACTCCCCTCAACGGGATCATATGCACTGGACCGGATTATCGAAGGATGGCAAGAGTTTGGTCATTACCAGTATGCGGACTGATCTAGGTTCCCGAGGCGGACATGATATGTGGATTTCGCATCAAGATGAAAATGGCGAATGGCAGGAACCGACAAACCTTGGCGACACCATCAATACAGGTGGCGAGGATATGTGTTGGACATTTACTCCGGATGGCAAGAAATTTACCGGCAGTTGGGGTCCGTACGGTACTTACGATATGGATATTCGCTGGATTTACAAGGACGATGTTCCGCTATTAAGAAACTTTGAGCCGATCGGCCCACCGCCAAATTTGCTACTTAACAGCAAGACAGTAACGCCCGTAGACTGATATCGTTATCCAATACCGAGTTTAAAATATCATCAAAAGCCTTCAGATTGGGGGCTTTTTTTGTTTCACGCTGAATCTGATTTGGGACTTTTTTAGCTACGACTGGGCACGATGCATATGTTTATGCATTCATTTTGGATAGGCAAATATATGCTATGCGTTGACACTTACTGAGTAATTTAGCACCATTAGCAATTGTTATTCTGCCTTCAACAATTTTAGCAATTATTTCAACGGTGAGTTGAGCTTTAGAATCCATCACAATCATCCTCAACATGCCTCCAGTATTCAAAAAAAGAACACTAACAAACATGTAAAAAAGAGACCGACAGTTTCCCTTGGTAATTAGCGATTACGACAGAATCGCTTGGTAATTAAGATACGAAAAAGTCGCTTGGTGTTAACAGCTATGTGTTTTCTATGTAAAGAAGTGATCGGACATCATGAAGTATTTTAGTTTAGCCCGAATATTGCACGAGCCTAAGACAGCCGGTTAATTTTCTTAAATTTTGATGCCGAATTGTGGAATTGGATTTCATTCGTCTTAACACACTTACAGATTTAGCGAATATTTCAACGTATTGGGTAGAAAATTGGAATTATGATGTTATTTTTCAATTAGAGGGCGCAGTTTATCCCCCACGCATGGTATTTTGCGCGGTAAAAATCAGCCTGGAGTGGCAGAAAAGTTCTATCCAGGGGTTAACCTGGCTGCAACATGAAAGAACAGTTGCTGGTACGGGCAATGACTTGCGAGCAGAAAACGAATGCGGCGTGTGTTGCGCAAGATGACGGCGCCGATTTTGATTAATTTCAGGCGTAATGTACTCACATAGGCCCGTGCCAGTTCGGTGCCTTGCAGTGCAACACGGCGGATGGTTTCCAATAAGATGTAAGCGAGGGAAGACAATAACAGCCGGAATTGATTGGCCCACCAGTAGTGGCAACTGGTGCGGTCGGCAAACAAAGCTAGCTGCTGTTCTTTGATACGGTTTTCCATGTCCCCGCGTGCGCAGTAACGTTTATCGTAGAGGAATTGCGGCTCGCCTGTCAGATTGGTCACAATGTATCGTGGATTACTGCCTTGGTCGGTGTGCTCGATTTTAGCGATGACTTTTCTGTGCCGACTCCAGCTTTTCGCTGCATAGTACAGTTTGTAAAACCTGCGCACCTTTTCGCCAAATGACTCAAAATCCAATTCTGCTTCCTGTTGCCACTGCGCAGTCAAGGCGTTGAGCCGCTGGTTCTGCGCGATACCGACAATGTAACCGACATCATGACGCTCACACCAGGTCAGCATTCGATGGCGGCAAAAGCCACTATCACCCCGGAAGATAATATGAACCTTTGACCAGGCTTTCCTTAACCGCTTCACCAGCAATGAAAGAATGGCCCAGGTGTGCTGCGCGGCATCATGCTTGCTCGGCCGAAGGTAACTGACCAGCAACTGATCACGGCAAAAAACGTACAGCGGCAGAAAACAGTAGTGATCATAGTAACCGTGAAAAAAACGGCCTTCCTGTTTTCCGTGAACTGCATCATCGGTCGCATCAAAATCCAGAATCAATTCTGTGGGTGCATCGTTGAACGAAGCAATAAACTGTTCAACCATCACTTCGTGAATACGCCATGCCGATTGACTGTTGAAACGATTCTCCCAGCGGCACAACGTTGAACTACTCGCTAACGTTTCTGTTCGCTCTACCGCTGTTTGTATTGCACCATCATGACGCAGCTTTTGATGATCGTTCAAATCTTCATAGCCAGCAGCCAATCCATAAATCCGTTGCCGTAACAAACTCAGCCCATCATGTTTGCAGCTTGCCTGCCTGCGGTTGTCTTTCAGCACATTTGCTACAGCCTGACTCAGTCCAATCAACCGATCTGCCTGGCGCAGCAGCATGACACCTCCATCCGAGGTGATGTCTCCACCTTCAAAATTCACTTCAACAACACGCTTTTTTACGGCTGGAAAATCAAACGATCTCTGGGTACAATCTGTCACTGACAATTCCTTTCTTTTATACAGCTTAGATAACTGAATTATAAAAGATTTAACAGGAATTGCCTCTTTCTTTCATGCAATATTCGGGTTAGACTTGATCTGACACTTGACTTGCAAGAACGAGAGTTACTAGTTCTGATCACTGCTGTCCCGCTAACTGACAAATGAGGAGGCCCGATTCGGCCAAAATTGTTACAATAGGATTTACGATAACTTATTGAATAAGATTGGAGAATCAGGCCGTGGCACATTGTAATACAATCCTCTCCCAAATTCTAAAATTTGTTTCGAGACATGAATTTGAGTCTTTGGCAAACCACCATCATGCGGGGCGATCTTTTCGTACCGCTACCCGTTGGTCCCAGTTTGTAGTCATGGTGATGGCACAGTTATCTGTGCCGTATCAGTTTGCGTGATATCGTAGGGAACGTGAATGCGCAGGCACACCGTCTGTATCATCTTGGCAGCGCAAAGCTAACACGCTCGAACCTTGCGCGCATGAATGAAAACAAGCCCTATAGCTTGCATGAAGCGTTGTTTGGAAAGTTGTTGCGCCATTGTCAACATCTGACGCCTGGCCACAAGTTCTGTTTCAAGAACGCCCTTTACTCGTTGGATGCCTCTACGATTGATCTGTGCCTGTCTGCTTTTCCTTGGACTGATTTTCGAACTACGAAAGGGGCTATCAAATTGCATGTCGGCCTCAATCACAGCGGTTATTTGCCTGAATTTGCCGTAAACACGGATGGAAAAGCAACTGATATTGAAGTTGGACGCACACTGGCATTTCCAACTGGCAGTATCATGGCAATGGATAGAGGCTACATGGATTACGCTTGGTTTAACCAGTTGACAAACAAAGGCATATATTTTGTTACCCGCCTTAAATCAAATGCCTGCTATAAAGTGATTGAGTACCAAGCTGTACAGAAAAACAAAGGAATAATCAGCGATCAGACGATAATGTTTACCGCTAATAATGCCGTGAAAAAATGTCCGATTCCATTACGCCGCATCGTCTATCGAGATATCGATACCGGCAAGCAATATATTTTTCTGACGAATCATTTCAAACTGGCGGCCAAAACCATTGCCGATGTCTATAAGGCGAGCTGGCAGGTGGAGCTTTTCTTCAAATGGATCAAACAGAACCTTAAAATCAAATCGTTTGTAGGAACCAGCAAAAATGCAGTTATGACTCAAATCTGGATCGCATTATGTGTCTATTTACTGATCGCGTTTATCAAATTTCAGTCAAAAATTCATATCAGTATGCAACAAATACTACGATTATTGCAGCTCAATCTTTTTGAAAAGCGCGATCTCATGGCACTGCTGCGAGGCGACCTTCCTATTGATCGTTACCCACTAGATAATCAACCAACATTGTTTTGAAAGCAAAAGTTAACGGGACAGCAGTGAGTTCCGATAGAATCGCACACTCTTATTAAAATCTATGACTACTTCTCGCCCAATCTGCGGAACAGTGTAGTGTGAGTGTTATCGATCTCTACCATAATAAGGTATTTCTCAGAATGAAAAACGTAAGAGCCTCACTTGAAGAGCACCAAGTTTTGATTTATTTCCTGGCCATTGCGAGTGGCGCACTACTAGGTATAATAGTTTCCGGCTCGGCATCTATCGAAACAGCAATCAATCCCGCTTTGGCCGTGATGCTATTTGCGACCTTCCTGCAAACACCGCTCGCTGAGATTGGAGTCGCGTTGCGCAACGTGCGGTTCATTGGAGCGCTAGTCGTGACCAATTTCGTCGCCATACCTGTGGTTGTTGCCGGATTGGTGCAATTACTTCCAAACGATCCAATGCTTCACTTAGCGGTTCTGTTCGTCCTTCTAACACCTTGCATCGACTACGTGATCACATTTACTCATCTCGGTCGAGGGAACGCACGCCTACTTTTGGCGATGACGCCGATTCTCCTTGTATTTCAGATATTATTGTTGCCCGTCTACCTGCAATTGATATTGAGTGGTGATGTATCGCAACTCGTCGACCCCGACCCTTTCCTTCATGCCTTCTGTTGGTTGATCGTCGCACCACTGATTCTGGCTGGAGTGATTCAAACATTCTTTCGACCACGGCATGCGCTCTGCTATTATGTCAACATCCTCCCGGTTCCTGCAACCGCACTTGTGCTCTTTGTTGTCCTGGCTTCTGTTACGCCACAGATCGGATTAGCACAAAGCTCCGCTTTGCGCGCTGTACCAATCTATCTGTCTTTTGCCATCGTAGCTCCTGTGATGGGGTATTTGATTGCGCGTGGATTTCGGCTTGAGTCGACGTCCGTGTGTGCCGTGTCATTTTCCTCTTCGTATCGGAACTCTCTCGTCATCTTGCCACTTGCCTTCGCTATACCTGGCGGCGTACCGATACTTCCAGCGGTCATCTTGATGCAAACGATCATCGAGCTTTGTTTTCTGCCTATATACGTTCGATGGATTCCGCGGATGGCTCTGGTTCAGACAGGTGGCTCGACAGGCATAGGTAACTAAGAATGAAACTCCGTCATCTGCACTATTTTCAGGCAATTTAGAGGAGTTTTACTTGATTTTCCAACCTGAAATTGCAGGTTTCTGGTAATGCGCGAATAACCACTGCATTGTTGGCTCGCATTACACATCAACATGATATCTTGAAAACTGGTAAAGATTCCTACCGTTTTAAATATCGGAAATAATGTATAAAAAACCAATTAAATCAGATGGGCAGTTTTTAATGCTAATTTACAGATGTAAATCGCTCATCCTTACGGAATGCGACGGTGTTCCCCGAGGAGTGATTATGCAGTAGCCATCGGCCTGTATTCTTTTAAATCGGGTATTATTAACCCAATCGCCCAGATGATAATCTGCACTGTTAATTTTTTCCAGATACACCTTCCTGGCAATCATGAACTGATGGCCGTGTGGTGGATGATGCGGTTTCTGCGTGTATAAAATATGCGTAGTGTTTCAAAGCGCGGATCGCGAAGAATCTGCGCCATTACGGCAAGTTCATGGGCGGATTTGATTTGCCGGTTTAAGAGCGTGATTCCACCTTGTTCTTTGAAGTCTTTCGGGAAATTACAACCCAGTATCGCGCCACCTGCCCATCGAGCTTGAGATTCGAGCAGTTCGATATAGGCATTTTTGCCAGTTTCTTTTTGTGCTTCGCTGGTATCGGGACGAGTTTCAATGTTGTCATAGGGATCACCTGTATTGGATCTGGTTTGATTTACCGGAATAGCTTGTTGATTGGCACGCATGATTAATCCTCCTGTCAGTATTAAACCAAGGCCCGTTTCTGGGTTTTTGCTTTTGTTTCGGTTTGTTGCTGGTTTTGGGTTTTTACATGCTGAAGCTGAGACTGGTGTTTTTGAATCGTATGTTTCGGAATCGCTTTCTCAATTCCAGCATCTACCTGTCGTTTGACGGCTTCTACTCCCAGTGTGCTCTTGTTGGCCAGATCGTTAAAATCACTGAGTTTCTGCGATGATTGCTCATTGAGTGCGAAGACCGGAAACACGGCAACGCCGTTGACTGATTGTGCAGCTTCCAGCGCTTTTTCCCGCCCGATGTTTTTACCGTTGAGTGCCACCAGGTGCTGATCGTCATCACCGGCAATAACAATGGGTTTGTTGGGATACTTGTCGCGCAACAGTTTTGCAACCGATATGAGATTGCCTGAATCGAATGCTGCCACAACCGGACAATTCATGGCCTGTGATACGGTATCGGCAGTAGAGTAACCTTCAGCTATGATGATGGCTTTGGCGTTATTCAGCGCTTTTAATACTGCCGATCCTTCGCTATTACAACCCACCACGTGGAAGTGACCTTCTTTTTGACTACCTGCAACAAAGAGCTTAGTGCCGTTCGGTTGTATCGTCTGCGCGCTCCAGATATTTCCATTTACATCATAAATCGGCAGCAGCAGATCACCGGCGACAAAAACGAGACTGTCGGGATGTTCATCACGTACCGTTTTGACTTCCTGACGTTTCTGACAGATTCTGATCATGGAATCTTGCGGCAGACCATCCGTAATCTGCGGTACGACTTTTAATCCGTTCGGCCTTGCGTTTTTATCCTGCAGATAAGGATGATCGGCATTGGCAGACGGAGCAATGGCCAATAATTCTTTGATCGCCTGTGCAACTTTTGCATGTTGTGCATGCTGTTCGGCTTTACGTTCCTGCTGTTTGATCGCCACCTGCGCGGCAAAGGCCGCCTTTTGTGCTTCGGTTAATGAATAACCTTTCGCTTTCCAACGTATCTCAGCCTTGGTGCGGTGATTATTAAAATATCCAGCTGGATGGCCATCCATATGCACCACATAAAACCCGGATTTTTCACCGGGTCGGTCGCCTTCAATCTTGATGCGGTGTGACAGTCCATCCATAACCGGATGATTGTCATCCACAATACAGCCGTTATCACGAAGCACAGTGGCAAATTCAGTTTGTGCATCAATGGCAGGGTTTTGCTGCACTGGGACATTTTCTGGCAGCCAGCGCTGCAATGCACGGATATCGGCTTTGTCTCCCACATACCACGCTTTGGCTACCTTATCCCAACGCGCACCGGCTACTTTGGCTTGGTCTTTTTCGCTATACGGTACGGCCAGGTATTGGCGTGATGGATTTTCACTTTCTTTAGAAGTATGTTGGTTTTGATTTTTTTTAATCGACTCGTCCGTATTTTGTTGAACGGTATTGGTTTGATCGGTTTCCATTGCCTGCCTCCTTTTGTCAAAGTCTGCATTGTTTTGCATGGCCAGTGCTTCAACGTGTTTGCGCTGTTCTTTGACAGCGTCAATTTCTTCCTCTGTGCTGTGCGGGCTGTTACGAACACGCAATTCATCAATGCGAGCGAGTTTTACAGCCTTTTCATATTCGTTGCGCTCGGCCATGGCATCGATCAGTGCGAGCTTCTCCGCTGTATCGATAGCCTGTTGTTCCACATCGAAATCCGCCATCCAGGCCCAAGTCTGGTCATTACGCTGTGCATAAACACCCCAGAATTCGGGATCGATACCCAATTCTTTTGCAGGTATCACATGATTAGCACCAGCACCATTATCGTTCTCATTCGTTTGCAAAACATTGCCTTGAATCTGCACACGCCCGTTCCAGTCGGCGGGAATGGTGAATCCCAATTTGTCTTGTGACGTTTCCTCAAACTCAAGATTGTCAATGCTTAAGTTTCTGCAGAATTTGAGTGCATCGGCAACCAGATACAGGGCATTTTGTTGTTGTGCTGGCAGGTGCTCGATGAGCTTTTGCAGTTGCCGGTTGTTGTGCTGTGCCACTGTTGCCAGATCGGGTGTGAGATTGGCGGTATACGTTGCAATGTTTTGTCTGATCTCATCCATTTTAATAGCCTCCTGTTCAACCAATTCCTGCTGTCTTGCAAATGCCAGTACATAGTCCTGAATTTTTTCTGCATCGGCTGCAGCACGGAATATTTCGGTGGGATTTTCTTCCAAAGCTTTAATCCATGATGCGACATACGCTGCATGCTGACCGGGATCGTGACCTAACCCAAGTTCGTGGCCGAGTAACATACTCGCAATCTCGGCTCGCAGTTCTTCGCGTGCATAGCCTTCACTGCCAAAGGGATGCGCCAGATCACGATTTAAACGTGACTCATGTCCCGTCCAGTGGCCGAGTTCATGCAGTGCTGTAGCGTAATAACGATCAGGTGTTTCAAACTGGTGTTTGTGCGGCAGATGAATCCGGTCGGTTACTGGCCGGTAAAAGGCCCTGTCAAATTCGCCGTGTTCAATTGCGGCAAGGGAAGCTTGTAATATCTGCTCTGCAAGCTCAATCGGGTTCCAGGCTGGTGGTTCGATGATCAGTTCCGGCAGGTTGTCAATTTGCTCGGCATTGAATACCGAGGCATAAAATACACGAGGACGTTCAAGCTTGACGGTTTCCTTGACGGGCTTGCCTTCACTGTTAAGTATCGGTTTGCCGTTATTGTCTTTTTTGATACGCTCATCGGTAAACTTCCAGTATTGAATCCAGGTGCTTTTCTCACCTTTGCGTACCTGCGCACCTAAATTGGCAGCTTGCTTGTACGTTAACCAGCGTGGATCGGCATAATCCTGGCTCATCAGATACAAGGCATTAATGCCCCGGTAGCGTTTCTTTGTGGTTGGATTATGCGGAAACGATAATAGTGGATCGCCCGGCTGCCATGGTTTTTGCCATGGGGCCGTGCCTTGTTTCAATTGCGCGATCAGACTCTCGGCAACCTGTTCATGGTAGGCTTTTCTGGAATTGTCCATGTCATTGCCCTCCATCGTTTGATTCTGGTTGATCGATACTGCTATCCAGTGCATCGGTTTCACTCAATGCGTCTTCTTTGAATGCGCCAAGCAGTTCCGCTTCATCGGGATCGAACTCAGCCTGAAACCCCGGTGTCTGAGCATCAACCAGTTTTTGCGCCATTACCTGACGTCGCACCTCCCGGTCATTTAGGCTGGTTTCGGCGGTATCAGCAATATCTGAATTAGCCGCAGTAGCCGCAACAACTGGAATTTCCAGCGTGTCAGATTTTGTATCATCATCTGCAGGATTATTCATGGTAATAACTCCTCTTGAAGATTGAAGGTAATAATGGGGTGCACTACATGCACAATCTGTGCACGGTCGATGACGCCAAAGTAGCGTGCATCAAATGAATGAGGGTTCAGATCGGATAACAGCAGGTATTCGGATTCACCGAGTACTGCATTAAGCCGGTATTGCGGCAATACGGCGCCATAGGCATCGGTGGATAACGGTGCGCTGTTTGGTAACCATAAACCATTAACCGTAATTCCGGTTTCATCAATCAAAACCGTATCACCGGCAACAGCATGCACGCGTTTGAGCAGTTTTCCGTAACCGCCAGGACAATCACCTTGATTGATATAGCCTCTGGTTGCAGCACAATCAAACACATCGCTTTGCGGCGGACAGAATGCAACGTGTGCGCCTTTTGAAACCGGTTCATCTACAATTCGGTACAAACCCACCGGCAGGCTCGATGTGGTGTTGATATAAAATCCGCCAATACGAAATAAGATACTCAGCACAAACAGACCGATACTGAGCGCCAGAACAAGAACAGTAATAATTCTGAGCGGCGTTTTCATGATCACAATCTTGAACTGTTAGTACTAGTGCCGGTACCAGTACCAGCAGTGCCAGAATCAACACCATCATAAGAACCGGTCAGTCGGTCGCTTGATAAAGGCGGATCAACTTTAGCGCGCGCAGCAAATGTTTCATCCTGGAAGTACAGAGGCTGTACGCCATAAATGGCAGGGTATCCGGCAACATAGATAATCATGTCACCCGGTTTGGTAATTCTGCCGCTTGCATCTTTGGTCGCACCCGGCAGGCGCATGCATTCATCCGGTGTAAGCAATGCGCGCTGTGTTTCCTGTAGCGTACGTGTGACATGACCATGCATCATCGAGGAACGGCGGCCACTTGTGGTGATTTGCTCCTTGATCACCGTGGTTTGGCCGGTGAGTTTGGATAAGTGTTCCGCAGTTTCAATACGGTTGGGTGCAAATGCGGTCTGGATATGACAGTTGGATGTAATCGCTTCATCATGACCGTATCCAGATTCACGGCTTTTAAGCTGATTGATATCCTGACAAATCAGATACGCTTTGATACCGTAACCTGCGATAAACGCGAGAGACTCCTGGAATATTTCCAATTTACCCAGACTTGGAAATTCATCGAGCATCAATAATAACCGGTGCTTGTAATGTGTCACCGGCTCGCCATGTTGAAACGCCATCTGACTGGCCAGTTTCCTAACAATCATATTGATCAGGATGCGGATTAGCGGGCGCAGGCGTGATTTGTCGTTCGGGTGTGAAACAATATAAAGACTGACAGGATTATTCTGGTGCATTAAATCGCGGATACAGAAATCCGAATCACTGATATTGTTTGCCACAATTGGATCGCGATACAAAGCCAGATACGATTTCGCAGTCGATAACACACTGCCTGCTTCTTCCTCGGGCCGATCCAGCATGTCCTTGGCACTGGCAGCGACAACCGGATGTGTATTACCATTTTCCGGCATGATCATTTCCATCCAGAGTTCGCGGATATCGCGATCAGGATCGGACAGCAATGCATCGACAGCCGGTAGTGTTGCCGGTGTGTCGTCACGTTCCGATTGATACAGCACATGCAGAATCAATCCGACTAACAGGGCATGCGCAGTCTTTTGCCAATGGGTCTCCAATCCCTTGCCGTCAGGATCGACGATCAGGTTCACGAGATTTTGTACATCAGCCACTTCCGTGCCGCTGCCGATGATAATTTCATCAAGCGGATTCCAATGACAGCTAGAAACAGATACTGGGTCGAAGCGCAATACGCTGTTATTCGCATAGTGCTTGCGCCACCCGGCAGTAAGCGCCCAAAGTTCGCCTTTGAGGTCTGTAATGACAGTGCTTTGCGTCCACGACAACAAAGTTGGAATGACGAGACTTACACCTTTGCCCGAACGCGTCGGTGCAAAACACAACACATGTTCAGGGCCGCTGTGTTTGAGATAATGTATTTTGTCGGACTTGTCACGCCAGGCGCCGACATAAACCGCTTCACCGCCTTTGTTCTTTTTGAAAGACAACAACCCGGCTGCTTCGATATCCTTTTTATCCGCCCATCGCGCTGAACCATACAGATTACGATTCGCACGACTGGAATTGACGAGCATCATCTTGACGATCAGCACCAGAATCAAGCCGATACTGGAAAACAAAATACCGTAACCGGCAGCCAGATCGAAGATACCCGGATGTTTATCGTACCACTGTGTACTCCAGACCAGAATCGACCAGGGTGCATAGAGTTGATTAAAATGCGCCCCGAGCTGATCCTGATAATTGAACTGGTGCGCAAAATACTGTGTTGCAACCTGAAAGCCGCCAATCAGAAATACGATTGCGAGTAAGCGGATGATCAACGTATCTTTCTTTGCGTTTCTGTTTTCCTGGAAACCGGGATTGAATTTGTTCATCACAGACTCCTTCGGTATGTTGAAGTTTTGGATCGTTTCTGAAATACAACTTGTCTCGATAATTGACTGCGGTGCCGTTCGAGTTCGGGATCATCGAAGGTGACGCGGATGCGACTCTGTACAGCAGCCTGCACGACAGACTTTCTAAAATCATCCGAACCGTTAACCGACAGATGATTGCCGTATTTGCTGATGGCGACCTGCAACACATCTCCAAGCGATTCGTTTAAAGTATTCGGAGAAACAAACAGTCGATTGCCGTCATCACGAACAGAAGTAGTGCCAGCTTTATAAAACACCGTGCCGTCTTTGGTCACAGACTCGACATTATAGATTCTGGACTGATTGTTATCATATTCAATACCCGCAATATGATCACCCTTAACTGTTCCACTTCTGCTGTCTCTTTTGCTTCTGGCACGTAATGCTGCCAAAGCTTCTGCGTTACCTTTTTGAGCTTCAGTTGCCAGCCAGTCAAGCCATGCCATTCTCCGAGTATTGGCTTTTAATTGCGCATAAGCTTTGCGGTACTCGCGCTTAACTTCATCCAGTATTGTTTTGAATTGGAGGCTTACGGTTGCATACAAGGCTTTCTTGCCAAGCGGCCCGGCCTGTACATGTTTGATAATGTTGCGCTTGGATCTTGCTTCCTGTTTTGCGCGCTCAATCAACAGGTCGCGCTGCTCCCGTAATTTGAGCCATTGTTCTTTTCGCCAAGAAGCTGCATTGGCTTGTTGCTGCTGATACCGCTCGTACAATCTGGAGGTATCGACATTGTTTTGCAGCGGCCTCGGTTGATAGTGTTTGGCTTTTGATTTTGGTGTTTTAGCGATTTGAGCTTTGTCCTGTGGGTGTTCTGTTTGAAATGAATCTGCTGCCGGTTCAAAAGCACCCAGCCGTTTGATCAGATTCGGTTTTGATAAAGACCGGTCAACGGAACTGGCTTTAACGGCCACACCGCTACTGGAGGCAAACACCAGTCCGTTGCCACGTTCTTTAATTTCCAAGCCATGGTTTTGCAGAATCTGATGCAAATCCTGCCAGTTGTCAGCGCGCTTGATGTCATCAAGGCATTCACGCCGAATCCAGCCCAATAAACTCTCGACACCGGCTTTGGATTCGATGTCCTGGATGATTCGCTCTGTTTTATCAATCCGGGTTTCGTGATTGACCTGAGTCAGTCCGTATTCCTGTTCGATCTGCTCACACAGTGTCGCAACTTTTTTGTAATCGTAGTACGGATTATGGATCGTTAGTTTGCGCGGATGAATCTTGTTGATCGCGATATGGATATGAAGGTTATCAGTGTCGTCATGCACGACACTGATGCGCTGATGATCACTGAGCCCCAGTGCTTTACAGAACCGTTGTTCTATCTCATTCAGTTGGGCATTGGATAACCGCTCGCCTTCAGGGAAACTCAACACCAGATGACAGGTTTTATCGGATTTGGCGCGCTTGTTCATTTCCTGGGTATTCTGGATTTCCAACAGCGCCGGTATCAGTTCCTCGGTGTAACAGTTGGTAACCGCAAGCTTACCGATGCGTTCGCTTTTGCCTTGCGGATCGGTCAGGTACTTCACCAAAGCAGAAAAATTGCTTTTGCGTATCGATTTGATGGGTATGATTTTAGCGATCATGGTGTTTAAGCGGCTTAAGTAAGTTTGATTATTCCGAATGTCATTTCCTGAGCTTTATGATTTCATTGAGCATCACACTTTGTGTTTCCCGGATTGTGTCCAGCGTCATATGTAATTGTGATTTGCCGATGTATTTTGTGCGCTTATCATTGGTAAGCCATAATTTAATCAACCCACCAAGTCGCCCCAGGTCGGCATTGATTTTAAGCAACGCATCCACTTGCCGGTTATCGATGATGCTCGGCACGCTATAACCCAGACCCAGATTGCGCAGATACTCTGCAATCGTTAATCCGGCTTCACTGGCTTTTGCTTTAATCATCATTTCTTCCTCCGGCAATACAGGAACTCTGAGGCGCTTGTCACGTTTGGTGTGCTTTGCATGCTTTGTTCCTTTGTTTCGATTAACAATCTTCCGTTTTTCATCACTTCTTTGGCGCTCCAAAACTGTCATTTCCGCTTACCTCGTAGAGCAAGATCAACGTTGAGCAAAATATTTGCGAATAAAGTTTGCGTGGAGATGGCCATCTCCACATATCTTGCCCTGTTGTGTTAGTTTTTTAAAATATATTACCACTATATTATAAGTTTGCAAACAGTTTATTTTCGTTATATTATAATTTCAACCACTATAAAAATACTTGCAAAAAACTTCTTTCAAGTAAAAGAAAGTGCTTTTGAAACAAAAAGAAAGCAAACAAAAGCAAAAGAAACGGATTGAAACAAAATGAAACTGAAAGCAACGCTAGCGCAAGTAAAAGAACCTTGGAGATGGGTAGAAAAATTTTTAAAAAAAACAAAAAAATCATTTCGCCAAAGAATAATTTGATACGGAGAACATTGTGATGACCAAAACCTTATCGGAACGTATCGCGCTTTTTACAGACAAGCACAAAAACACCGGCAAACAGTTTTTGCCGGTGTTTATCGCATTGAAGCCGGATATCGAACAGGCATTACAGGATGGTTGGACGGTGCACCAGGTATGGGACACGTTATATGACGAGGGAAAGGTTAAATGTTCGTACCAGTGGTTCAGAACGTTGGTTAATCGCCATATCACTGACAACAGAAATCAAAAGATTCTCACTACACCAGGAAAATCAGCAGTCGCTGATCAGGATGGTTTTCGTTTTAATTCTGCAACTGAAAAAGAGGAGCTTATCTGATGGCCAAGATACATATGATACTGCAAGGAAAAGGCGGCGTTGGTAAATCGTTTATCTCATCAACACTGGCGCAGCATAGAATCGCCAAAGGTAAAAATCCTTTGTGCATCGATACCGATCCTGTCAATGCCACGTTTTACGGTTTCAAGAAACTCAATGTTAAGCAGATTAATGTCATGAACAACGATGAAATCGATCCAAGAAAATTTGACGACTTGATCGAACTCATCGCCAATACTGAAACCGATGTCATTATCGATAACGGCGCAAGCACTTTTGTGCCGATGTCGCATTACCTGATCAGCAACCAGATTCCGACATTGCTGCTGGATATGGGGCATGAACTGGTTGTTCATACGGTGATCACCGGAAGCCAGGCATTGCTCGATACGCTCAATGGTTTTGTGCATCTCGTGAAACAGTTTCCAAAAGAAGCATTGTTCGTAGTCTGGCTCAATCCCTACTGGGGCGAGATCACCATGAACGGCAAGCAGTTTGAAGAAATGAAAGCGTATGTCGACAACAAAGCACGCGTATCGGCCATCATTAGAATTCCGCACTACAAACCGGAAACTTTCGGCAAGGACTTGAGTGAAATCCTGCAATCGAAATTCACGTTTGATGAAGCGCTGAAAAGCAGCGCTTTGCCGGTAATGGTTCGCCAACGGTTAACCATTATACGCAGGCAATTGTTTACTAATCTTGAAAACGTGACTGCGGTTTTATCATGAACAACGACAAACTGGATGCATTGATCAAACGAATTGCGTCAGAACACGGCATTGTTCTGACCAAGGATGATCCGGTATTGATGATGCATACGCTGAATGAAGTCTTGCTGGAACAGAATGAAAAAGCGCATGTTGAATTGCTGAACAAATACGAAGCGATTCTGCAGGAAAGTTTCAATCAATGGCAGACGGTCGCCAGTAAAAAAGCCAATGCACTGATCAGCGCACAACAAAACAATATCAGCAAAAGCAACGAATCGTTAGTAGACCAAAACATGCAGTTGATCAGCGAAAAAATCAGAATCGCGATCAATCATGAAATTCGTGAGCTGGCCCGAATTTCTAGGCAGGCAGCTATCATGAATTTACTGGCTGCCGTTTTGGTATTGGTTTCAGCGATATTGGTTTTTGTAATTTTGAGTTAACAGCGCAACTAGCAATTGGCTGGTAATTGAGAAGATAAAAATTTGCGTGTATTCGAGAAATATAGGAGTTAAAGAGATGAGCGAAACAAACTTAACCCTAGGCAAAATAATTAAATCCGGCGAAAACACGGAAGAGGTTGATCCAGTGGTGGCAGCGCAAATTATCGGAGTAAAAGTGAATACACTCGCCTCATGGCGCTGCACAAAGAAAGAAATCATTCCTTTCTACAAAATAGGCAGCAAAGTCAGGTACAAAATATCTGATTTGATCGCCTGGAAAGAAAGTAAAAGAGTGTCCCAGTAATGGTCATTAGATTGTCGCAATGTAACCCCGGCGTAACCCCGGTAATAAAAATGGCTTGCAGTATAATTGCAAGCCATTGATTTTATGGTGGGTCTGGCTGGACTCGAACCAGCGACCAAGGGATTATGAGTCCCCTGCTCTAACCAACTGAGCTACAGACCCTGTTTTATCTCATTTCTCATCAATTACCGGTGTCAAGAAAACTGCGAAGT
>Ga0268299_1000985_pt1 | contig 63992 bp, 54 predicted proteins | sample NOBtaG_FD_193484 | JGI IMG/M metagenome (GOLD analysis project Ga0268299, IMG submission 193484) | Activated sludge microbial communities from bioreactor in Nijmegen, Gelderland, Netherland - NOB reactor | ecosystem: Engineered > Bioreactor > Aerobic > Activated sludge | place: Netherlands...
CGAGGTTGGATGTTGCTCGCAACTCCATCCTAACCTCGCCCAGAGGCGGCGTGGCCACACCAGGGTCCGGGCCGCGGCCCGGACCCTGGTGCAGCGCATACTGTCAGGTCATTACTCGCTCAGCACACGCTGAGCTCGGCCCCAACGCTTTCAACCATCTCCTGCCGGACGTCATTCTCAAGAGAGTGGACTGGCTCTACAACCACCTTGTGGGTGGCGACTATGTCGTAGATGCTCCCCACTCGCCGCTCCCAAAGCTTGGGCTCCTTCATGCCTTGGATCTGACAACCGAGAGTGCGGTGAGCGGCGAAGTATTCTACGTGGTGAAGATACGGCTGTTCGCGAATGAGGACTCGCCTGTCTATAGGGTGGTCGTGGGCAGACCTTTGGAGAGCCGCTGATGATGCCACAAAACGAAAGACGGATGATGTTGAAATTCGGCGTCCCGTTAGACGTGAACCAGCGACACAGGCACAGCAATGGGTAGGAAGCCGCGTGGCTACCAGGGGTCAATAACACTGCGAGGGGATGGTGCGGGCGCAACCCAGAACCCCATAACTCTACCAAACTCACAAGACGATATCGAAGCGTTCCTTATCCAGAAGTTTGATCAGCACTTAGACAAATCTACTCGAGACAGATTTTCTATTACCGGATTCACGCCCATCCCGGGCACTGATACCCTCGATTGCTGGGTTCATAGCGCGAGGGGTGACTGGATGATGGATTGCGTAGAGTTGATCCCCATTCAGCTCGACAGCCGGGGGCACGATGCCGCTCCCAACGCCTACAATGTCGGGCGCATGGCAGACCGGATGGTCGAACAGATATGGGCAAAGGCACAGCACTACAGAATAAAGCCAGATCCTTGGCTTCTAATGTATTCGACTGCGTGGCAATTCATGCCGACATCGCATGTCTTTTCGCTCGTTAAAAGAGCCTTGATGGGCGCGCGCCCGCCGCTTGAACGTGTGTACTTCATTGACATTACGTGCGATGACAGCTCCGCGATTGAGCTACTCAATCCAATCAGCGCTCGCGACTTTCGCCACGTCTATGAAGCGAACCCGAACGAATTGCGCGGCCTCAGTGAAGCTATTGCGAACATTCGACAGGCCCAGATGACCCGCAACGACGATGGCACGACGACCTACACGATCCCGCTTGGGCGGGTGCCGTTTGATATTCAAGGTTACTGAACTTCAAGCTGTGAAAGATCGGGAAAACTGAGGAATCCGCAGTTCCAAGATCACAGATCGAGCACGCCACCGGGCCACCGTTGGGCGAAGCTCGGGCTTTGGGTTAGACGGCACTAGCTGGCAGGGCATTGAGGCTAATGGCACCACAGAACGACATGCGCAGTTGCGAAATTGGACACGCGCCTTGTGGTTGGCCTTGCAAAGAACGGAGACGTCAATTGATTTCAATGAGTTAGTAGTGGTAGCGCCGGCCGGATTTGAACCAGCGACACAGGGATTATGATTCCCCTGCTCTACCCCTGAGCTACGGCGCCACCATGGGCCGGCGGGAGACGCCGGCCTAATGCGGAGGCAAGCGTATAGCCGCCCGCATCCGCCCCGTCAAGGACAACCCAAGTCCTTGAACGGGCTGCCTAATCCGCGAACATCGCGGTCAGTTTCAGGGCCACGCCCATGCTGCCCTCGACCTTCAGCTTGCCGGTCATATAGGCGAGGGTCGGGTCCAGCGCACCCCCCATCAGCTTCTCCAGGTTGTCCGGCGCGATGGTGATGGTGGTGGTGGCGTCGCCCTTGTCCTCGTTGCCGATCTCGGGCGGGTGGTCGGTGCCATCCCAGAAGATGATCCCGTCATCGACCAGGAATTTCACCTTGTAGCCGAGCTTCACGTTCTGCCCGGCGCGGCGGCGCATTTCTTCGGTGAGCTCGGCGAGGTCCATAATGCGTGTTTCCCCCGATGGACTTGGCGCTGCATCACCCCCTTCCCACCCTTCCCCCGCCCCGTCGGAGAATGCCGACATTCGTCGGCTTGGGGGGAAGGAGCAGAGCGAGTGGGGCGTGACTTACGCCGCCTGGGCCGCGGCTTCGCGGCGGATCCAGCCGCCGCCGAGAACCCGGCTGCCCGAATAGAACACACAGGCCTGGCCCGGCGCCACGCCGAATTGCGGCTCCACCAGCTCGACGCGCGCGGTGCCGCCGGGGCCCAGCGTGAGGCGGGCGGCGACCGGCTCGGTCATCGAGCGCAGCTTGACGGTGATCGCCACGTTCTCGGTCGGTTCGCCGGGATTGCCCAGCCAGTTGACCTCGCGCAGCGACAGCGCGGTGACCGCCAGCGCCGCCTTCGGCCCGACATAGACGCGGCGCGTCTCCGGCTCCAGGCGCACGACGAAAAGCGGCTGGCCGGCCTCGTTCAGATCGCCGAGGCCGAGGCCCTTGCGCTGGCCCACCGTGTAGTTGATGAGGCCGCCGTGCCGGCCGAGCACGCGGCCGTCGACATGCACCATCTCGCCGGGCTCGGCGGCGCCGGGGCGCAGCTTCTCCACCACGCGGGCATAGCCGCCTTCGGGAACGAAGCAGATATCCTGGCTGTCCGGCTTGTCGGCGATTGCGAGGCCGAGCTCGGCGGCGATCGCGCGGGTGCGCGTCTTCGGCAGGTCGCCCAAAGGGAAGCGCAGGAAGTCGAGCTGCTCGGCCGTGGTGGCGAAGAGGAAATAACTCTGGTCGCGGCGCGGGTCGGCGCCGCGATGCAGTTCCGCCCCCGCCGGCCCCATTTCGCGGCGCACGTAATGGCCGGTCGCCATCGCCTCGGCGCCGAGCTCGCGCGACTGCGCCAGCAGGTCGCGGAACTTGACCCGCTGGTTGCAGCGCACGCAGGGGATCGGCGTTTCCCCCGCGAGATACGAATCCGCGAAGTCCTGCATGACAGCGTGGGAGAAGCGGTTCTCGTAATCCAGCACGTAATGCGGGATGCCGATCTTCTCGGCCGCTTGCCGCGCGTCGTAGATGTCCTGCCCCGCGCAGCAGGCACCCTTCTTGCCCACCGTCAGGCCGTGATCGTAGAGCTGCAGGGTGATGCCGACGACGTCATAGCCCGCGCGCTTCAGCAACGCGGCCGTGACGCTGCTGTCGACGCCGCCCGACATGGCGACGACGATGCGCGTATCCTCCGGCCGCTTGTCGAAACCGAGGGTGTTCATGTTGCTCTCGTCGCCTCTCAATGAGCACGTTCAAAAAACTCGTCACCCCGGCCTGCGAGCCGGGGCCCATGGTGCCGCTTGGCGCCTGCCTCTCCGATGGACCCCGGGTCAAGCCCGGGGTGACGAAAGGAGTGGCGATACCGTCGCCGCGAACCCGGCGCTATCTACCTCTACCGGCTCAAAATCTCGAACATCCGCGCAAAGGGCGCGGGGTCGACGCCGAGGCCGATGGCGGCGGAGAAATGGCCCTGGTCGCGCACGAACAGGTTCTCCGGCGGGATGCGCCACATCCCGGCGAGGCTGCGGCCGCCGGCGGTCGGAGTCACGTTGTCGCGCGCGCCGATCAGCAGCACGATGTTCGCCGGATCGACCGGCGGCTCGTCGCCGGCATCGGTGATCGGCGCCAAGGCGGCAAAATGCTCCGGCTTCCAGCCGCAGCGGCGCACCTCGTTGTCGAGATCGGCCATCTGGCCCAGGGAGGAATCCAGCGCCAGGCCGCTCACCTGGCTGGTGGTGGTCAGCAGGCAGAGCGCGTCCGGCCGGGCTTCCGCCGGCCAATAGCGCGACCGGCTCGCCGCCACCTGGGCGCTCAAGGCGCCGAGCGAGACGCCGCCCAGCGCGATCTTCCCCGGCCCCTGCGCCCGGCACCACGCGATCAGCGTGCCGAACTCGCGCGCCGCGCGGATGAAGTGATGGATGCCGGAGACCGGCGGCTCGATCAGGAAGCTCTCGCCGCCATAGAGGCCGGGCTTGCAGCGGCGGTTGTGGCCGGGACCATCGGGCATGACGATGCGCATGCCGTGCGCCGCCATATCCTTGAAGCTGCGCGGCCCGTCGACCATCATCTCCAGTTCCATGGCAAGGCCGTGGCCGAAGAAGAGGGTCGGCATGCCGCGGGGGCCGCTCCGCTTCGGCTCATAGACATGGGCGTAGCAGGTGTCGGCGGCATCGTCGCCGCTGCCCGGACTCGCGAAGCGCAGCCAGTATTCCAGCACGTCGCCGTGATCGACGATCCGGCTGCGCGCGACCGGCGGCAAGGGATCTGGCAGGCGGAACAGGGCATCGGCATCGGGCAGCGAGGCCTGGAACGCCGCGAGCGCCGCCTGCGGGCTCGGCGTCTGGTAGCGCACCGCCGGCACGCGGCGGCTCTTCGCCAGCCACAAATACTTCACCCGGTTGGCGAGGTAGTTCTGCGCCGCCATGCGCCGCGCCCGCTCGGCGCCCAGCAGATCGCCGTTGCCACCCTCGAAGGCCAGCGCGCGCCACAGCACCTCCGCGCTCGTCGAACGCTCGCGCAGGCGAACGGTCTCGGCAAGGCGCGGCGCGATGCGCGAGGGCACGGCGCGGAGCTCAAGCGCGGCGGCGAATGTCTCGGGCGATCCGCCGCTGATGGACGCGGCCGCCCAGGCGCGCGAAGTCGGCAGCAGCTTGCGGAAGCCCCATAGGCAGATGGGGTCGATCCAGGGCCGCGCCAGCACACCATGCAGCACCGAGCCGGTGCGCGGGAACCGCGCCGTCGCGCGCAACGCGCCGGACATCGCCGCGCCGGCGGCCTCCGTCACAGCACCTGCGCGCTGGCGGCGGCTGCTCACCCCCGCTCCTCGATCCAGGCGGCCTGGATCGCTTCCAGGATCTTCTCGTTGGAACGGTTGGGGTCGTCGGCGAAGTCGGGCAGGTCCTGCACCCATTTCCACAAATCGGTGAAGCGCAGATTGACGATATCGGCGTCGGGATGCGCGTCTTCAAGCTCTATGGCGATGTCGTGGACGTCGGTCCAGCGCAGTTTCTTGGCCATGATCCTCGTTCGGCGCGGCAGACGCGCTACTTGTCGACCATCATGTTGCGGGTGGCGCTCGGCAGGCTGACGGTGAGGCCGTCCAGCTCCTCGGTCATCTTGATCTGGCAGCCGAGGCGTGAGGTGTGGGTGAGACCGAAAGCGAGGTCGAGCATGTCCTCCTCGTCCTCGCTCGCCGTCTGCAGCACGTCATACCACTCGGGGTCCACAATGACATGACAGGTCGAGCAGGCCAGCGAGCCCTCGCAGGCGCCTTCCAGGTTGATGTTGTTGCGATGGGCGATTTCCAGCACCGACAGGCCGACCGGCGCCTCGACCTCCAGGCGCTTCCCATCAGGATTGATGAAGGTCATTTTCGGCATGTCGTTGACTCCGTAGGGAATTCTTTAGATTCAGGAAGCCGTGGCGCCGCGTTTCGGCTGGCCGTGCTCAGGGGCCGGGTCAGTTGCCATACTGGCTTCGACCTCGTCAAGGGATTGGCCCCTGAGGGCCTGGGCGATGGCGCGGTCCATGCGGCGCTGGGCGAAGGGGTGGGTCTCCCGGTCCAGGAGGTCGATGGCCGCGTTGATGGCGTCGCGGTCGGTGCCGGCGATGGCCGCGCGGGCCCGCGCGATCGCCGCGTCGATCTTGCTCCGCTCCTCCGGCTGCAGCAGCGCGCCATCGGCACGCAAGGCGGCGTCGAGCGCCAGCAGCACGCGCTCGGCCTCGACCCGCGCCTCGATCAGCAGGCGCCGCTCCATGTCGTCACGGGCATGGACGAGAGAGTCGCGCAGCATGTCGGCCATCTCGGCATCGCTGAGCCCGTAGCTCGGTTTCACCGCGATCTCGGCCTTGACGCCGGTGGTCTTCTCCACCGCCGAGACGGTCAGCAGCCCGTCGGCGTCGACGGCATAGGTCACCTGGATGCGCGCCGCGCCCGCCACCATCGGCGGAATGCCGTGCAGCTCGAAGCGGCCGAGCGAGCGGCAGGCCTCTACGGTCTCGCGCTCGCCCTGCACCACATGGACCAGCATGCCGGTCTGGCCGTCCTGGTAGGTGGTGAATTCCTGCGCCTTGGCGACCGGGATCGGCGTGTTGCGCTCGATCACCTTCTCGACGATGCCGCCCATGGTCTCGATGCCGAGCGACAGCGGAATGACGTCGAGCAGCAGCGTGTCGCTGCCGCGGGTCAGCGCCTTGGCCTGCAGCGCGGCGCCGATCGCCACCACTTCGTCGGGATTGATGTCGGACAGCGGCGGCTTGCCGAAGAACTCCTCGACCTTGCGCCGCACCGCCGGCACGCGGGTCGAGCCGCCGACCAGCACGACGCCCTGCACCTCTTTCGGCGCGGCACCGGCATCGCTCAGTACCTGGCGGCAGGCCTGGATGGTGCGCTGGATCAAGGGGGCGATCATAGCCTCGAACTCTACGCGCCCGATCTCCAGCTCAAACTTGCGGCCACCCAGGGTCACGGCCAGCTGCGCGCGCTCGGAACCGGTCAGCGCCTCCTTCGCCGCGCGCGCCGCCAGCAGCAAGGAAGCCGCGCCAGCGGAATCGAGGTTGGATATGCCGGCCTGCTTGATGGCCCATTCGGCCAAGACATGATCGAAATCGTCGCCGCCCAGCGCCGCGTCGCCGCCGGTGGCCAGCACCTGGAACACGCCCTTCTGCAGGCGCAGGAGCGAGATGTCGAAGGTGCCGCCGCCGAGATCGTAGATCGCGTAGACGCCTTCGGCGCCGCTGTCGAGGCCGTAGGCCAGCGCCGCGGCCGTCGGCTCATTGACCAGGCGCAGAACGTCGAGCCCGGCGAGCTTGGCCGCGTCCTTGGTGGCGCCGCGCGCGGCATCGTCGAAATAGGCCGGCACGGTGACGACGGCCTGGGTCACGTCGAGGCCGAGCGCCGCCTCGGCTCGCGCCTTCACCGCCTTCAGGATCTCGGCCGAGATTTCGATCGGCGTCACCGAGCGTCCGGCGATGTCGAGCCGGACCATGCCGACGGATTCGCCCGTGGCGGCGATCTTGTACGGCAGCACGCCGGCCAGCGCCTTCACGTCATGGATGCCGCGCCCCATCAGGCGCTTGATCGAGCCGACGACGCGATGCGGATGCTTGGCGCGCAAGGCCTGCGCGGCGCGGCCGACCACCACGCGATCCTCCAGCAGCGCCACGACCGAGGGGATCAGCCCGTCGCCGGCCGGATCGCGCAGCACTTCCGGCTGCTCGCCATCGACCACGGCGACCACCGTGTTGGTGGTGCCGAGGTCGATGCCGATGGCGGTGCCGCGCTCGCGCGCATGCGGTTCCGGCGTCTCGCCCGGTTCATGGATCTGCAGCAGCATGCCTAGTTCTGTTCCAGCGCAACCCGGCGGGCGCGCGTTTCCTCGAGATACTTGCGAAGATATTTAAGTTTGGTGGTGAGCCGGTTGGCGAGCGGCAGATCGTCGCGCGCGAAGGCCTTGGCGAGCTCGGACAGGATGTTGAGCGCATCAGCGCCGGCCTTGACCTGCAGCGCCTCGACGGCGGCGACGGAACCTGCCTCGCCCAGCGCCTCGCGCGCCTCCATCGCTTCCATGAGGAGTTCGGGGTCGCGCATGGTCTCGTCCTTGTCGATTGCCGCGCCGAGGCCCTTGAGGCCGAGCAGATAGGCGGCGCGGCGCAAAGGATCCTTCAAGGTCTCGTAGGCCTCGTTCAGGCTGACCGCCTGCGCCTCGGCCAGCGCACGCTCCTTCGCCGGCTTGGCGGCGAAGCGGTCGGGGTGGATGGCGCGCTGGAAGCCGAGATAGCGCTTCTCGATCACGTCCAGGTCGATGTCGAAGGCGGGCTCGACGCCCAAGCGGCGGAAGTGATCGGCTTGGCCCGGCGGCTGGATGGCGCCGCAGGTGTGGCAGAACAGGGCCTGGCTAGCGACCGGCCCCTTGCAGGACCAGCAGGGCGCCAGGCCGAGGCCGGCGGCGCGGGTGTCTTCGATGCGGGTGGTCATCAGATCCGTGCATCCCGGCGCGCGTCAGACGTGGAAGGATTCGCCGCAGCCGCAACGACCCTTTTCATTGGGATTGCGGAAGACGAAGCCGGCTTGCAGCTTCTCCTCGACGTAGTCCATCTCGGTGCCGAGGATGAACAGGCTCGCCTTCGGATCGATCAGCACGGTGACGCCGTCCTGCTCCACCACTTCGTCCATGGCGCCCTTGGCATCGGCGAATTCGAGGGTGTAGCTCAAGCCCGAGCACCCTTTGGTCTTCACGCCGATGCGGATGCCGGCGGAGGGCTTGCCGCGCTTGTCCAGCAGCGCCTTTACCCGCTCGACCGCGGCCGGCGTCAGCACCATGGCGGCCGGCCGCGCGCGCGGGACGCGCTTCGGCTTCGCCTCCGCCGCCGGGGCTGGGGTCGTGGTTGCCGTCTCCGGAGTATGCGTGCCGCTATCCATCATGCCTACTCGGCCGCCTGGCCGCTCTGCTTTTCGTGCTTGGCGCGATAATCGTGGATCGCCGCCTTGATCGCGTCCTCGGCCAGCACCGAGCAATGGATCTTCACCGGCGGCAGCGCCAGATGCTGCGCGATCTCGGTGTTCTTGATCTGCTCGGCCTCGTCGAGCGTCTTGCCCTTAACCCATTCGGTCGCCAGCGACGACGACGCGATGGCCGAGCCGCAGCCGAAGGTCTTGAACTTCGCATCCTCGATGCGGCCGTCGGCGCCGACCTTGATCTGCAGCTTCATCACGTCGCCGCAGGCCGGCGCGCCGACCAGGCCGGTGCCGACGCTGGTGTCGCTCTTGTCCAGCGTGCCGACATTGCGCGGGTTCTCGTAATGCTCGATCAGCTTTTCGCTATAGGCCATGTTGCTTCTCCCAATTTATTCCAGTCGATCCCGGCTCAGTGCTCGGCCCATTGGATCGACTTCAGATCGATGCCTTCCTGCGCCATCTCCCACAGCGGGCTCATCTCGCGCAGGCGTTTGACCGACTGCACTATATGCTCGACCGCGTAGTCGACGTCCTGCTCGGTGGTGAACCGGCCGAGGCCGATGCGCAGCGAGGTATGCGCCAGTTCCTCCTCGACGCCCAGCGCGCGCAGCACGTAGCTCGGCTCCAGCGAGGCGGAGGTGCAGGCGGACCCCGACGACACCGCGAGGTCCTTGATCCCCATCATCAGCCCCTCGCCCTCGACATAAGCGAAGGAGAGATTGAGATTGCCCGGGATGCGGTGCTCGAGATCGCCGTTGAGATAGACCTCCGGCAGCTGCTCACGGATCTTGTTGTAGAAGCGATCGCGCAGCGCCTTCAGCCGCTCGGCCTCGGCGCCCATCTCGCGCTCGGCGATGGCGCAGGCTTCGCCCAGGCCGACGCAAAGCGGCGTCGGCAGGGTGCCGGAGCGCATGCCGCGCTCCTGACCGCCGCCATGGATGAGCGCTTCCAGGCGCACGCGCGGCTTGCGCCGCACATAGAGCGCGCCGACGCCCTTCGGGCCGTAGAGCTTGTGGCCGGAGATCGACAGCAGGTCGATGTTCATCGCCTCGACGTCGAGCGGGATCTTCCCCGCGGCCTGGGCCGCGTCAGTGTGGAAATAGACCTTGGCGGCGCGGCAGATCTTGCCGATCTCGGCCAGGGGCTGGATCACGCCGATCTCGTTGTTCACCGCCATGATCGAGACGATCACGGTGTCCGGACGGATCGCCGCCTTCAGCTGCTGCAGGTCGATCAGGCCGTTCTGCTGCACCGGCAGATAGGTGACCTCGAAGCCTTCGAGCTCGAGGTGGCGGCAGGAATCCAGCACGCATTTGTGCTCGGTGACGGCGGTGATGATGTGGTTCTTCTTGCCCTTGAAGAAATGCGCCACGCCCTTCAGCGCCAGGTTGTTCGATTCCGTGGCGCCGGAGGTGAAGATGATCTCCTTCTCGTCAGCGCCGATCAGCGAGGCGATCTGAGCGCGCGCGCGCTCCACCGCCTGCTCCGCCTCCCAGCCATAGGCGTGGTTGCGCGAATGCGGGTTGCCGAAATGCTCGGTGAAATAGGGCAGCATCGCCTGCACCACGCGCGGGTCGCAGGGCGTGGTGGCCTGGTAGTCGAGATAGATCGGCGTCTTCGGCTTGTTCTTGCCAGCAACTTTCTCACCGACCTTGATTTCCTGCATCGTGCTCATGCCATTCACCCTTGTCTTTACGCCGCCGGCTGCATATCCGGCAGGTGCCGCTGCAGCCCGGCAATCTTCGCCAGCTGCGCGACGAAACCGTCAATCTCTTCCGCCTTGTTCCAGGCGCCGAGGCTGACCCGCAAGGCGCCGCGCGCAACCTCCGCGCCGCCGCCCATCGCGATCGCCACATGGCTGGGGCGAACCTTGCCCGAGGAACAGGCCGACCCCGCGCTGACCGCGTAGCCGGCCAGGTCCAAGGCCATCACCAATGTCTCGCTCGCCTTGCCGGCGACAGCGAAGCAGCTGGTATTCGGCAGGCGCGGCGCCTCCTTGCCCAGGATCGTCACCGCGGCGAACTCGGCCAAGGCGGCCTCCAGCCGATCGCGCAATTCCGCCGCGGCTTGCGGCAGCGTGGCGGCAGCTTCCGCGGCGGCGCCGAAGGCGGCGATGGCCGGCACATTCTCGGTGCCGGCGCGGCGGAAGCGCTCCTGGCCGCCGCCCCACACTTGCGGCTGCAGCGGCATGTCCCGGTTCGAGACCAGCGCACCGGCGCCGAGCGCGCCGCCGATCTTGTGCGCCGACAGCGTCAGCATATCGGCGCCGAGTGCGTGCAGATCGACCGCGATGCGCCCCGGCGCCTGCGAGGCATCGCAATGCAGAATGCCGCCGGCGCGATGCACCAGATCGGCGGCTTCGCGCACCGGCTGGATCACCCCGGTCTCGTTGTTGGCCAGCATCAGCGAAACGAAAGCGGGCCGGCCGGTTTCCGCCAGCGCCGCTTCCAGGTCGCCGAGATCGGCGCGACCACCGGCGAGCGTGCGCAGCACGCGGGCGCCGGCGCGCGATGCCGGTTGCAGCACCGAATCATGTTCGATGCCGGAGACGATCAACGCACGGTCGCCGCGGCTGGCGATCGCCAGATTGTTGGCTTCCGTGCCGCCGCTGGTGAACACCACGTCCTGCGCCCGGCCCTGGACCAGCTTCGCCACCTGCGCGCGCGCCTGGTCGACCAGGGCGCGCGCCGCGCGGCCGAAGCGATGCACCGAAGACGGATTGCCCAGCGTGCCCAGCGCGTGCGTCAACGCCGCCTGCGCCGGAGCGCAGATCGGCATCGTCGCATTCGCGTCCATGTAGACGGCGCCGGTCATCGCCCGTCGATCCCGCCCGCTACTCGGCCGCGACGGTGCTGCGCACCGCGTCGGCGGGACGCGAGCCCGGCTGCGACTGGCCGTCATGGCCGTCGGCATGGCCGTCCGCATGACCATCGGCGCCGTTCTCCAGCGGCTGGCCCAGATGCGAGCGGCCGAGGATGCGGCGATGCACGACATCGGCCAGTGACACCGAGCTGAGGAAGAGATGGATCTGATGGGTCAACTCCTCCCACAGATCGTGGGTCAGGCAGCGGCTCTTGTCGCTCTGGCAGCCGGCGCCGACATTCGGCGTGCAGCGGGTGGCGCGGATCGGCTCGTCGACCGCCAGGATGGCGTCCGAGATGCGCGTATCCTCGGCGCTGCGGGCCAGCAGATAACCGCCGCCGGGGCCGCGCACGCTCTTCACCAGGCCGTTGCGCCGCAGCTTGGCGAACAGCTGCTCGAGATAGGAGAGCGATATCTCCTGTCGCTGCGAAATATCCGCCAGTGCGACCGGGCGGCCGTTGCTGTGCGAGGCGAGGTCGACCAGGGCCATCACCGCATAGCGTCCTTTGGTGCTCAATCTCACGACGAACCTCCTTTAACAGCGGCTTTCGGGCCGGCCATCCTGGCCGGAAGCCTCTTCGATCGCGGACGCCTCGGAAGCCGACCGGGACACCGCGTTATGCAATTCCGTTCCATTCAGGGACGTGCCGTTCAATTCGCCTTCCAGCACGCCGACGCGGGCCTGCAGGCGGGCGACCTGGTCCATCAGCCCCTCGATCGCGCGCGCGACCGGGTCGGGCAGCGCGCCGCTGGGCAGGCCATAGGCCGCGAAATCGCCGGCCGGCTGCACGCCTTTCGGCGGCGAGACCTTGGCCGGGATGCCGACCGCCAGGGCGCCAGCGGGCACATCCGTCACCACCACGGCGTTGGCGCCGACCTTGGCGCCCTCGCCCACCGTGATGCCGCCGAGGACCTGGGCGCCGGCGCCGACGATGACGCGGTCGCGCAGGGTCGGGTGGCGCTTCTTGTTGACCTGGGCGGCGGAGTTCACCGAGGGGGAGATGCCGCCCAGCGTGATGTCCTGGTAGAGCGTGACGTCGTCGCCGAGTTCGGCCGTCTCGCCGATCACCACGCCCATGCCGTGATCGATGAACAGACGGCGGCCGATGGTTGCGCCGGGATGGATCTCGATGCCGGTGAACCAGCGCGCGGCCTGGGAAATCACCCGCCCCAGGACCCGCCAGCCGCGCCGCCAAAGGGCATGCGCCAGGCGATGGGCCAGCACGGCATGGAAGCCCGGATAGGTCAGAGCCACTTCCAAACGCGAGCGGGCCGCCGGGTCGCGGGCCATGATCGCGTCGATCTCTTCAGCGAAATGCTTGAAATTCATGGTGGCCATCGTGTTTACTACCGCCCCGCTGCCCTTAACTGACACAGCCGGTCAACTTTTCGGCCAGTCACCTTTCGGGCGGAGGTCGCGGTAAACATCGCTCTCGCAGTCGATATAGTATGCCCCACTTATCCAGTCAAGTTTTTGCCCCCGGCATTAGTGCCTTGCCGCGACAAATAACCACATGCATTGCTTGGGATTTTGAGGCTGCTGGACAGGAAGTCCGACATGCCTGAAGTCATCATGAACGGGCCGGAAGGCCGGCTCGAGGGGCGCTACAACCAGAGCGCCGAGACCAATTCGCCCATCGCCCTGCTGCTGCATCCGCATCCGCAGCATGGCGGGACGATGAACAACAAGGTCGTCTACCAGCTCTACCAGTGCTTCCAGCGCAAAGGGTTTTCAGTCCTACGGTTCAATTTCCGCGGGGTCGGGCGCTCGCAGGGCAAGTTCGACCGCGGCGAAGGGGAACTGAGCGACGCCGCCTCGGCGCTGGACTGGCTGCAGACCTGGAACCCGAACGCGCCGCAATGCTGGATCGCCGGCTTTTCCTTCGGCGCCTGGATCGGCATGCAATTGCTGATGCGGCGGCCGGAGATCAGCGGCTTCATCTCGGTTTCGCCGCCGGCCAACATCTACGATTTCAGTTTCCTCGCCCCCTGCCCGTCCTCGGGCCTGGTGGTCCAGGGCGACCAGGACACGGTGGTGCCGCAGGAAGCGGTCGCCAAGCTGGTGGCGAAGCTCAGCCATCAGCGCGGGATCAAGATCAACTACCAGATCATTCCCGGCGCCAGCCATTTCTATACCGAGCACCTGGATCAGCTCGGCACGACGGTGGACGACTACCTGACCACCGCGGTGCCGGAGACCGCCGCCAAGATCCGCGCCACGCGATAAAGCACGGCTGCGCTAAACCGGCGTCGCCGCGTGACGGCGGCCGCCGGGCATCGGCCGCGGTACGCCGGTGGTGGTGGGAAAGCTGAGCGGCAGGCCGCGTAGCGCCCGCACCGCCAGGAAGCCGAAGGCCTGCGCCTCCAGCGCGTCGCCGTCCCAACCCGCCTCGTTGGCCGAGCGCACGGGGCATTGCAGCGCGGCGCGCAGCGCCTGCATCAGCACCGGGTTGTGCCGGCCGCCGCCACAGACCAGCCATTCGCCGGCCGGGGCCGGGAAATGCGCCCGCGCCCGCGCCACCGACCAGGCGGTGAAGGCCACCAGTGTCGCCGCGCCATCGGCCGGCGAGAGGCCGTCGAGGGCCGCAGCGGCAGCGTTCTTGAAGTGTTGGCGGTCCAGCGACTTGGGCGGCTTGGCCGCGAAGAACGGCTCGGCCTGCAGCCGCGCCAGCGCCGCTTCATCGACGCGGCCCTGGCGGGCGAGCGCGCCATCGAGATCGGCATGGCTGCCGGTGTGCCGCAGCGCCCAATCGTCGATCAGCGCATTGCCCGGGCCGGTGTCGAAGGCGAGCAGATTCGCGCCCGTCTCGCCAAGCCCTGCCCCGCCTGTATCGACTCCGATCCAGGTGACGTTGGCGACGCCGCCGATGTTGAGCACGGCCAGCGGCCTCGGCATCGCCGCCGCCAGCGCCGCGTGATAGACGGGCACCAAGGGCGCGCCCTGCCCGCCCGCGGCGACATCGGCGCTGCGGAAATCGTTCACCACGGCGATGCCGGTCAAGCGCGCCAGCAGCGCGCCGTCGCCGATCTGCCAGGTCTCGCGCCGCTCCGGCGCATGATGCAGGGTCTGGCCGTGGAAGCCGGCCACGGCGATCTCGCCGGCGGCGCGGCCGGCCCGTTCCAACAGGTGGCGCACGGCGGCGGCATGGCGCTCGGTCAGTTCGCGCTCCGCCTCGGCCACCAGGCCGCCGGCGTTGCGCGTCGTCATGCCGAGGCAGGATTTCAGCTGGGTGCGAAAGGCGGAATCATAGGGCGCCGTCAAGGCGGGCCCGAATTCGGCGATGGTCACGCCGTCGGTGCGGATCAGCGCGGCGTCGACGCCGTCGCAGGAGGTGCCGCTCATCAGGCCGATGGCCCAGATCGCCTGGCCCGCGCCGCCGCTTTTCCGCCCCGAGTCCATCGCCCATCCGCCGGTTTACGCCCTTCCGGAGGATGTGTTACATCACCGCCCACCCAAAGCAAGACCCTGCCAAAGCACCCCAAGAGAACAGAGCCCCTTCCCATGTCCGCCCCGAAATCCGAGTTCGTCAAGGTCATCCAGGAGCGGGGCTATTTTCACCAATGCACCGACCTGGAGGCCTTGGACGCGCTGGCGGCCAAGGGCGTCGTCAGCGGCTATATCGGCTTCGACGCCACCGCGGATTCGCTGCATGTCGGCCACATGGTGCAGATCATGCTCCTGCGCCGGCTGCAGCAGACCGGCCACCGGCCGATCGCGCTGATGGGCGGCGGCACGACCAAGGTCGGCGACCCCTCGGGCAAGGACGAGAGCCGCAAGCTGCTCAGCGTCGAGGACATCAACCGCAATCTCGATCGCATCAAGCTGAGCTTCGCCGGCTACCTGCGCTTCGGCACGGCCAGGAACGACGCGGTGATGGTCAACAACGCCGATTGGCTGGACAAGCTCAACTACATCGAGTTCCTGCGCGATTACGGCCGGCACTTCTCGGTCAACCGGATGCTGAGCTTCGATTCGGTGAAGCTGCGGCTCGAGCGCGAGCATCCGCTGAGCTTCCTCGAATTCAACTACATGATCCTGCAGGCCTACGACTTCCTCGAGCTGTCGCGGCGGCTGGATTGCCGTTTGCAGATGGGCGGGTCCGACCAGTGGGGCAACATCGTCAACGGCGTCGAGCTCGGCCGCCGCATCGACAACAAGGAGCTGTTCGGCCTCACCGCGCCGCTCATCACCACGGCCTCGGGCGCGAAGATGGGCAAGACGGCGGCGGGCGCGGTCTGGCTGAACCAGGAGCGGCTCAGCGCCTATGACTTCTGGCAATACTGGCGCAACACCGAGGACGGCGACGTCGGCCGCTTCCTGAAGCTGTTCACCGATCTGCCGCTGCCGGAGATCGCGCGGCTGGAGCGGCTGCAGGGCGCCGAGATCAACGAGGCGAAGATCATCCTCGCCAACGAGGCGACGACGCTGTGCCACGGCGCCGAGGCGGCGCGCAACGCGGCGGAGACCGCGCGGCGCACCTTCGTCGAAGGCGGGCTGGGCGAGGATCTGCCGGTCGTGGAGATCGCGCGCGCCGAACTGGCCGCCGGCATCGCGGCAATCGACCTGCTGCACCGCGCCGGACTGGTTGGCAGCAAGGGCGAGGCGCGGCGGCTCATCAAGGGCGCCGGCGCGCGCCTCAACGACGCGGCGATCGAGGACGAGAACCGGCGGGTGACGCTGGACGACCTCAACGCCGAGGGCGTGGTGAAACTCTCCTTCGGCCGCAAGAAGCACGCGGTGGTGCGGCCGAAATAGGCCGCGACAATCCCCGTTATTGGTGGCTGCCGGCCGGCGGCAAGGTGACGCCGCCTGAGCCGTTGCCCTCGTCTTCGCCGATATCCTCGGTGAACAATCCGCGCAGGAACCCGGGCGCGAGCGCCGCCCAGGGATTGACGTCGATCTTCGGCTCGCCGAGGTCGCCGGCGATCTTGTAGGTGGCGGAGAACATGCCCTCACCCTCACCGCCCTGCAGCAGCGGGCCGAGCAGCGGGATATTGCCGAGGATGCTGTTCAACGCATAGGCCGGCACGATCACGCCTTCCAGTTCGACCTTCTGCCGGTCGAGATCGATGACCCCCTTGGACGTGAGACCGATCGACGGGCCGGCGCTGCGGAACTTGCGCACCTCGATCGTGCCCGCGGTCTTGGTGAAGCGCGCGGTGGCGCCGTCGAAATAGAAGCCTTCGCCGCTCAGCACGTCGATCAGGCCGGTCAGCGCGGCGACCGAGAGGAAGCGCACGAAGAACGGCGTGTTGAGCAGGCGGAAATGCCCGGCGTCGAGCCTGCCGCGGAGCGGCCGGCGCGGCTCGTCGTCCTTCACCTTGCCGGTGATCTTCAGGTCGCCGCCCTTGATCGAATCGTAGATGTCGAGGGCGCGCAGTGCGGCGCCGCCATCGTTCGTCTCGGCGTTCAGGACATGAATCCCGCCCTCGGCCGGCCGATAGCTCAAGGTCAGCGGCGCCCCGCCGGGCAACGTCGCCGTCAGGTCGATCACGTCCCACCACATCGGATCGTGGTAGAGCTCGACCTTCACGTCGCTGAGCGAGCGGCCCTCGCCCACGCGCACCGAGTTCAAGGACGGCGCCACCAGGCGGAACGGGCGCTGCGTCTCGTTCTCTTCGCGCGCCAGCGTCGCCTCGTCCTTCGGCGGCCCGTCCTCGGCCATCCAGGGCTCGACGTCGACGTCGCCGCCGCCGATGGCGATGTCGATCAGCTCGCCCTTGAAGCCGACCGCGACATCTTTCAGCACATTACGGCCGAAGCTCAGCGCCGGGAGAACGACGCGGATCGGCTTGCCGGAATCGAACTCAATCCGCCCGGCGGCGTTGAGGTCGCCCGCCGCGACCTGGAACGAAGGAATCTGAACGATGCGGTCGTCGCGAAGCTCCAGGGCGATCCGGCCGCGCCCGCCCTGGCCGGTCGGCTTCGCCCATTTGACGAAATCGAAGGCGAGCGTCGCCTGCGTCAAATCGAGATCGGCATCGAGGCGGCCCCGACCGTCGGCGAAGGATATATAGGTCAGGTCGGCTGCGCTCGATCCCTCCAGGAAAGGCCGCGTGTCGTAGCCGGCGGCCGCCATGCGCTCCGCGTCGACCGTGCCGATGGCGCGGATCTGCCGCTCGAACTTGGCGTCGTCGGTGAAATTCTCCAGCCATTGCAGGTCCATCGGCACGCCACCGAAGGTAAGCGGCCCGCTGATGCGCATGCCGTTCTGGCTCAGCGCCAGCGACAGGTTGCCGTCGGTCACATCGCGATCGAACATCACCTTCTGCAGCCCCACCTCGGTCAGTTCCGCGGTGACGCCGATCTTGACCTGCTTGAAGCTCAGATTCTTGGCCGCGGGAAAGTCGAAGTCGAGGCGGGTCTTGACCTTGCCGGAGCCGCTGGCCGGGCTGATTCCGAGCTTCGAGGCGTAGCCCAGGCGCGGGTGGTCGAGCAGTTCGAGCGCGTCGCGCATCGGGCCGCCGATATCGCCGCCGACCTTGATGAACTGGTCCTCCTGGTCGAGCCCGGTGATCAGCAGATCGCCGGTGGAGATCGCGATGTTGCCGACATTGCCGCCCTCGATCTTGGCGGCGAATTGCTGGGCATTGAAGCTGGCGCTGGCGATGCCGTTCTCGATCGGTGGCATCGGCCGCAGATAGTGCACCGTCAGCTGCTCGCCCTTGAATGTTCCTTCCAGCTTCTCCACCGAGAGGCCGTCGCGCGCGCCAGGCGCAAAGCGGAGCCGAATTTCGGCAACCAGGTCCTGCACCAGGCCGCTGGTGATGTTGGGGATCAGCCAGTCGCGCGCGTCCTTCGCCACGGTCTCCGGCCACCAGCCGTCGACCTTCTGCCAGTCGAGCCCACCGCCCTTGAGCACGGCGCTCAGCAGCGGCGCGCCATCATCGGTCGCCTTGCCGGCCAGGAAGCCGTCGCCCTGGCCGCTCAGTTCGAAGACCGGCCCGTCGAGGTCGAGCGACAACGTGTCGAGGGTGATGAGGTCGAGATCGGGATCGACCCGCCCCTTGGCGACCAGTTCCTTGATCGGCAGCGGCGCCTTCATCAGATCCGGCAGGGCGACCTCGCCGTTCCGCCCACTCAGGGAGAACTCGGTCAAGCCCAGCTGCCCGTCGAGCGAGATGGAGGTGCGCGCCTCACCCTGCAGAAAGATGTTGGCATTGGCCAAGATGGCGAGGCCGGTTTCCACCAGCCCGATCGCCGGCGCGGCGAAACGCTGCAGCCGCGCGGTCACCTCGAAGCGCTCGCCGCCCGCCGGCAGGAACAGGTCACCGGAGAGCCTCGCCGGATCGCCGAATTGCGGCACGTCGAGATTGAAGCTGCCGGCGAGGCCGCGATCGCCGCGCGCCAGGTGGATCTCGACCTTCTCCGCCTTCCAGGTGTTGCCGGCGTGGCGGTCCTCGATGCTGACGCCGCCGTCATAGATCGCCGCCTCGGCCAGATAGCCGGTGCGCTTGTCGGGATCGGGGGCGGCCAGCAATTCCCGGATGATCGCCGCCATGAGATCGGATTGCGAGTACTGGCCCGCAGGCTGAACAGTGGCGGGCGCGGCGGGCTGAACGGAAGTATCAGGGGTCAGCAGCTTGCCGCCGAACTCGAAATCACCCGCCTCGTTGCGCGCCAGCACCAGCTCCGGCCGGAACAGTTCGATGCGCGAGGGCGCGATGAGGCCGCGGAACATCGCCGCGCCGCTGAGGCCGAAGCCCAGCTCCGGCACCGAGGCCAGGTCGTTGCCCGAAACGTCGGTGATGCGCACGCCGACGGCGCGGATGTCCAGCGTGCGCTCCCATCCCGCCCAGGCCAGCACGGTGTCCTGCACCACGAACTTGAACTCGGCGCCCGGCCGGTTCAGCGCCTCTTCGACATAGGGCTTCAGGAAGCGGAGATGGATCGGCCCCTCATAGGCGAGCCGCCAAGCGACGAAGCCGGTCAGCAGCACCAGCCCGGCCAGCAGGGCGCCGACGACCTCGAGTGCAAACTTGCTGGCACGCAGAATCATTCGCCGTGTCGCCGCCTGTTCGATGCGTCGTGCCGCCCGTCGCGCGGGCGCTCATCCTTGCGGTTGACCCCCGGCTTGCCCCTGAACTTGACCGGACGCCGCCCTTGCCGCACTGTGCCAGCCGATTTCACCACACCAATCCACCAACCCGATGCCGCTGGCCTTCGATCCCGCCCAACTGCCGAAGGCTCATGATCTGCGCCAGGCCCGGATCGAACTCGATCGACTGGCCGCGATCTGGTGCCCCTCCGATCAAAGCGCCCTGCCCGAGCCCGCCCGGACCGAGGCCCTGCTCACCGCCATCTTCGGCAATTCTCCGTATTTGAGCCAATTGGTGGTCAACGAGGCCGCGCACTTTTTTGCAGTATTAGCCGACGGGCCGGACTCTGTCTTTAACAAATTGTTGAACGATCTCGCGGAGTTGGGCCGGAACGAGACGCAGGAATCGGTGTTGATGCGCCGCCTGCGCCAGGCCAAGCGCTGCGCCCACCTGACCATCGCGGTGGCGGACATCATCAGGGCTTGGCCGCTGGAGCGCGTCACCGGCGCGCTCAGCGATTTCGCCGATTCCGCGGTCGGCGCGGCGGTCGCCTTCCTGCTGCGCCAGGCGCATCAGGCGGAAGAGCTCGACCTGCGGCATCCGGAAGACCCGGCGCAAGACAGCGGCCTGGTCATCCTCGGCCTCGGCAAGCTCGGTGCCTGCGAGCTCAACTATTCGAGCGACATCGACCTCATCGTCCTGTTCGACCCCGACATCGTGCGCTATCGCGGTCGGCGCACCGCGCGCGAGTGCTTCGTCAAGCTGGCGCGCAACCTGGTGCGCCTGCTGCAGGACGCAACCCAGGACGGCTACGTGCTGCGCGTCGATCTGCGCCTGCGCCCCGACCCGGCGTCGACCCCGCTCGCCATGTCGACCATCGCGGCGGAGACCTATTACGAAGGCATGGGGCAGAACTGGGAGCGCGCGGCGATGATCAAGGCGCGGCCCATCGCCGGCGACCTGCCGGCGGGCGAAGCCTTCCTTGCCAATCTGCGCCCCTTCATCTGGCGCAAGCATCTCGATTTCGCCGCCATCCAGGACATCCATTCGATCAAGCGCCAGATCCACGCGGTGAAGGGTCATCGCGAGATCGCCGTCGGCGGCCACAACATCAAGATCGGCCGCGGCGGCATCCGCGAGATCGAGTTCTTCGCCCAGACCCAGCAACTCATCTGGGGCGGTCGCAACCCCGATCTGCGCCTGCGCCAGACCTGCGCCGCCATCGAACGCCTGGTGGAGATGGGGCGCACCGCGCGCGACGCCGCCGACGACCTGGTCGCCGCCTATCGCTATCTGCGCCATGTCGAGCATCGGCTGCAGATGGTCGACGACCGGCAGACCCAGACCCTGCCCGACGCGGGCGCAGAGCTGGACCGTCTGGCCTTGTTCTGCGGCCATGCCGATACGGCGGAGTTCAGCGCCACGCTGCTCCACCATCTGGGGCAAGTCGAGGATCACTACGCCGACCTGTTCGAAGAGGCGCCGTCCCTGGGCGAGAAGGGCAATCTGGTCTTCACCGGCACAGAGGACGATCCGGCGACGGTCGAGACGCTGGAACGCATGGGCTTCCCCGACGGACACGCGGTCTCCGCCCAGGTGCGCGCGTGGCATCACGGCCGCTACCGCGCCACCCGCAGCGCCCGGGCGCGCGAGCTCCTGACCGAGCTGATGCCGAAGCTGCTCGACGGCCTCGCGCATACCGCCGACCCGGACACCGCCTTCCGCCGCTTCGACGATTTCATGCGCTCGCTGCCCGCCGGCGTGCAGCTCTTCTCGCTGCTGCATTCCAACCCGAGCCTGCTCGACCTCATCGCCGACGTGATGGGCTCGGCGCCGCTGCTCGCCGACCACCTCAGCCGCTATCCCATGCTGCTCGACGGCGTGCTCACCGCCGGCTTTTTCGAGAAGGTGCCGGACCGCGAGGCGATGTCACGCGATTTGCGGCGGCAGCTCTCCTTCGTCGACGATTTCCAGGACCGCCTCAGCCTGATGTGCCGCTGGACCAAGGACCGGCAGTTCCAGATCGGCGTGCGCCTGCTGAAAGGTGTCGGCGACGGCAACATCGCCGCCGGCGAACTGTCCGATGTCGCCGACGCGGTGATCGGCGCTCTCTTCCCCCTGGTCACCGCCGAGTTCGAGCGCACGCATGGCAAGCTTCCCGGCCGCGGCATGGCCGTGGTCGCGCTCGGCAAGCTCGGCAGCCGCGAGATGACGGTGACCTCCGACCTCGACCTCATCTTCATCTACGACGTGCCGCAGGGGATCGAGGGCTGGGACACGCTGCAATCCGAGGGGCCGAAGCCGCTGGCGCCGATCCAGTATTACGCCCGGCTGGCGCAGCGGCTGATCACCGCGCTCACCGCCATGACCGGCGACGGCAAGCTCTACGACGTCGACATGCGCCTGCGACCCTCCGGCAATTCCGGCCCGATCGCCAGCGGCCTGCCGCCCTTCGAGCGCTATCAGCGCCAGGAGGCCTGGACCTGGGAGCATATGGCGCTGACCCGGGCGCGGCCGGTGGCCGGCGACCCGACCCTGCAGCTCGATGTCGAGGAGAGCCTGGCGCGCATCCTCACCCTGCAGCGCGAGCCCGCGAAGCTGCGCCGCGACGTCGCCGACATGCGCGAGCGGATGGCGCAGCAGCACAAGGGCGAAAGCCTCTGGGACTTCAAGCACCAGCGCGGCGGCCTGGTCGACATCGACTTCATCGCGCAATACCTGATGCTGCGCCATGCCGCCGCGCATCCGGAGATCCTGCACCGCAACCCCGCCGACGCCCTCGCCGCCCTGATCAAGGCCGGCCTGCTCGAAACCCAGACCGGCGACCGGCTGGTGACCGCGCTCAACCTGTGGCGCCAGCTCCAGCAGATGATCCGCCTGCTGGTCGGCGAGGCGGTGGACGAAGCCCGGCTGCGCCCGCCGACGGCGAAGCACCTGGCGGCCTCGGGCGGCTGCCCGGATTTCTCCGTGCTGAAGGCGCTGATCCGCGATACCGCGGCGGGCGTCTTCGCGGATTTCAACCGCATCCTGGAGACAGCGGAGTCGAAGGAGATCGGCGGTTCTTGATTCCGCCGGCGCGCCGGGGCTAACGTGCCGCCGCGTCAGCCAGGGAGACGGACAGATGACATTGAAAGTCGGCGACAAGGCGCCCGCGTTCTCGTTGAAGACCGATGGCGGCGGCAAAATTTCGCTCTCGGGCCTCAAGGGCCAGAACGTGGTGCTGTATTTCTATCCCAAGGACGATACCTCCGGCTGCACCGCCGAGGCCTGCGCCTTCCGCGACAATCTGCCGAAATTCGGCAAGCTCGACGCGGTGGTGATCGGCGTCTCGCGCGACAGCGCCGAGAGCCACGACAAGTTCAAGACCAAGCACAAGCTCAACTTCACCCTTGGTTCGGACGATACCGGCAAGGTGACCGAGGACTACGGCGTCTGGGTCGAGAAAAGCATGTACGGCCGAAAATACATGGGCATCGAGCGGGCCACGTTCCTCATCGACGCTAAGGGCAAGATCGCCGCCATCTGGCGCAAGGTGAAGGTGGCCAGCCATGTCGACGAGGTTCTGAAGGCGGTGAAGGCGCTCGACGCCGGCTGATGCGCGACCTCGCCGCCAGCGCATGCGCGATCCTCAATGCCGCGGCGCCGGCGGACAAGGTCGCGTTGTCCCTGGCGCTGGCGCGGGACTGGCGCGAGGGCCGTGCGGCATTCGATCAAGGGGGCGCGCCGCCGCAGCGCCCGGCGCGGCCGGAGCGCCCGCGTCTGCTGCCGCCGCGCGACATGCCGAAGCGCAAGGCCGGCGGCAATGCGGAGAAGCGCACCGCCTTGCTCCACGCCCTCGCCCATATCGAGCTCAACGCCATCGATCTCGCCTGGGACATCATCGCCCGCTTCGCCGACACGGCGACCCCGCGCGACTTCCTCGCCGACTGGATCAAGGTCGGCGAAGAGGAAGCGATCCATTTCTCGCTGCTCGAAGCGCGATTGAAGGAATTGGGCGCCGCCTATGGCGACCTGCCCGCCCATGACGGGTTGTGGCAGGCCGCGGAGGAGACGGCGCACGACATCCTCGCGCGCCTCGCCATCGTGCCCTTGGTGCTGGAGGCCCGCGGCCTCGACGTGACGCCCGCCACCATCGCCGATTTCCGCCGCGCCGGCGACGAGGCCAGCGCCGCCATCCTGCAGCGCATCTACCAGGACGAGATCGGCCACGTCGCCGCCGGCATGCGCTGGTTCCACCATTTCGCCCAGCAGCAAGGGCTCGACCCCAAGAGCGCCTGGCAGGAGCAGGTGCGGCGACATTTCAAGGGCCAGCTGAAGCCGCCCTTCAACGACGCGGCGCGCAAGGATGCGGGGCTCGATCCGGAGTTCTATCGGCCGATTTCGGCGTGAACTCACGCATTCTTCCAGGACATCACTGCCGTGACACGACAATCCGTATGGCTCGGTATTCTTGGAGTTCCGTCAGGCCTACAAGCATGTCGGCAGGCGCACCTTCACTCCTTGAGGCATTTCAAGGAGAAGTTCTATGTCTGCCCAACCGGAATACACGCGGGTCACGTAAGCGATGCTGTCATAGTTCCAATCCGGGCAGAGCAAGAGGCACTCCCGACCAGAACCAGTGGCTGCCAAATGCCACTCATTGCCTAACGAGCAAAATCCCCGCTGATTTGTATACAGATAGCGGGGGAATGCGGGAACGCCGGTTTCCTGAATGTCGGCCAGATATGCCGGCACCAATGCATCCAGGTTCTCCGGTGCTCTGCTATGCTCTCGTTGATAAGCGCGAATCGCCTCCACGAGACTGTTGCTGCGCTCGGCGAAGGCTTCAATGCCAGCAGCCTGCACTCGCGAGGTTAAGATACTGCCTGGGTACCAGCCCAGACCCAATCCGGCCGCAAAGAGCAGCGAGATAATCGCGGGCCTCCATACACGGTTGACCGCGGCCCATGCGAACCCAACCACGACACCGCCGATGGCTGCACCGACGCCGGCGATGATTATCACTCCGAGCTCCAGCCAACTCATCCCCCACGCGTGAAGCGCGGTTGGAAAATACAAGCTGTAACTGAAAAGAACCCCAAACAACCCTGGCAGCAACAATCCAGCGGCAAAGGCCAATGCGATTGCCCGCTGGAATGACTTGGGCTTCGGTGGAAGAGCCGAAGAATCCACGATACCTCGACGTTCGTTGGGCCAAAGATAGCATCCTGCCCGCCATTTGGTGAACAGAAGGTTCACCAAAACTGGTCAGGGCGCCCCAGCTTTCGCCGGGGCGCCCTGTGGAGCAATGGGGGCCGTCCTGTCCCCTACCGCGTCGATATCACTTTATTGGACAGCCTCCCCATGCAACGCCAGGTCCAGGCCGTCGCGTTCCACTTCCTCAGGCACGCGGAGCCCGATGATGAGGTCGACGACCTTGAGGATGATCGCCGTGCCGATGGCGACGAAGACGATGGTCACCACGACGCCGAGCAGCTGGGTGACGATCTGGCCGCCATTGCCGTCGATCAGGCCGACCGGCGCGTCGCCGCCCTTCACGGCCATGGTGGCGAAGACACCGGTCAGCAGCGCGCCGATGGTGCCGCCCACGCCATGCACGCCGAAGGCGTCGAGCGCGTCGTCATAGCCGAGCGCGTTCTTGATCGCGGTCGAAGCGAAGAAGCAGCCGAGGCCCGCCGCGATGCCGATGATGAGCGCGCCCATCGGATCGACGAAGCCGGCGGCCGGGGTGATGCCGACCAGGCCGGCCACCGCGCCGGAGACGATGCCGAGGATCGACGGATGGCCGCGGGTGCCCCATTCGCAGAACATCCAGGCCAGCGCCGCCGCGGCGGCGGCGATGTGTGTCACCGCCATCGCCATGCCGGCATTGGGCGAGGCCGCGAGCGCCGAGCCGGCATTGAAGCCGAACCAGCCGACCCACAGCAGCGAACCGCCGATCACGGTATAGACTAGGTTGTGCGGCACGAAGGGCACCTTGCGGTAGCCGTTGCGCTTGCCGATCATCAGCGCCGCGACCAGGCCGCTGACGCCGCTGCTGATGTGGACGACGGTGCCGCCGGCGAAGTCCAGCACGCCCCAGTCGAACATCAGGCCGCCGGCCGCCCACACCATGTGGCAGAGCGGCGCGTAGATCAGGATCGCCCAGGCGCCGATGAAGACCAGCAAGGCGCTGAACTTCATGCGGTCGGCGAAGGCGCCGGTGATCAGCGCCGGGGTGATGATGGCGAAGGTCATCTGGAAGAGCATGAAGACGCTCTCCGGAATGGAGCCGGAGATCGACCCGACGGTCAGGTTCTTGAGGAACAGGTTCGAAAGGCCGCCGACATAGGGCGAGCCCTCCGAGAAGGCCAGGCTATAGCCCAGCACCATCCAGATGATGCTGACCAGACAGCAGGTGGCGAAGGACTGCATCATGATGGTGAGCACGTTCATCTTGCGCACCATGCCGCCGTAGAACAGCGCCAGGCCCGGCAAGGTCATCATCAGCACGATCGCGGTGGCGACGATCATCCACGCCGTGTCGCCCGTGTCAGTCGTCGGATCCTGTGCGAATGCCGGCACTGCCGCCAGGGTTCCTGTCAGCGCGACGACGATTCCTGTCAATCCTCGGCGCAAACCCAAACGAAGCATCCCTGCCCCCTTTTCTTGAAAAGTATGACAATCCCGATGCTGCACTGCATCAGGCGTGCCAACATTGGAAATGCCGGGGATTCAAGCGGAATGGCGGGAACGGACGACGGAACGTCGCCCAATCCCTGGGCAGGAGAAATGCGTTCGCCCAAATCTTGGGCAGCTTGATCGAAGTTAAGCGGCGCTCTCTCCGCCATGCACCTTGGCCGCCAGCGACGCCGACAGGAAGCGGTCGATGTCGCCGTCGAGGACGCTGCCGGTATCGCTGGTCTCCACCTCCGTCCGCAGGTCCTTGACCATCTGGTAAGGCTGCAGAACGTAGGAGCGGATCTGGTGGCCCCAGCCGATATCAGTCTTGGTGGCTTCCACCGCGGCGGCGGCTTCCTCGCGCTTCCGCAGCTCCGCCTCGTAGAGGCGGGCCTTCAGCATGTCCATGGCCATGGCGCGGTTGCGGTGCTGCGAGCGGTCGGCCTGGCAGGAGACCACGATTCCGGTCGGCATGTGGGTGATGCGGATGGCGGAATCGGTCTTGTTGATGTGCTGGCCGCCGGCGCCGGAGGCGCGGAAGGTGTCGACCTTCAGATCCTTGTCGAGGATCTCGACCTCGATGTTGTCGTCGACCACCGGATAGACCCAGACCGAGGAGAAGCTGGTGTGCCGGCGCGCGTTGGAATCGTAGGGCGAGATGCGCACCAGGCGGTGCACGCCGGATTCCGATTTCAGCCAGCCATAGGCATTCGGCCCCTTGATCTCGATGGTCGCGGATTTGAGTCCCGCCTCTTCGCCCGGGCTCTCTTCCAGCCACTCGACCTTATAGCCGTGCTGCTCCGCCCAGCGCACATACATGCGCAGCAGCATCTGCGCCCAATCCTGCGCCTCGGTGCCGCCGGCGCCGGCATGGACTTCGAGATAGCAATCGTTCTGGTCGGCCTCGCCGGAGAGCAGCGATTCCAGCTCGCGCTTGGAGGCCTCCGCCTTGAGCGCCTTCAGCTGCGCCTCGGCCTCGTCGACGCTCTTGCCGTCGCCCTCCATCTCGCCCAGCTCGGCGAGGGTCAGCGCGTCATCGAGCTCGCGCTCCATGGCGCGATAGGCATCGATGGCGTTGGACAGGTGCGTGCGTTCCCGCATCACCGTCTGGGCCTTCGCGGGCTTGTCCCAGAGGGTCGGGTCTTCGGCGAGCGCGTTCAGCTCATCCAGGCGGCGGAGGGCGTTCTCCCAGTCAAAGATGCCTCCTCAGCAGGGCCAGGGAGGATCGGATCTCCCCCGCAACCGCTTCAATCTCGGCACGCATGTCGCTGAACCTCCGGCAAATTCACAAATCGGGCGCGACCATGGCCAATCGCACCGGGCGCGTCAACCCGCGGCCTTCCTAGTAGATGCCGCCGCTGCTGTCGGTCGCCGGGGCGCTGGGCTGCGGCGGCGGAGCGGGTGCCGGCTGCAGCGGCGCGGCCCCCGGTGCCGGCTGCTCCGGCGCGGGCTGCAGGCCGGGTTGCGGCGTCACCACGGCGCCCGAACTCGGCCCGGTCGGCTGGATGGAGGGCTCGAGCGCGCCGGGATCCACGGTGACCGCGCCATCCGGCGAGGTCGTCGTGCCGGGGAGTGCAGCCCCCTGGTCGGGCTGCGCCGGTTGCGTCGGGGCGCCGGAGACGACACCGCCCTGGTCGGTGCCGTAGGCGCCGGTCGAATCGATGATCATGGTGCCGCCCTGGTAACCTTCGCCGGCGGTGCCCAGCGGGATGATCGAGCCGTAGCCGGCATCCTGGCCGTAGTTGGTGACGCCCTGGATCAGCGCCTGGGCGCCGGTCGGCTCGCTGCCGGGCTTGAAGGCCTCGAGGACGATCTTTTCGCTGCCCGGGCCGGCGCGTTCGCCGGTCATATAATCGACGCGCACCAGGCGGATGCCGGGCGGCACGCGGAACGGCGTCGCCGGCTTGTCCTTCAGCGCCTCGATCATGAAGTCGCGGAAGATCGGCGCCGACAGGCCGCCGCCGGTCGCCTTGGGGCCGAGCGAGCGCGGCTGGTCGAAGCCGAGATAGACGCCGGCGACGAGATCGGGCGAGAAGCCCATGAACCACACGTCGCGGCCCTCGTTGGTGGTGCCGGTCTTGCCCGCCAGCGGCTTGCCCACCGCCTTCACCGCCGTGCCGGTGCCGCGCAGCACGACGCCTTCGAGCATCGAGACCATCTGATAGGCGGTGGCCGGGTCGATCACCTGTTCGCGCATGTCGGGGATCTCGGGCATCGCGCCACCGGCATAGTCGGAGAGCTGACAGCCCTCGCAGGGGCGCTGGTCGTGGCGGTAGATGGTCCAGCCCTGGTTGTCCTGGATGCGGTCGATGACCGTCGGCGTGACCTTCTTGCCGCCGTTGACGATCTCGGCATAGGCGCCGGCCAGGCGCAGCACCGTCGTCTCGCCGGCGCCGAGCGACATGGCCAACGTCTGCTGCATGTTGTCGATGACGCCGAGGCGGCCCGCCATCTCAGCCACCTTGGCCATGCCGATGGTCTGCGCCATGCGGATGGTCATCAGGTTGCGCGAATTTTCCAGGCCGCGCCGCATGGTGGCGGCGCCGAGGAAGTCCTGCGCGTAGTTCTCCGGCCGCCACAGCGGCAGGCCGGGCCCCTGGTCGATGACGATGGGCGCGTCGAGGATCATGGTCGAGGGCGTGAAGCCCGCCTCCAGCGCCGCCAGATAGACGATGGGCTTGAAGGAAGAGCCCGGCTGGCGCTTGGCCTGGGTCGCGCGGTTGAATTCCGATTGCTGATAGGACCAGCCACCGGTCATGGCGAGGACGCGGCCGGTATGCGGGTCCATCGCCACCATGGCGCCGCTGATCTCCGGCACCTGGCGCAGGGCGAAGGCGCCTTCGACGCGCTTGCCGTCCTCGACCAGCGGTTCGGTGGCGATGAGGTCGCCCACCGCCAGCACGTCGTTCGCCGCCTTGACCGCCGGGCCGACGCGGCCTTCCGGCGTGCGCTTGCGCGCCCAGCCGAGCGCGGCGACCGGGATGCGGCCCTGGGTGCCGTCTTTGAAGCCGAGGGTGGCGGCATCGGGCGTCGCCTCCAGTACCAGCGCCGGCTGCCAGTCGTAGAGCCAGGGCATCGGCGGCAGCTCTTCCAGCGTCTTCTGCCAGGTCTCGACGCTGTCGAAATGCTTCAGCGGGCCGCGATAGCCCTGCGTCTTGTCGTAGGTGACGAGGTGCTGCCGCAGCACGCGGTCGGCGATCTCCTGCAGCCGCGGATCGATGGTGGCCCGCACCGCCAGGCCCTTCTTGTAGAGGCCGTCCTCGCCGAAGCGCTGCACGATCTCGCGCCGCACCTCCTCGGCGAAATACTCCGCCACCACGTGCTCGGTCGCGGCGCGCGAGCGCTGCTCCAGCGGCTCGGCCCGCGCCGCCTCGGCCTCGGCCGCGGTGATGTGGCCGTCCTCCTGCATGCGCTGGATGACCCAGTTGCGGCGCTCGACGGCGGCCTCGTGGTTACGCCGGATGTTGTAGTTGTTCGGCGCCTTGGGCAGCGAGGCGAGATAGGCGGCCTCCCCGATGCTGAGCTCGTCCAGCGACTTGCTGAAATAGTTCAGCGCCGCGGTGGCGACACCGTAATTGCCGGAGCCGAGATAGATCTGGTTCAGGTAGAGCTCGAGGATGCGGTTCTTGTCGAACGCCTTCTCGATCCTGAGCGCCAGGATCATCTCGCGGATCTTGCGTTTGTACGAGACCTCGTTGGTGAGAAAGAAGTTCTTGGTCACCTGCTGGGTGATGGTGGAGGCGCCGACCGGGCGACGGTCGCTGCCATAGTTGCGCAGGTTGACCACCATCGCGTTGATCACGCCCGGCAGGTCGACGCCGGGATGGGTGTAGAAGGTCTTGTCCTCGGCGGCGAGGAAGGCGTTGATCACCCGCTTGGGCATCACGGTGATCGGCACGAAGACCCGGTTCTCCACCGCATATTCGGCGAGCAGCCGGCCATCGCCGGCATAGATGCGGGAAACCACCGGCGGATCGTAGCTGGCCAGCTCGTAGTAATCCGGCAGGCCTTGCGAGAAGTGCTCGTAGACCAGCCACAGGGCGAGCGCGCCCACCACCCCGAAAAACACCAGGGTGCCGAGCAGGAAGGAGAGGATTCGCGTCAATCGCATGCTCTGGCCGGTTCCGGCCGCCTTTTCAGTTTCCCGGGGTCCGGGACCCGCCCGGTACACAATTGGGCACCCGGACCGTCTTATCCAACAGGACCGTCCGCTTCAACAGGTGACCCAGGATAAAGGTGGAATTATGACAATCCGCCCTCCGGGCGGCGGCCTTCCGCGCTCAGGAGCGGCGCACCATTTCCTGCCAGCTGAAATAGTTCTCGATGGCGCCGCGGATAGCCTTGGCCAGGCGCTTCTGGTGCTTGGCGCTGGTCAGCAGCGCCTCGTCCTTGGTGCTGGAGATATAGCCCATTTCGATGAGGACCGAAGGCACATCGGGCGCCTTCAGCACCGCGAAGCCGGCATAGCGGTGGGTGTTGCCGAGCAGCATAGTCTCCCGCTTCAGCTCGCCCACCAGCAGCCCGGCGAAGCGGGTCGACATGTTCTTGGTGTCGCGCTGCGCCAGGTCGATGAGAATGTCGGTGACCACGTTGCTCTGCTTGCTGAGGTCGACGCCGGCGATGATGTCGGACTTGTTCTCCTTGGCCGCCAGGGCGGCGGCCTCGGCGTCGGAGGCCTTCTCGGACAGAGTGTAGACCGAGGCGCCGCGGGTCAGCGGGTCGTTGTGGCTGTCGGCGTGCAGCGAGATGAACAGGTCGGCGGCCTTTTCCCGCGCCAGGCCGAAACGCTCGCGCAGCGGGATGTACACGTCCTTGCCCCGGGTCAGGGCGACGCGGAACTTGCCGGTCGCTTCCAGCTCCTTCTTGAGCGCCCTGGCCACCGCCAGGGTCAGCTCCTTCTCGGTCACGTTCTCGCCCACGGCGCCGGGGTCGATGCCGCCATGGCCGGGATCGATGACGATCAGCGGCTTGCTGCGCCGCGCCTCCTGTTCGGGCTGCTTGGCGGCGCCACTGCTCAGTCCGGGCGCGCCGGCGGAGCCGCCGGCAGAGGCGGTGCTGATCGCCGGCCCGCGCGGGGCCAGCTGCGGCGTCAGTTGCGGCGGGCCCTTGGCCGATGCGGTCTTCCCTGCCCCGATAGTCTGGCTGGCCCCGAGAGCCTGGCTGGCCCCGAGAGCCTGGCTGGCCACGAGCGTCTTGCCCGCGGGCGGGCTCTGGTCCGGCCCCTGGCCCTGGGTGCCGCCGGCCACCGGCACCGGCGCGGCGGCCAGGGTCGTGGCAGTGGCGCTGGCGGCCGGACTCGGCGCCGGGGTATTCGAGGCGAAGATCGCGGTCTTGAGCTGGGCCCGGAACTGGCCGTCGGAGATCGGCCGCAGGTCGACCAGCAGGCGCGGCGGCTCGCCCGCCTCGGCCGGCAGCGACGCGGTCTTGGCGACCTCGGAGGGTTCGATCAGGTCGAGCACGATACGCGAGGTGCCGGCCTTGAACAGGCCGTAGCGCATCGCCGCCACCAGGCCGCGGCCCTGCAGCTTGGTGCCGCCGGCGATCTTCCACTCGACCTCGTCCAGGTCGATGACCACGCGATAGGGATCGGCCAGCGTGAAGATGCGATAGCCGCGCTGCTCGCTGAGATTGAGCACCACCCGGGTCAGCCCCGGCTCGACGCCGAGGCGCGCATCCGTCACCGCCGGTTTCGCGAAGGCGGACGCCGCCAGCGCCAGGGCCGCGACCAGGGTCACAACCAGCAGCGTGATAAGGCGTGGAATCCAGCCGATTGCGCGCATTTAGCGGAGACTCCGGTGATTCAGATCGAATATATACCGGTAACACACTGCGAATCAACAGTTTTCCAGATCGACTCGCGAAAATTTAACCATGGCGCCATCCAGGGCGGATTTTGGCGCAAGCCCGGCATAAGGTTTGACGTTGTCACTTTCGCGCCTGGACCGTATGCTGCACCGACCCGGCTGAGATTCGCCTAGCTGTCATTAAGCCCTTCTAAGGCTTAACAATTAGACAATTCAGGCAGTCGCATCGCCGGGTTGTATGGTCCGTGCCCGGCCTTTCGGCATTTCCGGTCCGCCTTGCGGAACGGTCCCGTCGGGGGTGGCGCGGATTCCGGAGCGACCGCGTCGACGCACTTTCATCGAGAGATAAAGGCCGAGGCGCGGTGGCTCGTTAGCCACAGGTAGTCATGTTGCACGCCTGGAATTCAATCACCCGTTTCGCGCCGCCGCCTGCGACAGCCGCAGCCGACGACTGGCGCGTGGAGGAGTCTGCTTACAATGGCCAAAGTCATGTTGATCGATGCCACCCACCCGGAAGAAACGCGGGTCGCGGTGGCCGATGGAAGGAAGCTGGAAGAATTTGACGTCGAGATCGCCAGCCGGCGTCCGCTCAAAGGGAACATCTATCTCGCCAAGGTAACGCGCGTCGAACCGTCGCTGCAGGCGGCGTTCGTCGAATATGGCGGCAACCGCCATGGTTTCCTGGCGTTCAGCGAAATCCATCCCGACTACTACCGGATTCCGGTCGCCGACCGCGAAGCGCTGATGCGCGACGCCGCCGAGGAGGAAGACGAGATCGCGGCCGAGGAGGCCCAGGAACCGGCGCCGCAGCAGGAGCGCGGCGGCCGCAACCGGCGCGGCCGCAACCGGCGCTCGCGCGGCGGCCGCGGCGGCGAAGGCCGGGCGGAGGCGCAGCCGGCGGCGGAGATCTCCGTCGACGACGCGGATGCTCCCGGTGCGGCGGAGGATTGGTCCGCCGGCCCGGAAGGTCACGACCATTTCGAAGCGGACCATCCGGAGGCCGACCTGCCGGAATACGAGCAGCCCGACTACGAACAGGGGCCCGAAGCCAGCGCCGCCGTCTCCGCCTCCGAAGAGCCCGGTGAGCCATCCGCCGTCCAGTCCTGGGACCGGCGCGAGCCGATCGCCGCGCCGCTCCAGGCGGAGGATCGCGATACCGACATTCAGACGGTGAGCGAGCAGGAGCCGATGGCGTTGGAGACGCCGCGCTTCGAGTTGCGCGGCGAGCCGCGCGAGGAAGCCCTGCCCGCCCAATCGGCGACGCCCTCCGGGATCGCCGCCGAACAGGATTCCGCCGCCGGCGATCTGGAACCCGGCGCCGTCATCGAGGCCGGCAACGGCACCGAGGCGGAGTTGCCCCCGCCGGCCCACGGCGAACTGGTCGAGGTGCAGACGAGCGAGGAGGTCTTCGACGTGGTCGGCGGCGAAGAGCCGGCCCAGCAGGACGATCCGGAACTGGACGAGGAGCAGGCACGCCGCCGCCGCGCGCGCAACCTGCGCCGCTACAAGATCCAGGAAGTCATCAAGCGCCGGCAGATCCTGCTGGTCCAGGTGACTAAGGAGGAGCGCGGCAACAAGGGCGCCGCCCTCACCACCTATCTGTCGCTGGCCGGCCGCTATTGCGTGCTGATGCCGAACACCGACCGCGGCGGCGGCATCTCGCGCCGCATCACCAGCGTCAACGACCGCAAGCGGCTGAAGTCGATCATCGACGATCTCGACGCGCCGGAAGGCATGGCGGTCATCGTGCGCACCGCCGGCATGGAGCGCGCCAAGCCGGAGATCAAGCGCGACTTCGAATACCTGCTGCGCCTGTGGGACGAGATCCGCGAGGTGACGCTGAAGTCGACGGCGCCGGCCCTCATCTACGAGGAAGCCAGCCTGATCAAGCGCTCGATCCGCGACCTCTACACCCAGGATATCGGCGACATCGTGGTGGCCGGCGACGAGGCCTATCGCGCCGCGCGTGCCTTCATGCGCGCTTTGGCGCCGAGCCATCTGCGCCGGGTCCAGCACTACCGCGACGCGGCGCAGCCGTTGTTCCAGCGCTACCAGATCGAGAGCCAGATCTCGGCGATCCATGAGCCGGTGGTGCACCTGAAATCCGGCGGCTACATCGTCATCAACCAGACCGAGGCGCTGGTCGCCATCGACGTCAACTCGGGCCGCGCCACGCGCGAGCGCAACATCGAGGAGACGGCGTTGCGCACCAATTCGGAGGCGGCCGAGGAGGTCGCCCGGCAGCTGCGCCTGCGCGACCTGGCCGGCCTCATCGTCATCGACTTCATCGACATGGAGGAGAACCGCAACAACGCCTCGGTCGAGCGGCGCCTGAAGGAGGCGCTGAAGAACGACCGGGCGCGCATCCAGATCGGCCGCATCTCCACCTTCGGCCTGTTGGAAATGTCGCGCCAGCGGCTGCATCCGAGCCTAGCGGAAGCCTCGACCGAGATGTGCCCGCATTGCCGCGGCTCCGGCCGCGTGCGCTCGGTCGAATCCACCGCGCTGCATGTGCTGCGCATGGTCGAGGAAGAGATCGCGCGGAGCTTCAGCCCCGGCGCCACCATCTTCGTGCCGACCTCGGTGGCGCTGTTCATCCTCAACCACAAGCGCCCGGCGATCGACGACATCGAGCAGCGCCGCGGCGTGCGCATCTACCTGCAGGCCGATGACGAGCTGACGCCGCCGGAATACCGCCTGGAGCGGATCAAGATGCTCAATCCGGGCGAGGAGGTGGTGAAGCGCATCGCCGCCCCGGCGCCGATGATCGAGGAAGAGGAAGAGGAAATCCCGGTCGAGGAGTTCGAGGCCGAGGCGCCGGAAGCCGAGGTGGCGGAAACCGCCGAGGAAGACGCGGTCGCGGGCCAGCCGAGCGAGCGCGGCGGACGGCGCCGGCGACGGCGGCGCGGGCGCGGCGGCAAGTTCCGCGCCGACGAGTTCACCGAGAGCGCCGGCGACGAAGGCGCCGAGGTTGCGCGCGCCGAGCCGCCACAGCATCCTGGGCAGCATCCCGGTGCGCAGGTCGAGCAGATCGCCCAGGAATTCGGCGGCGACGAAGCCGAGGAAGCAGAGGACGAGATCGAAGGCGCCGATGCCGGCGCCGAGGGCAGCGAGGAGCTGACCGCCGACGGCCAGCCCCGCCGCCGCCGCCGTCGCGGCCGTCGCGGCGGTCGCCGCCGCTCGCGCCGCGGCCAGGAGGGCGACGTCGAGCCGGGCCGCGAAGGCTTCGCCGCCGGCGCGCTGCCGGCGGAGGATGGGGCCTACGAGGCGCCGGTACCCGGCCTCGGCGAACAGCCGGACCTGCCGGACGAGTTGCCGGTGCAATGGGCGCAGCGCGTGGCGCCGCTGGCCGGCGCGGAGTTGCAGGCGGAACCGACCGCGGAAGCCGCGGTCGAAGCCGCTCCGGCCGAAGAGCCGCAGACGAAGCGGCGCACCCGCCGGCCCCGTCGGCGCGAGGAAGAGCCGGCGCTGGAAACCGTCGGCGCCGAGAATGTGGCCGCGCATGTCGAGCCGGCGGAGCCGGCGCCTGCCGCTCCCGTAGCGCCGCCGGCGGCGGAGGTGGTGGAGATCAGCGCGCCGGCCGAGACGGCCGACGACCAGCAGCCCAAGCGCGGTGGCTGGTGGCGGCGTCTCATCGAGTAGGCCAGCGGAGCGACGACAGAGACGACAAACGTCCGGCCATCGTGCCGGGCGTTTCCGTTCCGACCGGGACTCAGGCCCCGGGGTCGGCTTTTTCGCGGCGCAGATCCGCGTAGGCGACGGTGGCCATGGTTGCCAGGAAAGCTGCAAGCAGGACGGTCACCACAAACCACGTCGCGCGGGCGGGGTCGACCGGGTAAGGCGTCGCCGCCTGCGCCGCGTCGAGCCCGAGCACCAGGGTGGCGAACATCCCGCTGCCGGCGAACAGGGCGCCGATGCAGGCGATGAGTCCGAGCAACGACCAGCGTCGTCCGCGGCTGAGGCGCCAGAAGCGGCCCAGCGCCGCGCGCGGGCCGCAGCCCTCCACGGCGATCACGGAAATTCCGAGCCACCAGGCGATCGCGAACAGAAAGCTCGCCAGCGACAGAACGCTGCCGAGAAATGCGCCGAACGGCGAGTCCCAAGGCAGCAGGGCCCGCGCGGCGAAGCCCGCCAGCACCGGCAGCAGGCAGATGAGGGTCAGCAGGATCGCCGAAGGCAGCGCCTGCAGGCCGCGCAGGGCATCGGCGACGCGCGCGTGGCCGCCGCGCAGGGTTTCCAGCGTGGGATGGGCGAACAGCATCTGCGCCACCCCGGCCAGGCCAATACGCAGCAGCGGATTGCCGAGTTGGCGGGGCCAGTCCAACCAGCCGATCGCGGCATCGTCCGTGCCGGGCGTCCCGGCGAAGAGCCACACACCGCGCAGAACCAGCGCGACGATGCAGAACGGAATGAAATTGCGGCCGAGGACGCGGAGCGTGTCGGCGACGACGCGGGGAATCCAGAAGCGCCGCAGCAGCCCGCCGGTGCCCCCCACCCCGCTCATCCGCCGGCGGCCTTCCGGCGCGGCCTACGCCGCCTTGGCGCGTTCGCCGATGGCGCGCTCGATGGCGGCCAGGGCTTCACCGGCGCGCGTGCCGTCGGGGCCGCCGGCCTGGGCCATGTCGGCGCGGCCGCCACCGCCCTGCCCGCCCAAAGCCGCGCTGCCGATCTTGACCAGATCGACGGCACTGAGCTTGGCCGTCAGATCTTCGGTCACGCCGACGACGAGCGACGCCTTGCCTTCGCTGACCGCCACCAGCGCGACGACGCCGGAGCCGATCTGCCTCTTGATCTCGTCGGCCATGCCCTTCAGCTCCTTGGCCGGCACGTCCTGCAGGTTGCGCGGCGCGAAGGTGATGCCGGCGACGAGCTTCTCGCCCGTCTCCGCCTTGGCGCCGCCGGCGCCGAGCACCGCCGCCTTCTTGCGCGCGTCGCTCAGCTCGCGCTCCAGCCGCTTGCGCTCCTCCAGGAGCGCTGCGATGCGCTGGGTGAGGTCGCTGGGCAGTGTCTTCAGCTGCGCCGCTGCCTCGTTCAGCACGCGCTGCTGCTCGGCGATATAGGCCTCGGCCGCGGCACCGGTCACCGCCTCGATGCGGCGCACGCCGGCGCCGACCGCGCCTTCGCTGAGGATCTTGAACAGGCCGATGTCGCCGGTGCGGCGCACATGGGTGCCGCCGCAGAGCTCGGTCGAGAACACCTTGTTCTCATTGGCCGCCGTGCCGCCCATGGAGACGACGCGCACCTCCTCGCCGTATTTCTCGCCGAAGAGGGCCATGGCGCCGGCGGCGATCGCCGCGTCGGGCGTCATCAGCCGGGTCTCGACATCCTCGTTGATGCGGATGCGGGCGTTGACGTCCTGCTCCACCGCCGCGATCTCCTCCGGACTCATGGCGCGGGAATGGCTGAAGTCGAAGCGCAGGCGGTCGGGCGCCACCAGCGAGCCCTTCTGGGTCACATGCGCGCCGAGCTTGCGGCGAAGCGCCTCGTGCAGCAGATGCGTCGCCGAGTGATGCGCGCGCAAGCCCGCGCGGCGCTTGCCGTCGACCTTCATCTCGACAGCGTCGCCGGTCTTGACCTCGCCCTTGGTCACCTTGCCGAAATGGACGAAGAGGTCGCCGACCTTGCGCTGCACGTCGTGGATTGCGATCACCGCGCCACTCGCGGTGACCAGCTCGCCGGAATCGCCCATCTGGCCGCCGGATTCGCCATAGAACGGCGTCTGGTTGGCGATGAGCGCGATCTCGTCGCCCTGCTTCGCCGATGTCACCTCGGCGCCGTTCCTGACCAAGCCGATCACCTGGCCTTCGGCCTGCTCGGTCGCATAGCCGAGGAAATCGGTGGCGCCCAGGCGCTGGCGGAGATCGAACCACACCGCTTCCGTCGCCGCCTCGCCCGAGCCGGCCCAGGCCGCGCGCGAGCGCTCGCGCTGCTTCTCCAGCTCCGCGCTGAAACCCTCGACATCCACCTCGATGCCGCGGTCGCGCAGGATCGATTGCGTGAGGTCGAGCGGGAAGCCGCGGCTGTCGGACAACTGGAACGCCACCGCGCCCGAGAGCTTGCCGTCCTTGGTGAGGCCGCTGCCAGAGACCGCGCTGTCCAGTTCCTTGAGGCCGGCATCGAGCGTGCGCTTGAAGTTGGTCTCCTCCAGCTTCAGCGTTTCGACGATCAGCGGCTCGGCGCGGACCAGCTCGTTATAGGCCTGGCCCATCTGGCCGACCAGCGCCGGCACCAGCTTCCACATCAGCGGATCCTTGCAGCCGAGCTTGTGCGCGTGGCGCATGGCGCGGCGCATGATCCGACGCAGCACGTAGCCGCGGCCCTCGTTCGAGGGCAGCACGCCGTCGGCGATCAGGAACGAGGAAGAACGCAGATGGTCGGCGATGACCCGGTGCGAGTTGTGCAGCGGGCCGTCGGGATCGGTGCTGGAGAACTGCGCCGAGGCTTCGATCAGCGCCCGCATCAGGTCGATGTCGTAATTGTCATGCTTGCCCTGGAGGACCGCAGCCAGGCGCTCCAACCCCATGCCGGTGTCGATCGACGGCTTCGGCAGGTTGACGCGTTGCTCCTTGGTCACCTGCTCGAACTGCATGAAGACCAGGTTCCAGATCTCGATGAAGCGGTCGCCATCGGCATCCGGGCTGCCTGGCGGGCCGCCGGGAATCTTGTCGCCGTGGTCGTAGAAGATCTCCGAGCACGGGCCGCAGGGGCCGGTATCGCCCATGGCCCAGAAATTGTCCGAGGTCGGGATGCGGATGATCTTGCTGTCGGGCAGGCCGGCGATCTTGCGCCACAGGGCCGCCGCGTCCTCGTCCTCGGAATAGACGGTGACCAGCAGCTTGTCCTTGGGCAGGCCGTATTCCTTCGTGATCAGGCGCCAGGCGAGGTCGATCGCCCGCTCCTTGAAATAGTCGCCGAAGGAGAAGTTGCCGAGCATCTCGAAGAAGGTGTGATGCCGCGCCGTGTAGCCGACATTCTCCAGGTCGTTGTGCTTGCCGCCCGCGCGTACGCATTTCTGGGCGGTCGCCGCGCGCACATAGTCGCGCTTCTCCTGGCCGGTGAAGACGTTCTTGAACTGGACCATGCCGGCGTTGGTGAACATCAGCGTCGGGTCGTTGCGCGGCACCAGCGGCGAGGAGGCGACGATCTCGTGCCCCTCGCGCTTGAAGAAGTCCAGGAACAGGCGGCGGATGTCGTTGGCGGTCTGCATAAACCCTCGGGTCCGATCAGGCGAAAACGGCCGCAAACCGGGGCTTTCGTAGGGAAAGCCAGGCCCGCAGCCTTCTAAGAAGTAATATTTATGTTTTCCCCGGGCGCGGCAAGGGGCGGCTGGCCCGGGGCGCATATGCGCCGGGCGCAAAGGCTCTGGAATCGGACCCAAAAGCTTCGGGCGCGCCGACGGGGGATCGGCGCGCCCGGAGGGAGAATCCTGACCTGAGGTCGGGCCTACTGCCGGGGGCTACTCCCCGGCCGATTCCTCGGATCCGCCGCCCTTGTCCATCATGGCGCCGGCGACCAGGCCGGCATTGGCGCGGATCTTCTGCTCGATCTCACCGGCCACCTGCGGGTTCTCCTTGAGGAAGGATTTGGCGTTCTCGCGGCCCTGGCCGATACGCTGGCCGCCATAGGAGAACCAGGCGCCCGACTTCTCCACCACATTTGCGGCGACGCCGAGGTCGATCAGCTCGCCCACCTTGGAGATGCCCTCGCCATACATGACGTCGAACTCGACCACCCGGAACGGCGGGGCGACCTTGTTCTTCACCACCTTCACCCGGGTCTGGTTGCCGACCACGGTGTCCTTATCCTTGATCGAGCCGATGCGGCGGATGTCGAGACGGACCGAGGCGTAGAACTTCAACGCGTTGCCGCCGGTCGTGGTCTCCGGGTTGCCGAACATCACGCCGATCTTCATGCGGATCTGGTTGATGAAGATGACCATGCAGCGCGAGCGGGAGATCGAGCCGGTCAGCTTGCGCAGGGCCTGGCTCATCAGCCGCGCCTGCAGCCCGACATGGGTGTCGCCCATCTCGCCTTCGAGCTCGGCCTTCGGCACCAGGGCCGCGACCGAATCCACCACCAGCACGTCGATGGCGCCCGAGCGCACCAGCGTGTCGGCGATTTCCAGCGCCTGCTCGCCGGCGTCGGGCTGCGAGATCAGCAGATCGTCGATGTTGACGCCGAGCTTGTTGGCATAAGAGGGATCGAGCGCATGCTCCGCGTCGATGAAGGCGCAGGCGCCGCCGGATTTCTGCGCCTCGGCGATCACATGCAGCGCAAGCGTGGTCTTGCCCGAAGATTCCGGGCCGTAGATTTCGATGACGCGGCCGCGCGGCAGGCCGCCGATGCCGAGCGCGATATCCAGGCCGAGCGAGCCGGTCGAGACGGCCTCCGTCTCCACCGCGTTCTCGCGCTGCCCCAGGCGCATGATGGAGCCCTTGCCGAAGGCCCGCTCGATCTGCGAGAGCGCGGCGTCCAGTGCCTTGTTCCTGTCCATATCTTCCTTGTCGGCCAATTTAACGACATTCAATGACATCGCCGTCTCCACCTTAGATCACAGGGCCCCGGTGACTGACAAATCGCACCGCCGGTTGCCGGTCCCCTTACCGACCGGACGGGGCATGGAGGCGAAGATACACGTTTTGTTCTCGCTGTAAAGGAAATAGATCAAAACCGGAACACAGGCCGGAAAACCGGCCCGTGGCAAAAGGTTAACGGCAGGCATGGGAATTGCTCAGTGGACCTCGAGCACTTCCTTCACCTTGGCGGCAAGCTGCTTCAGGGTGAAGGGCTTCAGCAGGAAATTGACCTCCTCGCCGGCATCGATTCGGCGGCGGAAGGCATCCTCGGCATAGCCGGAGATGAAGATGACGGGCAGGTCGGCGCGCCGCGCGCGCACTTCCTTGATCATGGTGGGGCCGTCCATGCGCGGCATCACCACGTCGCTGATGATGAGGTCGAGCTCGTCGAGATGCTCGCCGACGATTTCCAGCGCCGCCTCGCCCGAGCGCGCCTCCAGGACCTGGTAGCCCTTGTTGCGGAGCGCACGCGCCGAGAACAGACGCACCGCGTCTTCATCCTCAACTAGCAGGATGGTGCCGATGCCGGTCAGATCGCGCGCCGCATCCTCCTTGCCGTCGAGGCGCTGCAGGGCGCCCGCTTCGGCGTGGTGCTCGGGCAGGTAGATGCGGAAGGTGGCGCCCTCGCCCTCCGCGCTGTCGACGAAGACGAAGCCGCCGGTCTGGCGCACGATGCCGTAGACGGTGGAAAGCCCGAGGCCGGTGCCGGAACCGACCGATTTCGTCGAGAAGAACGGCTCGAAGATGCGGTCGATGATCTCCGGCGGAATGCCGGTGCCGGTATCGCCGATCTCGATCATCACGTAGCGGCCGGGCGGCATGATCTCCACGCCGCGCTGCATCGGTTCCTTGGTGGTGACGTTCTCGGTGCGGATGCGCAGCTTGCCGCCGTTGGGCATGGCGTCGCGCGCATTGACCGCGAGGTTGATGATGACCTGCTCGAGCTGGCCCTGGTCGACGCGCACCGGCGACAAATCGCGGCCATGTACCATCGCCAACTCGATGTTCTCGCCAATGAGGCGGCGCAGCAGGTGCGAGACCTCGGCCAGCACGTCGGTCACCTGCAGCACGCGCGGCTGCAGCGTCTGCTGGCGCGAGAAGGCCAGGAGCTGGCGCACCAGGTTGGCGGCGCGGTTGGCATTCTGCTTGATCTGCATGATGTCGGCGAAGGACTGGTCGCCGGCGCGGTGGCGCAGCAGCAGCAGGTCGCAGAAGCCGATCATCGCGGTCAACAGGTTGTTGAAATCGTGCGCGATGCCGCCGGCAAGCAGACCCACCGCCTGCATCTTCTGCGACTGGGCGAACTGCACCTCGAGGCGCTTCTGCTCGGTGGTGTCGAGCATGTGCAGGATGAAACCGACGGTCTGGCCCTTGTCCTCGCGGCGCGAGGCGTAGACCAGCACGCTGCGCTGGCGCGGCCCCTTCAGCCGCACGGTGAGCGGCAGCGCGGCGCGGCCGATCTCCGCCACCTGGCGCAGATGCTCCTCGGCGCTGGCCAGGTCCTCGGCATGGACCAGCTGGTCGAGGCCGGTGCCGACCCCCGGCGCCTCGCCGAACAAGACGGCGAAGGCGGCGTTGGATTGCTCGACCCGGCGCTCCCCGTCGAGCAGCAGGATGCCGGTCGGCGCCTCCTCGAAGAAGCGCTGGAAATACTGCTCGGACGCCTGCAAGGCGCGCTCGAATTCGCGCTCGCGGGTGAGATCGTGGACGATGGAGCGGGTGCGGATGCCGGCCTTGCCGCTGGGATCCACGCCCTGCACGTTCACCACGTCCTGGCGGACATAGACCAGCAGCTTGCGCCCGTTCGGCCCCTGCAGCGTCACTTCGCCGTTGCGGGCGGAGGAATCGGCGAAGGGCGAGAAGGCCGGGATCGAGTCCGGCGGCCGCGGCCAGACCAGGTCGTGCAGGCGCAACTCGTGCTGCGCCTCGATCTCCACGTCGAGGCCGAGCCAGTGGGCGAGCGTCGAGTTGACGAACAGGAAGCGGCCGGATTCGTCGACCGAATAGAAGCCGACCGGAGCGTTCTCGATCAGATCGGCGAATTTCTCGTGGTCGGAGCGGATGTATTCCTCGATCTCGCGCTGGGTGGTGATGGTTTCCACCCCCCAGGAGACGTGGTCGCCGAATCGCTTCAGCCGGTTGGCGAAGACCTCGAGGATCTCGCGCTTGCCGTCCTCAGTCAGGATGGCAACGTCGCCGCGCGCCTCGCCGCGCTCGGCCAGGGCATGCTCGATGCGCTCGAGCGCCGAGCGGGCAGCGGCGTCGAAGGCGCGCCGCGCCAGGATGACGTTGAGCGGCAGCGGCTCCGCGCCGAACTGGCGCTTGAAGGCGGAATTGGCGAATTTGACGTTGCCGGCGCGATCCACCACCTGCCGGCCGCGATGGGTGGCGTTGAGACTCGCTTCCAGCAGATCGGCGATATAGCGGCGGCGCCAGGCGATGAGCGCCAGGACCAGCGCCAGCGCCGCCGTGGCGCAGAGCGACCACAGCTGCCAGGTCCAGATCACCATGGCAGAACGCCTCGGCGCCGGGCCGCCGCGGCCATACCACGCCCCGTTCGATTCGCTTCGGCGCCGACGCGGCGCATGGCAAGTGACCCCCCGATCATCGCGGGGCGGAGCTTAGCGCATGTTTGCGGGGCGTGCACCATCGCCGAGAGCCTACAGCCGCCGGCGCTTCAGGCGGAAGATGTAGCTGATGACCTCCGCGACCGCCTTGTAGAATTCCGGTGTCACCTCCTCGTCGATGTCGCAGGCGGCGTAGAGGCCACGCGCCAATGGCGGGTTCTCGACGATCGGAATGTCGTGCTGCTTGGCCATCTCGCGGATGCGCTGGGCGACCGCGTCGACGCCCTTGGCCATCACCTTGGGTGCCGCCATGGTGGCCTGGTCGTATTTCAGGGCCACGGCGAAATGGGTCGGGTTGGTCACCACCACGTCGGATTGCGGCACCTGCGCCATCATGCGGCGGCGGGTGCGCTCCATGCGCAGCTGGCGCAGGCGGCCCTTGACCAGCGGATCGCCTTCGGTCTCCTTGTACTCCTCCTTCAGCTCCTGGCGCGACATGCGCATCTCGCGCATGTGCTGCATGCGCTGATAGATCACGTCGATGGCGGTGATGACGGCGACGATGGAGACGACGCCGACCAGCAGCTTGGCGAGCAGGTATTTGGTCTCGCCCAGGAGCTGCACCATCTCCATGCCGATGAGCTTGTTGAGATGCGCCACCTCCGGCACGATCAGCAGCGCGGCGACCGCGCCGACCACCGCCAGTTTCAGCAGGCCACGCACGAACTCGGCGATCGCGCGCATGGAGAACATGCGCTTCAGACCGGACAGCGGCGAGATCTTGTCCAGCTTCGGCATGATCGAATCGGGCGACCAGATCAGGCCGAATTGCAGATAGCCCGAGCCGAAGGCGGCGAGGAACGAGAGCACCAGGGGCACCGCGCCGGCCAGCAGCAGCATGCCGAGCAGCTTCCAGGCGATCGAGATCAGGTGCTCGAAATCCGCCGCCACCATATCCGGCTGCTCGATGAAGGGCATGGTCGCGTCCCACAGGGCGACCGCCGCCGGCTTGGCGAACATCAGCACCGAGAGCGAGAACACTCCCAGCATCAGCAGGTTGTTGACCTCGCGCGAATTGGCGACCTGGCCGCGGTTGCGCGCCTCGTCGAGGCGCCTGCCGGTCGGCTCTTCGGTTTTTTGGGAATCGTCCTGCTCTTCCGCCACGGCCTATCCCCTCACCCGCCCAGGAAGACCGACATGCGCTCCTCGTAGGTGCCGAGGAAGAACAGCAGCATGGCGGTGAGCGCGACGGCAAGCAGCGACAGCCCGGCCAGCAGCTGCGCCGGCATGGCGATGAAAAAGACCTGCAGGGTCGGCATCAGCCGCGCGAGCAGGCCGAGTGCGACCGAGAACACGATGCCGTAGACCAGGAAGGGCGTGGCCATCTGGATCGCCACGGCGAAAGAATCGGCGACCACGCGGGCGGCATGGTTGGCGACATCGCCCATCGGCGGCACCACGCCCGGCGGGAAGATGCCGTAGGTGCCGACCAGGCCTTTCAGGGTCATGTGGTCGAGCCCGGTGGCGAAGATCAGCACGATCGTCAAGGCCAGCAGGAAGTTGCCGGTCACCGCGGCCTGTTGCTGCGTCGTCGGATCGGAGACCAGCGCGCTCGCCATGCCGATCTGCAGCGCGATGACGCTGCCGGCGGTCTGCGTGCCGAGCAGAATCAGCCGCGTCATCATGCCGAAGAAGACACCGATGCCGATTTCCAGCAGCAGCAGCCCGGCGAAACGGGCGAAATCGGCCGGCATCGCCGGCAGCCGGTCGGCCAGCATCGGCATCAGCACGAAGCTCATCAGCAGGGCGAAGACCAGGCGGACGCGCTGCGGCACATAGGCCTCGCCGAAGCCCGGCAGCAGCATGATGGCGCTGCCCAGCCGCGCGAAGATCGTGAAGAAATTGAAGAGGTTGAAATTGACCAGATCGGCGAGGTTCATCCGCGCATCAACCAATCGCGCGCTGCATGATCCGCTCGGTGAAATCGGTGAGGGTATGCAGCATGAAGGGCGCCAGCAGCAGCATCGAGATGAACACCACCACGATCTTCGGCACGAAGGTGAGTGTCACCTCCTGGATCTGGGTGAGTGCCTGGAACAGCGAGATGATCAGGCCGATCAGCAGCGAGATCACCATCAGCGGCGCGCCGAGCTTCAACGTGACGATGACCGCATCGCGGCCGATTTCGAGGAGGACGGATTCATCCATGGCGTGCGTGACCTAGATCGGCATCCTGAGGATTTCCTGGTAGGCGGAGATCACGCGGTCGCGCACCGCCGTCACCGTCTGCACCGTCACCTCGGCGGCGGTCACCGCGTTCACCACCTGGTTCAGATCCGCCTTGCCCTCGGTCGCGGCGAGGGATTGCTTCTCCGCCTCGCGCGCCGTGTTGACCGCCTCCTTGGCGACCTCCTTCAGCACGTCGGAGAAGCCCGGGCCCGCATTGTCGCGTGATTCGATGCCGGGCGCGCCCATGCGCTTCAGCGCCGCGTTGTAGGCCTGGACTGCGTTGCCGACCGCTGCGACCATTGCCGCTCTCCTCTATTCCTAGCGCAGCAGATCGATGGTGCGCTGAAGCATGCCGCGCGCCACCTCGATCGCCTTCAAATTGGCCTCGTAGGAGCGCTGCGCCTCGCGCATGTCGGTCATCTCGATCAGGCTGTTCACGTTGGGCAGCTTGACATAGCCCTTGTCGTCGGCGGCCGGATTCCCGGGATCGTATTTCAGGCGGAAATCGCTGCGGTCGACGCCGACCTTGTCGACCTGCACGGTCTCCAGGCCGAGGGCGCGGTCCATCTCGTTGCGGAAGGTGATGGTCTTGCGGCGATAGGGATCGCCGCCGGGCACCTCCGCCACCGATTCCGCGTTGGCCAGGTTCTCCGCCACCACGCGCAGGCGCTCGCCCTGCACCTTCATGCCGGCGGTGGAAATCATCAGGCTCTGCATCAAGTCCATCGGAACCTCCTATGCCGGCCGGCGCTAGACGCCGCGGCCGAGCGCCGTCTTCAGCATGTCGATATGCTTGCGGTAGAGACTGGTCATCAGCTGGTAGCTGTGCTGCGCGTCGGCGAGGCGAGACATCTGCTCCTCGAGCACCACCGAATTGCCGACCGGCGCGCTTTCATACGGATCGCGCTGCTTGATGTCGTCGATGCTGCTGACCGGCGCCGCCGTGCCCGCCAGGTGCTTCGGGTCGGTGCGCAGCTGGGTCACCGGCGTGGCCCTGGTCAGGTGCTCGGTGAACTTCAGCGGCTTCAGGTCATAGGGCACGTAATCGGGCGTGTCCGCATTGGCGACGTTCTGCGCCAGCACCTGCTGGCGCGCGCCCAGCCAGCCCATGCGCTCGCTGATGCGCTGAAACAGCTTCAGTTGGAACAGGTCCATGGGCGTCGGCGCTTTCGTTGTGCGGCACCCCGGGTCAAATCCCGGAAAGCGCCGAAGCCGGTTTCCCCGGCCGTTGCATGGAGACATCCTGGCGCCGAGACCTTAACACCTGCTTAATTTGCTAAAATGCAGCCTAAATCTCGGGCAAATTCCGGCAAAATTTTCCGGGACGCCCAGATTTTAACGGCCGCTTAAGCAAAACACTCCAGAGTTTCCGCGGGTTTCCGCCTTTCGGCGAGATGCCGCCGACACGGCGCGATGCATCGAGAGCAGCGAGCAATGGCCGACGAAGACGACAAGTTCGGGGACAGGATCGGGCGCAAGCAGACCGACTGGACGCGCTTCGGCAACCGGACGCGGCCTTCGGTCCCCATCGCCATCGCCCTCGACGCCAAGGGCAAAGAAGGCGGCGGCCGCCCGCGCTCGCCCAAGGTGGTCGCCACCGGCCGCGGCGCGGTGGCCGAGCAGATCCTGGCCATCGCCTTCGAGAAGGGCGTGCCGGTGCGCGAGGATGCCGACTTGGCGCAGATCCTGGCGGCGGTCGAGCTGGATGCCGAGATCCCGATCGACGCCCTGGCCGCGGTGGCGGAGATCCTGTCCTACGTCTACCGGGCCAACCGCAATTGGGCCGGCGAAGGCGAAGCCGCCGAAACCAGCCGGAAATAGGAGCGCCAGATGACAGCAGCGACGCAAGTGGAGACGAGCCCGGCCGCCGGAGCCAGCGGCCTCGGCCGCGCCATCGCCGGGCTGCTGCGCGAGATCGTCACCGTGGTCGAGGCGGCCAATGACGGCCAGCTGATCGAGTTCGACATCCTGGCCATGCGCATCACCGTGCTGTGCGACGCGCTGCGCGACGCCGGGCCTGAGGCCAAGGGGCACTGGCAGAAGGAACTCGGCGACCTCAGCACCGCACTCGCCGTGCTCGACGCCGTGCTGCGCAAGCAGAACGTCCAGCTGCTGCTCAACATCGAGCAGCTGCGCAAGCACCTCTCGCCGGCGGATTAGGTGAGCATGAATCCACCGCTCACATATTCACCTGTCATTGCCGGGCTTGTTCCGACAATCCATGCGATGCCGCAGCAGGCACGAAGATCGCATGGATCACCGGGACAAGCCCGGTGATGACGGATCAGAGTCTCCAACACACGATTGCACCGGCATTCCATGGATTTTGATCTCTATCTCCGCTTCGCCCTGGCGCTGATTCTCGTCCTCGGGCTGATCGCCCTGCTCGCCTGGGTGCTGCGCCGTTTCGGCATGGGCATGAAGCTGGCCAAGGGCCGCCGGCTCGGAATCGTCGAGATCCAGTCGCTGGGGCCGCGCCACCGGCTCATCCTGCTGCGCCGCGACCAGGTCGAACATCTGGTGATCGTCGGGCCGCACAGCGAAACCGTGGTCGAAACCGGGATCACCGCCCCGCCCGCATCGAGCTTCGCGGCGACGCTCGCCGCCGAGGAGCCGAAATCGTGAACTATCCCACCGCGATCCGACGCGGGCTGCCGATCCTGGCGCCTGCCGCGATCTTCGCCCTGCTCGCTTTCCTGCCCGGCCTTGCCCAGGCCCAGAGCGTGACCCTCGACATGGGCGCCGGGACCGGCGGCACGACCAGCCGCATGCTGCAGCTGATCGCGCTCTTGACGGTGCTGTCGCTGGCGCCGGGCATCCTGGTGATGGTGACGTCCTTCACCCGCATCGTGGTCGCGCTGTCGCTGCTGCGCTCAGCGCTCGGCGGCCAGCAGACGCCGCCCAACATGGTGATGGTGAGCCTGGCGCTGTTCCTCACCGCCTTCGTCATGGCGCCGACCTTCGAGCAGGCCTATCGCGACGGCATCGCGCCGCTGATGGCCGAGCAGATCAGCGAGGAGGACGCTTTCGCCCGCACCACGGCGCCGTTCAAGGCCTTCATGCTGAGCCAGGTGCGGGAGAAGGATCTCGGCCTGTTCATGGATTTGGGCAACGCGGAGCCCATCGCCTCTCCCGCCGAGGCGCCGCTGCAGATCCTCATTCCCGCCTTCATGATCAGCGAGCTGCGCCGTGCCTTCGAGATCGGCTTCCTGCTCTTCGTGCCGTTCCTCATCATCGACATGGTGGTGGCCTCCGTCCTCATGTCGATGGGCATGATGATGCTGCCGCCGGTGATGATCGCGCTGCCGTTCAAACTCGTGTTCTTCGTCCTGGTCGACGGCTGGTACCTGGTGGCCGGCAGCTTGGTGCGCTCCTTTACCGGAGCGTGACGAAGCGCACAGTCCGGTGCAACCGCAGGACGCGGGCACGATCGCGGGCTGAATCCACAGATCATTGATATTTCAAGGTTCTCTGGCCCGATATCGGCGCCGCGGCGGCATTTCCTGAAACAACTGAAACAATCACCGGGCGGCCGCGAAATACGCCGGAAGCACTTCGCGCCGATCTTCCGCGCCACTCAGAAGCCAATTTCCAGACAGGAGACTCGCAATGCCAGTGGAACCAGATGAAGTCGAGGCGCCGATCATCTATGGAACGCGGAAGAACGATGTGCTGTATGAATACGAGGGGCTTCCCACCAGTATCTACGGCCAGGGTGGCGACGATACGATCATAGCTGCCGCTTCCGACGCCCTATATAATCCCGCCAGTGGACTCAACACCTATCCGGAAGACTATTTCGATGGCGGCAGCGGCTCCGACACGGTTTCGTATGCTCTTTCCGACAAGAAGATCGAAGCGAGCCTGCAGACCGGCATCGCCGTGCGCATCTTCGAAGGTCAGGTGCAGTCCACCGACTATTTCGACAGCATCGAGAACCTGACCGGCTCGAAATACGATGACCTGATCTACGGCTCGACCCTCGGCAACCAACTGCGCGGCGGCAACGGCGTGGACGAGCTCTACGGCTATGGCGGCAACGACCAGCTCTGGGGCGACAGCGGCAACGACCACCTGGACGGCGGCGACGGCAACGACACCGCTGACGGCGGCAAGGGCAACGACGACCTGTTCGGCGGCAAGGGCAACGACACGCTGAAGGGCGGCGACGGCGCCGACTACATCGAGGGCGGCTCCGGCAACGACAATCTGCAGGGCGGCAGCGCCAACGACGAGCTCTATGGCGGCTCCGGCAACGACCGCCTCGAGGGCGGCTCCGGCGACGACACGATCGACGGCGGCAGCGGCACCGACACCGTGGTCTATACCGGCGCCGGCGCCGTCACGGTCAGCCTCTGGGACGGCACTGCTTCCGGCGCTTGGGGCAACGACACGCTCACCAGCATCGAGAATGTCGAGACCGGCAGCGGCAACGACGTCGTCCTGGCCAATAACGGCGGCAACGAGGTGCGGAGCGGCGGCGGCAACGACTACGTCTATACCTTCGATGGCGACGACATCGTCTATGCCGGGTCCGGCAACGACTCCGTCTATGGCTACGACGGCGAGGACAAGCTCTACGGCGATACCGGCAACGACAAGCTCTACGGCGATGGCGACGACGACGACCTCTACGGCCAGGATGGCAATGACAAGCTCTATGGCGGCGATGGCGACGATCTGATCTTCGGACAGAACGGCAACGACGATCTCATCGGCGGCGACGGCGATGACACGCTCTCCGGCGGCAACAGCTCCGATCGCCTGCGCGGCGGCGACGGGCTCGACACCCTCATCGGCGGCTCGGGCCCGGACATCATCGCCTGGGGCCAGGGCGACAGTGGCCTGGATACGATCGCCGGCTTCAGCCTCGGCTATGACAAGCTGGCCTTCGGCTACGGCTTCTTCGAGACCAACGCCGTCGGTCCGATCGACCTCGAGGATGTGCTGATGGTCTTCGACGACGGCCCGGACGCCTGGCTGGCTGCCAACACGGCGCATGAGGGCTGGCAGTTCATCGGCCGCTTCGAGAACGTCAATGCCATCCAGATGACCCAGATGATCGCCGACGAAAGCATCCTGGCTCCAGCTGTCGGCGACGGACTCTTCTCGTAACGGCAACCGGGGTTTTAGGGCGTCCGAGCCCCCCGAGCGTCCAAGGCCCCAAGCACTTGCCACGCGAGACCGGCCCCGGGCAGAGATGCCGGGGGCCCTTTTTTTCTGCGATTTCCGCAGGCTCAGCCCCCCGGCGTAGGCGCCGGCTCGCTCAGGCTCTGTGCCTTCAGCTTCTCGCGGTAATCGGTGACGAAGGCGTCGATGCGGTCGACGCCGGCCATCTCGGCGGTCACGGATTCGACCAGGCCGTTATCCGCAGCGGTCAGCATGGCGAAGGCCTTCTCCTGCTCCGTTCCCGCCATGCGCGGGCCGTAGTCTTTCGCCAGCGCCTTCAGCTCGCGCCGGTCGGAGGCGAGCGACAGCGCGATGGCGCGGTTGAGGATGATCGGCGCGATGCGCTCCTTGAAGTGCTGCGCCTGCTTCGCCGCCAGGGCCTCCACTGCCGCCGCGCTGTCGATCGCCGCGGCGGGATCCTTGGTGACGTCGAGCTTGGCCGCGCTCGCGGCGCGCTCCTCGGCCAGCGCCATTTCCTCGCCGTCGATCAGCTCGCCCAGCGCATTCGCCGCCGCCGGCCATTCGCGGGTGCGCCACAGCATGTCGGCGCGCAGCCACTTCGCCTCCAGGCTGTCGTCGCCGGCCAGCATCTGCAGGCCGTTCAGCGTGTCGCCGGAATCGAATGTGGCGCGCGCCGCCAGGCGCCGCCGCTCGGCCGCCAGCTCCGGCGGCAGCGGCTCGTCGATCTCGCTGTCCTTCAGCGCCTGCAGCGCGAGGTCGGGTTTCTGGTCCAGCATGCGGATGGCGGCCAGCCGCGTTCCGGCCGATGCCTTGTCCAAGCCGGTCAGGCGCTTCTTCACTTGGCCGTCCAGCAATTCGGCGGCGCGGTCGAGCAGGTCGACCTTGACCAGCCGGTCGGCCAGCATGGTGATCATCCGGTCGCCGTCGGCGCCCGCGGGGGTCAGCTCGCGGAACTCGTCATAGAGCGCCACCGCGACCAGCGGCGACAGCCGGTCGGCGCCGTTCTCGAGATAGAGCTCGCGGAAGGCGCGCGACATCTCGTCGGCGATTTCCGGGGTTTCCGGCCGGTTGGGGAAATTCGCCGCCAGCTGGCGCAGGGCCACCAAGCCCTTGCGCGGCTGGCGCTCGGCGATATAGAGGCCACCCAGCTTGCGCAGCAGGGTGAACTCGAAATCGCCGCCGCGATTGATGAAGCGCAGCCGCTCCAGCCGGTCGATGGCCTCGGCCGGCTTCATCTCGCCTGCCGCCATGCGGTCCTCGACCAGGGCCAGCTGCGAGCGCGCCCGCACCTCCGGCACCATGCTCTCGGCGAGGCTTTCCCAACTCGCCAGACCCTCGTCGCGATTGCCCATCTTCAGCTTGATGAGGCCGTCGAGATAGGCGAGCCAATCGCGCGCCGCCCGGTCGGGCTGGTCCTGGCGCAGCGCGTCGGCGAAGCGCTGGGCGCCGATCGGGTTGCCGTTGTTGGCCATCGCCAGGCCGCCCGCGAGATAAAGCCGCTCGCGCACCGGCTTTGGATAGTCGCCGATCTTGGGCAGCCTGCCGCCAAAGCGCTTGGCCGCCTCCGGCCAGTCCTCGGCATCGGCCGCCAACAGGCCGAGGAACAGGTTGGTTTCGGGCAGCTCCGCCACGTCGCGATCGGCCAGCGCAGCCTTGGCCGCCTCGGTTTCGCCCCGCAGCGCCTGCAACGCCGCCTTCAGCAGGCGCAGCTCACGCGGGTCGACCTTGCCGATATCGGCGGCGCTGATCGGCGCCAGCGCGCTCAGCGCCTCGTCGAGCAATCCGTGGGCGAAATAGAACTGCGCCAGGGCGAGCCGGGCCGGAGCCTTGTCGGCTTCGGCGGCTTCGGTGACGGCGCGCTCCAGCTGGCGCTGATCGCTCTGGTAGGTCGCCTCGCCGCCGCGACGCCAGCTGGCCAGATCGAATAGGCCCGGCACGCTGGGCAGGCCGTCGCCACCCTCCACCGCCTGCGCCGGCTCGCTCGGCCGCGCGGCGCCCTGCTCCGCCGCCTGATCGGTCGTCGCCTCGGCGCTCTCCGCCGCAGCCGGCGCTTCCTCGGCGGCCGGAGCGGGCGCCTCGGCGATCGGGCTCAAGGCACCGAGCGGCCGCGTCGTGACCACGACGCCCTGGTCGAGCGCTTCGACCGTGACCGCCTCGGCGCGCCCGGCGATGGCGACGCCCTGATGGGTCGGCAGCAGCCTGAACTCGGGCCAGACGATTTCCGCTGCGACGCCCTGCCCGGCCGGCCGCACCGGTACGATCTGCAGCTGCTCGCCTGTTTCCGGCAGCGCCACGATGACGACCCGGCCCGGCTTCGACGTGGTGAGCAGCAGCGAAGCGGCGCCGTCCGCCAGGGTTTCGCGGCGCTGCTCGATGGCCGCCCGCGGCGCCGACTTGCCGCCCGGCGCGATGTCGACGATCCAGGACCGGCCGGTGGCGGTCAGGCCGACGCCGAGCGGCTGGCCCTCGTCGATCCGGAACACGGTGCTGTCGGGAATGTCGAGCCTGGCCGCCTGGCCGAGCTTGGCCACCCGCGCATCATCAAGGAGGGCCGCCAGCGAATTGGCCGGCAGGTCGAAGACCAGATAGAGCGCGCCGTCATGGTTGAAGGCCGCCGCGGCGACCGGTTCGGGCCAGGTGAAGGTGATCTTGACGCCTTCGCCTGCCGGAGCCACCAGCGCCTGAACGTCCACCGGCGGCCGCGGCGGCGGCTGCAGCGCCTCGACCTGCGGCATCTCCGGCAAGACCGGTTGCGCCGCCGGCACCTCCGGCGCGGGCGCCGGCTGCCCCTCATGGCCGGGCGCTGGCTGCGGCAGATCGGGCAGGCTCTGCAAGCTCAGCTGCGAGCCGGGGGCGGCCGGCGAACTGGCGGGCGAACTGGGGGGCGCACTGGGGAGTTGAGCAGGCTCGGCCACCGGGGGAACCGCCGGCGCTTGCGGTACCGCCGGCGTCTCGGGCACCGCGGCGGGTGGCTCGGCGGCCGGCTGCAGTACCGGTGCCGCCGGAGCCACCGGAATCGGCGGCGCTGCGGCCGGCGCCTCCGGCACGGTCGCGCTCGGCGGTTCGGCGGTGGTCGCTGTCGCGCTCGGCGGCGCGGCGACGGATGGAGCCGTGGCTGGAGTGGGCGCCGGTGTCGCCGCCGGGGCTTCGGCGGCGAGCGGCGGCAGCACCAGCGGCTTGGCCGCCGCCGCCTGCTTGGCCGGCCGCAGGATGTCGAGCACCACCGTGCTGCCGAGGCGGAAGTCGCGCAAGGTCGCGCCCTCGGCCAGGGTGAGATAGACCCGGGCGATGCCTTCCTCGCGCGCCGCGATCTGCAGCAGGTCCTTGGGCACGTCCTTGTGCACGGCGGCGAGGTCGATGGCGGCGGCGCGCTCGAAGCTCACCACCACCAGGCCGTCGCGCCGCTCGATCCGATAGCCGGTCTTGCGCGGCCAGTCGAAGGCAAGGCGCACAAAGCCGGGATGCTCGCCCTGCCGCACGACGATCTTCGCCCCACCCGATTGTGCAGCGCCCGATTGCGCAGCGCCCGCGGCGGCGGGCTTCGCTTGCGGCAGGTCCGGCGCCGCCTTGCTCGGCGGCGTTTCCTCCGCCGGCCAGTTCGCGACCCGCTTCAGGTCGAGCACGTATTTGTCGCCGTCGATGAAGTGATGCAAGGTGACCGGCCGCAGCAAGGCGAGCTCCAGCCTGCTGCCCTTGGCATCCGGCACCCGTGCGACATAGGCGCCGATCTTGCTCAAGGCCTCGGCCAGCCTGATCGAGACCGGCGCGGAGAACTCGACCACCAGCTTGCGGTTCGCGATGGCGGCGCTCTTCACCAGCGGCGCCGCGCCGTCGAGCACCAGGCGCCCGAACGTATCGTGGCTCCAGCCGCGCGCGTTGATCTCGGTCTCGGCCCAAGCGGCGGAGATGCCGAGCGGTTTCGAGCCAGGCAGGAGAAGCCCGGGAAGGGCCAAGGCGGCCAGCATCGCCGCCACGGCGCCGGCCTTGCTGAGCTGCAGTCGGATGGGTCGGCTCATTGCCACCTAATAACCTAGCGGCGCCGGCGCGTGGCGCGACTCGGCGCGTCCTCGGCCGGCAGATTACAATATTTCACGGCCGACTGTCGCGACCCCGCCGCCCGACCCGCCGCCCGACCCCGCCGTGCGATCTCTGCCCCGCGCTGGCGGAACGAAAAAGGCCGGCGGAATCCCGCCGGCCCTGAATCTGTGCCTGGCCGATCCGGCTCAGTCGAAGCTGGCGAGCAGCGCGTCGATGTCGTCCTGCTTGCTGGCGCTGTCCGGCAATTGCGGGCCATTCAGCAGGTCCTTGTCGGAGACCTCCGGTGCCTCCTGCTTCGGGTGCGCCTCGCGATATTTCGCGATCTCGTCGCCGAAAGCGGCAACCAGCCCCTCGACTGTATCCTCGATGTGCTTCAGCGCCTTCACCACCTTGGTGATGCGCTGCCCGGTGATGTCCTGGAAGTTGCAGGCCTCGTAGACCTGGGTCACCGTCTCGTTCACCTGGTCGGCGACTTCCGGCGCCATCTTCTCGGTCAGACTGCCGAGCGCCTCCATGGCCTGGAGGATCGTGTTGGTCGCCTCTTCGGTCGCGCCGACGATGGCGTCGAGCTCGTCGGTCGCCGTCGGCAGGTGCTGCGCGGTGATCTCGTCCGGGCGCAAGGCGGCGATCTCTCGCTTCGCCGTGAGGATGTATTTCGCCAGACCTTCGAGCTCGGAATAGATCTTCAGGTTGACCTCCGACAAATCGCCCTGCAGCGAACCCATCATCTGTTCGACGACCTCGATGATGTCCTCGCGGGATGGAGAGCGGCTCTGCGCCTGCAACTCGCTCAATCGCGCGCTCAGTTCCGGGGGAACTCCCGGCGCCTGCGACTTCATCGCGTTTCCCTTCATGATCCCTAGCCCAGCCTTCTGACCCGGGCGCTAGAACTGGCCCAGCACCGTCGACAGCTTGGTCTTCAGCGTCGCCGCATTGAACGGCTTCACAATGTAGTTGTTGACACCCGCTTCCTTGGCCGCGACCACGTTCTCGGTCTTGCTTTCCGCCGTGATCATGATGAAGGGCAGGTTCTTCAGCTTGGAATCGGCGCGCACCTCACGGAGCAGCTGGATGCCGGTCATCGGCTCCATGTTCCAGTCGGAGATGACCAGGCCGTAATCCTTGTCGCGCAGCTTCTGCAGCGCCATGCTGCCATCCGTCGCCTCGTCGACATTGTTGAAGCCGAGCTGCTTGAGCAGATTGCGGATGATCCGCAGCATCGTCTTGTAATCGTCGACGATCAGGATGCTCATGTTCATGTCGACCGACATGGTACTGGTCCCTCTGGTTGCGGCCCGGTTTCAGTGCGATTCCCGAGGCACGAAATTCGACCTTAGTTAAATACAAGAACAACCGTTAAGCGGCCGTTAAACAACGAAATTCCTATTCCGGGAGGGGCAGGACCTTGCGGCTCGCCAGCTCGTAGGTGATCTCCTTGGCCCGGGTCGGCGTGACCAGCGCCAGGATGGGCGCCGCCTTGCGCTCGTTCATCCGCTCGACCACGTCCAGCAGCACGTCCATGTCCATTTCCTCGAACACCTGGGCGGCGTCCTTCGGCTTCATGTTCTCGTAGAGCTTGACCAGGCTCTTCAGCTCCGCTTCCTGCTCGTCGCTCTGCTTCTTCAGCAGGTCCTCGACCATCGCCTGCAGGGCCTTGAGCTCGGCCATCTTCTGGTCCATGCGCTGTTCGGCCGCCTGGATCAGCGCCTCGCGCTCGTCGAGCTGGCGGGCGCGCTTCTCGATCTCCTCGCGGCGCTTGGCCAGCTGCTGCAGCACGTCGACCTCTTCATCCGTGTAGTCGAACGGATCGGGTACCGTGAGTTCCTCGGCGGCCGCGTCGGCGGCGGCCGTTTCCGCCCCCGGGTTCTCAGCGGGTATTGCGGCGGGGATTGCGGCAGGGATTGTGGCGGGGACTTCCGCCGCGGGAGTCTCTGGCTTCGCCGCGGGCACGGCATCGGCATTCGCGGCTGGATCTGCCGCCGGATCAGCTGCCGCCGCCGCGGCGGGAGCCGCGGGCTCGGTCTGCGCCAGGGACTCGCTGCCGACCGAGAACTCGACGGCATTCCACACGGCGCCGAGCTTTACGGTCGTGGTGCCGACCAGGGCGAACATCAGGATGGGCAGAAGGCGCAGGCGCATGATCGTGACCTACCGCATGCCCGAGAGGGCGCTGAGCTTCCCGCTCGGCAAGGCGGGCTCGTCCTCCAGGTCGCGCGGAAGCGGTGGCTGCTTGGGCGCCGCGGCAGCCGGGGCGGCCGCCTGCGTCGCGGCGACCGGCGCTGTCGCCGCCGCCAGGAAACGGGCGCGGCCGACCGACGCGTCCAGCTGGTCGGCGGCGCCCTCGGCACGCTCGGTCAGCAGCTTGAGGTCGTCGCCGAGGCGACCGAACTCGCCGCTCACGCCCTGGGCGCGCTCGATACGCGCCTGCAGGTCCTGCATGGTGTTGTCGGCGGTCGCCTTCAGGTGATGCAGATGGCTGGCCGCCTGGTCGGTGGTGCGGGTGAAGTCGGCGAACAGCTTCTCGAACTCGGCGCGGCTGGCGCGCATCTCCTCCAGCTTGGCGCTGAGCCGCCGGACATAGACCAGCGTGGCGATCAGCAGCACCGCAACCAGGCCATCGGCAATGAGCGTCCAGGACATGCGATCGATCCGCTACTTCATGAGCCGGTCTTGGATCTGCACGGCGATGTGGCCGCCGCGCCGGCCCATATGGCCGCGGAACAGCTGCACGCCGCCGCAGCGCAGCTCGACCGGCGAGGTCGGCGTGCATTCCAGCTCCAGCCGGCTGCCCGGCTGCCAGTTGAGGACTTCGCCCAGGGACAGGCTGAACTCGTCGAGCACCGCGTCGATCGGCACCTCGGTCTGCCAGAGCTCGCCGGACAGATGGGTTTCCCAGATCGAATCGCGGCCGAACTTCTCGCCGACGAACATCTGCAGCAGCAATTCGCGCACCGGCTCCAGGGTCGCGTAGGGCAGCACCAGTTCGAGCCGCCCGCCGCGATCCTCCATGTCGACGCGCAGGCGCGCCAGCACCGCGGCGTTGGCCGGCCGGGCGATGGCGGCGAAGCGCGGATTGGTCTCCAGCCGCTCGAAGCGGAAGGTGACCGGCGACAAAGGATCGAAGGTGGAAGTGAGGTCGTTCAGCACCACCCCGATCAGCCGCTCCACCAGGTTGCGCTCGATCGTGGTGTAGGGCCGGCCCTCGATGCGCATCGCGGCGGTGCCGCGGCGGCCGCCGAGCAGCACGTCGACGATCGAATAGGTGAGCGAGCTGTCGACCATAAGGAGGCCGAAATTGTCCCATTCCTCCGCCTTCATCACGCCGAGCATGGCGGGTAGCGGAATGGAGTTGAGATAGTCGCCGAAGCGGATGGCGGTGATGCTGTCGAGCGAGACTTCGACGTTGTCCGAGGTGAAGTTGCGCAAAGAGGTGGAGAGCATGCGGACCAGGCGGTCGAACACGATCTCCAGCATCGGCAGGCGCTCGTAGGACACCAGCGCGCTGTTGATGATGGCCTGGATGCCCGACGGCTTCTCGTCGTCGCCGCCGCCGACCGACCCGCCGAGCAGGCTGTCGATCTCGTCCTGGTCGAGGACGCGGTTCGATTTCGGCCCGGCCGCCATCGCGTCGCCGTCGCCGCCATCGCCGCCGTCGTCGCCGGCCATCGCCTCCCATTCGGCGGCGGCGGCGCGCTCCTCCTCGCTCATCTCCTCGTTGTCTTTGTCGTCCGCGATCATGGCTTGCTTCTTTGCTGATCCACCCGCTTCGTCCGGGCGTTATTGGACTTGCACGACCTTGAACAGGATGTCTTTCACTTCCGCCGGCGCCGCGGCCTTCTGCGCGCGCATCAGCAGTTCCTCGCGCAGGCGCTGCAATCCGTCGGAGCCCTGCAAATCCTCGACGCGCACGCCGCGCAGATAGACCTGGAACGAATCCTCGACCCGCGGCAGCACGTTGGGCAGCACCTCCTGGTCCTCCGGCTTGCCGAGCTCGAGGGTGAGCTTGAGCTTCAGGTATGCATTTCGCTTGCCAGTGGCGGCGAGGTTGACCGTCAGCTCCTCCATGTCGAAATAGACCGGCGGATGCTCCGGCACCTCTTCCGCGGCGTGCTCGCCTTCGGGAGTCTCGGCGCCCTGGAACAGCAGGAACCATGCGGCAGCGCCGCCGCCGCCGAACAGCAGCAACGGCAGGACGATGAACAGCACCAGCTTCTTGCCGCTCATCTTTTTCCTGGTGACCGGTGGTGCCGCCTCGATCGCTTCTTCCGCCATCCCCGTGCCTCAGCCGGATTGAGTTGTGCCCTCGGGACGCCGGCGTCCCGACGTCGCATCTCGGCCAGCAAACTAGGGCGGTGTTGGTTAACATCTCATGAAATTAGCTCTAATGCGGATGGTGGAAGGAACTGCCGCCCGGCCGGCGCCGACCGGCAGCAAATGTCGGCCCGCCGCGCACCAGGCCTGGCGGCGCCCGCGACGGTCAGCCCGGGCGAAGGGGCGGAAATCCGCGGATTTCCTTCGGCGGCGACGCCCCATCCCCTCCCCTTGGCGTCCTTGGCACGGAAGTTGCGAGATTGGGTTTGCCGGCGCTTAGACCGGCGAATGAACCCTTTATTGGGACGCTGTCATGGAAACACCGATTTACATCGCCTTGTCGCGACAGATGGTGCTGCGCAACCAGATGGATGTGGTGGCGAACAACATCGCCAACGCCTCCACGCCGGGCTTCAAGGCCGAGATGATGCTGCTGACCGAGGTGGAACTGCCCGCCGAGCGCGGCACCGAGCTCTCCTATGTGCAGGATTTCGCCACCGCCCGCGATTTCTCGGCCGGCCCGCTCCGCGCCACCGGCAACGACCTCGACCTCGCCATCCAGGGCGACGGATTCTTTTCCGTCCAGACACCCGACGGCGTGCGCTACACCCGGGTCGGCCGCTTCCAGCTCGACGCCAACGGCACGCTGATCACCAGCCAGGGCTATCCGGTGCTGGCCGGCGGCGGCACGGTGACGATCGATCCGGATAACGGTCCGATCAACATCGCCGAGGACGGCTCGATCTCGACCGATCTCGCCCTCGGCGGCGAACAGCAGCAGGTCGTCGGCAAGCTCGACCTGGTCGATTTCGCCGATCGCGGCACGCTGAAGCCGGCGCCGGACAATCTGTTCATCGCCGAAGGCCCGGCCGTCGCCGCCACCGGCAAGATCGCGCAGCGCATGCTGGAAGATTCCAACGTGCGGCCGATCCTGGAAATGACCAACCTGATCGAAGTGACGCGGAACTACCAGGCGATGCAGCGTTTCCAGGACGCCGAGCACGAGCGCCAGCGCCGCGCCATCAGCAGCATCATCTCCAACAGCTAGAGCAGAGGGGAGAAACGCCATGCGATCCCTCACCACCGCCGCCACCGGCATGTTCGCCCAGCAGATGAACGTCGAGGTCATCTCGAACAACATCGCCAACGCGACCACCACCGGCTACAAGCGCCGCCGCGCCGAGTTCGCCGATCTGCTGTACCAGGACATGCGCCGCGTCGGCACGCAATCCGCCGACACCGGCACGATCGTGCCGGCCGGCGTGCAGGTCGGCGTCGGCGTCAAGCCGGTCGCCGTCTACCGCATCCACGAGCAGGGCAATCTGCAGATCACCGACAACCCGCTCGACATCGCCATCAAGGGCCGCGGCTTCTTCCAGGTCGACCTGCCGGACGGCACCACCGCCTATACCCGCGCCGGGTCGTTCAAGCTGTCGCCCGACGGCGAGATCGTGACCGCGGACGGTTACACGGTGCAGCCCAGCATCACCATCCCGCAGGACGCGCTCGACGTCACCATCAACGCCAGCGGCCAGGTCGAAGTCATGCTCGCCGGCAACCCGACGCCGCAGCTGGTCGGCCAGTTCCAGCTCGCCACCTTCGTCAACGACGCCGGCCTGGACGCGATCGGCGACAATCTGCTGATCGAGACCGAGGCCTCCGGCGGCCCGACCACCGGCAACCCCGGCGCCACCGGCTTCGGCTCGCTGCAGCAGAACTTCCTCGAAACCTCGAACGTCAACATCGTCTCGGAGATCACCGATCTGATCACCGCCCAGCGCACCTACGAGATCAACTCGAAGGTGATCCAGGCCTCCGACGACATGATGGGCACGATCTCGCAGATCCGCTGAGGGAGGTTGAACCATGCGCAAGCTCCGCTCCGCCGCTTTCGCCCTCGCCGCCGCGCTTTCGGCCGCGCTCGCCGCGCCGGAATCCTGGCAGGCGGCCCGGGCCGACACGCTCGCCTTGCTGCCGCAGGGACCCGGGCTCACGTTGCGTGAGCGCATCATGGTCGACGACGACGTGGTGCGCCTCGCCGATCTGTTCCAGGAGCCGATCAGCGATGGCGACATCGCCGTCGCGCGGGCGCCGCGCCCGGGCGAAACGCTGGCGCTCGAGGCCCGCTTCCTGCAGCAGGTCGCCCGCGCCTACCGGCTCGCATGGACGCCGAGCTCCAGATACGAAAAGATCGTGGTCGGCCGCATGAGCCAGAAGGTCACCGGCGACATGGTGCGCGCCGCCCTCGCCGACGCGGCACAGGACAAGACCGGCTCGGCCAACGACCTCCATGTCGCCATCGATGGCGGCGACCTGGAATTCGACCTGCCGACCGATGTCGAGAACTCGGTCACCGTCAAGGCGATGAACTTCAACCCAGCCTCGAGCCGCTTCGCTGCCATCCTGGTGGCGCCCGCCGACGGCGTGGCGCTGATCGAGCGCACCGTCTACGGCACCGTCTACGAGATGGCGCAGGTGCCGGTGCCAAGCCGGCTGATCAGCGCCGGCGAGGTCGTCGGCGCCGACGATCTCGACTGGCAGGCGGTGCAGATCGGGCGCCTGGCCAACAACTCGCTCACCGACGCCCAGCAGATCGTCGGCCACATGGCCAAGCGGCCGTTGAAGGCCGGTCAGGTGCTGCGCACCAGCGACCTCGCGATGGCGCCGGCGGTGAAGCGCAACGACCTCGTCCAGCTGGTGGTGCAGACCGGGCAGATGACGCTGACCGTGCAGGGCAAGGTGCTGCAGGATGCGGCGATCGGCCAGACCGTGCGCGTGGTCAACGTCGCCAGCAACCGCCAATTGTCCGGCACCGTCATCGACGGCGGCACCGTGGCCGTCGGCGTCAACGCCCTAGCGATCAACTGAGTGGCGATCAACTGAGGAGACCGAGATGTCCAAGACTGCACTTTACACCGTGGCCGTCCTCGGTCTCGCCTTGTCGCTGACCGGCTGCGGCAACACGCTGGAGCGCATCGCCCGGGTCGGCGAGGAGCCGCCGCTCTCCCCGATCGAGAATCCGACGGCGCAGACCGCCTATCGCCCGGTCAGCCTGCCGATGCCGGAGCCGATGCCCGACGCGCGCCAGCCCAATTCCTTGTGGCGCCAGGGCTCGCGCGCCTTCTTCAAGGACCAGCGCGCCGGGCGCGTCGGCGACATCCTCACCGTGGTGATCGAGATCAACGACGAGGCCAGCCTCGCCAATTCCACCTCGCGCGCGCGCAACGCCGACGAGAGCGCCGGTCTCGACAACCTGCTGGGCTACGAGAGCCGCATCAACAACATCTTCGACGGCGACGCCATCCCCGGCGAGCTGGTGAATGCCGACAGCGACAGCACCTCCTCCGGCACCGGTACCGTCGACCGCACCGAGCAGATCGATTTGCGCATGGCGGCGATCATCACCCAGATCCTGCCCAACGGCAATCTGGTGCTGCAGGGCAGCCAGCAGGTGCAGGTCAACTTCGAGCAGCGCAACCTCACCGTCCGCGGCGTGATCCGGCCGGAGGACATCACCTCGCTGAACGAGGTGCCCTACGACAAGATCGCCGAGGCGCGCATCGCCTATGGCGGCGAAGGCACCATCAGCGATTTGCAGCAGCCGCGCTACGGCCAGCAGATCTTCGACATCCTGTTCCCCTTCTAAGGGCGCGCCGCGCAAGACGGCGTCCCCGGGGCGGAGCGCAACCCTCCACCCCAAGAGTTCCTGACGGCGCAACTCAAGGCCCTGTCGCTTCGGCGCCAGGGCCAATTTTTTTGGAAACCGGCCGCATCGATGCCATCAGGACCGGACCCGGCAACTCGGTCCAATACCTGACCTTCACCTTCAACACGCTCGGCAACCTGAGCCAGCGCGTCGACGCGGTGGCCGGGCTCACCGACACCCTGGCCTATGACGGGCTCAACCGCCTGACCCAGGTGGTGACCAGCAATCCCGGCCTGCCCTTAAGCCTGACCAAGACCGTCGCCTACGATTCCATCGGCAACATCACCAGCAAGTCCGATGTCGGCGACTACACCTATGACCCGGCGCGCATCCATGCGGTGGCCGGCATCGTGCCCGGCGCCACCGGCACGGTGACGGCGAGCTACACCTATGACGGCAACGGCAATCTGCTGACCGGCAACGGCCGGACCGTCACCTGGACCAGCTTCGACATGGTCGATGAGGTGACCCAGGGCGCCAACAGCCTGACCTTTACCTACGACAGCGAGCGCAACCGGCTGAAGCAGGTGAGCTCGGACGGCTCGGTCAAGTATTACCTGAACGATCCCATCAGCGGGATCATGGCCGAGAAGATTGTCGGCGCCAGCCTCAGCGTCACCTGGAACGACTACATCATGGTCGGCGCGGAGATGGTGGCCCTCAAGGTCTCAGGCGCCGCCACCCAGACCCGCTACTTCCACAAGGACCATCTGGGCTCGATCACGGCGCTGACCAACGAGGCCGGCGCCGTCGCCGAGCTCAACAGCTTCGACGCCTGGGGCCAGCGGCGCAATCCCATGGGCCCGGACGACCCGCTGTTCCCGGGATTGAGCCTCACCAGCCAGATCACCCGCGGCTACACCGGCCACGAGCAGCTCGACCAGGTCGGCCTCGTCCACATGAACGGCCGCATCTACGACCCCATCATCGGCAAGATGATGTCGGCGGACCCAACTGTGCCGAACCCCATCGATGGGCAGAGCTACAACCGATACAGCTATGTCGGAAACAACCCGCTGTCGCTGACGGATCCAAGTGGGTTCTCCCCCGACAACCATCCGGACAAGGATCAGCGCGATAAAAACGGCCAACAGACACGCGGCGGAAACGGAAGAGATCCGATCGGATCACGGGGGGAAGCCGCAGGTGACCGGACGGGCGAAACTGCACCGGATGGCCGATCTAAAGGCAAGGTCGGTATTGGGCCAGCCGGAATTACCAAAACGGTAGATGAAAATGGTAACGTATTCCACGATGGCTACGCGACCGCAGATGAGGCGGCTGAAGCTGCCCTGAGCTATAGCAATCCCAGGTCGATAAAGGATAATCTTGAATATGGTGGGATGATATACGGGAGAGAGGATGGAACGTTTGGTTATTCAGGTCCAGTTGTCGGAGGCCATACCGGCGTCAATCCCAGAAGTGCAGGCTTGCCAGATGACGCGACGCCGAAGGGTGACTATCACACTCACGGCAACTACTCAGAGGTAGATTTTTTTGGAGGCGTGCATCCGACGGGTGATCCCGAGCGGGACGACTTTGAGAGTGACCACTTTTCCCAGTGACGTGAGCCCCGTTTCTCATCCAGCCGAAGGTAGAGTCTCGCCGTGAGTTGAACCCATCTGGGCGGTTGGGGCAACGGCCATGGGCGCGGAGCCCTCCT
>Ga0268299_1000986_pt1 | contig 63957 bp, 61 predicted proteins | sample NOBtaG_FD_193484 | JGI IMG/M metagenome (GOLD analysis project Ga0268299, IMG submission 193484) | Activated sludge microbial communities from bioreactor in Nijmegen, Gelderland, Netherland - NOB reactor | ecosystem: Engineered > Bioreactor > Aerobic > Activated sludge | place: Netherlands...
GGAAAAGGACCGCTTTATGGGTAATGTGATCAAGAAGCTGGTGGTCGGATTGGTGGTGGCGGGCGCGCTGTTCGGAATTACCATGGCGCTGGACTTCCCCTCCATATTCCAAATGATGTTCGCCTCATACGCATTGCTCGGCACGGCCGTATTCATTTTGCTCGACGCCCCGTCCCTCAAGCCCATGTACGGCGTGAAGGCGCTGGCCGCGCTGGTGGGCTTCTACGTCGTCCTCTGCGTCGTCTACATCGCCGGCGCGTCGCTCTGGCCGCAATACGATCCGGAAGACGAGAAGGGAAAGATCGAAAAAATCCTGAAACCCAAGCGCGCGGCGACGGAGCAGGGCAAGGCCGACGAGTTGCTGGCCCGCGCCAAGGCGCTCGACGAGCAGACCAAGGCGTTGGCGGAGCGGATCAAGGCCTTGGGCGGCGATCAGGCTTCCACGTCTCAAGCGGCGGGCGGTGCAGGCGCTCCTCCGGCCACAACCGGCGCCGCCAGCGGCGATATCCTGAAAGTCGGCGAAGATCAGTGGCAGCTCCAGGAATGCTATAACTGCCACAAGCTCAAGGGGGAAGGCGGCAAGAAGCGCGGTCCGGAACTCGACAACATCGGGAGCCTCCTGACGGTCGACGAGATCAAACAGAAGATTCTCGATCCCAAGAGTTGGATGGCCGATGGGTTCGAAAAAGAGTTCGAAAAAGGCAAGATGCCCGACAAGTACAAGGATCTGATGGAAGAGAAGGACGTCGTAGCGCTGGCCACTTGGCTGGGCACCTTCAAGAATACCTCGGTCAATACGCCAAAACCGATCAAGAAAAAGTAGTATGCAGCCCCAACTCAAGTCGAAAGTTCACTGTTCGGATCGTGAAGTCGGAGAGGTGACGAAAGTCATCGTCGATCCGCTGTCGCGCCAGATCAGTCACATCGTTGTCTCCATGAACGGCCACGGCGAGCGTCAGGTGGCGATGGGACAGGTGCAAAGCGTGACCGATGGCGCGGTGCGGTTGAGGACGAGCTCGTCCGAGGTCGCGGCATTGCCGGCGTTCAAGCGCGACGACTACGTCACCACGCATGAAGTCGAGATCGCCCACCTGGAGGATAACATCCACGTCACTCCGGGCGAAGTGCTGGTGCCGCTTCCTGAACTGGAGAAGAGCGTCAAGCGGCGCACCTTCTTCATGAATTTCACCCATGCAATCGGTTTCCTGATCGGCCTGCCGATCGCCTTTCCCGTGCTGCGCTACCTGATGAAGCCAATGTATGCTCCGTTCGACAACGGGTGGCTGAAGATCGGGAATGTCGGCAAGATCAAGCAGGACGATATCGGGGTTCAGTTCAAGTATAAAAAGAAGGTCAAAGAAGCCTACATGCCGGAGTCCGAGATCGAGAAAAACATCTGGATTCTGAAAGGTACTCCTGCCGTTCTCGAGAAAGTCTATCAAGGCAAGGATATGGAGTTTCGCGACGCCACAGGTAAAGCGATCTGGACCAACAAGAAGGAAGTTCCCTTCGTCGCGTTCTCAGGCAAGTGCCCGCATCTCGGTTGCGGATACAAGTGGCGGCAGCATAAGGTGCTCGGGCAGGTATTCTTGTGTCCCTGCCATCTCAGCATCTATGACGCGGCTGGGAAGGTGCTCGACGGACCGGCGCCCCGGCCGTTGGACGCCTTGCCGATCCGGGTTTCGGCCGGAGGTGAGGTCGAAATCATCGATATGGAATTCAAGGCCGGTACAAAATCACAGATCCGGATCATTTAGCCATGGAACATTCACCCCTCCCGAGCACCCAGCCGACCGCCATCGAAAAAGTGGTCGCGTTCATCGACGAGCGCGTCGGCTTGAAGCAGATGCAGGCCAAAATGCTGAACGAGCCGGTGCCGGGCGGCTCGCGTTGGGCCTACGTGTTCGGGTCGGTCCTGCTCTTTATCTTCATCATGCAGGCGGTGACCGGCATTCTGCTGATGTTCTATTACGTTCCGACCGCCGACCACGCCTACGCCAGCACTCAATACATCATCCACGACGTCGATTACGGCTGGTTTCTCCTGAGTTACCACTTCTGGGGCTCGACCGCGATGGTCGTCTGCGTCTTCGCGCACATGTCCCAGGTCTTTCTCTGGGGCGCCTACAAGAGCCCGCGTGAAATGATCTGGCTGGTCGGATTGGCCCTCTTCGGCATCGTCATGGGCTTCGGCTTCACCGGCTATCTGCTCCCCTGGGATCAACGCGCCTATTGGGCGACGACCGTGGGTGTCGAGATCATGGACAAGACGCCGATCCTCGGCGATTTCATGGCGCGTTTCCTGAAGGGCGGCCCGACGCCTGGCCAGATGACCCTGAGCCGGTTCTTCGTCATCCACGTCATGATTCTGCCCGCGGCCTTGATGGGACTTGCCGGGCTGCACCTCTTCCTGTTCAGAGCGGCCGGACCGGCCGGACCCTTCCGCGGCACTCCGGAGGAGCTCAAGGCGAAAACCGACTATTTTTTCCCGCGCCAAATCTGGAAAGACATCGTCGGCATGGTCGTGGTGTTCGCCAGCATCTGTGCCCTGGCCTTCTGGGAGCCGGTGGTGCTGCTGGAAGAGGCCACCCCGGATCCCGGCGATTACCATCCTGAGCCGGAATGGTACTTCCTGTTCCTGTTCCAATTGCTCAGGTTGAAGATCTTCGCCGGGGAGTTCGGGCAGTTTCTTGGCGCCATCGCCTTGCCGGGAGCCTTCATGGCCTTGCTGGCAGCGCTGCCCTTCATCGATAAGGATCCGGAGCGCAATATTTTCAAGCGTCCGATCGCGTTGATCGGCTGGATCGTCGTCATGGTGTCCATTCTTCTCTTTACGGTGTCCGCCATCATCAACCGGGAATTTTTGGACTGAGCCTCTCAGTCCCACGAGCTGCCATGGCTGAAGAACGCGAATCGTTGTCTCCCACGAAAATCGGTCTCGGAGTCCTTTGGCCGGCCTTTTGGACCGGCCTCCCGTTCAAGCTGGCCTTTGCGGTACTCTTTCTTGCCATGGGCATGATGCATTTCGAAGGACGCCTCGGTTTGGCGTTCGTTATGCTCCTGGCGAGTCCGGTGACGGTGTTCGCGCTGCCGATCATTACGATGGGGCTCGACTCGCACATCGGCGAGGGCGCCGGGATCGGCCTGTTATTTCTGCTCTCCATTCCGATCGACATCTGGGCGCTCGGCGTCGTCGGACGCACCTACTTCCTCGAACGTTTCCGGCGTGAGCCTCCGGACGGCCTGGGAATGACCCTCTGGTGGAAAAGCGCGCTCGTCGGCGCGATCTTCCTCCCGATTCTCTGGGTCGTCGTCAGCACGGTCACGTCGACGGGCATTGCGGTCGCCCATTCCCTGATGGAGCTGGAGCTCTTCAAAGGGATACCCGTGGCGGAGCGGATCAGTATCGAATTGACCTTGTGGGGCTCGGTGGCGAGCATCACGCTGATCGTCCTGTTGCTGATCGGCGTCTCTCTTGTCGGGCGGTTGATCAAGGGCATGGCTCAGGCGGTTCCCGCCGTTTCGGACAATTATCAGGGATTGATCACGAGATGGGATCTGATGCGGGTTCCCGCCGATCAGAGTTTGATGCTGGCGTCCTTGACCGGCGCCGGCGCGGTCTTGTCGGTGCTGTTCTGGGCTGCGTTGCCCGTCACCACGCCGCATCCTCACGAATGCTGCAAGCCGCCGGAAGTCAAGGCCGCGCCGCAGCTGAGGCCGCTCGAGAGCTTGACGAAAAACGAAAAGGTCATTGCCCAGCTCTCGGCACAAGTCGATTCGCTGGAGAAGCAGAAGACCGACAAGCCCGAAGGGGAAGCCGATAAAAAGGCAAAAAGCAAGGCAGGGAAGGACAAGGATGCTTCCCCTGCGAAGAAACCGTAATGATTCCCAGAGATGAGGTGAGTGCCATGCAATACGGCGGCGCATCGATTCAGCGGGTCCTTCGGACCATCGGTGGTCTTCGCGGAGTCCTCGCCGGGCTCATGGTCGCCGCGGGCCTTCTCGCTCTTCCTTCGTTCGGCGTTGCGGCGGATGCTCCGGCGGCGGCCACCGAATATCGGGACATTCCGGGCATCGGGAGCCGCAACATCGTCTGGATCATCGCGCAGCTGCATCTGCTGCTCGCCGGCTTCGTCCTGGGCGTGCCCATCTTTGCCTGGCTCTGCGAAGTTGTCGGCTGGAAGAGCGGGGAAAAGCGCTATGACAAGCTGGCCAAGGAGTTCACCAAACTGCTGACCTCCTCCTATGCGACCACGGCGCTGTTCGGCGGGATTCTTCTGTTTCTCCTCATCGCGTTCTATCCGAAGTTGATGAACTACCTGACGGATATCTTTTTCCCCTCCTTCATTTTCTATTGCATCCTGTTCCTGCTGGAGACCGCGACGCTCTATCTCTATTGGTACGGGTGGGATGCGATGCAGGACGGCGGGAAGAAGACATTCCATATTTTCCTGGGCTTCCTGCTCAATCTGTTTGCGTTCTTTATCATGATCGTTCCCAATTCCTGGGCGACCTTCCAGGCCAGTCCTGTCGTCATCTCCGAAGGGACGGATCTGCAGCGCGCCTGGGCCGCGACCTGGAATCCCACCTGGTGGCCGGTGAACATCCACCGGTTGATCGCCAACGTCGTGCTCGGCGGCTATATTTGCGGCGCCTACGCCGGCATCCGGTATCTGGCGGCCAGGAACGCCGAAGAACGTGATCACTACGACTGGATGGGCTACGTCGGTAACTTCATCGGCGTGTTCGGACTGCTGCCTCTGCCGTTTGCCGGCTATTGGCTGATGCGCGAAATCTATCAGTATAACCAGCAGATGGGCATCACGCTGATGGGCGGATTCCTCTCCTGGCTGTTCATCCTGCAAGCCATGCTGATCGGGGTCCTGTTCCTCGGCTCCAATTACTATTTCTGGCTCGGTATTACACACCGCATACCGGGGTCGGAACTGCGATACCGTAAACCCATCATGACGATGTTGGTCATCCTCCTCCTGTGTTTGGGCGTGTGGATGACGCCGCACTCGCTCGTCGCCAGCTTGGAAGAAGCCCGCAAAATGGGCGGCACGCACCATCCTCTGCTCGGGGTGTTCGGCGTCATGTCGGCCAAGATGACGGTGGCCAATCTCATGATTCTTGTCACATTCATGAGTTTTATTATGTATTGGCGCGCGGGCAAACAGGAAACGGCCACCTGGGCCAAGGTGGCGAAGTCGGCCATGGGTGGAGTGCTCGTGCTTGCGGGTATTGCCGTGATCGTGCTCGGTGTATGGGGCTATTTCGTGCCGGCGATCATCCGCATCAATTACTTCTCGACTTCGCAGGTGCTCATCGTGCTGTTCGTCATGCTGACGATCACGCCCTTGACCGCACTCCTACTGAAAAGCGCCAAGACTACCACCGAAATGGTATGGGGCCGTATGCCTCCTCGGGCGGGCTACGCGCTGGTCTTGAACGCCGTGATGGTCATTCTGCTCATGACGCTGATGGGCTACGCCCGGTCGTCCTCCAGAGTGCACTGGCACATCTACGGTGTCATGCGGGATTCGTCTCAATACGCCTTTTCTCCTGCGCTCGGTTATGCCGCGGCCTTCATGGCGTTGAACACCTTCTTGTTCTGTCTCCTCGTGGCCTTCATTTTCTGGGTTGCGACGATGGGAGATAAAGGCAAAGCGGGAGGGCAGGGCGAGCCGGCCAAGGGCGGGCTGCCGCACGGCATGCCGGCGATGGCGGGCGGATCTCCACATCACCAGGAGGGTGGGTGATGAAAGCGAGCCGTTTTGAGTTTTTAGCTCTGAGTTTGAATAACTGAGAACTAAAAACTAAACACTAAAAATTCGGGGACTCTTATGAGTGAAGTAGTCAGGCTGCAATTGATCGGTCTGAGCGTGGTGGGGATGGGCATCCTCATCCTGCTCTTTGTGCGGGCACAATTTGCCCGCGTCATCGGATTCGTGGCGATCGTCCTCGGGCTCTTCTCGCTGGTCGCGCTGGCGGTGCCGCAAATGGCGTCGCTACCTCCGGCAGAAGAGAAATTCGACATCGCGACCGTCAAGACGCCGACCGACATGGCGGCGATCGGCCAGAAGATCTTCTTCAGCAAAGGGCAATGTGCGCTGTGCCACTCCATCGGCCCCAGCGAATCGGCCCGTTGTCCGGACCTCAAGGGAATCGGGGCCAAGTTGAGCCGGGAGTTCATCTTCGAGAGTCTGACCCAACCCCAGGCCTACATCTACCTGGATTACCGCCATGAAGGCCTGCCGAAGGAGTATCCGGCGAGAATGCCCTATATCAACCGGAATCCCATCGGCCTGACGAAGAATGAGATCCTGTCCGTCATCGCGTTCCTGCAGCAGATGAGCGGAGAGCCGATTTCCGTGAATCCATCCGAACTCGAAGTACCGGGCCAGGCTCCCGCGGCTCCCGTCAAGGCCGCGGACTCAAGTCCTGTCGCCGTCGCGCAAGCGCACTGAGGAGGCATTATGGGAGGGGCGCTGATCAAGCCAATCATCCTGCTGGTCGTTGTCTATCTGGTGCTGAAGTTCATCGTGCCCAACATTCCGGGCTCGGCACCGCTTCCGTCCAGCCTCATTTTCCTCTATCTGATGCTGGTGAGCTCCGGGATCGTGATTTTTGCGACGCTCAGCGGAGAGTCGAAAGACGCGTTTTGGGGGCCGATCCAGCGGTTTCTGACCGGAGAAAATATCGGCGGGCTGCAGATGCTCCGCTACGGCGTGCTCATTGTTTTTCCGCTTCTGGTCGGATGGCAGACCTACGGCAGCACGGCGCCGAGTGATCAGCCGCCTGCCGAGAACCGGACGATTCACCCGGCCCCGCCCGGCGAATATACCGGCTTGTCAAACCCGGTTCCCAAGTCGCCGGAGAACATCATGCAAGGCAAGGGATTTTATGCGGCCTTCTGCTCGCCCTGCCATGGCGGACAGTTCGACGGCAAAGGCCCGGCTGCCAGAGGGTTCAATCCGCCTCCGGCGAATTTCTCGGACCCCACCACGATTGCGATGTTGCAGGAGAGCTACCTGTTCTGGCGCATCAAGAAGGGCGGGGTCGGCCTTCCCATCGAAGGAATGCCGTGGAAGTCCGCGATGCCGCGCTGGGAAGTCGAGCTCCCCGACGAATGGATCTGGAAAATCATCATGGGCGAGTACGATGGCGCGCATCAATCGCCTCGCACCTGGGAATAGACCGCCGGCTCGCGCCGGCGGACGCGAAACGAGGACAGTATGAAATCGGCAAAGCGGAAGACACAGTGGCACAAGGGTGGGGCGGCGCTGCTTGCGGCCGCCATGGTCCTGTGCGGTGCGACGGCGGGTCTTGCCCAGGAAAGCGTGGCGGTGCGGGCTCCGATGGTCAAGGGTACGCTCCCGGCGGAAGATCCGGAGTCCGCGGTCTGGAACAGCGCGCCGCCTTCGCAATTTCCGATGTCTCCGCAGGTGCATTGGCAGAACCGCATTCAGGAAGCGACGGTGAAAGACGTCAAGATTCGCGCGTTGCACGATGGCACGCAGGTGGCGTTTCTCTTGGAATACGCCGATCCCACGCAGGATCCGGATGACGCGGCCGCGCTGGAATTCATGGTGGGCGACAAGAAGGCGCACTTTGCGCACGGCCAGCCGATGGCTCAGGTCGAAGGGGGACCGGTCAACATCTGGTTCTGGAAGAACAAAGAGAACAAAGCCGTCGACATGAGCGCCAAGGGTTTCGGCACCTTGAAGGCGCAAGCGCATCAGGACGTGAAGGGCAAGGGCGTCTATGCGAACGGCACCTGGAAGGTGGTGTTTTCCCGTCCGCTTGCGACTGAACATCCCGACGAGGATGCGCAGGTGAAGCCGGGAGAATTCATCAACATCGCGTTCGCCGTCTGGGACGGACAAAAGGACGGAAGCGGCGAATTGCGTGAAAAGGGCTCTCAGAAGGCCGTTTCTTCCTGGTGGTATTTCAGGGCTGAGCCGCCCGCCGACTACTCCGGGTATCTCTATGCGGCGATGGCCATCGCGCTGGCCGTCGGATTCCAATTCGTCCTGATCCGAAAACTCAAGAAAGGGCAGTCAGCATGAAGGCGGCAAGGCTGCAAGTCATGGGAACGGTGGCCGGCCTGATGGGGGTCTGGGCTCTGGTTGCCGGCGGATGCGCAAGTGAGCAGCAGAAGAAAGGGCAGGAGCTCTACGCCCATTACTGCTTGCATTGTCACGGCGAAAATGGACGTCAGAACGAGGGTTTCAACTGGTCCTCCATGCCGGATCCCAAGCCCAAGGATCTGTCCAATAAGTCCGAGATGGGAACCTTCAAGGACGAGGAGATCTTCAATACCATTTCACGGGACATGAAGGATACAAGTCCGGGCGGGGACAAGATCGGCGACGACGAGTTCGCCGTGCCCACCATGCCGACCTTCAAGTACACGCTTTCGGAAGATGAAATTTGGGCCATCGTGGGCTACGTCCGCACCTTGCATGGCATGAAGCTGGAGTTCAAGGTCGAGGAACGCAAAAAGGAGCTGGCGGACGCGCTGCAGGCCGCGCAGTCCAAGTTCGATCAAGCCAAGCAGGATTACGAGGCCGCCGAGAAGAAGGCGAGCGACGAGGCCGAAAAGAAGAGCGCGCAGCTCAAGAAGGACGTGGACGTCGACGAGTCGTCCTATGCGAAGGAACAGGCGGCGATGACGCAGGCGAAGAAGGACCTCGATACCGCCCAGGTTGCGTTGAACAACTTTTCGATCAGACCGGGCAAGGGCCTCAACATCCCGCGACCGGATCTGACGGTGAAACCCGATCAAGCCGCGAAGCTGGCTGAGGTCGGCAAGAATCTGTACGCGAACAAGTACGGCTGCAACGGCTGCCACAGCCTCGGAGAGGAAGGCGGCAAGGTCGGCCCGGCATTGGATCGCGCCGGCTTCCGTCTCAACGGCACGTGGATTTATCGCTGGTTGAAGAACCCGCAGGCCATGAAGCCGGAGACCAGAATGCCCGCGTTGGGGTTGAGCGACGCGGATGCGAAGGCCGTCGTCATGTACCTCAACACGTTGCGCGCGCCGAAGGCCGAGCCGCCCAGCGACAAACCGGCCAGCTGAAGCGGTCTAGAGAAACGAGAATTCACCAGAGGAATCCCGCGAGCATCCCGGCGAGAATCCCAGACCCGATCCACACGTGCCGGTGAAACAGCGTAAAGGCTCGCGCGGGTGAGACCGGCTCGATCAGTTCCGCAATCTGCGCGGCAAAGAGTCCGGCGGCCGCACACAGCGAAGCGTAATACACCCATCCGATTTCTGTGAACCGCCCGGCAAGAGTCAAGAACGTCAAGGTCCCGCCAAGCGCCGCTGCCACCGCGAGCCAAGTCCACCGGTCGAAAAACAGCGCGGAGGATTTGACTCCGATCCGCCGATCGTCCTCCCGATCCTGAAGCGCATAAATCGTGTCGTAGCCGATCGCCCAGAAAATCGTGGCTCCGAAGAGCAGCCACGCCGGCATCTCGACCGTCCCGCGTGAAGCGGCCCAGGCCATAATCGTCCCCCAGCCGAAGGCGATGCCCAATATGGCTTGTGGAATATGCACCACTCGCTTGGCAAACGGATAGAGGGCTGCCAACAAGACCGCGACAGGACTCAGCAGAAGAGTCAGCCGATTGAGTGTCAGGACGAGAGCCAATGCCGACCCCAGTAGGAGAGCGGCCAGGAGGCAGGCATGAGAAAAAGAGAGTTCTCCCGAGGCCAGCGGGCGTGATTTTGTCCTGGCGACCTCCCGGTCGACGGATCGATCGGCCAAGTCATTGAGGACGACCCCAGCACTCCGCATCAGGAAGGAGCCGGCCGCAAAGGTGACGATCAAGCCGGGTGGAGGGAGGCCTCGGGCGGCCAAAACCAGGGACCACAGAGTGGGCAACAGTAACAGCCACGTTCCCGTCTGGCTGCGCAGGCGGATCAGGCGGGCAACGGCCGACCAGGAGAGCTTGGCCCCGAGGTTCTCGGCAATCGGCTGGGGAAGGGAGTCGGTCAAGGCGTCATCCGTTCAACCCGAATCTTCATTAGAACGATTCGGTAGGTCTGGAGCTGTGTTGGTCAATCGGTGAGGCTGTCGTGACGGTATCAGATGTCCAGCATCGGACCGAAGGGACCATAGCCGAGCAGTCTGTGCCTGTCAAATCATCGCGTCAGTTGTGCTCGAACAAGAGTTTTCGGTATAACGACTATCGTGCGACTGGCTCAGAGAGAACCCTGGGCGCCCCTCCCGCGCGCGATCGGGCGAGCACTGGCATGGCTCCCATTGCTGCTCCTCACCTCCTGTGGTTTGTTTGCCTCCCGTGATGGTCTGGGCTCCGGGTACTACCTTCCCCTGACCGTGCAGGTGAGAATGGCTCCAACGATCGCAACGGCTCAGCTGGCCTATCAGGATGCCTGCGGCCAAGCCAAGGTGTTGGCTTTGGATGAGATGCTGACCACGGCCATCAAGCGGAAATCCGGTCGCGTGTTCGAAAAGGTCGTCTTCGATGAGCCGCCTGCTGTGGCGGTGGACGGCTACGAGGACGTGTCGCTCGGCCTGTCCAACGTCGATCTCTATGCCTATCGGAAGGCGAATAAGTCATATCCCGCGTCGGTCGAGCTGGGCCTCGACTTCGCGTTTACCACGGCCGACGGCACCGTGTTGTACAACAAGAAACTGAAGAGCATCGCAAAAGGCGAGGTGGAAACGACCGAGACCTCCTGCGACGTGACCGGGTTGGATGCTGTCGCACAAGAGGCCGTGGACAAGGTGACGGACGGCATGGCCAAACAGCTCGGCACGTCGAGCAAGATTGCCACCCTTGCCGACGCCCGCAAGGACGGAACTGCCGCTCCTCTCGCAGCCTCGGTTCCCCCCTCCTCAGTTCCCCCCTCGCCTCTGGCAGTCGCGGCAGTCCCGGCTGGAGCGGTCGCCGCGCAGTCTTCGGCGCCGGCCGGCCAGGCTCCCCAGGCGGCACCGGCGGCTTCAGCCGTTCCGGACGCCGAGTCTGCGACGATCACGTTTCGAGCCATCATCCTCGACGAAAACCGCAACCAACTGCTCCACACGGGTGAAGTCTTCTCGGTCGAGATCGAAGTCAAGAACGAAGGACCTGGAGATGCCGCCGGTGTGGAGATTCTGGTCAGCGGCACACCGGAGTTGATCGAGCAGATTCCCGGCGTGCTGGCGGTCGGCAAGCTCCGGGCCGGGGAGGCGAAGCGGATGTCGATGGACGGCAAGATCGGAACGGTCAAAGAAGACACTCAGGCTGAATTGGTTCTTACCTTGCGAAGCCGCTCACCATCGGATCGGCTGCCGCCCCCCAAGAAGTTCGCCGTCGCCATGAAACCGGACACGGCACCGGAGGCAAAGGCGGTGCCGGTTGACGTCGATCAGTTGCCCAAGCGCGCGCTCAAGATCAAACAGCCGAAGGCCGTCGGCATCGCCGTCGGGATCGGCCAGTTTAGGGAAAGCGGGTTTCAGCGTGTCCGGTATGCCGCGCATGACGCGGAGGTCGTCGCATCCTACTGGCAGGGGATCGTCGGCATTCCTCCGGACCGTGTGCGGCGGTTGACGGACTCTCATGCGCTGAAGAGCGATCTGACCGAGGTTTTCGAAGACTGGCTGGTCAAGCAAGCAGATTCCACCACGGTAGCCTACGTGTACCTGTCCGGCCGCGGGGTGGTGGAGCCTTCAACCGGTGCCGTATCGTTCATCCCGTTTGACGGGACCCCGTCGTCTTCGACCAGACTCTACTCCTTGCGACGCTTGAATGAAGCATTGGCCAGGTCGCCGGTTCAGCTCGCCATCGTGATTCTCGATCTCTCGCTCGAAAACGCGGCGTTGAAGGACGGGATCGATCCCGTGTCGCCACAGTGGGAGCAAACGGGGCAGGGCAGGGAGAAAATCATGTGGATGGTGGGCAATCGTTCCGTCCAGGAGGCGCACCCCTACGACCTCGGCCAGCACGGCTTATTCACCTATGAAATCCTGAAGGGGCTGGGGGGAGCGGCCGACATGGACCAAGATGGAACCGTGCTCGCCGGCGAACTCTGCACCTATGCCAAAGGGCGGGTGTTCAAGTCGGCGCGTGAACGATTCGGCAACGAGCAGGAGCCGCTCTGCGTGCCGCCCCCGGGACAGGGAGCGGCGGTTCGCCTCCAGCCGGTGTCCCGATTGAAGTGACCCGCCTGAAAAACCACTTGAGGCCGGGCGAGAACCTGTGTAGGGTAGGCATTCCCCGCCAGGTGCCGGCGTAGCTCAGTTGGTAGAGCAGCGGTTTCGTAAACCGCAGGTCGCCCGTTCAATCCGGGTCGCCGGCTCCACGTAATATCAAAAGTTTGCGGTTCATCCGGCAACATCACATCATCGGCTGGTGCCGTCGGGGTGTGGTTTTTGGCCTGGGGAAGGGCAGTTCCCGACGGTTCGTCCAACCGATCAACCGCCCGCCTGTTTCCACCTGGAATCAAATGCCCATACAGGTCAACCGTCACCTGAATGCTGCTATGACCCATCTGCTCCTTCACGTACACGGGGCTTTCACCTTGCTGCAGCAACAGGGACGCATAGGTATGGCATAGGTCGTGGAAGCGGATCTTCCGCAGCCCTGCGACCTTCAGGAGCTTGTAGAACACCCGATGCCGGATATTGTCCGGATCAAGCATCGCTCAAGATCGGCCGCCATCCACGCCTACCAGGATGTGGTGGTCAAATAGACAGGCGCATTCAATCGTCGGGCAAGCGATTGTGATTCCTCGATGTGTCCGCATCCACTGTCCTAGAACCACTGAGAGCGGAGAAGCATGGTTTATTGACTTAACTATCCACTTGTTCCCCTATATCCATTCGCACTTCGTCCAATGCCGAAAGGATGGGGCCGGGTTTTGCCGCATAGGCCGCAGCCGCAAGCACCAGCAGGTCGGCAACGAGGTCGACAAACGCGGCGATCGTTTCGATTGTCTTTATCTGCGACGTGGCCTTATTGATCACCTTCATGAAGTCCGTCTGTGCCAGCTCTAAATCGCTGACGATGAGCTTCACCGCTTCCAGATACAGGGCATTGGCTGTAACACGCAATGAGGTTTCATCTTGGAACAGCGAGTATGCCTGAAACTGCTTTATTTTCCGTCTTCCGATCTCTTTGATAATCCGGTCATGGATCGCATCGGCGGATCCGACCAAGGCATCGGCCAGATCCTCAACCTCCCTTTTCTTGGATAGTGCCATACGTCAACCTCCGTGAGGTTCATGGATCGAATTTCAATTGTGGAAAGTCTGAAGGTGTCCTCCCAGGACACGAATGTCGTTCGAGATGCCCTGGAGGTGGGTTGTCAGGTCGCTGGCGCTCACGTCGTTCACGTTATCGACAAGCGACCTGTGGCCCTGCATAATTTTCTTAATCCCACTTTCCGCATCATCGTACTTGGATTCGACCAGGCGATACTCCATCGCCTTCGATTGAACATGCGTCTTCGCCAACGCGGCCAATAGCGCATCTTGCGGACCATCCCGGAACGGAATCTCCGCTTCAAAGAAGCCGAGGACGATGCGCTTCTCTTGCGTGTGGGTCTTTCTATACAGGCGAACAAGATCCCCCATGCCTCCCAAAAGAACCTGGATCTTCGGATCCCCTTCTCGAACCATCTCGCGAACGGCGCTCTGTTGGTACCCTGTCGTGATCCATTTCGATACGGTGTTACCTATCGATGAATACGAGTCAACATGCTTGGGCTCGATGCCAAAAGCAGGATGTTGCTTGAGCGTATCACCAACGGTCCCCACTTCATGTGACAGGTCAAAGGTCTCATCACCGGCCAGCTTTGCGAGTGTCTTGAAATACAGCGAGACACGCTCGTGAATCTTGAGCAGCTCCGGGTAGACTTCCTTGCGGCCTTTGTCGGTGGCCTCTTCCTGAGCGAGGTTTGCGCCTGTGAGATAAGGGCGCGCGCGGTCGGTTGTATCTCGAAACCTTGTGGTGAGGTCGGTATAGGTGGAGAACTTCGCGGACTCTGTCGCGAAGTCACGTACCTCTTTCAGATTCGCACAGGCGCTGAGCACGCCTCCGATCAGCAGGACGGGGATGAGACGCTTCATGTGGACTCCTTCCTTTTCTCCATCCACGGTCACATTCATGCTGGACCAGGCGGGAGGTTCACGTTGCCAGCCCGACATTCCTGAGGAAGTCATTGGTGAAGACGTGTCGCACCTCAGGGGCCAGCAATTGTTCACGGCTTTGAATCCACTTATCGAGGTTCGTGCCATACATGCTTTGCAAACGAGGTCTTGTCAGAAAGTCATTGAACTTGCCCCAGTGCATCGTAAACGGTATGCCCTCTTGCTCAAGCGTGTTCCACACCGCTCTTGCGTAGTCCCACATCCTCGGCGTGTTGAGTCCGTCAACTTCGAGCACGCAGGTCGGATCAAACTTGGTAAATCCAAGAAGCGCCTCCGTTCCTTTCACAAAACGCATGGTATAGGTCATCGGGAGAATGGTCCCGAAATTCTTGTAGATCTTGAACAGCACAGCAAGCGCATCGAGCGCCCGTGACAATGGAAGTCCCAACGCAGATACGAAGACTTTGCCACGGACTATCTCGCCACGGAAGAGATCGAGAAAGGTTCCCTTGACTTCATAGGGATCGAGGTAACTTCTGACCTGTGGATTCAGGACAGACTTCACGAACGGTTGTAGAGGATCGGGGATGGCGCCAAGGAGGGCCCCCATGACCTCGAGACCAGACGCTCCGGGTCCCGCCTTGTCTGCGCCCCAGCTCGGCGGTCGATAGGCGTCTGTGTAAGGTTCCTCGAACATCACCGTGACGGACACCTCGTCCGGCGGAGTGCCTTCATTCGGTAAAAAATGCACCTGGAAGTGATAGAGCTGGGAGGCCGGCTTATTATGCAAATCCTCAAAAGGTCTGAGCTCGGAGAAGTCCAGGGAAGAAATGGCCTTCTTGATTGGTTCGTCGAATGCATGCCAGGAACGGAAGGCATGCAGAAGGAACCGCTCGCGCGCCTCGATCATCAATCCGTGGATAATCCCAAAGGAGCCGAAGCTGACCAAGGCCGCGTTGAACAACGTGTCGTCATTCTTGAGTTCAGCGCCCAGCGCTGCAGCAAAGCTGGGCTTCACGACGGGATAGGATGCACGCTGCAAATACACATGCTTGGAAGGGCCTGTAATCAAGTGTATGCCCACGACAAAGTCCTGCGTCGCGCCGAACTTGAACGCGGACCCGTGTGTGCCGGTGGATATGACGCCGGGTAATGTTTGCCCGTTGTTCGATCCCGAGGCTTTGAGGGACAACCCCTGGTCGAAGAGATAGCGATTGACCTGGACGATCTCGTTGCCGGTTTCGAGGAACCGCAGTTTGGTGGGATCACCGGCGTAGGCCGGGGAGAGATGCCGGTCGGCCAGTGTGAATGCAAGGCTTAGATTCTTGGTATTGATAAGCCTGTGCTCCGTTACTCCGACCTTGCTCAAGGACCAGGAACTGCCCATCGCACGCAACGACTTTCCGGTCTGAATGGCCTCGGCAATCATGTCTTGAAGCTCTTTGGTGACGCCGTTGTATAACTCCAATTCGTCGCCATCCGGCGATTGTGAGAAATTGTAGTATCCTTCGATGGTCTGTTCGTACGATTGGTGGCGGTTGACCCAAGAACCCTTTTGGAGAAAATTCGCTCGCTTCGCCATGACCTTCTCCTTATGAATTAGGAGGTGTGTGGAGTCCGGGATCCTTCCTTATCGGATCACACCCGAACGGGGACGTTCCGACGCGCAGCGAAAGTTCACCTCGATCGGCATCCAGATTCCAAAGGTAAACACGCTGGCCAGGTCATGGAGATAGTTGCGTTTGATGACGACATCGTTGATTGTTTCTCGCCCACAATCGGCCTCCAATACTTGCGGGTCGTACCACTTCCCCCAGGCCAATGCATAGACGGTCCTGCCTTTGTAATTGATGTCACTTGGGTGGGAATCAGGGACTGTGACGCGATAGTCGGCGCAGCCTTGGATGGAAGCCAAGCCCGCCACAAGAAGGAGAACAGGAAACACCTGCCTCAGAAATCCAATGGCGGAGATGCGGTTCTTCATCGTCTGTCCCTCCGGCTAAATTGTTTGGATAGGGTAGTGTTCAGCCGTCTGCTCCATGATTCCGTCGCGAAGCTTTTCTGCGGCATGTCCTTTTGGAATCATTGCATTTTCCTCAAGCCGGCGTTCTCCCTTACGACAAAAGGAATAGAAAATCTGCCCTACGAAGGAATGAAGTGAAGAAGGACTAGGGAAACCCCTAGTCCTTAGGAGCCCTGCAGAGGAGACTCCGCTGGTGGAATTGTTCTTGTCACACGTACATCTAGCCCTATGGTCTGGTTCATTCGGCCGCATAGTGCGAATTGACTGGATGGGTGAGAGAGCGGCCGCAAATGTGGAAGTCCGGAGTGCCATCATAGTCGATCGCCGAGGATGAATCATTTTGGCCCGTTCAGTTGTACCGATATTGATCCACGCACCTTGATACACGCGGCCCATCTTGAAGAGTGCTTGGTGTCCGATCATCGAGAAAATATTTGGTAGGTCGAGTGCATGCGCACAGAAAGCGTTTCGGCAAGACCAATGAAGCTGGTGGTATGCAATCTGCTTCCATAGTCGGACATCTTTGGCGACCTCCATATTACGAAGGCAGATGTCGTCGACGAGGATGAGGAACCTCACGAAATGGGAGCAATATCGCAGTCACCTATGTGTCCATTAAGAGAGGGCGTATTGCGGGAGACAGTAGGTTAATGTAGCCGGATTCACCACAAGACACGAGACTCATCAGATTGCTGACGATAATTAACTGGAGGTCGTATGGCGAAGCATAAGAAGAGTAAGAACTCGCTTTCACCCAGGCAATGGACATTCTTGGCGTACATTGCTGGCGACAACAACCTCAGCGACAACGGCATTGAAGACATTACCGAGATGACGACTGTGGGCACATCAGCATCATCCTATGCTGGGGTTCAGATCGATACAGAAGGCGAGCATGATGGCTCCGTGCGATATGAGATTTCTGAGCCTGACAAGACCAATCAGGCCCATAGAATCGTCATCGACCGTCTGCCGGAGAGTGACTCCGGTAATCCCGAGATTCTATTAAAGTTCTTGAAATGGGGGCTGGAGCGGTATCCGGCGAAAAACACCATCGTGGTGGTGTGGAACCATGGGGCTGGTTTCCGCACCGTGCGCCGGGATATTGCCTATGACGATTATGGCACCTCGCTTGACATGAATGAACTGAAGACAGCATTCACACGGGCCGGACTTGGCAGGAAGAACAAAATCGCCATCCTAGGCTTCGACGCGTGTCTGATGAACATGCTCGAGATCGCTCATCACCTGCGCAATGTGACGCAGTATGTCGTTGGATCCCAAGAAACAGAGCCTGGCGACGGTTGGCCATATGACAAGGTCCTCAAGGCGATGAATCGCAAGCCGACTCCGCAAGCCATGGCTAAGGCCATCGTGCGTGAGTACATGCGATCATATCGTGCAGTCGGTGATAGCAACATCACCCAGAGTGCGGTACGGACTGATTGTACGGAGGCAACTGTACTCGCGTGGAGCCGGTTCGGGGACGCCCTTGCAGCGTCGTTACCAAAAGAGCGGTCTGTCATCGATCTTGCGCGAACGAAGGTTCAATCCTACGAGTACCCAGACTACGTGGATGCGATTCACTTCGCGAAGTTGATTGCGAATGGGACGGCTGTCCCAGGGTTGCGTTCGCGCGCGCACGCGTTCACGAAGGCAGTGGGTCGCTGCGTTGTGGCTAGCGATTGTGAGGGTGGTTCCGTCGCGAACTCGAACGGTTTGACTATCTGGTATCCACCGGAGAAAACCCAGTACCTCGCGTTTCGCGGCAAATACGTGGCTATGGATTTCTATGCGACCGGGCCGGGCTGGGTCAAGTTCTTGGATGCTTTGCACGCGTGAAACTGCGTCAATCTCCGGAGAATAGTATTTGCCCACTGGATCGGCCTTTCGACATACGCGATGCAACGGTCAACCCGCAAGATATTTCATTTGCCATCAGAGGCACCGAAGTTTGTCATTCCCGCGGAAGCGGGAATCCAGTCAAGGCCTTCTGCTCAGCATGGAGTCTTGATCGAGGACTGGATGCCCGCTCCCCGCTTAAAACATGCGGGGACAAGCTTCGCGGGCATGACGCAAGAGGACACTGACCCACAAGCCCGACGGGCTAATTGAGCCAGGTGGGGGACCGGCAACAACAATTGTCAGGAGACTCATCATGTCATCACGCATGCCATCGCATCGTCGAAGATCCACGTCGAGTAGCCGTACGGCGAAGCCTGTTGCTCCGACTTATCCTGGGTACTCCATCACCGTCGGTGTAAAAGATAGGGCTTCGGTGCGGGCGGTACAGGAACGGCTCAATCAAGTGGGATGCGGTCCGCTGTCTGTTGATGGCCGCTTCGATCGCGTGACGCGGGCTGCAGTCCAACTCTTTCAAGCGCGCACCGTCGATGGCCAAGGCCAGGTGCTCAAGGTAGACGGCGTGGTAGGCCCTCTGACCTGGTCTGCATTATTCGGTGAACACACGCTTCCTACTATTGCTGGTCAGCCTGTCTCGGTGTTGGTACAAGCATGCCTCAGTGCCGCTGCCTCCCAAGTCGGTGTCCTGGAAGACCCTCCTGGGTCAAATCGTGGCCCCCAGGTCGATCAATATCTCCGGTCGGTCGGCGTGAACCCTGCGACCGGCAGTTATCCCTGGTGTGCGGCCTTTGTGTATTGGTCGTTCGAAAAAGCAGCAGCCCGAGTGGGAACCGCCAATCCCGTTGTTCGCACGGCGGGCGTGCTCAATCATTGGAACAAGGCCGGTGAGACAGACGCCAGGCGAATACTGCCGGAAGAGCTGCTTGACGATTTCTCACTTCTGAAACCCGGGCTCATCTTTATCATGAGCACGGGAGGAGGAAACGGTCATACGGGCTTGGTCGAAGATTTTCGTGATGATCGATTGATCACGATCGAAGGCAACACAAATCTCCCGGGAGATCGGGAAGGGATTGGCGTGTTCCGGCGAACCGGTCGGAAGATTTCGGACATCAACAAAGGCTTCATCAGCTATGACTCGTAAGACTTCGTGTACCAGCCCGCACATACAGACCGTGAAACGGCAGCGGAGTTAATCCATGACGGCAAGCGACCACCCGTCTGATTCAATACTGCAAAAGTTTGATCTCACGATCGCCAAGTTTCGTCAGTCGGCGACGAAGGCGAAGAGAATCGCCTATGGATTGCGAATCTCCGTTCTCATTCTCGGCGCAGTATCAACGATCATACTCGGCTACCAGATGCCCGGTTCAGACTATCAAATATTATCCAGAAATATCGCGCTTGTGATCAGTGCGACGATTACCGTCCTCGTAGGACTCGCAAGCTTCTGGGATATCGAAGCATATTGGTTGCGCAACAGGCTAAGGCTAGCCCAGCTTGAGGCTTTAAGAGAAGAATATGAAATGCTGAAATTCATGGGGAAGGACGGACGTGCAGAACTCGACAGCATCATCAATCGATATCTCTCTATCGTAAATACAGCTCCCAGCTGGGAGGAAACTCTCGTAAAGAAGAGGCCTGAACAACCTCAAGACAGCAGGTAAACCAAAGGCAGGCTCGTGCACTCAATCACTCTGTAACCTGTATCAGTATTGATCCACATTCGGTCTGTTTAGATCCACCATATGACCTCAGAATACTACTTATGCAAGATTTTTCAGGCAGTTAGTTGAGCATCCAAGCGGTTAGAATTTTGCACCCTGCCATATGCCGTCCGTCGTCATCACTAACACGGTCCACAATCCGATCGCTCAAATAACGATGTAGTCAGAACATTTTGACGTCCATTAGACATACTAGAGGTACCGGAATTGGTTGGGGCGAGCTCACAAATCACGGCAATCCGGAATTACCTCCTTCAGGTGGCTGGATCCAACGCCCATGTGTTGATTACCGGAGAAACGGGAACCGGAAAGGATTTGGCCGCCGAACTGCTTCACGCGAGTAGTCCACGCTTCAAGAACCCATTTGTCAGTTTCAATTGTGCGGCTATTCCGGACTCACTTCTGGAAAGTGAATTGTTCGGTCATGAGAAAGGCGCGTTTACGGGAGCCGATATCAAACGCCAAGGACTGTTTGCGGCAACAAGCGGGGGTACAGTCTTTCTCGATGAAATCGGAGAAATGCCCCTTCGGGCGCAATCCAAGATTCTCCGCGTGCTTGATTGCAGGCAGATTCAGCGCATCGGTTCGGCTCGATCATATCCTGTCGACGTCCGAATTATAGCGGCTACCAATCAGAACCTCGAGGAGCTGGTTGCCGAAGGCCTGTTTCGGAAAGACCTTTACTACCGACTCAATGTCGCCAGGGTTCATCTGCCGCCGCTTCGCGAGAGGATAGATGATATTCCCCACCTGACAGGCCATTTTCTTCACCTGTTCAATGAGCAGATGGGCAGGCACGTTGTCGGCTTGGAAAGAGATGTGCACGATTGTCTGCTCGAATACGACTGGCCGGGCAACGTGAGGGAGCTGAGGAATCTCCTGGAGGCAACCTTCCTCACCGTTCAATCTTCAATGATCGGATTCCTGGACCTCCCGGTAGACTATCAGAAGAAGTTCTTACAGATGCGGAACGCTCCGTTCGTGGAGCGAGAGAACTTGCTTTCGATGCTCTTGGCAACCAATTGGAACAAGACCAAAGTGGCGAAGCAGCTTCATTGGTCGAGAATGACGGTGTATCGCAAGATGGCCAAGTACAGTCTCGGTCCATCAATGCCCAGAACAAAAGCCTAGAGGATGAAAAACTTTTCGCTGAGCAGTGCGAAGTGGCTCATCGCTCCGCTCGTCACATTGGCGATTATCGGAGCGATGTGGGGCTATTACGCCCTTAGCTACATACCCAGTCGGGTCGAATACTTCTCAGGGCGTAACCTAAGGATCCTGGCGACAGTAGGATCGGAGATCACCTCGACCCTCAAGAATTACGAGAATGTGATAACGGCACCAACAGGGAGGAAGGGCACAAGCGAGACTGCAACCATAGCAAAGCAGGAATCCTTCAGCTATGCCATTGAGAATAGCTTTACCCTCTCAGGGACGGCAATTGAATGGCATACGAGCTACATGCAGGTGAATGCGGATGGTGCCAAAATAGAAAGGGAGCCTCCTTTCCCCCCCCGTTTTCTCGATTTGCAACGCGCTGAGTTCGATGTTGTTCTTGTCGCCGATCAAGAAGGCAATGTCCTCCTTCAGCAAGCGCCCGCCGGCATCCAAATTGTCAGACTCGATCAGTTGACCGAATCGAAAGCGGCTTCATCTAAAGATGCGGGAGATGTCAAAGAGAAAGGAGACGGAGATGAGAAGAAAGAGACTACACCCAAGCCAGTTAGTATTGCCTTACCCGATGTCACTGACATACGGGAAATCACGTTTGCCGGCCAAGCGTACAAGCTATTCCTCTTGCCTGTGCGGGTTCCAGTCAAACTCGATACCATAAACCCAGAGTCTGCTAAGGATAAGGAGCGCTGGACCATCGCCGGCCTGGTCAAGACAAGCCGATTCCTTTCGGAATGCAGAGCTATTTCCTACACAGTAAGAAGCGTGGTCATCTGCCTGATTATCGTCGTGCTGACGAGCACGCCCCTTATTCGAATGCTTACGCTTGGAAGGCGAGAACGGGTGCGCGCGTTCAACGTGGTCATGCTGGCTTATTCACTCCTGATGGGAACGGGTCTACTCTCTCTTTTTCTGTCTGATGTGGTCGCCTATGCTAACGCTGAAAAGCACTTGAACGATGAAGCGAGACGGCTCGCCAAGGAGATTGCGAACAACGTACAAGCGGAAGTACAGCAGGCCTACCGTCAACTCCATCTTTTGACCAAGCGGGCAAAGGCTGACCTAGAGAAGGCCAGGACTCAAGAGGTCAAGGACGAGAAGGAAGCAAACCGCCTCGGCATAGGGGAGAACATCCTCGACGCAAAGACTAATTGGATTACCAAAGAGCCATATCCGTTCCTTCGTATGGCCTTTTGGATTGCGCCTAACGGATACCAACGGGTCAAATGGTTCGCTCAATCTGTCCCTACACGGTTCCTATCGGTCAGTGAACGATCCTATTTCCAACATGTAAAAGAAGATCAACTGTGGACCATTCCCCTGGTTGAAGAGAAAGTGGAAGAGAAAATAGAGAGTCCTGCCAGGCTGTGGGTCGAGCCTATCTATTCGTGGACCACGGCCGAAAATTCGACTGTGTTGGCCATCCCTGTATCCTCGGTCCTTACTGGATTCGAATACTGGGCCGCCGCATTAGAGACGAAGTTCCTCTCCTTGATCAATCCGGTCCTCCCGGAAGGTTTCGGATACGCGGTCATTGACCGAACCGGGAAGGTCCTGTTCCACTCGGATGAACGGCGTAACCTCCGGGAGTCATTCATCGAGGAAACTGATCATAATGGCAAGATCCAAGCGGCACTGACCGGGCACAGTGAACAGGAGGGCAATGGCGTATATTGGGGGCATGATCAGTATTTTGTGGTGAAACCCTTGGAGCGGCTCCCATGGACCCTTGTGGTATTCCGAAACAAGGAATTGCTTCGCACGGCCGATGCCGAGGGCTTAGCCACAGCCGGCATCATGCTCGTTTTATACATTTTGATTATGAGCGCGCTCTTTGCTGTGAGCTGGATCTTTTGCTGCCTCAGAAGATCTCCGCACAAGTATCGAGCGACTTGGCTGTGGTTGCGCCCTGACAAGCATCAGGCCTATCGCCGCACCCTGTTCTTCAATATAGGAATGTCGTTCGTGCTTGTCATGATTATCCTGTGGGGCAGCGCATTGCTGACCACCGCAGCAGGTGCCCTTGTCCCCATTGTGGCGGTCGGTTTCGGCGTGTTCCAATGGCAGCGACGCTCGCAGAGCGGACACAAGGTTACGAATTCAGGGGAAGTGCTCTATCAAGCAGCAGCGGTATCCTTCGTCGCAGTCCTGGGTTTCCTGCCTGCGTTGGCATTCTTCAGGGTAGCGTATGAAGCGGAGCATGATCTCTTCCTCAAGCAAGGCCAGGCCAGCCTTGCGGCTGGCCTGGTGAATCGGGAGCGGCGCGTGCGGAAGGACTATGCGAGGGTCAGCTTGCGTGAGGACCTCAAGCAGGAATTCTTTCAGCGGCGATTAGCCAAATCCTCGGAAGTAGACAGCCTGGACGTCTATCACCGGTTTTTTGCAAGCACCCAGATAGAGTATATCGACGATAATTCGATCCCCACAATCCAGCCCACGCGGAACGAACCACAGTTGCGTTGGTTGCTGGAAGCGATTCGAATTCCGTTTAACAATCTGGCCACCGAATCTTCGGGCTTGATGGGCATCGCCTCGGACGACGGATTGTTCACCTGGGAATCGCCTTCGGGCGCTCAATTGGATCTGTACCACAGGCCGGTCGACCGACCTCAGGCTGCGAGTAATGTGATCAAGCTTAGCTCAAATAGAGGAATCCTTCTAAATAGGGACACGCTGTTAGAGATGGCGCTTGCGATCGCGCTCTTGGGATGCAATGTTTTTCTCCTAGTAAGGCTCATCGGACGGGCCATCTTCGCTAGCCATGTCCCCACAGTCTCTGGATACAAGATAGGGCAACGAGGGGACGAACCTTATGCTGGAAGTTATGGCGGGAACGTGATTATTCTCGGACCCAGGCCGTCCCATCGGGCGCTACCTGCTTCGTCATATATTGTCGACCTTGACTCGGTCATGGTCGACGACGCGTGGATCGATTCTGTGAGAGCCGATATCGCCAAAGTCCATGGGACGCCTGTTGCGTTTCTTAATTGGGAGTCCCACATGGACAACCCGCTGAGAAATCAACAGAAGCTGCAGCTGCTGCATGACCTGCAGGCGGAAGGACGAGCATTGATTGTCCAGTCGAGAACCGATCCGACCCAGTTCGAGTTGCATGAGGAAGCAGGCCGTCATAGCGAAACCCAATGGCTGCATGCGCTGAGGTCCTTTTCACGGGTCTATCCGGACGACGATCCGGGGGATGTCGCGGCATTCGAAAAGCTTGTCGACGAGAAGGAGCAGCAGGCATTGCGAGAGCTGAATGTCACCTCTCAAGAAGAGCAGCGGAAGGCCCGGATGGCGATCGGAACAGCCTGCCGGTTCCTTCGGGACGAATGTAGTCCGACAGGCCGTCTCCAAACTATCGGGAGTGGGGTCGTACAGCTTCTCGACATAAATCGGATCACCGGTGGAGATGTTCGGGAAGCGATCAGCCGTGCTGCGTCCGGGTACTATCATCAACTCTGGGCCACGTGCTCGCGGGGAGAGCAATATGTCTTATTTGCCTTGGCAAGAGACGGATTCATTCTGAGCATTCAGCCCGACGTGCGAAATCTCTTAAGGCGAGGGTTGATCGAACGCAAGCCCATGCTTCTCCCTTTCAACACGACGTTTCGTCAGTGGATTCTGGACGAAGGTAGTGATCCCAGTTACGCTAAAGCCTGGACAGAAGGTGAGTCACAGCGGACTTCGGTGAAGGCCAGACATGTTATGGTGGCGCTCCTGGCCGCCCTGGCGTTGTTCCTTTACGCAACTCAACAGGAACAGGTGAACTATGTTATGCAGTTCGCCACAGCGCTGTTCGCCGGTATCCCGATCCTCGCGGAATGGCTGAATCAATTGCAGAGCGGGAAGACGGCGCCTGCCACAACCACGTGATGTCGCTTGAACTTTTTCAGCCGCATACATACAGAGCCGCGCTCATCCTCAATCATGGATTCCGGTGCTGCTTTCCAGGGCCGTGATTTACGTTCCATGGTCATGACAATCCGAGAATGGAAGCCGTGAAGCAGATTAATCAGCCCCGACATGGCACGAATGGATTCACCTCCGTGCTACTCGCCTCAATACCATCATTCATTATAAGGTTTTGAGATTCCATCAGAATGTCTGCTTATTCTCTCGAGACGACAGCTGGACCAATTTATGCACATTATTTCTCTCATCTCGATTCCGATATTTCACAATCTGAGAGCGAGGATACCATGTCTACTCATCTCATTCATAAATTGGTCGCGTTGCTCCTTTGTCTCGCAAGCACTGGCTGCACGGTTGCTACAGGCAATCGCGATGTCGCCAGTAAGGCGACACGAGATCGAATCCATCCGGGCATGACAAAAGCCGAGGTGAGTGGGATCATGGGAAAGCCCGCCCTGACGATTGATCGTGAGGGAAAGCCGGACAGATGGGCATACGGTTACGCAGAGATGAAGTGGAAGCCATGGCCCTTTGCGAAGCGGGAAGAACCGGAATTTCTGCTTAGCGGGCTGGAGGTATCATTCTCGCGTAAAGGGACCGTGACAGGTGTGGACGCCTGTCGCGTATGCAGCGAGCCGGAATGCAAGTAATCTGCATATGAGGCATTGTAAGGGTGTTGAGGGGCAGGGCCGCCATCTTGATTGACGACAGCGAAAGGAACACAATAGCTCACTGTTTCGCATCTCTCGCTGATCTTCAGGAGGCCCGTCATGTCACTCCATTTGCTTCCGCGAGCATATGCGTCTGAAAAACACCGGAAGCAGCCGTTGCTTCCCACGCAACCGAATCTGACACACAGAACACGTACTCACCCTCTGTTACAGCTACAGCAAACGATCGGGAATCGCGCAGTCCAAGGGCTGATCCAAACGAAGCGCCTGGGGGCTGAGCCCGGTTATGTCCTACAGCCAAAATTAATGGTCGGGGCGGCGCATGACCACTACGAGCAAGAGGCTGATGCCGTGGCACAACGTGTCATGACCATGCCTGCTCCGGCTGCACCATCTTCCATTCAGCGTCAAGGAGTACCGGAGGAGAAGGACAGGGAGAAGACGCTGCAAACCAAGCCGCTCACGGATTCAATCACCCCGCTTCTACAGCGCGAGATGATCCCGGAGGAGGAGAAGGAAAAGCCGGTTCAGGCGAAGTTCTCTGTGCAGCGAACTGCAGGGGTAAAGGACGTTGATGCCGGAGTGGATCTCGAAGCTCGTTTATCCCGCAGCCAAGGTGGGGGCAGCGCCCTGCCGGATCATGTGCGCTTTTATATGGAACCGCGGTTCGGAGTCGATTTCAGCGGCGTGAGGGTCCATACCGATCCTGAAGCGGCGCAGATGAATCAGGCTGTTGGCGCCCAAGCATTTACTCATGGCCGAGACATCTACTTCGGCGTCGGTAAAACTCCCGGCATTTCTGACTTGATGGCCCATGAGCTCACCCATGTCGTGCAACAGACGGGCTATAGAGCATTTCATCATCAACGGATGGAAGTGAATCACGCATGTACGACATGTGCAAAGACGCCCCAGCTGTCTCATGTCTGTCCGAGTTGTCAAGAACGCCAAGTGGTTCAACGGTTGACCAGTCGCCAGGAGTGTGACCGCCTACGGGACAGTTGTTATTGGTTCTGCACGAAGCGGCATCTCTGGCTCTTTCCGCCGGATGTGAGCGGGTGGCTCAATTGCCGGAAGAACTTCTGCGACTGGTGCCACAGGAAATGTTTGAATGACGGCACCTTCCCCTGCGTGTTCTGATGAGATAGCCTACTTGAATGCAACGTTCATGGCATTTCGACTCCTCACGAAACCGCAGGAAGGCCGATATCAGAAGGCAACACGCTCGTCCACTACGCTAACCGCATCGACGCGATCCACACGCCATCCGATCCTGCAGCTTCAGCACATACTCGGGAACCGCGCCGTCCAAGGGTTGATCCAAACAAGGCGACTGGAGGCTGAGCGCGGTTTTATTCTACAGCCAAAATTAATGGTCGTGGCGGCGCAATGGCCATCATAGGGGTCTCACCGTTTCAGTGAGCTGTCCAATTGACGACCCGCAGTGGTCGCCTTCTTCTCGCCGAAATCTTCGGGGGTGGTCTACGCATGAGGTCGCATGAAAGCCTCGCTGGACACCCATGAACAACGGCATCGTGCGATTGCTCGAGCCTGGCGAGCGACGTTGGAATCCCAGGTTCGCGGAATTCGCTTCACCGTGACAGGAACGGACAAGGCTGATGCTATGAGTCAGCTACGTCAAGAAGTGGCATCCTTGCAGCAACAATGGATCGCAGAGGCCCAAGCGGCACAAGACGCCATTGATCCGTTTAGGGGAGCGGTGTTGAGCTGTCCCTAAGTATTCAGTGCTGAGATAGTAGAGTTCATCCTAGCTACAGTACAAGCGTAAAAAAGAACCTTTCACTTCCGAAGCAGGCCATTTCACTCCATCGCCTAACTCATTGATCCTCTGACAGGCGGCATGTACAACAGGCTGGAACGTTAAGGATCTAAAAAGCTCCGTGTGTTGTATCATAATTTCCAAGATGGCATTGAATACATACGGGTCGCAGCCCGTTAATTCCCTTTTTATCAATTCTAAAGCTTTTTGACGGTCAGCCTCAAAAATCGTGTTAAGCGCAGCTGCTTGTAAATAATGGTCGCCATGCTTTGTATCAAGAATGTGTTGGGATAGCGTGGTAGCTAATTCGCTGTGACGTGTTGCCAGGGTTGCGAGAGCAGAGTTAGCAACGAATAGATCTGGACCTAGAACCAATTCCTTGAGCACATCATCAGGTAGGCTCGAGTAGTTGATTTGATCGTCGCTTAGCATCCTGAATTCGCCTTGACTCAAATCTCAACTCCGTTTCGGTGGGAATAAGATAATCGTGGCGAGATAGCGTGTGCCGTCCGGTAACATTTTCCAAGCACTCTTGATGTTCAGAGGGCCCAACGGACCTTCTAGAGTACTCGGCTCCCAACTACTTTCGACCGTCACTCCTTCCCCTACTGAGAGTAAGTGCAAGATTATTCTGTTAACATCTTCAATGGAATCGCACATGCCAACTTGTTTTATGGATTCGAACATTTCCTGAGATCGCTCATAATTTGGCTTTAGCACATCCCTAATTTTGACAAGTCTTGCCTCGTTGTGGGGATCCTCGTCAAAGCGTTTACGATCAGTCTGTTTTAGGTTCTGTAGGTGTTGAAGTTCTTCCTTTGGATACATTGCTACTTTACCCATAGGGTAGATCGCAATCTTATTGATGGGCACGAGCACAGATCCTTGTTTTGCACAACGTATAATAGAACCGTTCGGCGCCTTAACCTCAATTATCTCAAACACCTCTTCTTTTTGCTCACCTTTCTTCTTGTCTCCGGGACTGGCAATATACTCGTAGTCCCAAGTCTTACCTCCATCAACAACCGTTATAGACTGGAATACAGGATGATCGTGCTTCACCGTAGCCGCAACTTGTTGTGCATCTCTTCGGGTCATCTTTCCATTCTTGAGATGGGCCCTTTCTGCCTGATCAATTGCAGCTAATCCAGCTTCAACTTTTAGATCGTGTTCGGGATCAGCGGTTGTAGACATGTGCTCTTCCTCTTTTTTGCCGAACCCCAACAGCTTGCCCGCCTTCTTCAATACTTTCCCTGCCTGATGGATCACCCAATCGATCGCCTTGTTGACCGGCTCCTGGGCCTTCTCGATGGTCTTCCTAATCGTTCCGGTGATATCGCCGAGGCCCAGGAGACCGGCAAGGAACCCGATCGCAACCGGAATGGCTTTGGCGAGCGCTTCTTCAATCCAGGTCGCAGCGGCACCAAGCGATCCCTTTGCAATGGCCGCCATAGAGTTGATGATTGCATTCACGAGCGTGATGATCTGCGAACCGCGGGTGATGAAGAACATCACGATGTCATAGATCGCCTTACAGGCCTTGAAGAAGGCGGAAGCTGGATTGAGAAGCCCGATGATCCAGGTGACGCCTGCGATGATGACCCGTTCTTTGATGAAGTCGAAAATCGCGTCCATCACCATCGACTTGAGATCTGTCACCTTCTCCTTGATGAATCCCCACAGCCCGGCAACGCCCTGGGTGGCGAACACCTTGAACACGTCGGCTGCCTTTTCAAGTGCGGCGACGAACGGTTCCCCGACTAGCTTGACCGCTCGTGAGCGAAAGTAGGCATAGGTCAGGCCGAGCAGCTGCAAGATGATACTGATGATGCCCTTCAGGTCGAAGGTGTCCGGCAATTGGAGCCCGGCGCCGGCGAGTGCGCCAAACAGCCATTCCATGAGGCCCTTCTGGAGATATGCTCCGATCTTCCCCATGAAATTCTTGAGGCCTGACATGACCGCCGACACAAGATTGCCTAGGAAGCCGATGGGATCAGAGATGATGTCCTCGATCACACCGGCTGCCTTCGCCAGGATGCTGAGCAGCATGTCCTTGAAGGCGAGAATCTTCTTAATGAGGCCGACGGTGGCGTCGTAGACGCGCTGCCACAACGACTTGTTCTCCTCGCGGAGTTTCTCCTCCATCGCAGACATCCGCTCATAAGAGTCCTTGTACTGTTGCGCTAGCTTATCGATGAGGCCATCGCGGCGCTGGTCGATTTCGGATTCCATCGCCTCGAATTCACCTTCAACCTTTTTCAGCGCTTCTTCACCGAACTGCCTGACGTTCACATTCAGTCCTCTGACGAAGTCCTTCACCTGGTTGTGGCCTTCGGCGACCCGTCGCTTGGCCGCCTGCACCTTGGCATCGATGCAATCGGCGACTTTGTCGATCGCCTCGTTCACTTTTTCTAAATATTGCGCACGCGCCTTCGCGAGCGACCGCTCGATCAATTCCTCCCAATCGCTGCCCCAGGTCGTGAGCCAGGTTCCAACTCCGCCTTTTTCTTCCTCAAACGTCTCCCCGTACGCACGCTCCGCCTCCCGAAGGCCGGCCCCGAAAATGTCACCCGCCTCCTTATCCATCGATATCAGGATTGAATCGACGTCCGCCTTCGTCTCGTTCTTGATTCCAGCGATGGTGTCGGTAATGCGCTGGCGCTCGATCGCGTCCTTGGTCTTTGTGCCGACTTGCTGGCCAACGACCTGGCCGATATGCAGTTCTCGCACGCCGTGCATGGCCGCCAATCCCTCCGCGAGTTCAGCTTCAGCGGCATGGTGCGCCTGGGCCTGAACCTTGGCTTCGGATTGCCGGTAACGCGCCTCGGCAGTGGCTTCATGTTTTTCCGCCGTCGAGCGGGCTTCGAGCGTTTTTCCGAACTCAGGCTCATTCCCCTTTTCGAGCTGTGTTTTGGTCACGCCGGTTTCGGCCATCGCGCTATCAGTCGGTGCGCGATCGGAGGAATAATCGAGTCGCTCGGCTGGGAGTGGTGCAGGTACGACGGGGGCTGCCGATACGGGGGATTGTGGAGAGCCGAGTGGTTCTTGCTTAAGGTCCGTTTTGGCTGGAGGCTCGATCTTGGATGCCCGCACTTCGCTGCCAGCCGCGTTGGCATTCTCGAGAGGTCCTGCAGCTGCCTTGCGCTCAATTGCCAACTGTCCAGTTAATTCCCTACTGGCATCCCGTCCGCCGGTCTTCATCACGCGCTCTGCATCGGATTCGGTCTTCGGCTCTGGCGTCGCGTTCTTAATGGCCTCTTTCAGTTTGTCCCTAAATTGTTGCCGTCTGACTTGCTCTGCCTTGGCCGCGTCGAGCTTTGCGACGGTCTGTGTGGCAGCATCGCGTGTTTGTTCGGTTTGTGGATTCTTCGCCGCAGCCTGAGCTGAGGCCACCGGTCTACCTGACGGTGAATGCTTTCGCGCACCCGCTGCGCGATGGCGCACGGCGCCGATTGCAGGGGCGATCGCTTGGCGCGGTGATGGCGGCGCTGCCTTTACTGCAGTACCCTCTGCCGCTTTACCCATTGCCGGCTCCGTCTTCACGACTTCTGGCGCGGGTGGTCCTGCAGAAGCGACGGTGGGCGAGGGCGGGCGACCTGTTTCCGTTCCGATTAAAGCCGCTCCATCTGACGTCCCATTGGTGGGCACTTCTTCAGTAGCAGTCGTTGCCTTAGGAGGAACGACCGGCGGAGCGGTAATCCTTGGGGCGGATAGCAGGGAAGGCTCTGAGAGACGGCTTGTTTTCGACGCGACCTCTCCCTGTACGCCGGTGGGTTGTTCTGAAAGGAATGAACCAGCGGGCTCCCGGCTTTTGCCTTCAACGGGACTCGGTGTCGCGTGCATCTCTTTGTCCGGCTGGCTGACGGGCTTGTACCGTCTCAGGATTGGCAAGTAATCAAGTCTACTATTGATACTATGGAAGGAGGGTGATCCAGCTTTCTGACGCCGCAACTTCGGTACCTGCTCAACAAGAGCTTCCTCCTGCCGATAGGCTTCCTTCTCTAACTGGTCGGTTGGTAAGCTGACCGCTCTTTCCTGAGCGGCCACCCCTGGAACCCGTCCCTGGTCGTGCTGCATGACATGAGTTAATTCATGTCCTAGCACCCGGTCGCCTTGAGGAGTCCCTGGCTTGTAATGTCCATCAGCAAAGTAAATATTGTGGCCAACCGTGAATGCCTGGGCCTGCACGCGCTGGGCCGCTTCGTTGACCTGAGAGCTCGTGTGGATCCGCACGTGATCCAACGGATGCTGGAGCGCCTGCGCGAAGGCCATGCGATGTTCTGGCGGTAGGGGCTGCCCTGGACTCGGCAGGATGATAGGTTCGACCTCGTGTGCGAGATGCGGCGCTCCGCTTTTGCCAACCTTCTTACCGTCTAACAAGCGCTGCACGAAGGCATTGCCGTAGGAATGTTGGTATTGCTGGATGAGCTGGACTCGCTGCTGAGTCGGTGCTCGCCGTAGGACGTGCACCATGTGCGAAGGAACCTGATTGCTTCCAGCAGCGGCAAGGGAGCGAAATAGTGCAAGCCCTGCCTCAGGAATCGTGTGACGCGATGCCGGTTCCGCCTCAGGAACGGGCAACTCCCGTTGAGCCTTGGTCGCCTTCGACGGCTCTGTGGCCTGAACGGCTTTCAATTCGCCCATCGTCCTTAGCACGCTCCCTGACTCTGGCCGCCGCTGGCTTCTAAGGACAGTCATCAGGCTGTTGGAAGCACGGCTGATTACGTGCGCTCGTCGTTCAGCGTCGAGCTGTGAGTTCCGTCTGTCTGTTCGCACGCACACCGATAGAGTCATGGGTCGTTCACGCAAGGTTCATACTCGTGCGATTGGGGGCTGTGCGTTCGGCCGGCGATTCATCGAGGCGCTGGATCTGTAGGTTGAAAGACGGCGCAACCAATTATGTGGGCTGGGTTTCCTCCGAATCAGTCTTTGCCCGACATTGTGTAGAGCGCGGTTGTCGTGCGCAACGATTTCGCCGCTGCCCGTGGTTGGAGCTGTCACATGGCGGAAGCTATGTGACAGGTCTGTTACAGTCGATGTGACACTGAATTCTTTGGACTCAGACCCCTGAAATCTCTTCACATGTCCATTCGATTCACGTACTTAGGTTCTTTTCTTGTCTAGGCTTTGTGATGGAACCTGTCACACCCCCTTGTCACATCGCCTTGCTCTGCGTCTTTCTCACTGCCTCAGTGTTCGTGTGGAATCGGCCCTTTTAAGCACGTAACGATACAACCTGATTATCGCCGCATCGTCGGCGCATCTCTTGCTCTTCTCGCCATCGCGTAGTTTTGAGGGACGCTGATTACCTAGGAGTCTGTCCGAGTAATCCTTCGTTGCGAGGCAGAAGGAGCTGCTGGCAGATGCAAGGCCGCAGGCTCGAAAAATCCGGAGGTGTATTCTCTGGAATACGTTGAGGAAGTTTTTGAGCCAAGAACGACGCAGATGCTCGCGGATCGTTTGCCGCAGTAGAAAGGCATTACTCGGACAGACTCCTCGCATCGTCGATTTCATGCGCGGCCATGAATTCATATCACGCACGTCCGCAAGGTGACGACGGAGTTGTGGCACGCTATGCCAACTATTTGGAAATCGGCGAGAACGCTGCAGAGTTTGTTCTCGGCTTCGGTCAGTCGTATTCCGAATCGGAGGAGGTTCAGATCCACACGCGGATCGTCACCAGCCCGCCCTATGCCAAGGCCTTCTTGCGCCTCCTTCAAGAGGCTATCGATCTACATGAAGGGGTCTACGGTGAGATTCGCGAAGGATGACGTGGTGAAGCCGGAAGAGGGAAGTCGGATTGAATTGCAAAACAACCAGGTCATGAGCCGTCAGCTTTATGAAAGTTCGCGCGAACACCTATTGGCGCATCTCGCGCGGCTCGATGTTCTGGTCCGTTCGTACGTGACACGAGCGCGATTGGCGCGAGAGCCGGAGGCAGATTTCAAGGGACTCTATATTTCGGAATCAGAAATCGATGGTCTGCTTGAACAGAAGATCGGTGTTCCTGCCTGGTGGCATGACCCCAATCCCTCTCAGGCTGCCGAATTAAAAATGGCGGTGGATCGCTTGAGCAAGGAGATCGAGGCGCGAGCCTCTTTCAGCAAGCGAAATGTGGCCGAACTGCGCCTGAACAATCTGTGCGAGTCTTTTCATCTGACACCCTTCGATCGGGATGCGCTGTTGCTTGCCGCTGCGCCGGAGCTCGATATTCGGTACGAGCGCTTGTACGCGTACTTGCAGGACGACGTTACCCGAAAGAAGCCTTCCGTAGACCTTATCCTCAACCTACTGTGCTCGAGCGTGCAGGAGAAACTGGAGATGCGAGCCCGATTTAGTCGGTCGGCGCGGCTCCTGCGATCGCAGATGCTCACCTTGAGCGAAGACCCGAACTATTCTCATTCTCCGCTCCTAAGCAAATACGTCAAGGTCGATGAGCGCATTCTCAATTACCTGCTTGAACTCGACGACCTGGACGCGCAGTTGGTTCCATATGCGCAAGTGACTGGGCCGCGAGCGCACATGGCAGATCTCTGTCTGTCATCCGATATGAAACAGCGCTTGATGATCCTCGCACGACAAGCGGCCGACCGCCGCACGCCGCTCATCTTGTATTTCCAGGGAGGGTACGGGGTTGGGAAACAGTCCACTGCCGAAGGTCTTTGTCAGGCTCTGAGTCTTGCTCTCCTGGTGGTTGACCTCAGGCGTCTGGTCCAGAGTGACCAAGCCACGTTTGAGACCATTCTTGAGCGTGTCGACCGTGAAGCAGTACTCCGGGAGGCAGCGATTTATTATCGGGATTTCGATCTGCTGCTGACTGATGAGAAGCGGCTGTGGTTGGAGGCCTTTGTGGCAACGGTAGAAGCGAACCCGAGGCTGACGTTCCTGGGCGGAACAGTGACCTGGGAGCCGATCGATGCATTGCGGTGCGTCCCGTTCATCCGCGTTCCATTTGACCGACCGGGGTTTGCGGATCGTGTTGCCTTGTGGGAGAAGACGCTGTCCCGTTATGGCCTCACGAGCGCCGGACTGGACCTCAACGTGCTTGCCAACAAGTTCCAGCTCAGCGGCGGACAGATCGAAGATTCAATGGTGACGGCGCAGAATCTCGCGCTGTTTCGCGATCCTGAGAAGCCTCAACCGGCGATCGCTGATTTCGTGGCTGCCTGCCGGCTGCAATCCCAACGTAAACTTTCGACGCTGGCCCGCAAGATCCAACCGCACTATATCTGGGACGACATCGTCCTTCCAGGAGACCGACTCCAGCAGCTTCGAGAGATCTGCAACCAGGCCAAGCACCGAGCACTGGTGTATGAGCAATGGGGTTTCGACAAGAAACTGTCCATGGGCAAGGGACTCACCATGTTGTTCGCCGGTCCGTCGGGGACGGGGAAAACCATGGCCGCCGATATTCTTGCCCATGAGTTGACGCTGGATCTCTACAAAATCGACCTGTCGATGGTCGTCAGCAAATACATCGGCGAAACCGAGAAAAATTTGGCGAGCATCTTCAATGAAGCGGCACACAGCAATGCCATTCTATTTTTCGACGAAGCCGATGCGCTGTTCGGAAAGCGCAGCGAGGTTCGAGACGCGCACGATCGCTATGCCAATATCGAAGTCGGGTTTCTCCTTCAGAAGATGGAGGAGTACGAGGGAGTTGTGATTTTGGCCACCAACTTTCGCAAGAACATGGATGATGCCTTCGTCCGGCGCATGCAGTCTACCGTGGAGTTCCCGTTTCCTTCCGCCGAGGACCGCCTTCGCATTTGGCAAGGCCTCTGGCCTTCGGAAACGCCGCGTAGCTCCGATCTCAACCTTGACTTCATGGCAAGCCAATTCGAGATCTCCGGAGGTCACATTCGCAATATCGCCCTGGCGGCAACATTTCTGGCTGCAGAGGACCAGACTCCTGTCTGCATGAAGCATCTCCTCGCCGCCACTCGTCGCGAATACCAAAAAATCGGCAAGCTCGTCATGGAAGGAGATTTCGAGCTGCCGGCAATGGATGAAGAACGGTAAGCACGATGCTCGATGATTTGGATAGAACGTTGGAGAAGTTGCTGACGCGAGAACTGCCGCGCGAGCTTGTTGCGGGGGTGACGATCACCTTTGCCGCTCCGGACGAGCAATTTCCTCCACAATCGGTCAGCCTGCCTGCGATCGATTTGTTTCTCTACGACGTACGGGAGAACCGAAACCTACGCACCAACGAATGGAGTCTGGAACGCAAGGATGACGGCACCGGCCTCAAGAGGTTTGCCCCGGTTCGGGTGGATTGCTCCTATCTCATTACCGCTTGGGGCAATGCCGGGTCGCTGACGGCGGCGCAGGAGGAACATCGGCTGCTTGGGGAAGTCATGCGCGTCATTGTGCGGCATCCCGTCATCTCTTCTGAATTTTTGCAAGGCAAGTTGATGGGACAAGAGCCGGACATGCCGACCGTGTCGATTCAGCCGGGACACCTGCAAAGCCTTGCCGAGTTCTGGCAGGCACTGGGCGGAAAACCGAAAGCGGCGCTCAATTATACGGTGACGATGGCCCTCGAACCGTTCGAACCGGTCCATGTCGGCAAGCTGGTAACGGACAAAGCACTGCAGTTCGGCGATGCCGGTCAGAGACAAGAGCCATGACTCAACGCTGGTGGGGACAAGCCCGTCATCGCGTGGCCATAGGGGGGCAAGTGGTGGACGAGCGGACCAAACGACCCGTCTCCGATGCAGTGGTTGTGCTTACCGGAGTGCCGGATGAATTCAAGGCGCGGTGCGAGGCGAGTAGGGATGCCGCCCGTCAGAGTGGTCCGGAGCGTGTAAATCGATTGGATCTGACCAGGACATCGGCGGCCGGCTACTACTACTTTCTCGATCTGCCCAAAGGAATGTATGAGCTGACAGTGACCGGTTGCGGACAAACTCCTCCAGTCGGTACAGGAAAAGCAAAAGTGTCGCTTGATCAAGGCGGGAATGTGGTGATGACCACGGTGGACTTGACCTTGAAATACCGTAAGGAAGATCCAAAACGCTTATGATCGTATCTGTAAATCATGATCCGGTGATACCGCCATTAACCTTGTAACAAGGAGTGCGCGCGATGGCCACCTATCTTTCTCCCGGCGTCTATGTAGAAGAGAAGCCTTCAGAGATTAAGCCCATTGCCGGTGTCGGGACCAGCACCGCGGGGTTCATCGGATTCTTCCCAGACAAACTCGATATTCCTCTTCCCAATCCTGATTATGACCCTACCAAGTCGCCTTCACCCCAACCAGGGGGAGCAAGACCAAGAGGCGGTGGAGCAACTGCAGGAGGTGCTGCAGCAGGGAGTGCTGCAAGTCCCGGAGGCGGTGGGGCAACCGGCGCGAGCTCCAGCAGCGAGGCAAACTCACCCTACATAATGACGCAATTCCCTGCTGACCCAGAAGCTGAAGTGAAGAGAGCCCGAGAGCGCGCGAAAAAAGCAAAACAGGATGAGGACAAGGCTGAAAAAGAAACCAGAGCTGCGGTCAAGGAAAGTAACGACGCCGTTGCCGAATCTGGCGAAGTCAAATTAGTCACCAATTTCACTGAATTTCAAAAGTATTTCGGAGGCTTCTCTACAAAAGAAGAACACCGCAATCTAGCACATGCGGTCTATGGGTTTTTTCAAAATGGGGGCACCCGTTGCTGGATTGGGCGAGGAAAGGCAGCGGCTGAAATTGATGCGATTCTGAAAAAGTTTGAAGGTATCGATGAAATTGCGATTGTTGCGGCACCTGGATGGACGAAGGATGGGGTGCGAGAAGCGATTGTCGCTCATTGCGAGAAAATGGGCGATCGATTTGCCATCTTGGATACTCCCGAAAAAGTTGGAGATGATGAGGACACTCCTAGTTGGGAATTATTGACATCTGGGAATAGGGAGTATGTGCCAGATGTTAGCGATAATGCGGCCCTGTATTTCCCCTGGATCCAGGTTCTTGATCCAGCCACCAAAATCATGAATCCCACGGACATGAAAGTAAAGGGACGCCAGTATGTTCCACCGAGCGGCCATATTGCGGGCATCTATGCACGCGTCGATCAGGAACGCGGCGTGCACAAGGCGCCTGCGAATGCAACAGTACGAGGAGCGTTAGACCTCAAGTACTTTATTGGTAAAGCAGATCAGGATGGTCTTAATCCCAATGGGATTAACTGCATCCGCGACTTAAATGGTGCTATCAGAGTATGGGGTGCACGAACGTTAGGGGGAGATCGCAACGATGAGTGGAAGTATGTCAACATTCGCCGAACGTTCTTGTATCTCAAAGAATCCATTGATGAGGGGACACAATGGGTCGTGTTCGAGCCGAATGATCGAATGTTGTGGGGAAAGATCGTCCGTAACGTATCGGCGTTCTTATTTAACGTGTGGCGAGATGGAGCCTTGTTTGGCAGCACAGCCCAAGAAGCCTTCTATGTGAAGTGCGATGATGAAACAAATCCACCATCTATTCGGGAGCAGGGTCAAGTCGTAACTGAGATCGGGGTGGCCCTTACGAGACCCGCGGAATTTGTGATCTTCCGTGTCAGCCAGTGGGCAGGACCGCAGAAGCAATAGATCTCCGAGCATCGTGCATCGCGATCGCACGAGTGAGGACAGGAACCGTGGTGACTTATAGCGTGCCAGGAGTGTATTGGGACAAATTGTCACCTTCCACTCCGGAACCGGAGATCGAAACCGGTGTGCCGATCTTTTTAGGGTATGCCATGCCGGTTCTCGAACCCGAGCCGTCGCGCCATCCCTGGCATGTGGTTACCACCTGGGAAGAATTTGGGATTCACTTTAGGCAGGGGAAAACAAGCGGGTACTTGGCGCCCGCAATACGAGGATTCTTTGAGAACGGCGGCCGTCGATGTTACGTGATGCCGCTTTCCGAGGCTAAGTCTCCGGAGCAGGCTCTGACCGATGGGCTTGAGAAGGTCGGCCGATTGGAAGCGATCGATCTGGTGTGTGCCCCTGACATCATGAGAAGCATCGGTACCGGAGAGCAGACCGACTCGGCGACGGTTCGGGCCATGCAAAACCTTGTTCTCTCGCATTGCGATCGGCTCGGGGATCGGTTTGCAATTTTGGATTTACCCCCCAATGTGACGAAAGATCGAGCCGTGGACGCCCGCCACGGATTGGTCAGCGCCAATGGAGCCCTCTACTATCCGTGGGTGCGAGTTGAAGGCGGCGTTGAAGCGGTACGTGGTGGTGTCCCTCCCTGCGGCCATATCGCAGGGGTCTATGCCCGCACCGATGCGAACGTGGGTGTCTTCAAGGCACCTGCGAATGAACTTATCGAGGGAGTCATAGATCTGACGGGGCATCTCACTGACGAGGATCACGGGCCCCTGAATGAGCGAGGCGTCAACTGTCTCCGATCCCTCGGTGGTCGAGGGATTCGGGTGTGGGGTGCTCGTACACTCAGTGGCCTCTTGGATTGGCGGTACGTCAACGTCCGGCGGCTGTTTATTACACTGGGGCGTTGGATTCGACAGTACCAGGCTCAATTCTGTTTTGAGCCTCATACAGAGCAGTTGTGGGCCCGCATCGAGCGGGATCTGACAGTGTATCTTGGCGGACTGTTCCAGCGTGGAGCGTTGAAGGGTGATACCCCCGGTCAAGCCTTCTACGTCAAGTGTGATGCAGAGACGAATTCCTCATTCAGACGTGAGCAAGGGCGCCTGGTGACGGAAGTCGGACTCTGCGCAAGAGTGCCGGGTGAATTCATCGTGGTGCAGCTATTCCAGAAACCGGATGGCATTCACTTGGTCGGGATTCCTGAACCCAGCCGTACATAGGAGGACAGTATATGGCTACCGGTGATCGTCGCGATCCGTATCATGGCTTTCGATTTGTCATACAGATTGACGGAATCACTAAAGCCGGATTCCGGGAATGTTCCGGGCTCGACTCCAGTCAGGACCCTGTCGAGTATCGTGAAGGAAATGAACCCCTTACGGCGCGGAAGCTCCCTGGATTAAGCAAATACTCAAACATCTCGCTGAAGCGGGGCGTGACGGACGACAAGGACCTATGGAAGTGGAGGAAGCAGGTCATCGACGGGAAAGTTGAACGGAAGAACGGGTCTATTATTCTGATGGATGATGCAGGGGAGGAGAAAGTGCGGTGGAACTTTGTGAACGGGTGGCCGACGAAGTGGACGGGGCCGACATTCAATGCCACGGCCAATGAAGTAGCCATCGAAACGTTGGATCTGGCCCACGAAGGGGTGGACCGAGCATGACATTTCAAACCGAGTTTCCCTTTTGTTTACCGCGCGGATACCGAGATAGCGACGGAACATTGCATCGTGAAGGCCTGATGAGATTGGCGACTGCCTACGATGAAATCGTGCCGCTGAAAGAGGCCAGGGTACAAGCCAATCCCGCCTATCTGGTCATGATTCTGTTTTCACGAGTCATCACCAAGCTGGGAGACCTCACCCACATCACGCCGAAAGTCATCGAGGGATTGTACGCTGTCGATCTGGCGTACCTACAAGATCTCTATCGTCGCATCAACGAGGACGGACACAATCTCATGGATGTGGAATGTCCCCATTGCAACGGCAAATTTCGACTGGAGGTGTCGTTCCTGGGGGGAGCCTTGGCTACCCCTCCGAGCGGTTAGCGGAGGAGGTAGCGTATATCGCGTATCACTTCCACTGGCCGGCTGATGAGGTGTTGTCGCTTGATCACCATGAACGCAAACGCTGGGTGGGCGAAATCAGCAAAATCAATCAACGACTGAATGAACCGGTGTAACCGGACAGAGCCATGAAGGCAGCACGCCCTCGAAAAGGAGATCCCTATCTATCGGCACGCTTTGCCGTGGAGATTGAGGGGCTTATCGTCGCTGGATTCAGTGAGGTCAACGGTCTCCAAGTCGAGGTGGAAGTCGAGGAGTACCGTGAAGGCGGGCTTAATGAGCGCGTTCGAAATTTTGCAGGGAAAGTGCGCTATCCCGCACGTCTGGTTCTTAAGCATGGATTCACGGGTGACCGTGCGATCTGGGATTGGCAGAGCAAGGTCATAGAAGGACACGTACAGCGTAAGAACGTATCCATTGTCCTGCATGATGATCAGGGGAGTGAGAAGGCGAGATGGAATATTTCCCAGGCTTACCCGGTTAAGTGGTCGGGACCAGACTTTCGGGCAAACGCAGCCGAGGTTGCCGTTGAGACGCTCGAGCTGGTCCATGAAGGATTCGCTCGACAATAAGAAAAGGCCATCGTGGAAACCGTTGGAGCCGATAGCCGGCGTCATGAGCGTCACACGGGCGATGAGCATGAACTTCATGCCGACCGTGACCTGGGTATCCAAGCGTGGCGACGTCATATCAGTCCGGGTCTGATCCCGCATGTACAATCATCGAGGATCTGGCGGCAGGTGACCGAGATAGGACAGACTCCTCTCGTGAGCCACATCACAGACCGTTTTGGAACCGGCAACTACGAATTCAGGACATGGGATAGCCTGCCCTTTGTCATGACCAGACGCAGGCCAATGATCCAGACTCGCGCGATTGCCGGCTCAAACCTCTTAGAGGACCAGCAATCGACACAGCAGGATGCGAGCGTCCGGACCCATGATGATCGAGCCGAGTCACAGGTTGACTCAAAAGCCGTTTCCGCGGAACCGAAAGAACCAGCCCCTCACACGAATGCATCTCCGATTGTCTTCAAGCGACAGGCGGAAGCGGTTTCTCCTGGAAGCTTGCCGTTCTTGCAAACCTCTACCAATGGAGCAGCGCGCGATTGGTCACGAATCGACTTGTCAGAGAACGCCTCCCTTTCAGGCTCTACTCATCGCGACCAAACGCTCCATCTCCGTCAAGGTCCGTTTCCCGTTTTTCCGAAGCGCCAGGCCGGAGACCTTGAATACACACCGCAGCGCCTTGATAACGGAGCTGACGCAACACCCGATTCATCTCTCGATGACACAGCTCAGACCGTCACTCCTGCCTTCCGACACGTGCCCCTAGGGACTGTTTCGTCCTTCCCGTTGCTGCGGAGTATCAACCGATCGAGTTTCACCTCAGGGAGCGCAAGCGACACAACAATGGCAGAGGCCGGTTCCGTAATCGGGTCGCACAAGGATTGGCAGGAATGTCGAATAGCTGGTCGACCGATGGCGGTACAACCACCGATCGTCCGACGCGTATTGCGCCGGGAAGCGTTGCCTGCGTCACAGACGGCAGAGGACAGTGATCAGCCGGCTGACCGCGGGGACGAACATGATCAATCCAAGTCTCTCGCCAAGCCTCTAAAAACGACGCCCGCGAACGCGTCTTTTGACCAGCCTCACTTACGGACCAGTTTGTCGATCGTGTTGCCGAAGATTCAACGACACAGTGATCTCCGTACTCATGACGAAGCGCAAGCCGAACAAACCTCGAGTGATGCTCTTGTATGGCGATTTGCAAGCGCGTCGTGGGACCCTCGACATACAAGTGAGGCAAGCTCGGCGCAACAGGTTCCGACTGGTTCGCCGGACAAGAATGGCTCCCCTACGGAGAGCGTTCTAGCCGGTTCAACGTCTGTGCTGCCCCTGGTGCAAGCGACAGACAGGTCTCCTTCGAATTCCAAGCTCCCTACGATCCTGTGGAGAAGCGTCCTCCCGGAAATCATGAATGACGCCCGCTCGCTCGACGGACTCACCCCCCATCAGGCCTTCTCCAGTTTCCTAAGTCACGCCACCTCACTTCATATCGCGAGGAAAGGAACACATTTCTCCGGTTCGTACGTCCCTCATCATCATCAGCCGTCAATGCGTGAGCGGCTCGCTTCGTCAGAGAGCCGAGAAGCTTCGCCTTCGGTGGACGTTGCGGAACTGGCTGAACAGGTCGGTCGATTCCTGACCAAGCAACTCATTGTTGAACGTGAGCGGCGAGGAGTGAGTTTATGAATGCCACGGGTGATCTGGTCAAGTTGATGATCGAAACGGAGACAAAGGAGAAGATTCATGTCATGTTTAATCCGAATTCCTATTCCATTTCGAAATCCGTGACATGGAGTGCGGCGGGAGCGACAGGCGGGAAAGGCGAAACGAAACGCGAAGTGAATGCTCCACCACTTCAGTTTGGCGGAGGAGGCAGCCGCCAGCTTAGTTTGGAACTCTTTTTTGATGTCACCAAGGACCCGGGAACGGATGTGCGGGACGAGACGGACAAGATCGCCAGACTGACTTTGATCAGCCGCAAGCTCAATCATCCACCCTGGTGCACAGTGTCTTGGGGAAACCCAAGAACTCCAAAAGGTGATTTTCCGTTCAAAGGAGTTATCAGTAGTCTCACTCAAAAATTTACGCTCTTTGATCACGCGGGCACCCCGATCAGGGCGACTCTCAGTGTCACCCTCACCGAGTTCCTCGACCCGCAAGACGATAAGCGCGAGACGGACCCTGATTACACCACATGGCTGATTAAACGCGGCGACACTGTGAGCAACATCGCGGCTCAAGTATACGAGAACTCAACGTGGTGGCGCGCGATTGCCGAGCACAACGACATCGATGATCCGCTTCATCTAGAAATTGGGCGGAGGCTGAGCATCCCGGAAGTGCGGGGATAAGACACACACATGGCCGGTCCTAGTGCGAAACAGCTGCTTGTGCCCACCTTCGACATACTGGCGAACGGCCAACGGCTGTCGCAAAAGGATCGTGCGTACCTGACCGAACTAGAGGTTGATGTAAGTGTGGCGCTCCCAAGCATGTTTGTGTTGGCGATGGGTGGTGCAGATACTCAAAAGGAAGACATGCCGTGGCTGGATGAGGACATGTTCGCCATCGGCCGATCGATTGAAGTGAAGCTGGGATATGAAAGTGAGTTGTCGTCTGTGGTCAAGGGAGAGATCACCGGCCTGGAACCGGAATTTGCGGCTGTGCGTCGTCCAACCTTGCGCGTAAGAGGGTATGACCGCCGTCACCGCCTCATGCGTGGGGTACAGACGCGCACCTTTGTGAAGATGAAAGACAGTGACATTGCTCAACAGATTGCCGGTGAGGTGAATCTGACTCCGGAGGTCGTCGACACCAAAGTTACTCATGACTATCTGTTTCAGGCCAATCAAACCAATATGGACTTTCTCCGGGAGCGCGCCCTCGCGATTCAATATGAATTGATCGTCGACGATCAGACGCTGCGGTTTCGCCCGGTGGCGAACAAGGAACGAGAAGCGGTGACACTGACCATGGACCACGACCTACTAGAGTTCTCTCCCAGATTGACATCGTTTCAGCAGGTGAGCAGCGTGACCGTCCGTGGATGGAATCCTAAAGAGAAGCGAGAGATCATAGGGCGTGCCGGCGCGGGTGATGAGGAGTCTCGGATGGGTGGGGAGCGGAGTGATACAAGCACGACGCCAACGGCGTTCGGCCGACAGGTCACAATGCTGTCCGATAAGCCGGTTCTGAGTCAGGAGGAAGCCGACCAAATCGCCAAGAGCCGTTATAAAGCTCTCGGGCTCTCTTTAGTGACCGGTGACGGAGTGTGCTGGGGCCGACCCGACCTGCTTCCTGGGACTGTCATCAAAGTGGAAGGTGCAGGAAAGCGCTTCGGGGGACAGTATTACCTGACGTCGGTCCTGCATCGCTATTCAGCTCAGCGCGGCTATCAGACCCATTTTGAGTTTCAACGGAATGCGTCATGACACGGCAGCTCTATGACATTCTGGGACTGAACGAGGAGCACTCGTCTTCACGGCGACTGTTAGGGGTGGTGGTCGGCATCGTCACCGACAATCAGGACCCGGACGGCATGGGACGGATCAAGGTGAAGTTTCCATGGCTCAACGACCAAGATGAGAGTCACTGGGCGCGGGTCTGCAGTCTGATGGCCGGCAAGGACCGTGGCGCGTATTTTCTTCCGGAAATTAATGACGAGGTTCTGATTGCATTCGAACACGGGGACCGGCGGTTCCCCTACATTCTCGGAGGCCTCTGGAACGGGAAGGACTCCCCGCCGGCGACGAATGATGACGGGAACAACGACATCCGACTCATCAAGTCACGCAGCGGGCACGTGATCCGATTCAACGACAAGAACGGCAACGAGACCGTAGAGATTATGGATAAGAACGGCAACAGCATCACATATGATACGGCCAAGAATTCGTTGACGATTACAACGAAGAAAGACATTACGCTTTCTGCGCCGCAAGGCGCGATCACCTTGGACGCCAGAACGGTCGAAATCAAGTCTTCAACCCAAACCGTTCTGCAGGCCGCATCGACCATGGACGTCAAGGCGAATGCGACGATGACTATCAAGGGCGCGATGGTCAATATTAATTAGGTGCATGAATCATGGGGCAACCGGCGGCTAAGCAAGGTGATCGTGTTACGGCCATGGACATCCATATCGTACTCGTGCCGTCTGCGACGGGAGCGGTTCCGACTCCGTTGCCGCATGTGTTTATGGGAGTCCTCAACGGATCTCTCAGCACCGATGTCAACGTCATGGGCATGCCTGCGGCGACGGTCGGCAGCACAGCCGACAATATGCCGTCTCATTTACCGATGGCGCCCGGAACGAGTTTCTCAAGACCGCCCTTGAATCGTGCAACCATTCTTCGGGGGAGTTCCACGGTCTTGATCAACGGAAAGATGGCAGTGCGCGCAGGCGACACGGCGATGACCTGCAATGACCCTGTCGATTTACCGTCCGGTACAGTGGTGGCAATGGGGACGGTGCTAATCGGGTGAATCCTAGAAGGATTGCGGGGGTTGTGTGACCTATGCGGAAGTCATTTTTAGGAATCGGATGCGACTTCCCAATGATCAAGCGAGAGCAGGGCACAGTCGCGTTTCGATTTGCGGAATATGAAGACAGTGTAGCGGTGTCCATTCGGTTGATCTTGTCCACTGCAAAAGGTGAACGGGTCATGCGGCCGGACTTCGGTTGCGGGATACATGATCTGGTCTTTGCGGTCACCAATCAGGCGACCTGTGACCGTGCGGCGTCCGAAGTGCGTGATGCACTTGCTCGCTGGGAACCGCGGATTGATGTGGAAGAAGTTCGCGTGTGGCCGCCAGAGGAAGGTACACACCTGTTCATCCATGTGCGCTATCAGATCCGGGCCACCAATAACGTGTTCAACTTGGTGTACCCCTTCTATCTCGAAGGCTATGAGGGACATACTTAACACAAGTCCTGTCGTTGATCGGCGAGGGGCAGAGCGAATCGCTGAACAGGTGAGCCATGCGCTTGGTCAACGCATTGTGGATCTTGAACCGAGTGAGATGTCGAGGGCCTTGGTCGCTGCCTTCTCCCGCTATTGCGAAATTCTGATTGAGCGCATCAATCTCGCACCTCGCAAGGCGCTGTTGGCTTTTGTGAATCTGTTAGGCATGTCCCCGCACCCCCCTCAAGCGGCTGTCGTTCCCTTGTCGTTTTCGGTAACTCCAAAGTGCACTGAAGTGGTACGCGTACCGGCAAGAAGCCAAGTCGCGGGGCCTGGGACAGCTGAGGGCGGACAGCCCATTGTGTTTGAAACGGAAGAGGATTTGTATGTGAGCCCGGTCACGCTCGCGTCAATTATCAGCCGCGATCCTCAACGGGACCGCTACGGGACCCTTTCGCATTTGGCCGGTACAGTGACAGCATCGGGAGTACGGTTGTTTGAGGCATCACAACCGACAGATCACAGTCTCTATCTTGGTCATTCGATGTTGTTGTCACGACCTAGCCAAGAACTCTGCGTGTGGGTGGAGGCTGGCGAGCCCCAGGCGGCCGTTTCGACCGGGATGGACATCCAATGGGAAATTTGGAATGGCAAAGAATGGATGCCGGTCATTCCCCAGAGCGATGAGACGAACGGTCTGACGCGCAGCGGTCGCATCATCTTTCGTGCCATGCCCGGGTCATTGACCAAAGTGATTTCTGGTATGGCCGGTGCTTGGCTGCGCGGGCGACTGCTCACTCCGTTGGTAAGGGACCAGGCTGCGGACTCTCAAGGACGTTGGCTGGGTGAAACGGTACGCGTGAAACATATCATGCTTGAGGTTCGTAACCGTATAGATAACGCCGGCATCAAGCAGGCGTTCGTGAATCAGATCCCCCTGGATATGAGTAAGGAAGTGTATGTGTTCGGAGAGAGGCCTCGATTTGGAGATGTGTTGTACCTCTCCCATGCCGAGGCGCTTGGGGCAGGAGGTGGACGGGTCTCCCTCCATGTTGAATTGCTCAATCCTCGAGGCGGCGGCCCACATGGATCTATCCCCGAAACGTTTGCGTCCGACGACCTCAGTATTCAATGGGAAATCAGCGGCGCAAGAGAATGGAAAGTTCTCGGGACTTCCCAGGTCGGACTCGCGACTGAGGACGCGACTACCGGGTTTAGGGATGAGACGCAAGCGTTCACCAAGTCCGGTGCCGTATCGTTCCTCCTCCCCACGGATCTTGATCAGCAATCCATTAATGGGGTGAAGGCGGTTTGGGTGCGTGCAAGAATTCTTGCAGGCGATTATGGAAAGGAAGCCACCTATTACCCGCGCGACCAGAATGCTCCCGACAAGGGATATCTGCTAAGGCCGGCTACACTGGGGCCTCCGATTGTAAAAATCCTCGCAATGTCGGCGGAAAGTGCAACCTCCGAAGAAAGACCGGAATCCGTCATCATCTGTAACGATTTCTCTTATCGGAACATCACTTCTACGCTGCAGGAAGGCGGCGCCGGTTTTGTGTCGTTCATTCCAATGGAAGAGGAGGCACCGGCCATTTACTTGGGGTTCCGGGCACCGGGTCAAGCGGATTCGTTATCCGGTTATCCGTTGAATATTTATTTTGATTGTAATGATGAAGCGTCGGACCCGGAACATGAAATGGACACGCGACTCAAGTCCGGTTTGGCCTGGGACTATTGGAATGGAACCAACTGGAGTGCCTTGTTTGTGGTCGATCGCACCAATTCGCTCAGCCGGCCTGAAATTGTTCGATTCGATGTCCCATCGGACTGGCAACTCTCAATAGAGTCGGAAGACCTCGCCCCCCCTCTCTATTGGATTCGCGCGCGAGCTTCCGACGAGAAACTGTTTTCTCAGGTGCAATGTCGAGGGATTGTGCCTCATACGGTGATGGCGCTGCATGCGATTACACTCCGTGAAGAAGTGCTTGGAAACAGCAACGGAACAGTACATCAATCGTTTCGAACTCTGCGAACGCCGGTACTCCCGGGTCAATTGTTGGAGGTCTGTGAACCGTATCGGAATGGCGACAAGGTGTGGGTTGAATGGAAGTCTGTGAATCATTTCCTGCATAGCGGGCCGCAGGATCGCCACTATACGATCGATCGCCATACCGGCATGATAACGTTCGGTGACGGCGCCAGTGGGGCTATTCCTCCATCCGGCATCACTAACATCGTCATGAAGGAATATCGGATCGGCGGAGGCAGTGTCGGAAACGTACCGGTTGAATCAGCGACGCAGCTGCGCACGACGATACCTTTTGTCCAGAAAGTCTTGAATCTCGTCCCGGCGTACAGCGGGGCGGACAGTGAATCTCGGGAGGCATTTGTCGAGCGGGCTCTGCGCGTCGTTCGACACCGCAATCGAGCGGTGACATCCGAAGATTATGAGGATCTGGCCCTCGCCGCATCTCCCCTGGTCGCAGGGGCTTACTGCGTTCCTTCTTATGATCTCATTCATGACCCGTTGGCTCAAAGAAGGCGGTCGGGAGTCGTGAGCCTCATGGTTCTCCCTCGTGATGATTCTGAGGCCCCTAAGCCTGACAGAGCACTTCTTGAGTTGGTGCGTGCACACGTTACAGGCTGTGCTGCTACCGGGATTGAGGTCTGTGTGGCGTCGCCTCACTATGTCCCTGTGAACGTCGTCGTCCATGTCGTCCTGCAACCTGACACAGTGCCTGCCGAAGTCAGAAAAGCAATCCAATCTGAGCTCAACCGATTTCTCCATCCTGTCACAGGTGGTTCGGACGGACGGGGTTGGCGAATTGGGACATATCCTCAGAAATCATCACTGTACAGCCGGATCATGAAAGTCCCCCACGTCCACCATGTCCTGGGACTTAGCCTCGAGGTCGCCGACGAGTCCACTTCCTACATGAGATCGGGTTTCTTCAACGTGTGTTCAGGTACCCATCAGATTCACTGCCAGCTGCGATTGGCTGGCTGGAGTTAGAGGATCACATGCCGGTGCCCATGCCGAACTTGGATGATCGACGCTTCGACGATCTTGTCCGGGAAGGACGGACGATCATTCCGCTGCAGGCGCCCCAATGGACGAATCACAATCCAGCGGATCCGGGTATCACTATTCTTGAACTGTTTGCGTATGTCGCAGAAATGCTGTTGTACCAAACGAACAGGATTACCGATCACCATCGACAACAGTTTGTGCGGATGCTTGTCGGCTCCGAATGCGAGTCGGCGAGTGGGAAAACTACCGGCCAAAATATTGAGGACGCGGTCCGCGGGCTCGACGATGGAGAGCGGGCGGTCACGGGTGACGATTATACGCGACTGGCCAAGGCCGCGGATCCGAATGTTGCACGGGCGCAGTGTATTCCAGGGTGTGATCTGAGTGATCTGACCCGGGCAATTCCAGTTCCACAACCTAACCATGTGAGTGTCTTGATCATTCCGCGGAGTGCAGAACAGAGGCCGCTTCCAAGCCCGGGTATGCTCCAACGAGTTCAAGATGCGTTGGACAAGCGAAAGCCTTTGGCAACTCATGTGCATGTAGCGGCACCACGGTATGTTCCTCTGAGCGTGAGCCTCAGCGTCGTTGCCAAGGGAGTCACGGCTCAGGAACAGTTTCGAGAAGAGATTGCGAAGGCGGTACGGAGATTTCTGGATCCTGTGACAGGTGGGGAAGCGGATTCCGGATGGCCGGCGGGGCAAGCATTGTACGTCTCTGAATTACTCAGGCGATTGCATGCCATTCCTCACGTGGAATATGTCGATCCCGAAACGATTATTCTGGAAACAGATCCATTTCGTATCCGGCGAGGTGCCGACGGCAATGTGGTCTCTGTGGAATTGCGGCCGGACGAGTATTTTGTGTCTGAAGTAAGCAAGGAGACCATACAGGTCTCGCAAGGGATGTAACCATGTCTTCTACTGCATCAGCACCGTCAGAGCTTCTGTCCCGCTTGCCTGCAGTGTTTCATGGGGTAAAGGAGGAAGATCTGTTGTTGAGGGACTTCCTTGCTCCGTTCGAGGAAATTCTCTTCGGTCACAACGGTCTGCATTCGACCATCATATCTTTGCCTGATCTTCTTGATGCGCGCAAGGCGCCGGCCGAGTTTCTCTCTTGGCTGGGCTCATGGATGGGCACGACACTCTACCTGCGGTTGTCCGAGGACAAACAGCGCGAGTTCGTTGCGAACGCGGCCGACTACTATCGGTATCGGGGAACGTCCCATAATTTGCAGCGGCTATTAAAGTTGTTTACTGGCTTCGAAGTTCACGTAGATGAACCGGACTTTCCCATGTTTCAGGTCGGCCTCAACTCCACAATCGGTGGCGGGACATATATCGAAGGTGGTCCTCCGTTCGCGTTTGAGGTCACAATCAAGATCCCTCAAATTGCGGGAAGCGATGATGGAGGGCGCAGGAATCGCGAGGATGGTATTAAGCAATTAGCGCGAGAGGTGATCGACCACGACAAACCAGCTCATACGACCTATGATTTGCAACTGTTACCCGGTAGCGAGACGGCCGATGGTATGACGCCCAAGCCTCCACCATCTTGATAAGCGCAAGGTAGAAGCGGCGTGAGCGCGAGGACAAAGGGTCGGCTATGGACAAAGCAATGAAACGGATCAATTTCTTTAAGGGCTTCGCCACCACTGCCGAGGACTGGAAGGCAGCAGAATCCTATCATTCGGAGAAAAGAAGGCTGCATAACCAGTACTTTCATTCTCCCGGCGTGATACTGGAATGTTTGAAGGGACTCGCTGTCATCGCGACAAAGGAGGGAAGCGCGCTTCGCGTCGAACCAGGGATGGCATTGGATGGAGAGGGCAGGGAACTGTACTTGCCTCAACCGATCGATCTGGACGTGAACTTGCCACAATATCGGGGAGCAACAATTTATGTGGTCATCGAGTATAGGGAACAACCGGTCGAGCACCGACCGAATAAATTCAACTCCGACTATGAGGGGCATGCCTTTATCGAGGAACTCCCGGCCGTTACGATCGCCAGAGACCAACCGGATAACAAACTCAAACTCGAACTCGCGCGAGTCGACCTTGCGCCAGAGGTGACATCCATTGAAGATCCAGCGGATTCTTCCTGGCCTGGAAGGAATGAAATCGATCGCCGCTTTATCAGAAAAACGGGACGATTCCAAGCGCACTTAGAAGACGTGGCCGATATCGTGAGCGCAGGGACCACAACCGTATCAGGGAATGGAACGACTCCTATTCTGATTCAGCATGATCAGCCTTCATCGGAGCCACACTGTTATGTGGCAAGCGTCTCTCCAGTGGAACTCAGGAGTGACCGGAATGTGCTGGCGCGTACTCATGAAAACCAAGGTGTGTCATGGAAAATACTTCTCCAATGGAAGGAGAACAACCAGATTGCTTACCAGCTTGAGATTGCCAATAGCTCACCTGTCGACATGCTGGTAGCATACAAGGTCTACCGATTTAGATAGTGCACGGTACTATCATGAGAATTAGAGGTAGGGTCATCAGTCAGGGAACTCACGTAGCCGACGCAAGAGTGCGCATCTGGCTTGTCAAGAAATCAGATGCAGTGGAAGTTCCCGCGTATAATGGGTTGTCGACCGACAACGGAACTTTTGAATGTGCTCAGGAGATGATCGATAACATCGTTACGACCTCACGGAATTTCATTCATGTAAAATACGGGGTAGAGAAAAACGGATATCGGTCAGTCTCGGGTATCTTGCCATTTGTTGATGTAGAGACGAATCTGGCCGACATAGAGCTCCCGCGGGACAGCCTTCGGATTCGAGGCCGTGTTCTTTCAAACGGGCGACCGGTGCCGGCAACTAAGATTATTGTTCGCATTGCTGAAGTCGAACGTGGTCGTATTCGTGCCAACCACGACGGCAAATTCGAGCGAGATATCGAAGGGCATTACGAAGGCCAACCGCTTGTTTGGACTGCCAGACGGCTCGGTTACATCAGAGCGACCGGAAGCCTGGAAGTTCGTGCAAACCAACTCGACTTGACGGACATCGATCTTACACCTCGTTGGTGGATGGGCCTCTTTCAGATTTGGAGGCTCGATCCTGAAGTCGTGCTCGGAGTGCTCCTGTCCGTCGTCTTCGGATTAATCTTTGTCTATTGGTTGGTAGGTGCTTGCGCCGATCCTACGGTGAAGGCCCAACACTTTACCAAGAGCGGAGCGGATGGCGACGTTCGTGGGGAGAAATTTCGGGGCTGCCTAAACCTTTCTAGCGGTAAATGCGGAACCGAGAGAGATCGTGCAATCATTGGGTGCATGGCCGAGGAGGGGTACAAGCACACGAAGTGATGACAGGAATTGGTTGCGCCGAATTTGGGCTCATACAAAGAAGGAATTAGCTCGTGGTTGAACGAATTCTCTGCTCGCTGATCCTTGTTGGATTGAGCGCGATTACTGGGTGTGCACATCCTAAGGAAAGTGAAACCCGCAAAGATAGTCCAGAGGCTATACCACCAGCACATGTTGCGCCCAAGGATACGCACAAAAAGGCACCCAAACAGTCGGATCCACAGGTCTCAGAATGCGCAGAATTAGTCCGAAACCTCAACAGTCCGCTTGCCGTCGCTGTCAGGGTGGCGTTGGGCAAGTTTTCTGGAACTGCTGTCCAAGCGGCCGAAATGAAGAAGACCGATCATATCTTTTATCGAGTACTCGTACAGGGAGATTCCGGAAAACCAAAGTCTCTTGATGTTACACAAGAAACTATCGAAGGCGAAAAGCTTGTAGAGCCTCCGTCGTCAGCCGAATGCAAGTCTCTTTACGCGGTTAAGCAACCAAGTATTGTAATTGCAATTCAACTCGCCCAAAAACATCTTAATGGTAGGGCGCAAAATGCAGTTCTTACACGATATGGCAAGCGCTTTGCCTACTCTGTTGGAGTGACAGATTCTAGTGGGCAGTATCACAATATTGTTGTCGATGCGGATGAAAAGACAATCGTGAAAGACGAAATTATAACAAGGTAATTGTGAAGGAATCTGTCTTTCTTGCCTCCTGATGCGCCCTCGAGTGAGGCGGCCGATCTTTTAAGTGCATATCTCACGAGCAAATTGAGATCTTTCAAGAATCCGCGTCTCTCAAGCCTTCAAGAACCTCGTTGGATCACTGAGGCAAAGCGTTCATGTATCTGATAGCAAAAGCTTGTGCGCATCATCGTTTCATCGATCAGTTGTGTGCTGACACCCTTGAAATTGATTCTTTCGAAGGGCGCGGCTTTCAACTGGGTGACAAAATCTGGGCGGGCCGTGCCAACGGTCACGTGCGGCAAGTACTTGTCTCCTGAAGAGGCAGGGACGAACTCCTTTACCCATTTCATGGTATCCGCGTTGATCGTTTCACCATCGCTGCGCACAAAGGCGGATTCGGAACCGTCTTTGAGTGCGAAGGGTTGAACAACTTCAACGATCTTGTTTTCGAGTCGCATCAATTCAGGGGAGCGTTCGAGCCGATACACAACCACTGCTACGCCGCCCCAAATAACTGATTCGAACTGCGTCGCTGTAAGGTTAATGGGAAGGAAGGGGTGAGACTGTAGGGCATTGGCTACGGCAGCCTGGATCGCACCAAGATCTTTGGAGAGAACATATCCCTGCACCAGGGTGATGTGAGGCGCGTGGGATGCATCGAGAGAATATCCCTGTGGATAGTTCTGCCTCAACTTTGCGTTATCAACATTGGCACGCTGGATCAAGGAATCATCGGGTTCGATTAGTATATCAATCGCAAGCACATCTGAAACGCGGGGTGATTGTTGGGCAAAAGCAGTAAGGGGCAACAAGACTGCGAAGAAGAAAACAGGAATAACCATTCTGCGGGGCATGACGTTGCCCTAGGGATGGGCGTAGTTTATTGACCCTCAAGAGGTCTGTCAAATCGGGCCCGTTGGAAGCAGCCCGGCCATGTCGATTACCTGGTAGTTAGCCAAGCTTCTGCAAGACTGATCACGAGTGCATCGGCATCGACCGGCGCCTGTAGTGCTTCAATTGATCGGCAAGGACTCGGACCGTCATGGTGCTTTCCCTTCTGACCTTCTCGCTATCCGACTCGGGGATTAATTTCAGGACATCTTGTCTCGACCAATGACAAGGTGTGTGGCACCGCAACAAGATCTGGGATGTAGCCGGTTGCATCGTCTTGATTTCTTGATAACTCGTTCCACCCTCCGGCCCATTCAGACACGGGGCCTAACGCTTGCACCGGTGTATCAAGCAGAACATTGAGGAGGATCCATGAATAAATATATGCGCCTGTCCATGATAGTTGTGTTGCTCGGCTTGGTTTCAGGTTGTACGACCGAAAAGCATTATCCCCCTCCGGCTCCGACGATCATTCACGAGGAAAGGCCATCTGCCGCCGATACCCGCTCGGATGCGAGAGAGGCCGCCCGTGAAGGAGCACGCGAAGGCGTCCGCGATGCCTATCGGTAGTCTCGAGTCAAATGAGAGATGGTGGTAGGCGCGGAAGAGTCCTCCTTTGCCTGGGGCCTGCAGCTCATCCGAAGGAGGACCTTATGCGACGCACAATAAGGAAGCTGCTGAGCATGAGTCTCATGCTCGCCTGCATGACCAGCTGCACATTCACCGGGAGCATGAAGGCCTTCTTTGACGCGACCCCCGATACCGCTGCCTCCGACTCAGCGCGCGTTTGGTGGACCGAGGATGGGCTGCTGAAACCCGATTACAAGGTCGTTGCCTTTGCCGCATACGATCGATCCAATCTGGAACAGGATCTCGCCCGAGGCGAGGGAGAATATCTGGCATCGCTTGGATCCATGCTGGGCGTGCAGGAGGACGTCAGATCGACATTTGAGGCTGCCGCCCAGCAGCGTTTTGAGGCCATGGTGCCACGCGACCGCATGATTCAGGTGAAGCAGCTGCGCGCGCTTGTGAAATGAAGAGGTAGCCGACTAGTGCTCTTGTCCTTCGTTCTGCCGTCTCATCCCCATACTCCGTTCAAGCCTTGCCTATCAGCAAACTGTAAGTACGATCTCTTATTGCGGCATGAGGGTGCCAGTTGAGTATAATGCGCAGGGCTCGGGAATTCCCTAGTGTAAGGCAAATGTGATCTTGACCTAGAGTGAATCCTAGGGGAGAGATCAATCGGACTGTCGGACTGTCTAACATCAACTGTCTACATCAAGGTGTGCCATGGACCTCAGCGTTGTGATTCCTTGCTACAATGCGGCCTCAACAATTGGAGAGCTTCTGGGGTCACTAGCCAGTCAAGCCTGGTGGAAACAATGGGAAGTCATTGTGGTGGATAACCGATCAGACGACGGCTTGATGGATGTCGTTGAACAGTATATGGGGAAGGTGCCGGGTCTCCGGATTGTCAGAGCCGATAAACGGCGTGGCAAGTCGTACGCTCGGAATGTAGGAGCCGCAGCAGCCAAAGGAGAGTCGATCGCGTTCTGCGATGCCGATGATGCGGTGGGAGTAGGGTGGCTTCAAGCCATGGGCCTGGCCCTGTCCCGGTTTGATTGCGTCGCCTGCCGAGTCGACTATACAAAATTCAACGAGCCACACCTTGCAAAACAGCACTCCTATCATGAGCAGCACCACGGACTTCAAAAAGCCTGGTATCCTCCGTTCCTGGAGCATGCCGGCGGAGGCACCCTGGGTATCAGACGAGCACTTCACGAGAAAATCGGCGGGTTTGACGAAGTCTTCACATGCCTGCAGGACACGGAATATTGTTTCAGGGTGCAGCTGGCCGGCTACCAGATACGCTGGGTGCCGGAAGCGATCAGTCATGTTCGCTGCCGGCGTAGCTCAAGAGCGAGATTCGATCAGATACGCCAGTGGGCGCTCTACAATGTACTTCTCGCAAAGCGCTACAGCAGGGGTGCAGAGCAGACCGAGGTCTGGAAGAGGTATGTGAAAGACTTTGGCCTCTTGCTTGAGTTACTCCCAAGAATTCGGACAAGATTGTCATGGGAAAAATGGATGTGGTATCTCGGCTGGCAACTGGGCGTGCTCCAAGGACTTATTAAGTTCCGTACCCTCCCTCTCTCGCTCCCTTTCCGTCCATCATTGTGATGCAGCCGGAAACTCGTACGTTCTATCGCGACCGGTCTTTCGGGACTAGTGGAGCCCCACGGCTTTACAGCCGTGGTCCCTTTGGTTTCTTCGGCGGAATCCGCCGAAGCATGTCCTCCTTCGCCAAGGCTTCTGAGGACACCCGTCAGCGTTCCTCCACGGCTTGACAGCCGTGGCTTCTTGCGTAGGCGGGTGAAACGCAGCCTAAGAACTGCCCGCTTCTAGCGCAAGAGGCTCCCCACAAAGAATACCGGGATCAGCGTGATCGGCTTCGGATGGGACACTGCTCGGGACGATTGAGACCGGACAGGCTCCTAGACGGTCAGCAAGAGCAAAGGGCTTCCCAGACACGCGCGCCGATATCACAAGCGAAAACGTTCCCGGTAGGCAGCATACCTCTTCTCTTCCTCCTGAAGATCCAAACCAAAGTCGTGGAGGTTATACCGGTGGTTCCCGAAACGGTTCTTCGGGTTCCGGTTGACGGATTCCCGAACCTTTTCCCGAAGTCCGTCGGGCAAGGGCAGATCAAAATGTCCATAGACTCTTTCCACAGCTGCCACCGGGTCAGCGACCAGGTCAGTGTAGTAGAGATCGAGGAAGCGCTCCGAGGGAACGCAGCCGCGGTCGCGCGAACGCAGAGCCCTGCTGAGAGCTTCGGCCCATCTTCGACTGCACTCTCGTCCCACTTCAATAGGATCAACATCGTCGCTGAAGGCGGATCTGAGGGTTGCCGTCAGACTGGCGTGGGAGGCCGCCACCTCTATGGGGTCGCGATGTGTCATCACGACACAGGCGTCAGGGTAGGACTCGAACATCGCCTCGAAATCGAACATGTGAGCCGGCGCCTTCAAAACCCAACGCTTCCCCGGACACCGCCATTGCAAGTGCTGCAGGAACCTGCGGTGTATCTCGTATGAGGGGCGGAGGTCCTGAGATTCAAGCCAGTCAAGATAGGACGGCAGACGGTGGGTCGACGCGAACTGGTAGCTCATGAAAGAATGGCTGAAAATCACGAGACATTCCTCGGGAAGCCGCGCATCGACGGGGTGAATACGGTTGAAGTCCTGAACCATTCGATGGAACCAGCGGATCTGACGATCAACCAGGGCAATGCGCCGGTCAACGTGATACGTCTCTGCCTCTGGCGGCGGGCTGGGGTACACGGTTTCCCAGGTGCGTGGAATCCGGTTGGCCGAGTCAAGAGCAAGCAGGCCATGGAGAAACGTCGTCCCGGTGCGGGGCAGGCCCGTTACGATGATCGGTTGTCGAATTTGCTGCTCAACGATACCGGGATGACGCCTGCGATCTTCCTGCAGCCGCAAGCGGTTGACCAGGAGCCTGGTCAGTTCGTGACGAGCGGCCAGTCGCCCTAAAGGGTGAAGATGTGCTTCCGTCTGAAGAGCCGAAACGAGGCGGCGGAGGGGTTCTCGAAAGGATCCATCACCAAAGTCGTCATGACCGGTTCGGCGGCGTGCCGCCTTTATAAGTTCCTCTTCCTCAAGGCTTGCCAATGTTGCCGGACTGACAATGCCGCCCAGCGCGTTGATTGTGTGGACGAGGAAGGAGCGTCTCACCATCCAGCGCTGTCGGCCCGCGTTATTCATGAAGACGTCTCCTGTAACTGAGCAAGCTAACTTTTAGTCCAACTTTTATCACGTTCGCCAAGGAGTTTCCCAGGGTTTGCGAGCCCCCGTTACTCAAGCCGCACTTTGAGCAGCACGATCAATGACGGCAGAAAGAGAAGCGTTGAAAGAATGAGGAACGCGAGACAGATGCTCAGGAGTATACCGATGCTCGCAATCCCCTGGTGTGGAGAGAAGGCGAGGCTTGCAGTACTGATCATCGTGGCCAGATTGCTGAACAGCGTGGCGCGGGCCATACTGGACTTCAGAAGGTTGTCCTCCCGTCTCGGGTCTTTCCAGTCTCGGACGATGAATATGACGCCGCTGTGGACCCCGATCCCGAGAATCAGAGGCACCACGATGACGTTGGCGAAATTGAGAGGCACACCGAGCAACACCGATACGGCGGCCGTGAGCAGGAAGGCGAGCACCATAGGGGTGAGTATCAGAAGCGTCTTGGAGCTGCTTCTGAGACCGACGAGCACAAAGGCGCAGATTATGATCACCGCGTAAAGCGAGGCCTCCCTGAAAGAGGCCGCTATGGCCCTGCCTGCTTCGTAAACCATCACAGGTGTGTCGGTAGCGTCTGGCGCCACCGACCTGACTGCACGGACAAATCCTTCCAGACTTGCCAGGTTCGTGATGTCGTCCCGCGGGAACACCTGCACACGGAAGCGGCCGTCTGAGGATACGTACTGGCTCCGCAATTCTCGAGGAAGGGAGGATGGCCCCTCCACTAGGCTTGGCTGCAGCGATGGCCCGAGTCTCTCGAGGAGCATGGGAAGCCCAGGCGTCAAACTCTCGTCGAGCAGGGCAAGGGCGGACACGCCGCGCTGGTTGTCTTCAAGAAGAGCCATGAATCTTCTGATGCTGTCATACAGCTTCTGCGCCGCCTCTCTGGTGGAATGCCGAAGTCCGTTGAGATGGCTATCGAGAGACCGCTCAAGGCGTGCAAGCGCTTGAATGTTCTGCTCATAGTTGGGTCGCGTGACGTGAGGCCGCTCGAGCTCGGGTGACATGAAAAGAGCGATGTCGGAAATAAGATTAATCTTGTCCTGCTGATTACCCGGTATGAAATCATGTATCGTTATGGCCGTTCTGACTTCGTTAAGGCGCTTCAGCTGCTCCGCGAGACGAAGGGCCTTGTCCTCACCGTCCGCAAGCACTGAAGCGCTCCATGGCTGGCCCTTAGGGTCATTGAAGAGTTCTTTCATGGTTGCCACAGACTCTGAGGACTGGTCGTGGAGGTTGAGCGGGTTGTAGTCGAAGAAGACTCGTGGAAGGGTCAAGAGAGAGGCCAACGCCCATAGCGCACCGACGGCGACGACACCGCGCGGATACCTGTAAGGCAGGTTGACGAGCCACGGCCAGGAGGGTTCCCACCGCCGGCTCTCCTTCACGGGGAGGATGGTCAGCAAAGCGGGCAACACGGTTAAGTTTCCGAAGAAGCTGATGAACATACTTGACCCTGAGATGAAGCCCAGTTCAGCCACTCCTGCATAGGCAGTGGGAACGAAGGCGTAGAAGCCGAGTGCCGTAGTTGCAGCGCTGAAGAAGAGACTTCTGCCGACACTGGTGGCCGTCGAAGTGATGCTATGCTGCTGATGGCCGCTTTGCACAAGCAGCTCCCGATATCTGAGGCAGAACTGTATGCTGTAGTCGATGCCCAGTCCGATGAACAGCACCGCGAATGTGACGGAGATCATGTTGAGACTACCCACGGTGGCAAGAGCGAATGCGGTGGACCAGATGAGCCCCGTGATCAATGTGACAAGGCTGCAAAAGATGAGGCGCCATGAGAAGTAGAGACCCACGGAAAGGATCAGCGCCACAAGCAGGAGAGACGCAACGGTCGCAATTCCTGTGCTGTTGCGGACTTCCAGGAGGTTTTCGTAAGCAAGTGCGAAATCTCCCGTGATCCGCACTCGCGCGGTTCCGGTCTGATTGTAGCCGAACTGCCTGGCAATCCCGCGAATGGTCTCGATGTGGACGCGTCCCGCAGCCAGGGATGAATCCGCAACTCGTGGCTTCAGCAGGATGAACTGGCGGTATTGCCTCGCGGTCTGCTCTCCACCGAGCGCCAGGCCCTCCCATGACATCTGGTAGACCGTTCCGTGAACCGCGCTATCGAAGGCGTTGCTCATCCCATCGAGGAGTAGGGCAAGAGCGCGGTCTTGGGCCTGACTGAGATCTTCTTGCTCCAAGGCCTTTTCAACGACCTCGAAAAGTCCGCGGATGCTGAGGTCCTTGGACAGACGCGCTAGAAAGGGTTGGGCTGCCGAGAGTCGGTCTCCGAGTCTCTCCAGTTCTTCAGTGTTCAGGTACAGGAGGCCGTTCTTTTGAAAGAACGCTCCGGCCCCTGGTTCATAGACGTCGGCAAAGATCGCCTGTTCTTTCCTCAGTTGCTCGGCAATAGTTTTCCGCGCTGCCTCTGCCTGTTCCGTGGTGGTGCCATCGATGACCACGACGACGGTGTCGCTCAGTTGTGGAAAGGCCTTGGAGAACTCCTTGTACAATCCGCGGTAGGACAGCTTGTCAGACATCATGCCACGGATGTCGGCGTTGATCTTGAAATTGGCGGCGGAGTAATAGAGGGTCCCAAACGTCAGCAGGACACCGGCCACGAGTACGGCGACTGCATGATGCTGAACGAGGAGAACCCATGCGCTCAGCAGGCGCTGTGTGCGCGTAAGGGGAGGCTCGGTGAACATGGTTGGTTCGGGTCGGTGTAAGCGTTGGTCCTTCAGATTATTTCAGTCATTCATCCGGGTGTATCACCCCTCTGTCTGTCTCCCGAACCGGATCTGATCGAGGTTCCGCCCAACGGTCTGCCTTCCTCACAGCTCCGCGTGCCCGTCTCGCATGGCGTCCTGGCGAGTTCGTGACTCGACTGGGCTCGGGACCCTGAGCAAGTCGAAGGGTCACGAACTGTCATGAATAGTGTGGGTTAGCAGGCTGCGGAAAAACTCGCCCGTTCATATATCTCAGTGTGGGCAGACCGCCTGTCCTGGTCGAACCCGATGCAGTTTTCGAGGAAGTCAGAGGTCACATGCCAGCCGTGACGTGGGCCTTGGCTCATTGGCCATCGCTCCGGGAGAAGTCCTTAATCTTTTGCTTGATCGACGCAACGAGCTCGTCAAAACCCTTTTGATCAACGACGCTCACAAATTGAGCGCGCGTATTGGCAAGCTGACTCACGCCAGCAATGCGTATGTCCACAATACGCCAGGCATCCTCCGTCAGTCGCAGACGGTAGTCGAACTCCGTTGCTTTGCCTTGAGAGTTCAGAAATTTGCTCAGGATCGCCGCGCCGCCTGCCGTCTGGGACTGTTTTGTTATCTCGAAGCGCTCTCCTGCGTATGAGTGAAAATTCTTCGCATAGCTCGCAATCAACCATTCGGCATAGATTTCTTCAAACTGCCGCTGCTGCTCCTGCGTGAGGGTTTTCCAGTGTCTGCCTAGAGAGACACTCGCCATGTAAGGAGGCAAGAAGGTCTCTGTCACGACTGGCTCAAGCAGTCGGTAGCGGCCGCTGAACCCCAATTGCTTGCCACCCCTCATTGCTTCGATCAGTGCCCCGTTGAAGCGTGAGATGACTTGGGCGGCCCCTGGCGTCTCACCCCTGATGGGCATAGGCAGAACCAGAACCGCGCAGAACATCAGAAGAGAGAAGCCGGCGAAGGCACGCTTCTTGAGACACACGAGCAGTCCTCCTTGCCAGACATGTCTCGATATACTCAGACGGCGGGATGTCCCACGACTCTATGATAGTACATTGACCCCATCGAGGTCTTCAATGTTTCCCCACACAGTCTGACAATTGATGATGCCGCCGTCAGCACCTTCGACTCCTTTTCCAGCCACTGTCCGGCCTTGGCCGTGCCCACCAAATGAGCCAAGCGATTGATTTTTTGTTCAATGGAATCTATTATCCCTTCCCGCTTTCTGCGGGCAAGCGATAAAAAGGCCTTATAGTCAAAGGGAAATGGCCGATCATCTTTGGAACACAGTCTTCGTGGTGGGGGCGGGCGGTATCGGATGTGCCCTGGGCTACGCGTTGCGCGCCGGCGGTGTCGATGTGATCTTTGTCGAGGCCGACCCAGCCAAGGTGCGCTGGGGGCGCTTTCATGGCGTGGGCCTTGATGGACATCCCTTGCTTCCGGCAAAGTTCGTCGATTTTGCGGAGTGGCAGCCGCCGCAAGAAGGCATCATCCTTCTTTGTACCAAATGCTATGACAACAAGGCGGTGCTGAATAGACTGCCCCCGGCAGTGACCGTCATTCCGGTTCAGAACGGCTTTGATCCCGACCTGATCGAGCGCAGCCATATCGAAGGCATTGCCTCGTTCGTCTCCGAGTGTTTTCCTCAAAAAACGCACACGCGAATCACCCGAGGGGGGAGTCTGCATATCGGGCACACTGCCTTGAGCGAACACCGCCGCGAATCTACTGCTGTGGAATCGCTGATCGAAGTACTGCGGCGACACGGCCGCTTTCGGGTCCGGAAGGTCGCAGAGATCCTGCCCTACAAGTATGCAAAATTGATGTATAACTCCGCCATCAGCCCGCTCGCGGCGGCTGCGGGACTTGATAACAGCCAGCTGCTGATCAATCGCAGGGCGCGGCAGCTGTTCTTCGCCATGTTGCGCGAGAATTACCGGATCCTCAAAGATGCCCAGGTGCCTTTGGGTAAGGTCGGACCATTTCACCCTGACGCAGTCGACCGTATCCTGCGCTTCCGACCGCTCGCCTGGACGCTCGCATGGCCGTTTTCCGTGAGCTTGCGCAACACGTATTGTTCCATGTCAGGAGACGTTCCCAAAGGTCGCACCGAGATCGACAACTACAACGGACATCTACTGCACCTGGCGGGTGATCGTCCCTGTCCCCTCAATCGTCGCGCCTACGCGCTGCTCAAACGCATGGAAAAAGAATCTCTCCAACCGGCTCTGCAGAGGCTGGACGAGCTGATCCTATGAAGCCACGCAGGGTTCTAGTCACGGGCGGCGCGGGATTCATCGGCTCGCATCTGGTGGGGCAGCTCGTCGCTGCGAGTCATGCGGTGCGTGTGCTAGAGAAGCCGGGAGCTTCGGTCTCGCACTTGCCGCAAGACCGGATCGAGATGGTCTTCGCCGACATCCGCAATGGAGCGGCCGTTGCGCGGGCGGCGGACGGCTGTGACGTTGTGCTGCACTTGGCGGCCAATCCCAACCTGTGGGCGCGTGATCCGGATGACTTCGAGCAAGTCAACCACCAAGGGACGCGCCATGTGCTTGAAGCCGCGCGGAGCGCCGGCGCCTGCCGTATCGTCCACGTCTCTACGGAATCGATTCTCGCGTCGGCGCATGGTCAGGAAATGATCACGGAAAAAACTCAGACCTCACTGAGCGACATGATCGGGCCGTACTGTCGCAGCAAGTGGCTCGCCGAACAGGCTGCTCAGGAATCCGTGGAAGCCGGACAGCCGGTGGTGATTGTCCGGCCCACCATCGCTGTTGGTCCCGGCGATATGAACCTGGGGCCACCGTCCCGTTTGGTCTGTGATTTTTGCAACGGTCGGGTCAAAGGCTATCTGGACGGCGGTCTCAATCTCATCGACGTTCGCGACGCCGCCGCCGGAATCTGGGCTGCTGCCGAGCACGGCGAGATTGGTCGTCGCTATCTGCTGGCCGCTGAAGACTGGAGCATCCGTGACCTTTTGCGTTTATTGGCCAAGCTGAGCGGTCGTCCCACGCCCCGATGGCGAGTTCCCTACGCCCTTGCCCTCGCCTTTGCTTATCTCGAGGAATGGGTTTGCAGCAACTCCACCGCAGCTCTGCCCATGGCAACGGTCACGGGGGTTCGACTGACGCAGAGGCACTTTCGCTTCGACGGGCGTCAGTCGGCGCTGGAATTGAGACTGCAACCCATGCGCGACTGCTCCGTCGCTGTGGCAGAAGCCCTGGGCTGGTTTCGGGCTGCCGGTTTGATCGCGCCATAGGCCCGCGGCCGGCTGTCGAGTCCGGTGGAGTCCAAGGCGGTCGAGCGACCCCTGTGCCCGATCGTGCCGAAGCCGGGCCATCCGTGGCGGAAACGGCTGTTGCCGGAATGAGACTCACACGAGGCGGCGGCTGGAACATAAGGCGGACATTTCTATTTAGGCTTGACCAACCTAGAACAACCTTGAGATAGCAAGATGGGAAACTTCGACTGGAAAGGACAATAAGCTGATGGATCAAGGAGTGACTATATGGATTACGGGTTTGTCCGGAGCGGGTAAGACGACGATTGCACGGTTGGTTGAGGCGGAGCTCCGCACATTGGGCCAAAAGGTGGAGGTTCTGGATGGCGATATTGTCCGAACAAATTTGTGTAAAGATCTGGGTTTCTCAAAAGAAGATCGCGAGCGAAACATTGAACGCATTGGTTTTGTGTGTCAATTGTTGTCGCGAAATGGAATAGTTCCTATTGTTGCGGCAATTTCCCCGTACCGCGCGGCTCGTGAGAAAGTACGAGAGAAGATCGGTCATTTCATTGAGGTGTACTGCAAGTGCTCCCTGGAAGTGCTCATTTGTAGGGATACGAAAGGTCTCTATCGAAAAGCCTTGGAAGGAAAAGTTTTGAACTTCACAGGCATCTCAGATCCTTATGAAGAACCGTTGTCCCCGGAAGTCGTCTTAGAGACCGATAAGGACACTCCTGAGCGTTGTGTGGAGAAGGTTTTAGAGAAGGTGGAACAGGCAGGATACGTGTCGCTTTATCGGAATGGTTTGAGAGCATCTCAACCGTTGTATTAGAACCTATCTCAAAATCGATCTTGGAGGCAGTCGGTCTTGCACAACGTGGTCTCACGCATGGCAAAAGATCAAA